>JACCDP010649912.1_pt1 | contig 24315 bp, 16 predicted proteins | sample 7445841 | NCBI WGS metagenome assembly JACCDP01 (sample SAMN15323441, study PRJNA562643) | freshwater metagenome | isolation source: river surface water | place: USA:Blue River Watershed | collected 2017-08-17
AGTTGTGAGGATGCACCAACGTTTGGATTCCACCCCAATGCTTTTAAATATGGGTACACTAGATCATCAATTATACCATTGTATTTTTTATTTTCAATAAATTTAGCTTCTTTTAGAGCATTAACATAACACCATACAATATCAAAGTGATGCCCCACCATATTTAAAAATGTTATAAAATCAACATTTTCTCTATCTCTAATAATGTATTCTGGTATATTACTAATCAATCGGTGCACATTGGCTTTATCAAATGTTTCAGCAGCATCTAATGCTGTATCAAACCATTGTTTAGCAATATCAGTAGTTGAGCCACTCAAAATTGAACCTGCACCTGGGTAACCATAACCTGTTGTTACATCTGTGTATAAAAATTCTTCAAACCCAGTAAAACCGCCTATCAATTCGTGTTTTTGTGTTCTTAATCTATTTAATTCATTAATTGCTGAAATGTTATAAATTGAGCTTGACGAACTAGTTAATTCATTTATTTTACTATCGTAATTTTCTAATACTTGGACTTTGTAGTAAAAATTTAAAACAAGCTCATCCGCCGAACCAAACCTAACAAAATTATCAAATTGATACCCAGAACCCGACTCTGCATAAATTATCTGTAATTTAGATGTGTCAATACCAGTTTTATAAAAATATTTTGTTAATAATTTTTCGTTTACAACCGATCCAGATGCTAAAATTTGATCAAAATATTCAAATCCAATCCCACCTTCGTCCAATATATTCCAATTTGGAGGTCTGATTAAAATACAATCCTCAATTATTTCATCGACCAATCTAACTTTTACAATTAGATGACCATTTCTATTAGGACTACTTAATATTAAATCTTCATCATTCATTATTTTAGCTTCTTTGTTTACTTATCCATACGGATTTATTAACTGAAATATCTTCTGGTAATGGTTCATACATTTTTAAAACAAGTGTTGGATTTTCTTGTGTTGGTATTTCATTTCCCAATTCATCAATTTCAAATTCACTAAACGTGATATCGTCACGTTCCCAGTTTGCAATCAATCTTGGTTCTTCATCATCAAAATGTAAATAATGGTTTAAGTACCAAGCAACCTCATCTTTATATACTGTAAAATCAAATTTTTGTTTAATTACATTATTTAAATTAGTTATAATAAATGGTCTTGGTATCTGTATATCAGACTTATTAAATTCAATTTCTATTACTTCAATTTGACCTAATAAAATTGTGCCATTTGGTTCTAATCTTTCTGGTATTAAGACCAATGTAAATGTAAATGTATCATCATCAATACCAGTATCTATAGAAAATCTATTAATTAAATCTTCCATATTAAAATCAGCCACATCATCTGGTTTATATTTATTATAAAATGTTCGTTGACTATACGTGGTTTCCGTAGCATTTACGTATATAGAAACATTAGTAGCAAATTCTGACTCAAATTTAACTTGAAAATTTTGATCATACCCAATATAATCTTGGGCATTTATTCCCTCTGGGTATTCAAGTCGCGTGATAAGTGGAGGTGTAACTATTGGTAAAATTCTAGCCAATAAATCTCTAGTACCTTCATTTCCATAATTATCAATGTATGATATTTTAATTTTTATTATTACATTTGTTCTAATTTCATTAGCTAATACTATTATATCACCATTACTATTAATTTCAAATCCTATATATTCAATAAATTTACCTATTCCACCATCACCATTTTGTTCATAAGCATATACACTATTTATAGTATATGTAGAATCATCTAATAATTTTTCATCTTTATTTATTTTAACATATTTCAAAGGTTTTGTTGTTACCTTGTCAGATAAAATTTCGCGTACTGGTATTTTTATATTTTTTATTTCATCATAATCTTGATCTATTATTTCAAACGTATCACTCACAATTACATTTTGAGTATCAGGTTCTACTAGAGATAATAAACTACTAAACTCTCTTGGTAATTGATTTCTATTTAAAACAAATTGTAAAGTTGTAAATCCCTCTTTTCCACTCAAATCTTTATACTTAATATAAACATATCCAACTTCGTTTTTTAACATTTTTTTAACAAATGGTATAAACGTAGATGGAGATGTTACATCATAACGTTCAATTACTTGATTTTGTGAAGAATCATAAACTTTTAATATTTTAAATTGACTCTTTGATAAATTATCACTAGTAGTTGCAGTTAATGTACTTGAATATAAAGTACTTCCAATTTCATTTTCAATTAATTTAACGGAATATTCTGGAAATGGTACAGGTCGTTGAACTAATGATCGTCTAAAATCCACAAACACTTCAACCAATGGTGGTGTTAGTGTACCTTTAACTTCTTGTCCTCTTGGTGCAATTCTATTTACTGGAATTCTAACTAATACATTAGTTCCATATTTGCCACAACTATCTAAATAATCAATATAAACTGTTATATTTGAATTATCATTTAATTTACCAGTTTGAGGTATGATTATTTGGTTTGTCAAATTTTGACTTTGATTTACAAACCCCTCCACTTTTTTTATTTTAAATGTACCTTTTGTTAAAGTATCAGAACTTGTAAATACTAGCGAATTCCTTAATCTATTATTATCTTCTATTCCACTTATACTAATTGTATCAGATGATACATATAGTATATTGTTTTCATAATCAACAGTTACACTAATTAAAGACGGGTCTGGTGTAAATATAGCAACATAGGGGTCTGAATTTATTTTATTTATATTAAATGTAGTAGAAGTTTTGCCTAAGTTTGAATTATCATCTTTATATTCTATAGTTACTGTTATTTTATAATTTTTATTTAAAAAATCACTTACTAAATTTACAGTACTTAAAGCACCATCTATATTAAAATTTAAATTATCACTGTCACTAACTACACTTATAATTTTAAATTCACCATTATTTAATGGTGTGGTATTATTATTAATTAAACTTCTTATATTAGCTGTATTATTTTTATTAACTTGATTTGCTGATATTAATACAGGTAAATTACCACTTAAAATAGAATTATTACAATCAACTAATATATTTAAATTTTGATTAGCAATTGCTTTAACATCATATGTAGGTGGGGGTGGTGGTTTTGGCGGCTCTGGGTCATTTTCTTTGTTTGGTATTATTGTAAATTCTAAAAATTCTATATTTGGTGGTGGGTTTTCATTTGGTATATTTTCATTTTTATTTCTATATTCAATTTGAACTCTACCACGAACTGGTGCGCTTAACGTATATACATTTATATCAAAACTATTTAGAGTAAATCCATATGTTAAGTTATTAGGTGCACGAGTCGTTGGGGGTTCTATAACTACAACACGATCACTAGAATTATCATAAAATAATTCCACATTTCTAATAGTATAGGTACTTGGTGCAGGTTCAAATGGTGTATATCCATAATTTGTTAATTTATCTAGGGTCTTTTCTGTTCCTCTTGTTACTATTTTAAATTGGTAATAGTCAGAATTATTAGTTCTTACAATTGGAATATTAGATTTATTAACATCTATATAAGTTTGTATTGGATCTAAATAAAATCTAGATTCTGTGTATACTGCACTTTTATTAATCGGAAATTCTATAATATGTTGGCTGACATCACCTAAATTATTTTTATATTGTATGGTAACTACACCCCACGTATTATAAAAATAAGATGCACCAGCTGGACCAGAACCATCCACAAATGCACTTGTAAACCCTATTCTATATATATTAGGAGTTAATTGATCTATAACTTGTGTAGTAATATAATTTAATTGTATAGTTGGATCCGTTACATAACTTGGTTTTTTCCAATTTTTATAAAATTTAAAATCACTAATTGAAAAAATATTTCTATCACTTGTAATTGTAGATTTTGGAGTTATATTACCATTTTTTGTTTTACCAAGTATTTGGACTGAATCTCTATTATTTATAAAACCTATTACAGCATTTGACTTACTATCAACTTGTGCAGTTATTAAATTGGGATTGGTAGTAAATGTTGGGGTAATTGACTCAATCTTGTCTAATTTATATGAAACTTGAGCTTCTCCAATTGTATCATTTATCTTATATACAATATTAAATTTAATGTAACCAAAACTAACCGTACCCGATGTTGTAATTTGTTCTGGTATTGGTGTAAAATCTATATTAGAGTTAAACCAAATTCCATTTGGATTGAAATTAGAACCAGCAAATCCGTCAACGCTTCTTACAAAATATTCACCTTCATTTAATGAATTTGCGCTTGTTTTTTGTGTAAATATTAATGGCTCTCTAAAAGGGACACCTACACTAGTTTGACTTCTTCTTGCTCCACCATATAATGATATTGGATTTGTTCTATTTGAACCATTTACCCGTAACAGTTCATTACTACCTTCTTTAGTATAGTATGGAACATTTATATTTGATATAGAGTTATTTGGATCCGTTTTAGTATTTGGAAATGGTCCTGTATTTTTTAATGGGTCAAAATCAAACCAAAAATCTACATACTTAAAATCTATTGTTTTTGGTTCTTGACTTACTGTTATTTGACCTAACGTTGAAACGGGTGTTGCATTTCTTGATATTAAAGATATAACAGTAGATCTATTTATTGATGTATCATTTGGCTTAACCCTAATTGTAATTTCAGCAGGTCCGCTGTTTCCAATTGTTTCAACAGGAAATACCCAATCAAAAATTAATCCTGTTGTAGAATTGGTAGTTAAATACCATTCTAAATTTTTATCTACATTTATTTTTACTTTAAAATCACCACCAAATACACCGGCTTTAATATCTGTTACGTCTATACTTGACTGATATACTTGATCTATCAGTATTGAGGTTTCTACAGAATTACCACTAACCGTTTCTAATGTTTTATTACCACCACTAACTAATTGTAAAAAGTAATATGGTGTTAGTTTTACTATAAAGTTTCTATATTTATTTAAATTTTTTTCTAAATCACTATCAATTGATATTAAAAATGAGTTAGATGGCGATACATTTATTTCACCAGACTTTAATTCAATTCTCTGTGATCCCAATGTATCAAGTTGAACGCCAATTAGTTCATATCTAAATGAATTTGAATAATTTGAATTATACTTTACTTCTATGTTTTTTAATGGCTTAAATGCATTAATTTTATCTAATTTTACATTATTTTCACCGATTGGGGTTGCATTAGTTATATTTATAGATGGTTTTTTTTCACCTTGCTTTGGTGTCAAATCAAAGTTTAAATCAACACGGGTATCAATATTATTTGATTGTATATTAGTTTGTACTTTTTGAATAAGTGTGTTTAAGAAACTATCAAACTTTTCAACAAAAATAACGTTATTTTCTATGGCAACTCTAAAATAATGTAATGGTATATACCCATTATCACGAAGTTCAATTTTTAAAGATCCACCTATTGATTTCGGGATATCTTTATATAATATTGATATTTGTTGATCACCTGTTTTATCATTTATCTTTAATCCATCTTTATGCGCAATCCCAACGCCAGAAACTGACGTTTTTACATTTAAAATTAAGTTTCCTTGCGTTGTTGTGGTATCAACATTTGTTAAATTATTTGATATAATAAAATTAGTAGTATCTTCCGCAGTATTACCATTTAAATTTGTTATAGTAATGGGTAAAGCTGTATCATCAGGTATAGTATCTGTACTCGGTAGTGTTATTAAGCATTCTACTTCAGTTGCTTTAAACGATATAGATCTAAGTTCTTCTCTTATACCATTGTTGTATCTAAAATATTTTATATTACTTACTACAACATCTGGTCCAAAATCTATAGATGCCCCCAAATCCACGTTAGTAACGTAAATTATTACTTTTAGCTGTTGACCACGTAAAAAAGTAGTGGGTGGTGTAAAATATGGATATACAATATGTGGTATATCAATTCCACCCTTTTCTATTGAAGCAGCGGTTGAGTTCAGCTTAGAAAAAATATTAGTTAGTGTGCTACCTTGTATTATTGCCATACTTTAATTTATTATTTACTATAATAAATATTAAATATTTTGTTTATCACAATTCAAATCTACTAAACGTTTGCTTATCACTTAAAAATTGTTTTGTATTTTCTTCTAATTGATAAATTCCACCTTTAGTTGGATCTGTAATTTTAACTAAACCTTGCCAAGCTGGTCTGGATGTCCACAATTCAGGTTGAGGTGACCAATTAATATATTTTAAATCACCAGTTCCCCCAAATTGTATAGGTGAAGGTATAGCCCCAAGACCAGATCCAGCTGGTATTTCTCTAAATGGAGCATATGTAAAAAATTGTCTATATGCATATTTATGTAAATAATGATCATTAAGTGGATTTCTAAGTACCCAATATCCTCTAATCGGTATAGAAGTTCGTCTCCATTTTATAAATATATTTATATCTTTTGTAATTACTATATTAAAATCGTATGATTTTGATAATAATTGTCCAGAATCCCAATCATAATAGCCGTCAAAAACCCAATTTTCAGTCTCAACTGAATGACTATAATTAGTTACATCGTGTGATTTACCAAAATATCCCGGAAATTCTAAAATCGCAGATGTTAATTTTTCGGTACTACAGGTTATAGAAAGTTGGTTTGGATTTGTTGATATTTGTAACCTATTATTTTTAAATATTTGTATATTTTTTTCATTTCCATTATTATTCTTAAAATAATAATAGGGTATAGGATAATTATCAGTTGGATCATACGATACTACACCCCATGGATATGAAATTCCACGATCTGGTACAACTGTATTATATTCATCTTTATCAATTGGATTATCCGTAACTGTAATACCAGGTATAGGTATAATTGGTTCAATCGGTGATATTGGTGCATATTCACGTTCCGCATCAGTCCAATTAAATGTATGTGTTAATTGCTCATTTTCTTGTTTTACATACGCATTGTATAAATCCCATTGAGTTTCATTTGTAGTGTCAAATTTTTTAAATTCAAAATTTAAATCTTTTGGTACATAAGATTGTTTTTCAATATCATATTGCCTTACTGTAATGTTTTGTAATGTCGTTTCACCAGTGTATTCTATAAATAATAATTTTGGATCTTCAGTTCTTCTACTAACTATATTTTTAGGTTGATTTGAATATAACCCAACTTTAAACATACCCTGTCCCCTATCAAATTCAATTTTTGGCAACTTAGTAGGTCCTTGAGTTGTTGTGGTTGTAGTTCCATTTGTTGGAGCTGATGTAGTTGAAGTTGTTGTAGTTGTGGGGTTCGGGTCTCTTTGAGTTGGTACATTTATTCTCGGTCTAACTCTTGGAAATGGGAATTGTTCAATTTCCTCGTCAAATTCAGTTTCTGGTACATCTACTAATTTAGGGATATAAACTTCCAAACTTTCTAATAGCTTGTTGAAACAAAAATTTGGAAAATCTATACTCACCCTAACGGTCGGTTTATCTTTACCAAAATTTGGATTAATTACATTATATTGAGGTCCAATTAATGAATCCTTATCTAACAATTCATATCTAACTGCTTCTTTAAATTTCTGTATTAATAAATTAACTATTCTATTAAATTCATTTATATCTCGTTTAAAATATTGTTTAATAATTTCATTAAATATTTTTTCAGTTACTTGATTTATCATTAATTGTCTTATATCATCAGTAGTAATCAAATCTAAAAATGGTTCAATAGCTTCATAAATATCTTCTTTAAACTGCTCGTGATCTAAAAATGCATTATATCTTTCATCTATTATCTCTTGTAATGACAACCCATTTAGTTTCACGTCACCAACATCAAATGGTAAAACTCTAACTTCAGTCCGTGATGGTGATATTTCCTGAATCCAAACTCTATTTGGTTTATTTTGTGTACCCAATCGGTTATTTACAAACATCATCTCAACAGTAAAAATACCTATGCTGTAACCTGCATCTTTAATTAATTTCTTGACATCAATAGTATAATTTCGTCTTGATCGTTTTGTCGCACCTTCAATTCTTTTATAATATTGCGGTTGGTCTGTTTTATTTATATATCTAACTAATCCAAACTTACCTTGTGGTAGTGGATTATTACTAGCATCATAAATAATTACACGGATCGTGTCGTGTATAAATGAACCAAATGATGTACGTAGGTCATATTGTTGGAATATTTCTAGTTCATTTTCAGGTACAAATCTACCTTTTTCTTCTATTATGGATTTAAATTTATCTAATGACATATTTACTAAAATTATTTTTTTATGATATCATATTAACTTAACTTTTCTATTCTTGGTTCACCTAAATTTACAATTATAGTATCGACAACCGCCTGTATTATAAATGTAGTAGTTTCATTTTGTTTTGGTGGTTTTATTAAAGTTCGTCTAGTTAATGTATTATCTACATACGAAAGTTCAAATGTATCACCAAATGGTACATATATGCCATATTCATATATTGGTGCACTTTGTAAATGTGAGGTATAACCACTACCATTTGATGGTGGATCTATGATACCATTACCAGATATTATAATTACACTATCACCTTTTGCTGTTAAATTAAATGTACCATCATTTATAAATAATGTTTTTATATTTCTCTTACCATCTGGTGAAATCCATTCAAATGTAGTAGATGCACCAAATAGTCCAGATGATTTAATTTGATATGATAAAATACTTGATAATGTAAGTGTGCGATCTAATCTAGTTTTACCATCAATCTGTGGTATGTTTGTTGCAGTAAATGTTAAAGTATTAACCGAACCTGGGTCACCAATTAAAGTTAGATCCGTAAATGTTACTATACCATTTACAGCACGAACTACTTTTGTACCATTCAACACACTAGTTCCACCTAATGGTGTTTCATATTTTGATAGTTTTACTTCAACTTGAGTTGTGTTGTCGGTAGTAACAACAGTTCCATCGGCCCGCTTAAGTTGAAGTTTTGGTTGAGCGGAAAGGAGAGTTGAACTTGGTTGACCAACTGCTGGTTCTGTTATAAATTCCATATAAGATGGTGTATTGTTATTACCACCACCAGTACCAGTACCAGTAACACCCAATTGAGTAAGTGTAATTATAGATTCTACATTTATACCAATCACACCCTCTAAAAATATAGAAGTTGAACGTATTGATGAATTACTATTTGGTAATATCCTAACTTGTATGTTGTTAGATGGTCCAGTTCCTGCTAATGTTTGATTATTATTAAATAATATCCAATTTTCAGTTGAAACTAAATTCCATTGTACGTTTTGTTCAACCAATACGTCTAATTCAAGTGTTCTACCCTGTGATGTCAAATTAGAGATATCTTGTGTTGTTACATTTCTAAATTGTAATTGATTTAAACTTGTTTGGTTTGTGGCAAGTTGTGTTATATCTATATATTGAATTGGAACTCCTGAATAGTTTTTTGCTTCTAACTTGAGTTGTCCTAGTCGTTGTGCAGCTGAATTTGGAGTAATTGAAACACTTGTCGTACCCTTTCCAGTTCCATTTGGTGGATTTACCACAATCCAATCTTGACTAGATAATACTGACCATTGTAAATCATTTGTATTGGTGTCAATTTCAAATGTTCTTGGGGTATTACCCGTACCCGCAGCTGTAATTGTGATAGGTTGAGGTGGTTTCATAATAAGTAATGGTGCAGATGTAGAAGTTGATTTAGTTTGTTCAACTCTAATTATTGCATAATTAGTACCTTGATTTGGATTTGCTGTGTAATTTGGTCCTGCAATTGCATCTTGTACCCAAATTTGTGCCGATCTCTTTTGCGGTGCACTAGGTAATGTAGATATATATGGAGCTATATTCATTCTAATATCTTTAGTACCTTGTCCAGCCGAGACACCAGATATGGTGCCAAAACTTTCAGTATCTGTTAAATTTGTAAATGTAATCCAATCTGGAATATTGTTAGGATCCCAAGGATTAGCTCCTTTTATTATGTTCCATCTAGTTTCAGATTTTTGAGTTATAATTTTGAAATCACGATATGAACCAACAGAATCTATAACTTGTGTATTTAGTATAGTTTGTTTACTACCATCTAGATCGGTAACACGAATTAATGGATTTGTAGATGTACCGGTACCTGCTCTACCAAATAATAAAGGCAATATCTCAAATGAAGATGAACCATCATAATTTGCATATTCCAATGTTAAAAATAATCTAATCATTTCACCTTGATTAAATTGACCAAACCACTTTGATGGATCTATTGTATATGTGTTTTTAATAGTATCTGGATTATTTTCTGGTCTACGTGAATATGATGAATCAACTATAACTTGACCCATAACTGTCCAATCTGTATTAGCTTGAAATGATTTGTCAAAATTTGTATTTTGATTATCATTTGTATCAGGACCCCATTTTAATATATTTTCTACTATATTTTCCGATGGTCTATTATCTAACCTATAGTCCCCTGTAAATCGTAATGCATATTTAATATTTAAATCAGCTCCACCACTTAATATTATATTAAGTTTACGTATACTTTGTTTATCTACTTTGCTTAATAATTTTTCTAAACTTAAATTTATCTTTGCATCATTTGGATATAGTTTATAAGGTCGTAATCTACCATATGTTCTATATGCATAATAGCTAAATAGTTGATCTTCACTTGGTAAACCTCTTAATCCAGGATCTTCATTATATATATCTTCTGTTATATCTATTTCAGGGGATGTAAAAGTAATATCCCAAGGTAGTGTTTGGTTTGGTGCACCGGTTTCTGGTATATATTCATCTACATATTCTATAACTAAATCAATATCACTATCTATAAATACATATCTATTGTATGGGGGTGGTGGGGGGTAATCTGATGGTAACCTACCCCAATTACCATTTTCATCTACCTCGAAATATCCCTTACAACAAGGATCACCACCTTGCCATGGTAAATATTCATATCCACCGTCTTGCCATTCTTCTATTTCACCCGCAGTTGGTCTCCTTCCCTTTTTAGCAAGTGCATCATTTCTATTTTCATATGCAGTTGCAGATTCAATACCTATATATGAACTTTGCCAACCATCTGGTCTATCATCAATTTCATTAGTATAAACTTGATCAATTAAAGAAGTTTCAAATGGTTTATCAAACTTGTAATGTCCAATTATAGCAGGTGCACAAAACGGACATCGTATTTCTAAAACCTTTCCCCATCGCTTGACTCTATTTAAAATTTTACCATTCATTGTGACACGAACTTTTTTATTTGGTATTTGTGTAAACTCTGAACCACCCTTATCTAATCCAGCGGTTCTATCACCAGTGTATGATCCTTCTGCACCTGACCAAAATAAATAAGACCATGCAGGTACCTTAATCGTGTATTTTGTTCCGTTCGGAACTTTTTTCCAATTTCGTTCCACATAATCACCTTGTCTTATAGGTTTGGTTTGTGGATTATAGGGATCATTATATGAAAAAAATACTTGAGGACCTTGACGTGCATCTATATCTGTTCTTATGCCACCTTGATCAGCCTCACCCAATCTACCAGCATAATCACCAGGTAATCTTATTGCTGGTAATAATGGTACTATTGTATCTGCACCTTTTACCGTAATATTTACGTTAAATGTTTTAGCTTTTTCAATGGTTATTTCAAATTTAACATTTTTTTCTAATCTATACGCAAATGCTTGCCAAGCAAATGCATTACCATGTGTAAATGTATCATTATTTAACTCAAACGTTTGAGTATCAATTGGGTTTCCCATATTTATACCATCACCATCATAAATGGTACGTTTTACTACACACCGATACCCATACTGAAATTCATTACCTGGTAAATATGCTGAATTATCCGATTCATTCGTTTTTTCATTCCATCTTCTGATATCTAAACCCATTAAAACGCCACGGTGATTTATATAATTATAATCAGAACCTTTAGTAAAAGGTTTACGTTTTGACGGATTATACTCATTTCGGCAATGTGATATTCCTTCTCCCGCAGGGTACAATAAAATATTTTCACAATCTACCCCAGATGATGCACTTTTAGTTCTAAATTGATTTATACCCAACCAAGATAATATATCTCCAAAAACACCATTGCGAGAAAATGAAAAGTTTCCCGAACCTCTACTTCTAACCCAATCATTGTTCTTTTTTAATACTAATGGTGATGTACCTTCAGCGCTAAATAAATTTTTAGATTCATAATCTACTAAATATTCATACAGTGCGTCAACACCGTAATTATTGTGTAATGCTGGTCTAATTGGTTGATAATTCCCGTCACGAATTCCCCAGTTTTCATATGATGTATTCCTTATATCAAATTTTGATAAATCCGGCATCATAGGTGTTGGGATATTCAAATCAGGTCTATATCTGTTAGGATCCCATCCAACTGCCGCACCAGTTTCGGTCGTTGGTATAACTTGCCAACCCTCTGTTTTAAGATCTATTTGCACAATCCTAAATAATTCTTTAGCATGAACTTGAGGATCTTTTGGTAATGTTGCCCAATAATCTCTTGCCCTTTTTATTTCAGCTTCAATCGGTACTCTCCATCCAGGAGTGTCTCGGTCTCTACGGGCTTCTTCTTGTTTAATTTGCTCCTCGGTGGCAGGTGTAGCGGTTGGTGTTGGCGTAGATGGGGTTGGTGTAGTTCCAGGTGGTCGTGGAGTTGTTGTAGGTGTTGGTGTAGTTCTAGGCGGTTGGGGAGTTGGGGTGGTTCTACCACCACCCCCACCACCTCCGGCTGCAGCACCACCTGATATTAAACTATTTAAAGAGTTTATTTGACTTTGTAACGCAGCTATTTGTGAATTAAGAGCGCTAACTTGACCGCTAAGTTCTGCGTTTCTTGATTCAGCTTGTGTTGCACGTTGTATCGCAGAATTAAAATCACTCATCGCTTTATTTAAGCGCGATGTCAAATCTTCAATTTGTTTTTGTAAAGATTCACTCAATTTTCCGGCTGATTCTAATTGTTTTTGTAAATCTTCAACTTGGGTTTGTAAATCAGTAACTTGAAGTCTGAACTCTTCTGATAAAATATTTGCATTTTGAAATTGAAGTATAACATTATCAAAGTCATTTAATAATCTATTATATTCATCTAATGTTACTAAATTAAAATCGGTAGCTTTTGGTTGTGGGATTAATTCACTTACTTCTACATCTACTGCTTTTTTTAATTCAGTATCATTATAAGATGGTCTTATAAGTGAAGATCCAGCTAAACCTGGTTTATTATCTCTTGATTTAAAAACTCTTTGCTTTGCCATTTTAATTTATTATTCTAAATTTGTAATTATCATTGAAATATTCAGTAGCTCCATTTCTTTCAATTTTAAAATTTATAATATAATCTCTATTAGTTTCCCAATCCGTGAAGTCCAAATCTATATAGTTAATGCTAGTAGTATTACAGCTAATACGTGAATAATCAGAAAATGGTATTATTATAGTATCAGTCAGGTAATCCCTAATTTCATAATATGATGTTTTTGGTAACGCCCGTTGTTTATATTGATGAGCTTTATTATAAATATTAGTAGGGTATAATTCTCTACCAACAATTTCTATTCTATTTTTAGTATTTACTTTATAATTTGTTTTTAATTTTGGTACAACTGCTAATTGATCTGCTGAATTTAAATTCATCAAACTTCCAGTTGAATATGTAAAATCATTAATTCCAAATCTTAATTTAGGTGAATAAATAGTATGCGTTTCTTTACTAAAAAATTGTAATTTACCATAATCAGTATTATCAACATCAGCAGCGTTAGAATGCTTTAATATTAATCCGTTATTTGGTATAGATCCACTCACCCATCCCTTTACCATATCAATTACATCTAATTCAGTATCACCATTTTGGTAATTGAATGATTGGCTAGATTCAGGAGCAACAAACCAAACACCACCCAAACCATCGTCAAACGTTGAAAACGAGCTACCTGTTATTACACCACTACCCCACGCAGTTAGTGAATTTGCATCCCTATATTTCCACGTAACTCCATATGAGTTTTTATCGTAATCAATTCTACCAGTTCCCATTTTCCAACTACCTGATATAGGATATGCATATATTGTATAATCCAATGGTATTTCATCTACTTGATCAACTCTTAATATTAAGTGTGCAGTTTCAATTGATTGACTAACTAAACTACTAAAATCAAATTGTATTAATGATCTTGCGATATTAAAATTGTCAGAACCAGATAAAAATTTACCAACTTCTAATATTGGATCTAGCCCCGTGTTAGAAGTTATTGCGCCTTTATAAATAGATGCGTCTTTTGTTGGTTTTATTAGTTTATACATTAAATAACCCTTCCTTTAATATCGGTTTGTGGAAACTTTACCTCAAATATACAAGGGTCTAACGATGGATATATTATTTTACCACTTGTAGCCAAATCAATTGGATATTTGTATGGTGAATATAAACCATTACATAAATTATATATTCTAACGTCTTGAACTGTAGATACACCTTCTACAGTATTTAATACTAATTCAACTTCAGATAAATTTATTGGCATATCAAATGTCCAAAAATCTATATTAAAATATTCACGCAATTCATTTAAACAGTTAGTTAATACTTCACGTTTGTTATAATTTTGTAAAACAGATATAGTGAAATCAACTCCAATATTTACAATAAACCCATCTAATATATTTATCGCATCAGTTAACATTCTGTGTTCGGACAAATATGTTTTAACGTTTTCTTTTATCGCAGGATTGATTAATGCTAAATTTTTATTTACATCATAGCCTAGTACATACAAATTAACAGCAAATGGGTTATTTCTTTCTGTAATTTCAACCTGTTTATTTCTTAAATATTCCTCAATTTGCAATTCTATTTGTTGTCTACTAAATTCTTGACTATCTGGTTTTGATACAAAATCATATATAAAACTAGATAGATCAGTTAAAACTTGTTCGGTAGATAGTATAGAAGATGGTGAATAACTATCAATAGTACCATCACCCATTACAGTTGCCTTTGCAACTGATCCATATTTAGTTGGCATTGACAATGTCCTAACAACATAATCTTGTTTAGTAACAGCACGATTTTGTGTTGAAAAATTAGCCAATGAGTTTTGCTTAATTTCTTCTAATGTTTCCAATCCAGCACCACCCCTTGCAGGTTCTTCATTTTCAACCGCAACAGAAGTTTCAATTGATGATGCCAACCTTGCTTGTGCATCTGTAAGTAATGAAAAATTATTTTCAAATTCGATGCCAACAATACGTACTAAATCACCAATACCCACATTAGATTCAACCCCACCCCCTACGTAATATTTTACAGTTATATCAGTATTTGATGGTGCTTGTCCATATGATTTTAGTTTTAAGTAAGCAGTTGGATCATACGAAGACCCCATTTGATCTATAGAACTGTTTAATCCCAATCCAACATTTTTAAAATTAGGAACTAATAATTCATCATTTGCATTTGGATCTCCAACTCCAAAATTAATAGAAGTTGTGTAATCTTGATTTACTGAAACTGTAAAGCGTCTTGGTGTTTTTAATGTTTTTAAAATATATGGTACTGTATCTCTATATTTAGATAGTTCTGGGTCATTTATAAATGTATTTGGATAATCCAAATATACAGTATCTTGTGCTAAATACGGAACCTCATAGTATTTATTATTATTTGAATCTCTAACATCATATATAGATATAACATTAGTGTCGCTTAACAAAATAGATGAAAATGGAGTACTTGTTCCAAAATTGATTGTTACGGTTTTTTCAGTTGCTGCAATTGCTTGTATTTTCTTTTTTACTAAATATAAATCTGGCTCATCTGTATTTGGGTCAATTCTATATATTGTAGTTTCTCTCTCAAATGGATCAGCAAAATCTAACATATCAGTGGTGACAAATCTAACCGATGGATTTGATGTCGATTCCACCGTCATACCTTGCTTTATACGTAAATAATAAGTTGGATCTGGTATATTATTAGCGCCAACTCCTATTGCGGGAACTAATTGATATACAGATAAATTAACTACCGCAGGTGCAGCAACTCTTGGTTTATATCCTAAAAATTTAGATAGTGCAAATATATTCAATCTATCTTGAGCATATGGCATTAAAGATTCTCGTAATGTATCATCCACATAGTAAGATAATACATCACCAACATATGATGCCATTTCCAAAAACATCATACCAGGTGATGCTTCATTAAAATCAGTATATGTGTTTGGAAAATATGTTTTAGCAAATTCTATTAAGTTTTGCTTAAATTGGTCAAAATCCTTATTTAAGTACTTAATATCTTTTGATGTTGTCCTAATATTTCTAGATGTTTTTAATGACATTTATTTATCCTTCTATTGTAAAAAATACAGAATCCGTTTCAATATTATCTGTTAACCTATAATTAACTTGTATTCCAACTTTATTTTGATCTATCATTTCAGGTGATATATCGACATCTATGCTATCTAAATTTACATATGGAAGCCAAGTTTGAAATGCATTTTCAATCGTAGATATTATTTGAGTCTCCAAATCACCATCAATATTATTAAATAATAATCTATGCAATCCAGTTCCAAAGTTTGGATACATAACTCGCTCGCCTTCTTTTGTTCTAAGTAAATTTGATATATTGGTTTTTATCTGTTCGGTGGATAAATAATTTACATCAAAATATCCTTGCTTACCATATTTTATTGGTAATGATAAACCCAATGGTATATTTTTAAAATCATCACTATCCGTTAATAAGCGAGACCCGAGTATATATGCCATTTATTATTTCCTTTTATTCATTGCACCCATTAGGTCTGAATAGTTACGATTCATTGCTTTAAGAACCGAACTCTGTGCTGAATTATTTGGATCTATTGCAGCCCCAACGGGCATAATATCATTCATATCCATCATCACACGTGGATTTGCTACACTTAAAGAATTTTGCATACTTGGCCATTCATCAAAATCGTTATGATTAATAGTATTGGCAGATTCATTAACCAAAGACTTATTTTCTTTGATTATTTTTTTAACTTGCTTAGCAACTTCTTCTTTAATAATTAAATTTAATTGTTTTTTAACTTCTTCTTTTACAATTACTTGTATAGCTTTTACTAATTTATTTACGTCATTCATAATAATTTAAATTTATTTATTATAATATAAATATCAAAATATCAATTTATTAACACTTCAAGTCGGTCTTAATTGGAACGTGATATTCAAAATGCCACATCTCATCTACACCAGCACCATCAGCCAATCTAATTGGATTATACCAACCAAACTTAGGTCCATTAACAGATAACCACCTGTATAATTGAGAACTATTCCTACCTTTTCTATTTATACCAGGATCACCAGATCCATCCACAACCCTATACAATTCACCAAAGTCAATTGCCAATGCAAGTCCGTGTGGTGACGACCCAGCTTTTGCTACGGTTGAACCACTACCCAATGATTGTTGATGTTCCAAATCTCTATATGCAGATGTAAGTGTCCAACTTATTCCATCTTTTTTTGCAGCTGCTTTCATTGAAAGATACGCTTGCGCTGCTTGTGGGTGTAATAAAAACCATCCACCAGTTCCATTATACGTGTATCTTGATTTACCACCCTTTTCTACACCAACTAAATCTTTTACAGGAATTTTAGCATTTTCATAACCCTTACATTGAAAATCTTTTGGCATCGGTGGTTTAGTACCACCCACTTTTGGATATATCACAGATTCTTTAATATCATTAAGTGGAACTGTTGGTGTATCAATTAATTTTAAAGCCTCTGTGTTATTTTGAACCGATGGTGCAGCTTCAACTATTGTTCCAAGTGACGGCACCTTACCAGTTGTTTTTACGAAACCTAAAAATTCTTGTGACTCTTCTAGTGGCGAATCATCACCTGGGGGTGCTTGATCCTTTCCTACTCTAGATACACTTGGGTCATTTCCCGTAAAATTTAATCTACTCAATAGTCTAGGTAACCTTGCTTTTAAAGCAAGATACTTTGGAATATTATTAGTTGGACCTGGCATTGTCTGTGGTGGGGTTGTTCCAGATGCAATGTAATATATATTTGTTATAATAAGGTCAATTAATTCTCCTAGCCATTGGTTTAAATCATTACCACGTGGAATATTTTGCAAGTTAGGTCCTGATCCTAATATACATCTTCCTTTGTGACCTGCAAATACTCTAAAATCAAAATTATTAGTAGTAACGTGCCAGTTACCACCAATATCACCCGTAATACCCTTTGCCAAGTCCCAACTCCAATGTCCGTCTGATATTAAACCTGTATTACCCTTTGACCACATTATCATTTCTTTTGTTTTGGATGATAAAATAATACGACCTGAATTTATTAAAACTTGGTCTTCATCTAAAACTTTTGGATAATCGGGAAATGATTTAGGTTTTGTGACAAAATTTGATTTATTTGATTCATTAACAGTCCCCGGTTGAAATGGTAATTCTTTTTTACCAGATGACATAATTAATATAGAACCATCCCTATTTATATCTTCAACTGTAATTTGACCCTTTTTCTTTTGCTTTTTAGATAAACTATTTTCTCTATTTCTAATCGTTATAGACGGATACATTTTTTGAGGTTTATTATCATATCCACTAAATCTAATAGATTGCCCAAATCTAGATTCAATTAAAAAGTCACCTTCATATAATTTTAATCTATGTAGTTTATTATCCGCTTCGTAATACTTACCATAATTTTCATCATTATATGGAGAATCCGCACCTTTTGTTTTTGATATACCAGTTGATGCTACATTTCCATATTTAGAGGCAGTTGTCTTCGCTTGTGGCCCACCATAATTATCGTAATATCCCCTAACCTCTTTTAAATTTGTTTTATTTGCAGTTTCACTTGGATTTACCACCGTAGTGCAAACTCTATAATATGCACGTCCAGTCGGTGATTGTATTATTTCTACAATTTCATTTTTTACCGGTAGATTTATTATATTTCTATCCAATGGATATGCGACTTGGAATTGCTCATCTCGCGTTTTCCAATTTGATGATCGCTTTACTAGAATCGCACCAACTACCGCAGTATCCTTTTCAACGACTCCTTGAAGTTTTCTAACTTCAGGGTGTGACTCATCTAATATAACATCAGCAACCGTAGCTAAACTTACGGTTCTATCTTCTTTGTTAAAATTTGGTTTATTTTCAAATTGTATATTATTTGCAACATTACTTAATATACTCATAACTTATCTATTTTTAAATTAGTTTCTTTTATAGAACTATCAATTTTTTTATTATCATCAAATATAGTGTCAATATCTATTAATAGTTGACGCTTTTCATCTTCAGACAGCAAACCAGTATCAGTATTACCTTTCATTTCAGATGAAATTATTTTTTGAGCAACGGATGCTAGCCTAACCAATTGCTCATCATTTTTTATAGATGATTCAATCAAATCTGTGAGTATATTACCAACCGCAGACAAATCACCACCATTTTTAATCATACCCCTAACAAATTCAATTTGTTCGGATATTTTATTCTTTTTTGTGACTTGATTGGAATAAATATCTTTAAATAAGTCACTTAATGTTTTACCTTTAAATAATTCAAAATCTGTACTCATATCTATAAGTATATATATAAACAAAAAATGGAAAGGGTTTATCTTTCCATTTTAATCATAATCTATAAATTTATATTCGTCTTTTCCAAACTCGTATTCGTCTATATAATCCTCATACTCACTATCTATAAATTTTGCTATATTATTCAATTCAACTATTTTTACATTATCTATATGACCGTGTTCAAAAAAGTGATTTGATAATTTTTTATAATAAAATTTCATAATATTAACGACCTTAGTTAAATTATGAGTTTTACAACCTGTCATTTCACGTATGTAAATATAAAGTGCCTTTTTATTGAAATTTTCAATATATTGAGATCGTTTTATCAATTCTAAAATTGAATACGCAATATCAATTTCTCGTTTCTTTGTAAAAATAATTGGTATGTTTTTATCCCAAAACTCAATAAGTAACTCTTTGAATTCTAAATAATCGTTTGCCAATTCTTCGTCATAGAATCCATTTTCAACATCCCAGCTTTCTGGCATTTCAGATATAGTAGAAACTTTTTGATATCGTTTATAATTTTTCATATCATTCAACATCAAATAGTTTCTAGCTATAACTGTAAAATATGAAAAAGCCCTACCCTGTGTCACATCATATTTATCAATTTTTTCAATTAAATTTGATACAACTTCACGTTTAATATCATCTGGTGAATCATCAAAATGAGAAAACCCATATGTGTTCAAAACGTTTTCTGCTAACTTTTCAAATGGATATTGTATCCGTTCTGCATAAATTCTTGATTTTTTAATTGGATCTGTTGTATTATTATATTCTATTATTGCGTTTTGTGCATTTATACCAAAATAAATTTTTGATTTCTTTTTTCTTGCCATTTAAATTAAATATTTTTATCATATTCATCTATCAATCGTTTAATACTTTCGAATGTAGATCCAACATAATCATCTTTTTCAAATAAATTCATACTATCTATTTGTAATAACTCTTTATACATATTATTTATTTTTTGTTTTGTTAATAAATAGGTCTGTTCTAATTTATCAAGTTTATTGAATAAATTTCGCAGACCTATTATTAACAAGATATTTAAAATAAAACTAATTGAAAACAGTATGTAAATCATATATTAAAGTTCTAATTTATATCCAGAGAATCTAACCATATAATATGTTATACTAGTTCCAAATGCGTCTTTTGACACTTTACCGCGTTCAAAGTAAGTAACAACTGATCCCGGACCACCTAAATGTGCAGCTGCTAATATACCACTTTCAGTTATCGGAGTATTATTTATAACCAATACATTATTTACGGATGTTCCATCTAATGTATGTTTATCAATGTATGGTTGTAATGTTTTTTTATTATGTTTAAGTAGTTTGATCATTGCCTGATCTTGTAACGATTTATTTTTTAAAAATTCAGTATGTGAAACGTGAATACCTAATCCCCTAAGTGTTTGCGAAGAAAATTGATATTTCCCCAAATAGCCATACCTACTAACTATATTATAGTTTCCATTAGATTCCTTTTTACCAACTGCGTTCATAAATTGATACAAATCACCACGAATTTCATATTCAATCGTATCTGATTTATAATTTTCTAAAATTTCAGCAGTCAACTCGGGACTAATGGGTTGATTTTTTAAAGCACTATCTGTAAGTAAATATATAGATAATACTAGAAAAAGTATTTTCAGAATTTTCATCTTTATCTTCCTTTCTACTAGTTAAGATTTATATTGTGGAGATAGAGGGATTTGAACCCTCGTCCTAATAACCCATTCAGTTAAACCTATTCAGTGAGTGTATTTCATTTTTCTAAACGAACAAAATACGAAGTTTTTATTTTACCATTATCACTTCTAACTGTGGTCGGATTATTTTAAGGATAGATCCGAAAACTATCCTTTTGTTATTTTCACTTCTTTGTTATAACCCCACGAGTGATGCGAGATTGAGTTATGCAGCTAATGCAAACTCACCACTTACTAACGACATTGCATCTTCATAAGTGAATGTAGATTTTTCTTCTACGTTTATTTTTTGGATACATTTAAAGTGATTATCATCACTACTCACATAGTTTCAAAGAACATTATTATCAGTCGAAACCTTTTATCCCCATAATTAAATGGTATAAAGTTATAAATATTAAAAAAATGAAAAAGTGTTATTTTTTAAGCTTCACCTGTGTTTGTGAAATTGAAAATCGAATCTCTTTTTAGTAAATCAAATTTATCATGAGTTTCGCTTTGTTTATCATCACCCAAGTTGTTTTCATTTGTATAAAATTTTATCATTTCTTTGTTAAAATCATCCTTATCTATTATATTTTTTTTGTTCATATAAATCAATAAAAATTCTATCAAAATATACATTTCAGTTACTATTTTTTGTAACTGATCATTTGATATATTTGATATATTTTCAGGATCATTCATACACAATATCATCCAAGTTAAGCATTATATCATTATCTAAATGTTCATAGTTTATATCACCGAATGCAGATTTTATACTTTTTTCGGTATAACCTATTGATTGTGCTAATCTAATACACATTATTTTATATTCCCAAATATTCATATCATCGGGAACTGTAAATTCTATTTTAGATGCCTCTCTGTGCATTAGATCTATATCATCATTAAAATATTCAAAACTTAATTTTGCTTTATTCATTTAATTATCCTTATTGTAAAATATAACCTTTTTTTTCAATGTAATGGATTGCTTCTTTATACTTTATAAATTTAGAATCACTACCATCACCAGATTTAATCATAACACGATCATTTCTTCCGTATTTTTTATTATTAACCATTTGTGTTGAATAAATCCTACGTTTATCGGTAATAAGAATTCCATTCAAATGATCTATTTCATGTTGCGCCGTCACACACTCTAATAGACCCTTATCTGACATTAAATCTGTATAATCTTTATGATCATCTTTATCTGCACTAAAAACTAACTCACCTAAATTATCAGTTTTAACTGTGATTGATTTAGCTCTAACTGTAGTTTTAGGTTTTCTTAATGTTTTAGGTATGGATAAACATGCTTCTCTATAAACGACGGATTCTTGAGAATATTCAGTAATAACTGGATTAACCAAAATCAAAGGATCTTTCACATTTATAATGCAAATTCTTTTATCAATTCCGAGTTGATTTGCGGACAAACCAACTCCACCATATAATTTTAAATTAATTGTTAATAAGGATGATAGTTCCTTAATTTCATCATCTGTAAAGTTAGATGATGAAATGATATTTGATAAATATTTAGTATCTTTAACAATTCTTTTTAATGATCCAATTGAATTTAAAACATTTTTTAATTCTTCAATTGATAGTTTTTCAAATATATCATTTGAATTTTCTGAATTAATTTCTAATTCTTTATTTTCTAAATTTTCCATAATTTTATTTGTTAATTTTTAAAGTAATTTGTGCGGTTTTGCTTCATTCATTCCCGCGGATGTGATAACAACGTATTCGGTAATGCTTTGAAATGTTGGAATATCTAATGCACCAACATAAGATAATGCAGAACGTAACCCATCTTGTAATTTCATTATGGTATATTTTACACCACCTTTAAAAGGAATAACGGTTGATTCACCTTCTACATTTCTACTTTCAAGTCCATGTGCCATTTTAGTTTCTAGGGATGCCGAACCTCTATATCGTTTATATAGTTGGTTACCATTTTCAATAATAGATCCGGGAGTTTCAACTGTTCCAGCTAATAAAGAACCCAACATAACGGTATCTGCCCCAACTGCAATTGCCTTTGCAATATCACCAGCGGTTCTAATACCACCGTCCGCAATTATAGGAACCAACCCATAAACGAATTCAAGTTCAGCTTGAGCCTTTACACAATCTTCAATTGAAGTTACAGACGGTATACCCATACCAGTTTCAATACGAGTGCGACATAACGATCCGCCCCCAATTCCAACTCTAACGGCATCCACACCCCATTTAATTAAATCTGCAGTTCCACTATAAGTTGCAACCGACCCAGCAATGACATCAACTGAATGATGTCTCTTAACCCAACTGATCATATCCTTTACATTTTTATGATGACCGTGTGCAACATCAATTAAAATTATATTACATCCAGCTTTAACCAGTTCTATAACTCGATTACGTTCATTGTCACCAACACCAACCGCAGCCATAATTGGAATTTCTAAATCACCCCAAACTGAATTTAATTGTTCTTTGTTTTGACTGATATACGATTTTAAGTTTTGGATAATTTTGGATTGTTCATCAACTCTCATAAATCTATGAATACATCCAACACCACCCATCGATAAAAGCCTAACCGCCATATCATATTCACATACAGTGTCCATCGGTGCAGCAACAAACGGACTAACAATATCAAAGTTTTTAGTCAACTTTGATTTTAAACTAATTTCTTTACGAGATGCGACTTCACTATATTTTGGAATTAGTTGGATATCATCATAGGTATATGCTATTTTTATCATACGTGTTTTTACTTTATTTTATAATATACTTAATTTATTTTTAAAAATCAACTTTTTATTTAATTTGAAAGAGGTAACTTAATTGTAGGGTGTGATTTATAGTTTTCAAGTATAAAATCAGATGGTTTTAAACTATTTATTAAACTATCAATATCCAACGGAACTTCAG
>JACCDP011136384.1_pt1 | contig 24310 bp, 13 predicted proteins | sample 7445841 | NCBI WGS metagenome assembly JACCDP01 (sample SAMN15323441, study PRJNA562643) | freshwater metagenome | isolation source: river surface water | place: USA:Blue River Watershed | collected 2017-08-17
GGTCCCGCATTTGTATAAACATCCTGGAGGGCTGTATAGATTCCAGGAACGGCTCGATGACTTATATCGATACCTGTTTCTTGGGAAATTATGAAAAAATACTGGAATATTGTTGTCAAATCTGTAAGTAGTTCTGGTTTTGCAGCACCTGGAGTAAAGATTTGGAAAATGTCCAAATGTGTTTGTTTTCCTTTCACCGTATCTGGGAAGAATTGGAATGCACGGAATTCATTCATCTGAACTTTGACAACATCATATAAATACTTGAAAAAGTTACACATCATCTCCTTCTGTTTTGTTACAACGGCTGGGATTGTATTTGACTTTGTAGACAAATACTCTTGGGCTTGTTGTCTTGCACCTTCATCAACAATTAAATAACTTAAGAGATTTGATATACGCTCCTCCGTAATTTGTGACGCTCCTGCTTTTGCTTGTGTAAGTTCTTGTTGGGCGGCTTCCAAATTTCGTTTGAGCCCATTCATGCGAACATTCTTTCCATCCGATTGTGCTTTCACAGATGTAAGTTCGGTTTGTGCCGCCGCACTCGCCGCCTCCGCTGCATCTAACGCAAGCTGTTTCTGTGCCAATTCTGCATTTTTCTTGGCAAGTTCGGCATCTTTTGCACTAAGTTTTACAGTTTGATCTGCGACAAGTTTGGCTTGCTCTTCACACTTCTTTATTTCTGTGTCAAGTTCTGCTTGCTTGGCTTGTGCAGCTGCCAATGCAGCCTTTGTATCGGCAATTTCTTTGTCTTTTGCTGCAAGCGCTTCTTCTGCTTTTCGCGATGCATCTTCTGCGGCCTGTGCTGCGGCAGCTGAAGCAGCTGCTCCCGCATTTCGTATTGTATTTAATTCAGTTTGTTTGGCTTGAAGATTGGTATTTTTTGCAGCCAATTCAGTTGCTTTTTGTTCTTCAAGAATACGAAGACGCTCATTCATCTCCTCAATCTTCTTGGCACATTCTTCGCGCGCCGCTGCCAAAGCTGCTTCTTTTTCTGCATCCTTTTCATTTCGCATGGCCTGAAGTGCAGTATTCTGAGCAGATTTGGCAGCCTCAATTGCTTCATCTAACGCTTGTTTGGAACCTATATTCTTTTGTTCAAGTAAGTTTTCCAAAGCGGCTACCTGAGCGTTCGCTTCTGCCAATTGTTGAACAAGAGTATCTTTTTCACCCGTTTCTTTTGTAAGAGCCGCCTCTGCATTTCGTTTGGCTTGTTCTGCCGCTGCTTGTGCCAACCGCAATTGTTCTTCTAAAGACTCAATTTCTTTTCTGAGAGCTTCTTTGGCAGCTTCTGCCGCAGCGTTCTTCGCTTGTTGTTCGGCATCTTTCGATGCGAGTTCAGCATCTTTCGATGCCAGCGAGGAAGCGAGTTCAGCATCTTTGGAAGCGAGTTCAGCATTCTTTTCAGCAAGTGCTTTTGCAGTTTCTGCATTCTTTTCAGCGAAGGCAGTCGCTGTATTGGCATTCTTTGCCTTTAAAGCAGCATTCTTTTCCAAATTCTTTTCTGCTAAAGCAGTTTCCTTATCTACCTTCGCTGCTGCCAACGCAGCTTCAGAATCTGCATGACATTGACGAAGTTTCTCTTCTAAGGATTGAATTTGCGATTCATTTGCTTGAATGTTCGCTTCGGCTTCTGTATATCTACGATTTGCCTTTTCTAATTCCTCTTCTAATCTATGTACGGACGTTCGGCATTCTTCAAGTTCTCGTTCTTTTTGTTCCATCGTGTTTGTCATATCTTGTAAACTCGATTCAAGTGCAGAAACTTGTGCGCGAAGTTCTTCAACTTGTTGTAATGTGCTTGCAAGCAATTTATTCATTCTTGTCTGAAGTCCTTGTTTTTCCTCTTCTTTTGCAGCAAGTTGTGTTTGTAAATCTTCCACTTGTTTACGAAGTGCCTCAACTGCCGCCTTTCCATCTTCATTCGAAGCAGTCTTTGACGCAAGAGATGCATTTGCTTCCGTGAGCTGATTCTGAAGCTCTGCGATTCGTTGATTGGCTGCATCAAGTTCTGCTTGTGTAGTTTGAATCGTTTCTGCACGTTGGCTGGCAGTCGCCTCAAGGTCTGTTAAATTTCGTGTAATTTCATTCAACCATTCTGCAATTTGCTCTTTGTCTTGAATGGCATTCGCCTTGTTTGCCAATGCCGCGTCGCGTTCAGTCTTTGTTCGTTCTGTTTCCCCACGCGCAGCGTCTGCTTCTGCTCTGGCAGCCGCAAGTTCTACCTCTTTGGCGGCAACTGCGGCTTCCGCTGCCTCCAATGAGGCACGCATGTTTGTAAGTTCCGTGTCAGAAGTAGCCTTTTCTGTTTGTAGAGTCGCCAAGTTCTGTCGTGCCGAATCTCTTGCTCCTTCCGTGGCAGTCAATTGATGTTCCAAGTTTGTGACTCGCTGGTTTACTGTATTTTTTTCTCGTTCAAGAGATGCCAAGTTCTGTCGCGCAGTATTTCGTGCGGCCTGTGTGGCTGCCAATTGTGCTTCCAAGTTTGCTACACGCTGATTCGCTGTAGTTCTGTTTCGTTCAAGACCCGCCAAGTTCTGTCGTGCCGAATTTCGCACACCCTCCGTCGCAGTCAATTGTGCTGCACAACGATCCAAACGTGTTTGAAGGTCCGCAATTTGGTCTTCCGCTCCTGTTCCAGCATCTTTTGCGGCTTGCAACTCATCTTGTAAGACAACCATTTCTGCTGTTTTTGCATCCAATTCATCTTGAAGAGCCTTCATTTGTGTGAAATTATTGGCTGCATCTGCGACCACTTTGATTTTATCTTCCAACATAGATACAACTGCATCTTCTGTAAGAGGAGATGGAACAGGTTTCCCTGGTTCAAAATGTGTATAAATTGTTTCGAGAATGTGTTGAACCTGTTCATAATTATTATTCGCAGGTTGTTTGGCAAGTCCTTCTAATTCACGAATTGCAGTTGCCAACATAGATTTCGCATTGGAATGTTTGGTCGAATTCTTCCGAAGAACATTCATAATCGTCCCAAGTTCAATGGAATCCATTTGGTCTTTGACATCTGGATGTACATTTCCTTGGAGAAGCGCAATCAAATAGGTCAAATCGCGCAGTAGACTCAAATCGTCCAAACAAGGACAACCCTTCGTTCCTGTTGGTTCGCTTTGTGCGGATGGTGTTTTCGTATACACCAATTCATCTGGGCGACAGTCTCGTTTCAATCGCGTTTCCATATCTAAAAATAATGTTTCCAAAAACTGTTTCTTATGTTTATCAAGAGATGTATTCATGCTGGCTCCTTTCATAGTTATACTTTCTTGTAATGTTTGAATTCTGCGTTTGATAGCCTGTTTAACTTCGGCACTATGCGGTGGACGACATCCCTTTTTAAGATAGGTGTGAATTGGAGCAATTGTTCCATATCGTTTCACACCAAATGCATGTTGCATTCCTTCTATTTGTTCTTTGGTTGTTACACCATACAACTTTTGTAATTCATTGAAGGAACCAACATAATGTGCATTAAATGACCCAGATGTTTTCGAGAAGAGTTTTCGCAATTCAATATATTCAGATGTGCTGTCATCACCAATTCGTAATAAATGAGGGAGAGAACGATTGTAAGGGACCTTCTTTGTTTCAGCTGTTTCCTCCAATTCTTGTTCAATCGTTCCATGTTCATTGAATTCTTCATCTGTAGCATTATATCTCTCACCTTCACTATAATTTTGATTTGATGTATTGGAACCTGTATTGGTGTCTTCATTGGAGCCTTCATTTGAAGATGCATTGGAGCCTGTATTGGAGCCTGTATTGGAACCTGTATTGGAATCTGTATTGGAACCTGTATTGGAGCCTTCATTGGAACCTGTATTGGAGCCTTCATTAGAAGCTGTATTGGAGCCTGTATTGGAGCCTGTATTGGGGCTAACATTGGGGTCAACATTATTATTTACAAAGGGATTTTTTGTAGTTGCAAAAGGGACTTCTGTATAATTTAAATTATTTGCAGCTGTATTTCCTACTGCATTGATTCGTTCTGCCTTTTTCGCGGCGCGCGCAGCTTGTATTGCTGCTACCCGTTGTTGTCCAAGTGTAGGTGGGGTTGGAACCTCTGGAGGAGCAACCACTGTTGTAGGCGCTTTTGCTACTGCAGCTCTTTGTTGTCCAAGTGTAGGTGGGGTTGGAACCTCTGGAGGAGCAACCACTGTTGGAGCTGGAACCTCTGCAGTATGGACATCTTCTGTAACCTTTTGACGAGCTGCAATTCGTGCATTAGCAGCACGCTTTTCTCCGCGTGTATAAGGAATATTTATAATTGGTCGTTCTGGGTCAAATACCGTGGCACCTGTTGGAAGTGGCGCCTTATCCTGATTGATCAGTTCTTGTGAATTCCCAGCAAATCGTACAGTTTGTGCCATCACTCTATTCTACCCTTCTGAATCATTTGGTAAAGGTTAACACACAACCTACTTCATGTAAAGTCGGAGACATAAAAAATTGAGTGACTTGAATTCGTCCAACCCCAGCACTGGAAGAATGGCAACTATGAATCCCCCTGATTCCAAAATCTTCAATCCTTGGAATCCAACGAATAAAGTGATCACACAAGATACAATCGAACGTATCTTGCGTGCTCATGGATGGCGCGGAACTCTTACCAATCCCGCAATCTTCCAACAAGCATGTGTCCATAAATCCTATGTCAGTCGTCCTGAACTGTGGGCTGAACAAGCCGCCTCCACCAATGAACCCATGGAAATCGCCCCCAAACCCGATGATTGCCTCGACCTCAAAGATGCAGACAATGAAGAACTTGAATTTGTTGGAGACTCCATTCTTGGGAATATTGTTGCCCTCTATGTCTTTGACCGGTATCCTGGAGAAGGAGAAGGCTTCATGACAAAACTCAAAACACGAATCGTTAATAATAAAACACTCGGAGAACTTGCCCGTAAAATGGGATTCAGTCCTTGGATGATTATTAGCCGTCATGTCGAAGAAGTATGCAATGGTCGGAATAATCTTCGTATGCTCGGTTCTATGCTGGAAGCATGGATTGGTGCCTTGTATTTCCACGAAGGAAAAAGTGGGCGTGGGTTTGAAGCATGTCAAAAATGGCTCATTCGAATCATAGAGAAATATATTGACTTCTCTGGCCTCATTACAGAAGATAATAACTTCAAAGACCAACTTCTTCGCTTCTATCAAGGCCGTTGGCATCAACCCCCACGCTATAAGGAAGTGGATGTTGTAGGCCCTCCTCATGACCGTATCTTCACAATGGGTGTGCTCGATATTGAAGGAAATATTGTTGCAACATATACTGCGCGAAACAAAAAAGTAGCAGAACAAGAAGCATCGCGTCTTGCACTTGAAGTTCTTGAAAAACGTGATTCTGAAGAGGCGTGAGTTTGTATCTCTAAATATCGTTCACTCTTGTAGATGTCGGAACAGAAAAAACTGCGCCGCCCAGGAGTCAAAATAGCAGTGCCTATTTTGAAGGGTCCCGAACTTCCTGAGCCCGCTGCCCTACAAACGGATCTTACATCTGTTTTTCCACAACCGATTGTTGCTGCCCCAGAGCCTACAGGTCCATTGATGTTTGGTCGCCGTATGCCAGCTGTGACCCAAAAAGCGGCAAAACCTGTTGTCGCTCCTGCACTCGCTCCTACACCAAAACCATTGAATCAAACACGACGAAATCGCCCACCCAAGACGGTTGTTGCTCCTCCTCCTGTTCCAGAACCAAAATCGATTGCTGTTCCTGTCGCTGTCCCAGACGTTGTAGAGGCTCCAGTCGCTGTCCCAGACGTTGTAGAGGCTCCAGAAGTTGTCGCCCCTGCCGCTCGAACCCAACTTTTTCCTACAGTTGTCCCTCCCAAACGAACTCTACTCAAAAAGACAGTTCCTACAAATGAAGTTGCAGATGCTGAACTCACCTATCTCCAAGAGGCAATCGATGAAGCAAAAGGTCAAACACCCTATCAAGAAGAAGAACCCGAAGCATACTATCCAGAAGACCGCAAAGGATTTACAAAATTCATTAAAACTCGCTACAAATCATTTGCATTACCCCCACGATTACTTACAAAAACAATTGACCCCAATGCATGTTCATCAACTGAACTCCAAACCTATAAATATCAAGCCTTTGTTCGTGAATATATGCGCCAAGCCTCTCCATATCGAGGTGTCCTCGTCTATCATGGTCTCGGTTCCGGAAAAACATGCACGTCCATTGCCGCAGCAGAAGCACTCTATAGCCAAGACAATAAGAAAATCATTATTATGACCCCCACTGCCCTCCGTGAAAATTTTTTGAACGAATTAATGTTTTGTGGATTCCGCCATTACCGTCTCAAAAATACATGGCATTCGTTTTCCTTAACAAATTCAGCCAATCGTTTATTTGCACAAACTGTTGCAGGTCTTCCTGACACACTTCTCAGCGCAATCCTCAAACGTCCAGACCCTACCCGTCGTGTCTTCTGGATGCCCGATTTGAATGAACCCGAAGAAGCAAGTAATTATGAAACGTTGGAAGATTGGGAACGTTCTGCCATTCGTGAACAATTATATGCAGTCCTCCAAGCCAAATTTACATTTATTGGATACACTGGCTTTACACAAAAGGCCCTCAAAGATATCGCAACAAAAAATCCAACATTTTTTGATAATGCAGTCATTATTATTGATGAAGTTCACAATTTGACTCGTCTCATGGCTGGTAAGCTAGATAAATATCTTATCTTATCAAAAGGTGCACAAAAGGCACAGAAAGAAGGAAAAGAAGCAGCCTTCCAACGAAAACAAGTATCCTATGAACCATTTGGCGTCGATACATGGGTTCCGAAACTCCAACAAGAAGGTCAACAATATGAACGTGCATTCTTATTTTACCGTCTTCTCTGTCAAGCCAAGAACTCGAAAATTATCGCCCTCTCTGGAACACCGATTGTGAATCAGCCCGTTGAACTTGGAATCTTGACCAATATACTTCATGGATATTTCCATTGTGCTACCGATACAATTCTCTCAACAAATGATACAATTCTTGAACAAGCACGAACAATTCTCAAAGAAAATATTCGCGTCAACTTCTATAATATTACAAAAGCACAAGGAGGAAGCACACTCTTTTTTACAATTCTTGATGAAGGATATGTGAAAGTAGTGGATGATGATACTGGTGAACTTCAAGGATTATTCTATGTAGGAGAGGATGCTGAACCACGAAGTATACAAGAATTGTATGCAAGTGTGCGTGCAGAACTCAATGCTCATGGAATTAAACTGTCTGGTGCACCAACATACGAAGCACTTCCCCTTCTTCCACCCACTGTTCAAGCATTCAATGATACATTCATTGAATCAAGAGAATTAAAAGTCAAAAATCGTATTACATTTGTGAAACGTATTTCAGGTTTATTTAGTTATTACAAGGGCTCCAAGGAAGATTTGATGCCAAAAGTCACAATTGATGAGAATATTGCATGTCCATTCAGTTCTTTCGCCATGCCAAAATATGTCGAGGTGCGTAATGAAGAAATTGAGAACCAACCCAAGGGGACTACAACTGCTTTGGATGAAGCACTTGGTCTAGCCGCACAAGAATCCAATTCCTATCGGTTTAAGAGTCGTGCCTTGTGTAATTTTGCCTTCCCTGAAGATATCGCACGCCCCTTCCCTGGAAAACAATCTGAATTATTGGAGGCGCTCGAAACAATGGATCGAGTCTATGGAGATAATGTAACTGATATCACTGAAACACCTGACCAAGTGAAAGCACTTGAAGATGAAGAACAACGCGTAGAACAAGAAGACAAATCAGACGAAGAGATTCGTGACCAAACAAAAGACCTTGGTTTTACAAAAGAAGTCGCACCCTACAAGGAACGTTTAGCAAAAGCACTTGGTGAACTCACTGCCCGCAAAGATACATTATTCAAGATGGATGATACTGCGCCAGTTGAACAACAACTTGCCACGTATTCACGCAAATACCACGAAATCATTCGACGAATTATCGCATCACGTGGGTCAAGTTTAGTCTATTCTGCCTTCAAAACAGTCGAAGGTATAGGTGTCTTAGGAATTGCAATGGATGCCAATGGATTCCAACAGATTCGTATCACAGGTCCTGAACATGATTTGCGTTTGGATGAAGCAACGGAACAATCTTTGCGCGAACGACCAGACCAACTACGCTATATCATGTATAGTGGTGACGATTCTATCGCAGTCCGCCAAATCCTCATCAACTTGTTCAACTGTCGATTGGATAAACTTCCTCCTAAGATTGCCACCGTTCTTCGTGAGACACAAATGGTTCATGATGCCCCACGCGAAGGTCTTGGAAACTTGACTGGACAGCTTTGTCGTGTGTTTATGATTACTGGTGCTGGTGCAGAAGGTCTTTCGTTACGAAATGTGCGCACAGTTCATATTATGGAACCCTATTGGAACAAAGTTCGAACAGACCAAGTAAAAGGTCGTGCAGTCCGTATTTGTAGTCACTCGGATTTACCCTATGATGCAGACCCTACAAAGAATGAACGAACAGTCGAAATCTATACATATGTATCTGTATTTGACAAGTCAATGGATATTGATGAAACTATCATGAAAAAGGATGAAGGTCGAACATCCGATGAACATATTTTTGGATTGGCAAGTGCCAAGGAGGCCGTGAGTTCAGATTTATTACAATTAGTGAAATCTGGTGCAGTCGATTGTGAACTCAATCAATCTGAAAATGATGAAGGTCTTTTATGTTATGCACAACCTGGTCGTATGAATGAATTCTTATATGACCCACGATTGGAACAGGATAAGGATGTATCTGACCAAAAGTTCCGTATGGAAGCAGCACAAGCCCCCTCGACAGTTGCAAAACCAGTTCGTGCAGAGGCCATCTCAGTCGCCAAACCATTTTCAAAAGGAGGAGTGGATTATTTTATGGCATTGGATGAATATTCTGGAAAACAATTCTTCTATTTGCGCGAGGACACTGTCCGTGAAACACCATTAGGTGAACTTGTCAAAGACCCGTCCACTGGAAAACTTGTCATGTCCTTTTTTACAAAGGCGTAAGCGTTTATAACATGTTTACTATATAGGGATTCTATGATTCATTTGTGCGAATCATAGAATCGAGTATACAAGTGAGACTATGTCTAGTTTCGGAAAAACTCCATCAACCATGTAGTTTGAATGTCGCGTTGAACATCTGTATTGTTCAACTCATAATCAAATAAACGAAGATATCCTACAGATACATCTGCGGTCAAACGACCTGTCTTATCTCCAAGCTCAATCTTTGCTGCATCAGATTGCGCATACAATGGTGCGTTTTGTGTAGTTGTAAAGGAAGCGACGGATGGACCTTGTTGTTGAACATTGATGCGACCAGACTTGAAATCTGAGGCAAGACCAAATGCAAGTGTGAGACGATTTGGATATTTTCCATCATAGTCACTGCGCATATTCATATACAAATAATAGGGCGATGTTGTACTTGCTTGAATAGGCCATGCTTGTCGGACCTTCAAGGACCCAGATTGGAAACTACAAATGGCCATTCGATTTTGAATTCCAAATTCAATGGGTCCAAATCGTAAGATAGCACCATCCGCCATAGAATTACAAAAAAACTGTGCAGTCAATGTGCGCCAACTGTTCATGGCAAAATGTTTTGTAGTCATCGCAAACCCACTTCCAGTCTGTTTGAGTTTCAAGAGGGCACCAATCTTTGGAATAGCCGAAGAACCTGTATTGGCTACAATGGATGTTTGAGGAGATGCATTCATGGCCATTGCTACGGGAAGACGGCGTTCCATAAATTGTCTTCCACCATTGCGCGGTTGTATCCCTTCCCAAGAAAACATGGGTGCATCTGGTTCTTGGGTCAATGTCAACCAAGTCGCAGGAATGTCTTGGAATTGGGTTCCATTACACGGAGCATACATGACTGCCGAACGGGCATGTCCAACTGTATCTTGCCATGCGCCAAGAATATAATTGGGCCCTTGTCCTTTCAAGTTCCAACATACTTTTGCATCGTGACGTGTGGGTGCTTGATCCCAATTCGCCCCTAATGTATCGGTTGTATGAATTGGCTTTCCACGTGTTCCAACAGGGTCAACATCCTTGTTCAATGTATAAATGATACCATCATCAGATTCCAACCGAAGACGAACCGACATATCTTGTGGTGGACGCACATTGTTGATTGCAAGATACGACACACGGTCTGGTAAACCAGATTCTTCCACAATTCCTCCTGTTGAAAATCGTGGGAATGCCGCCTTGGCACCAATGGTGAGTTTCCGTCCAAGAACTGTGGTTGTCGAATCATTGATCCATATGACTTCCATTCCTTGAATCGGACCAATTTGCTTGAAACCATAGGGTTGACGAACAATTCCTAAGAATTGTGTCATGGCTTGTCGCTGAACAGCCTCATCTGTAGATTTTGTTCGAGCAGCCAACGCTGCCATCTGTGCCTTCACTTGCCCCCATGTTCCATATGCACTCCAATTTACTCCTTTTGTCAAATTCTGCGTCGTTGGATAATGTGTTCCAGCAGGTTGCCCACCTTGACGACGGAATTCCTTTTGAAGACATTCGAGTAGAAATGGCCCACGCGTAGTATCCTTGAGTTCCGTGCAAAAATCAAATGTATCCATTGTTCCTTTCTTCAAACACAAATCACGCGCCGCATAACTCAATGCAGTTTCTTCACGACGAACTGTTTGTTGCGCCAAATCTTTAAAATTCCCCAAGGCAATATTGGTCGTAGTTCGTCCATCACGAATCACATTGTCCAAGAGGGGCTTTTTCGAAGCCTCTTGGTATTTCTTAAAGGATGTGGTATTCTGAAGTGCGGCTGCGTAATTATTGGGTGACGCACCTGTTTGTAAGGCAATATACAATGCACCATCTGGTTTACAACCTGCAACTGTGATTTGTTGAAGCATACAATCACGACTGAGTTGACCATTGGGAAGCGGCATACATACATCGCGTGTACGTTGGTATTCATAGGCTGCGCTTCCAACTGCAGGAGGGGCAGGACAACCACTTGGCGAGTTTACTAAACTGGAAGGAGGTGCAGAAGCCTTGGGATCACGAAAGTATTTCACATTTCCTAGGGAATCGACTGGTATTCCAATTCCGCGTGTTTTACTAAAGGCACAACCCTTGAATTGTGGGGAACCAACTTGTTTACAATCAACCAAGGCAGCACATGTATCCACTTCAATTGCCTTCTTTGCATCATGCAAACTCCAATACCATGTTCCTTGTGGTGTTGGAAATGTTGCCACAGGTCCGGTCATAGTTCCCAAAGCGCCTTCTGAAACAGCGGGAGGAGCACCTGGTGCACCACGCTTATAAATCCATCCACAACGAACACGGTCATTTGGATTCTGTGTATTCATTAAACTGTCCAACGAGGTAACTTTACAGGTATTGTGTTGTGTATTGAGTGAGGTGGCAACATCGATGGATGTAGCATAGTTTGCAATATCAATATCACGTGTGCTTGTCTGTCGGGTATTCGGATCCCACGTTCCCAATCCAAGATGTGCATTTTGAAGAATCTGTTGCGGTTTTGTTGTTCCAGCTGTAGGAAGTCCTGTCACAACCATATTTGGCAATCGTAAATCAAAATTGGGCATTGTTTGTGATAGATATTGATTTTGGGCAACAAATCCTTCCTCGCTGGACTGTGTTTGTTGTATCGCGGCCAATGCCCGAAACATTCTACTTGTTTCAAGAGAATAAAGTTTTACACATCTATTCAACATTATACTTGTTCAGTTGGCTCATCTTGAAGTTGTTGTCTGGTTGGTTTGGTGCACAGACAAGGGCAATACAGTTTCCATTCATTCGTCCAAGATTCTGTCGAATAACGAACTTTATACACCATTAATATTGTTGAAGAACCTCCCGTAATTATCCATGAAATTAACACATCTGGAGACCAAAGAATCGTTGTATAAATAATCCATAAACACGCAGAAATCATCCGTAAGGATAAAAAGATTCCTGACAAATCATTTGCTGATTTTGTACGCATCGTATGAACGACCTGTGGAATATTGTATACAAATCCAATTACATTTGCTATAATTACAAGCGTGCGCAACGTAGGTGGTTCCTCTTGTTTAATCATACACTCACTCATAGTATAGGTATTACTGTGGCGTATGTTTATATAGAGTGTAGGTTTGTATCAATCCATATACGGTTTGATACAAAATGATTCATAATTTATTCAGTGTGTCTTAACGAATATCATTTCGTGTGACCCATGAACTATCCGAACGGAATAAGGTTTTTGTTCCATCTTTACAAATGACAATTAATCCTGCGGGTCCTCCTGTATTACGAGCATTGATGTGGAGTTTGCTTTCTCCAGGAGGGAGTTGAATCGACCAACGGCCGAACCCTTCCCAACGGGGTGCAATTACTTGGTCATTTATCCATAATGAGCCAACGTTATCCACACATGCATACAAAATTGCAGAAATGGTTTGATTGGTTGGATTGACATATCGCTTCATAAATGGTTTCTCATTATGAGTTGGTTCATCACGTGTCGCATTGGCATTTGTCCAAATCCACTTGGCAGTTCCATCATCTGGGAACGATGCCAAACCACCCCATACACCATTCCATGGTGCCATCTTGAATGTCCCAAGAACATTTACTTGACGTGTCCACTTGGACCAATCCATTGGTGAATAATTTTCTTGTTTGAATGCAGTCTTTGTGCGTCCTGGAGCATTTGTAAGAACAGTTGGAAGGCCTTCATAGGAGCAAAATGAAAGATTTACGACTTCACCTTTTATCATTGATGAACCAGGTGGTGGTGTAAACACATTTGCAGACCCTATTCCAGCAGATGGCATATTCATTTGTTTTTCATCTGTTAATCCACCTGTACATTTATAAGAAAGGATACCATCTACATATTGAATGGTCACATTTGTGACTCTATTCAGAGGAAGATTCAAATCGCTATTCAAGGAGCGATTCACATTATCTGTTCCAATCATACTTATATGAAGACGTGTTGTATTTGGATGGAACCAAACACCTGGAGCACGATCTTTGAATCGTAACCCATCCTTTCCACTCAAGGTCGCCAAAAATATATTTGTCCACGCATTTACGAGTCCAGTTGGTTTAACAGAGAAGGTCCATGTCCAATTCTTCTTAATTTGAATCGTTCCACGTTGGGTAGGATTTGTAACATTTGTATACTTCGCAACAAGTGTTGTCGGCACACAGGTTGTTTCCTTCACATGTTGTGGAAGACGTTCACTTGAATTCGATGCAAGAGGTTGTAAGTTCACCCCATAACATTGTTGAATGGCTTGCTGACGTTCAGAATCCTTCAAACGATTGTCATTGGCGCGTTTGTGTATCGAATCATAGAATGATTTGACCTTTTGAACACCACCCTTCTTTTGTGCCAACTGAAACGATTGTGGATTGATTTGCCCTTTGGCATTGACAGGTGCCATTGTTCCATTGGGTGTGCAGTATTGTGGGGTTGTTCCAGATAAACTTGTTGTTGCCTGTGTATTGGAATACGTAGGACCCGTAGAACCAGGTCGTTTGTCATTTGCACCCAAGTTTTGCCACAAATAGGATAGACATTCAGAGGAAAGAGGCCCATTTGCCTTATCATCCAAATCACATGGACTCAAAATCTTTGTTCCTGTGCATTTGCGACTCACTTGATCCCAGTCCTGTAAGGTAAGTTTTGCCCCAGATGCAGTGCGACCAGAATAGGCGCTCAAACTATCTTGATAGACTTGTCCTGCGATTTGCCCAATCTTCAATGGCTGCCCCCCTTTGTTCATCAATTGGTTTGCCTTGGCGGGTGTATTTGGATATCCTTCTCCTTTTACGTCGCATCCTGCACTTGTAAACGTGCTTTGAAGACATTCCATCGAATACTTTCCTGGCCCCTGTCCCTTTTTATAACAGGGTCCAGAGTTCAAAAAAGCAGCACTGGATGCCTTGGTAAGAAAAGGTGCTGAGGCGCATTGGAAGGATTCTTCTTCCGTTGGTTCCACAAATGTAAATACATTTTGAAGCACTAAATTCATACGATCCTTTCCACGTCCTGGACGAATCGTCATATACATATCTCCATTGATATCCTGTTGTCCTGCCAAACGTGGTTTGGCTCCAGTGATTGTATCGGACTGAATGAGACGTGTAATATCCAACCGAAATTCTCCTGTAGGCGTCTTTCCAGTTATATACCCTCCAATACTTGCTGTGGCAGGTGTTAAGGAAAGTTGAAGAGTATCTCCTTCTGCAAAATCAGGAAGTAGAATTTGTCGTGGTGTGTTACCTAATGGAATTGGCTTTGCAAAACTTGCTGGTTGGTTCTTTCCCACCAACGTAAGTTGAAGAGACCCTGACCCTGCCACGATAAGTGTGGGGTCCGTTGTATCAATTTCACTTGTTACATATTTGAATGTTTCATCTTGATAACATTGGACGCATCCTGGTGAGGAAAAATCCTGTTTCTTTTCACATTCCATTTGTTGTTTCATACGAATACATTGTTCTTTTGTTGTTGTAAAACGGCCAGGAGCACAACGGCCTACACTTGGGCTATACTTTGCACGACGTCCTTGCATGCGGCGCATATCCGCCTCTGCGTTGAATTTATCTTCTTCTGTACTATACAATCCTCCTGTTTTTTTATTATTTCCAGAATCAACGCCGCCTTCATGACATATTCCACAATTTGCTTTGAAATTCGGTTTGTCAAACGCATTGCAATCAATTGTTTGAATCGCTTCACACATAGCAATCGATTTAAATCCACCCGTTCCTCCACCTCCTGTATTCAAACGTATGTTACTTACATCAGATGAACTCAGGGTCATACTTGGATAGGCGGGGTCTGCGTCTACGGTGCGAAGCGCATCTCGTAACGATGCCTCCGCAGATTGTACATCACTTGCCTTAAATTTCTTAGGCAATAACGGATTTGCAGCAGGATTCATAAGATTCATAATTGGATTAATACGTGATGCCATATCGCCAATATATTGTGTATGTTCTTTGCCAAGTGCTCTTGTTACAGCAGGATTCACATCATTCTGAAACCCTTCTTGATGTTTTCGTGCCATATATAATAAGCTACCACTCGCTCCTATCAGAATCGCAAGGGGTAGAACACCCTCCATCTACTCTATGGAAGGGGTTTGTTTTTACACACATATAGTTCATTCTATGTGGTCTATAAATTATCCGGGCGCACTCGTGCAGCAGGATCCATTTCGCGTGTAATAATACGGAAGACAAGATTCACTTGATGTGTCAAATTAATTAATTTGGCACCAGTGAATATAGTGGTAGTGGTAGTTCCAGAATTATACAAGGCGGTTCCAAGTGCAGTATTATTGGCTGCCCCACCGAATGGTTGTAAGGCCACAGAACCAGTGGTAGGGTCTTGGAATCGATTGCGCAAAATCAATAAGTTTCCATATCCAACAGCATTTCCACCATCGGCTTGCGTCGTTGTATTTCCAATTCCAATTAATACATGACCTTGTTCTTGTGTGAGCCATGCCACAAAATCATTGGCTTGCGCTGCAACAGTGGAATAGGTATTAATTTGTGTTGCGTCGAGACCCTTGATTTGTATGGTATTTCCTTCTGTGAATCCCCATTGATTGAAAAATGTAGTGGTTTGAATGACAATATAGTTCGCAGTTGCATAATTTCCAGCATATACGGTTCCTGCTGGAACAGTATCTCCAAAATAGATACTTTGAATCGTAACTGTATCGGCTGTATCACTCAAACTGGTTCCATCTGGACGTTGAAGCTCAATCGAAAGTTTTTGAAGAGTGGCAAGAGGAGTTGGTTGATAGACCTTTTGACATTTCATAAACTTGGGAATCATTCCAAAATATCCATCTGTGATATTTGTTGTATCTGTATACCAATTGGCATCATATTGTAAGACACCAAATGCATTATCCAAATGGTTATCAGTTCCATAATTGTTCGAATCCAATTCATCCACATGAACGTTAATATATGGGAAGGATAACACATTCAACTTGGGATTTGTATTGAATGCACTTCCACTATATTGAACCACCGTTGTTAATCCTTCGGACGGCAAAATTGCCTTCACAAGTTCAATCCGACTAATATTCTTGAACTTCTTTGTTGCAGTTGGACTGGGATAGAATCCTTGTTTTGTATTTCCTGGGTCAAAGTTCACTGTAAAATGATAACGATTTTCACGGGAATTGTTCAACCAATCTCGGTCAGCGCTATACACAATCAAGTTATGTTCGATTTCCTTATAATTGATAATATCATCCTGCTTGATTAAGAAATCTTGAGGGAGAGACCCGCGGGGTTGAGGGGCAAGAGTTGCAATTGGTTGTGCAAGGGTTGGATTGGCTTGTGCATCATTTTGAACCGAAGGAGGATTCATAAAACGAACAAGAGGATTCACATCTGTTGGCATAGAACCAATGACAGTGGTTGGCAAGATGGCCAAGGATTGTTGTTGGGCCTTTTGTTGTTGTTGGGCTTGTTGTTGTTGACGTGCTACTTCTGCATCACGCATTTGTTTGGCACGTTCATACAATGACAATGCACTTGGCTCATCAGCTGATGTGGTAAGACTGAGTTGAAAATTGGGTGGAGCGGGTCTACCATTTACAACTGGATTTCGGTCTTGTTGCATTTGTTCAAATCGAATACCCGTATCCATAAGAAGATTCGATTCAAATGTCGGGCGAGGAGGAACAGCAGACCCCTGTTGTAAAGCAAGGCGTTGTTGAACGGCTTCCATTCGTGGTTGATTGGCAGGGTCTGATACAACACGCTCACTGGCAGCCAATGTCATGCCAAGGTCTCCACGTCGGAGATACGACCCAAAATCTTTTGTTGTAGCAGACAATGCTTCACGATTTAAAAATGTCATAGGCATGGGCCCATTTGTATCCCATACCTCACGCATATAGTGTTCCAACGTGCGTGCCAAACGATTCTGTTGCTTGGAATCAAGCATCGCCCCTTGGCGGTCTTGAATATCTTGTTGTAACATACTGAACAAATTGGTTTCATTTTGTTCACTAAAAAACTGTGCTTCTGAGGCGGGTGCTCCATTATTCCCTCTTTGCATGCCTACGCTTCCTACTTGTGCTTCGTGAAGTCTGAATTTAGGCTGGCACGCATAGTCTATGCCTTTGGATCAAATAACACCTTTCGAAATTCTAACATATACTTGTCGGCAATTCGCTTTTTACAAAACTTCCGAAAGGATTCCCCTGCAATCATACGAATTAAGAAATACATCGAATACATTCCACATTCCGAATCGGAATACTGAAATCGACGCCCATTGCTTTGTAAATTGAGTGTTGGCTCTTGAAGTGTTAAATAGCGCATGAATCGTGCCACTTGTGGGGGTGGTGCCATTCCATACGAATCAAAATAATACACACAGTTTCGTGCCAAATCGATTGCCAATCCAACCCAATGACTACCTCCCTTGTAATGCGGATCCAAGTTAAACACTGCCCCAAGGATTTTACGACCCTTTTGACGTTCTTCCGCTAAATCAACATGGCAAAATTGGTCATTCATACATTTCTTCACATCCTTCCGATATGGGTCGGGTGCACTAAAATCAATTGGAACCACGCCCAAAAACTTGAATTCTGGATAGGCTTGTTCATACTGTTTCATTACATTGGCAATATCATCACTGTTGAGCCACATATCTGGGTCGGATTTCCATTCCTCTGGCATCGCAGGTCGAAAATAGGTTTCTAAGAGAGCCTTCTTTTCACGATGTGTCAAGAGAGATTTTTCTACTAAACAACGGCCGTCGGTTGCAGAACAACCAAGCTCCTTTGCCAAGGTTTCGACAAGGCGATGGTCGGTAGAAGGTGTGTTTGTTGCACCACCATGAGACTGTTTTCGTGTCGAAAGTTTCTCTAGTACTTTTTTTGGCAAACATACCGCACCATTTCGTCGGGTCGATGCAAGCGGGGAACATTGTTTCGGTCCCGGAGTTGGTGGGGCTCGCTCTAGGCGTCTGACTCGCCGTGTCTTGTTACCGCCACCGCGACGGGGCATTTCCTGTTGGAATCGTTGATTTTGTGTGTGTCCATACGTGTAGAATGGCTGAACAGAACGCCCGATCCAAAATGGTCGATACGACAATTTTCTGGAGAATTATCTTTCCAGCTCTTTGTCTAGTGATTCTCTTATTTGTCTTATTCATTGTATTTACCATGCCAGATTGGGCTCTTACATGTGAACAAGGTCTCGGTCCCATCCGTGCATCAGTTCGCCAACTTCGTGGAAATGTATAAGTAGAGACTTTCCCTATGGCAACTGGTGCAGATATCGCTTTATGGGTCATGATGACATTAGTTACAGGAGGAATTATTGGCATCCTTGTCTGGCTCGGTGTATTGACACAAGACAAAGACAACGCCGCCGAAATTCGTAAGAACCTTGCGATTGTCGGTGGTGTCACTGGAATCTTAATTGGTGTATTTGCTGCAGCTGCCTATGTCTATTTCATGGCAAACATTAACTATCTTACACCCTTCTTACTCATTATGTCCTTTATTAATCTCTTCTTGAGTTTATATGCTACAGCAGCTGCCTCTCTTCAAATTGTAAAGGTCTAAGTTGAGACTATCTTATGAATGATAGATATTACTTGATGTTGAAGACGTGTATATACATCTCCACCATTGGAACTTGGTAAAAAACAAATTCCCTGAAAACGAATTGCCAATCGAATCTGTTGCCCCTTTCGAAAACTTGCTTGTGAAACACCCTTTTGCCACACACCTGTTTTCCACATCCACACACGCCCTGTTTGTTTCCCTTCTGGATTGGACCCATGGACATACACTGTAAACATCGTTCCTCGAAGTAACTTATGAAATGTTTGCTCAATAGCTGCACGTGTCCGTTGATGATTCGGTAACCATTTTGATTGTTTTAAAAGCGTATCTTGAATCATTTCTTGAAGTGCATTGAGTTTTGTAATCATAGATGGTTGGTCATCAATCTCGAGATCTAAACGACCCGTTGTAGAATCCCATGCTGCAACCTTACAAAATGGTGTGAATACAGCAACACATGGAAGATGAAGAAGAGATGTATGATAGGACATTTGTGCTAAATGACGATTTGCCACATAGGCTGGAACTCCTATGCCACTATGTTTTTTTGGTTCTTGTGTTTGAATATTGGATATTGTAAAGGCTTGGATGGGAAGAAATATTTCTGCCCATCCGGGTTCTTGGTCTACTTTCCCCAACCCACTCATTACTCGTATTGCAAACAAAGGCTTTGGATAGGTGTGTATCTAAACCCGCTACGTTCATGACACATAGACAAATGGACGATTTACATTTATTGTGGATTGGACAACGTGGAGTTGGCAAACAAACACAAATTCATAAAGCACTTGCCCATGTTGCACAAAGTCGAGGGGTTCACTTTCAAATCCGACCTGCAATCTGGTCCACCGAAACAAATAAACGACTCCAACGGGAATCCGAACAAACCGACGCACAACAAGATGAAATGGAAACCCCCGCACAAAGTGAAGGAATTCCTTATGAAACAAGTCTTGTTCATCTCGGATTTGATATTGCACGCATGTCTATGCAAGACAAGAATTATATTGCCTCGCTCTTGGAACGTCTTGGATATGGAACCGATGTTGCCATTGGAAAGAAGAAACAATCTGTCAAACGAATCTTAGTATTTTATCATGCTCATCTATTGAGTCACGATAGTGTTCTTCAACTCCAAATGGCGCTGGAACAACATGAAGGCTCCTTAGTGATTTGGTGCACATCTGAACTCCCACTCCCCTATGAACTTACGGATTGGTTTGTCGAAATCCCTGTGGCAGGACGTGACATGACTCTTCAAAAACTTCGTCAAACCTATGGAGCAGACTGTATGGATTGGGGAACCTATTTTCATACACTTATCGCCGAATGGTCACGGTTACCCATGACTCTCCAACGAATCCAAACCATTCGTGATTGGGTCTATTTTTGCCTTCAACGCAATCTCCGTTGGCAAGAAGTCGTTCATTATATGTTAGATTCCCTGTTACAAGCAAAACTACCAAAAGAAAAACTTCAACGAGCCATCGAGGCACTGAGTAAACAGCCCTCGACTGGTGGTGGGCAAACACTGGGAAGTTACCGTATTCCAATTGCATGGGAACATCTTGGAATTCAAGTGGCGTCTGCCTTGGCGGAACCGACTGCATAAGTCCATTGGAAAAAATTGACATCCTGGTTGGTTAGAATAACCGTCACATCACTATCACCAGAATGAATCCTGAGCCCACTCCTGTTCCAGAAGAATACTTGTGTCCCATCGGCATGGAAATTATGAAGGACCCTGTCATTGGGTCTGACGGACAAACCTATGAGCGTGAAGCCATCACAGAATGGCTCACAACACGAATGCCTCGTAGCCCCATGACCCGTGTTCCTATGGCTGTAGACAATCTACAACCAAATTATGCACTTCGTGCGGCCATCGAACGATGGCTCACAGACCATACTCCTGCTCCTTCACAACTATCTATAAAGATAAATGGGGCAGTCGAAAAAGACTTTACTGTGACTGTGCGCACATCAGATGAATTTGCGACTCTGACTGTCACGCCAACCACCACGACTACTATGGAAACCGTATGTATTGCTGTGTTGGATGTATCTGGTTCTATGCGTGAAAGCGCCATGGCACAAGAGAAGCGCAAAGAAGGATATGAATTCTCGCGTCTTGACCTCGTCAAACATTCCATGAAAACACTTGCCACTCTTATGAATTCCCAGTATGAAACAACCCCCTCGGGTCTTGGAATTATTACATTCGCCAGCTCCGCAAAAATCGTCATGCCAGTTACACCGATGACACCTATGGCGCTCAGTTATGTCTCCTCCGCGATTGATTCTCTTGATGCGGAAGGTGGAACCAATATTTGGGATGGTCTTCGTCTTGCACTCGACCAAGTCGCAACAGTCAATCCGAACGCAAACGTCCAAATTCTTCTTCTTACGGATGGAGAACCTACACAAGATTATATTCCTCTCCGTGGAATTCAAACGACTCTTCAAAAGAAACTTGCGTCTCTTCCTATTCGTCCTTCTATTCATACCTTTGGATTTGGAACGCAACTGGATAGCCAACTCTTGGAAGATATTTGTAGCATTGGCGGAGGTTCGTATGGATTTATTCCAGATTGTTCCATGGTAGGAACTGTATTCATCAACTGGTGCGCCAAGTCACTTCTTACTCTTGCACATCATGTATCGGTGACGGTTGGTGAAACAGTGTATCCACTTGGCGATTGTATCCTTGGAACTCCACAAACGATTATCGTTCCTCCATCCTCAGTTGTAAATGATACTGTCAAAATTCAATACGACCAACATCAAATCTGTGATGCCACTATGATAAAACAAACTGATTCGCCTCTTCACGCATTCTATCTCCACAAACTTCAAACCGCCGTGAACCTCGTAAAGGGTGCGCCGAGTTATGTTGTCGCAAAACTTGTCGCCGAGGAACATCTCAAAGGTCTTTATGCGGAGCTGGAGGCACTTCCAGACAAGGATGACTTTTGTAAGGACATTCAACGAGATATTTGGAGCACAAACGCAAATGAAGGGCAACTCATGAAGTCAGTCGAACAAGAAAGCTGGTATAATTCCTGGGGACAGAACCATATCATCGCCTACGCTCGCGCACTTTCTCTTCGCCAATGTACGAACTTCAAGGACAAGGTTCTTCAACACTTTGCTGGACCTACATTCCAAACCCTTCAAGAGAAAGGGATTACAATCTTCAGTGACCTTCCTGCTCCACATCCCAGTATTCGTAACGTAACGTGGTCTATGAATCCAAGCTCGAATGCTTTTACGTTTCCAGATATATCTCGTCTTGTTGATGTCAATGGAGGTTGTTTCTCAGGGTCATGCGTCATTCTAACCGATGAAGGACGACCCAAATATGTGAAAGACCTCAAACGTGGTGACAAAGTGTGGGGAGGACATGTCATTCGTGCCGTCGTCTACACGACCCTCAGTAAACCCGTTCCCATGATAAAATTCCCATCAGGCCTTCTCATCACTCCTTGGCATCCCATTCGTAACTCGCCAGTTGAACCATGGCAATTCCCTGCAGAAATGGCCCAAGGCGTCCAGAGCGTATATGACATCAAGGCGTATTATAATCTCGTGCTTGATTCAGGACATGTTGTGGAAATCAATGGCTATCAAGTCTGCACACTTGGCCACGGATTTACCGACAATAATGTTATTCGCCATCCCTATTTCGGCACTGAGGCTGTCATTGAAGACCTCAAGATGCGTGATGGATGGGCCGAAGGTCTTATTCAACTCATCCCTGAAACCATTCAACGCGACCGCTACACACGACTTGTTACAAAGCTTTAGGGATGATTTTGATGGTCCTTGAGTAGAATGAACGCTTCCCTTCCGTGGGTGGAACGTTTTTTAACACCCATTCAAAAAGAATATAGCAAAGCCCCTCCTTCCCATACACTTGTCCCGCCTACCAATAATGATATTGCATACGTTCTTCAATATGCCAACGAAGTTGACCCATTTGATACAGCAGGACTCAAACGAGACACGGGTGTGGCACTTCTTAATGGTGAAGCAGAACTTATAAAATGTGTAGCCGATGGATTAGGGGAAATACTAGTGGTGCGATTTCATTCGTCCCCCTTTTATCCTCCCTGGAAGACATGGTGGCGCGCGGTTCGTCTCTTAACTCATCCTGTGCGAATTGTCATATTTGCACATCCCCGTCGGCGTGAGGCACCCGCCATCGGACAAAACGTGGACAAAGAACATGTCAATGGTGGCGCGGCGATGCGATGTGACCCTAAATCGATTGTCATTTATCGTAAAGAAGAGGCTACACGCGTTTTACTTCATGAACTCTTTCACGCAACCTGTTCGGACCCATATCATAAAGAAACACCGCAGATTGAAGCCGACACAGAAGCATGGGCAGAAATGCTCTTGTGTGGAATGGCGGCACAAGGTCGTTTGGCAAGTTGGCTCAAACATATGCGAACGCAAATGAACTGGTCTGTGCGACAAGCGGCGACAGTTCGTGACCGTCATAATGTGCGCTCCTTCAAGGATTATAGTTGGAGATACTTGGTCGGCCGTTTAGAAGTGTGGAGACGTCTTGGGTTGTCCGTTCCAAATGAGCCGACAAAGTTTACACCTGTGCGGTCCTTGCGTTTCACCGTGTGTGAACCGAAGGACATTTAGGCGCGACGTCTTCCGCGTGTCTTTCGTTTATGTATGCGTTGTTTGCGTGTCGAGATGCGTCGGCCTTTTCCAAACATACGCTTCCACCATGACGTTTGTTCTGGAACTGGTGTGGCAGCTGCAGACGCTTGACGAGCCGCTTCAAGACGCGCTTCTTCCGCACGCGCTAAACGTTTCTCAAATGGTTGTAGAAGAGTTTCTGTAGAAAGTTCGGCTGGAATTCCTTCTGTATTTGGCATGGAAGGTCCAACCGCAAAATCCGCAATGACATTTGTCACATTTTGGGGGAGCGCTTGAATTCCTTGAATGGCACGTCTTCGGGTTCGTCGTTGAATATTTAATGCATTTCCTGAAATAAGAAATCTATACTGTGGCTCCCCTACAAAGATTGGATGATAGGCCTCGCTAAATGGACGATGGGGGGAATTTCTTGTTAACCATGTAGTTCTCCATGTCAATTGATTCAATGCCATTTCTGTCGCTTGTATAAATTGCACCTTAAACACAGGGTCGTTCGGTTTTGTGTCAGTATACACAATTTTTATATGAGATGTCATATAACAATCGCGTCCATCTGCTGTAATAAATATTCTGGATTTTATTCCTACAGTATCAAAGGATATCGCATCATAGGTAGATTCTGTGAATTTTGGAAATATAGTATATGTAGTTACAACTCGTTTTAGTTCATGTAAATAGAGCGGATACAATTTATCAAGTAACAAAAAGAATTGTTGTGATATTTGTTCTTGTAGATTTGGATTATGTACATATTCTGGTTTGATTGTGAACCATGTACGAATATCAACAGGTAATTCTATCAACATCCTCTCTATGAAGAACCCTGGAATAAAATTGGCGTCACATAAACACTTTGTTCCATTTCAAACTACACAACACATGGGCGTGCGAGGTCTTCAAAGCTACATTCGTCAATATGGAACGCAAAAAACGGTCGCAGACCTTATGAA
>JACCDP011322760.1_pt1 | contig 24309 bp, 13 predicted proteins | sample 7445841 | NCBI WGS metagenome assembly JACCDP01 (sample SAMN15323441, study PRJNA562643) | freshwater metagenome | isolation source: river surface water | place: USA:Blue River Watershed | collected 2017-08-17
CCAAGCGGCCCAGACCCGCGTGTCACCCATCCTCGCCCTGCGCCTTCTGCGCCCGTTGCGCCTCTTGGCGGCCGAGCTCCGACTTTGCTTCGCCTACCTTGGCCTCGTGAATTTTCCGCGGCTACAGCCGCGGCCACACCTGCTGCGTTTCCGATCACCTCGCCGCACAAACTTCCAGCGTGCTCCACCTCCGATGTGGCTGCGCCTGCAGGCGCGGAGATTTCACGCCCTTACCTTGTTCTCCACGCGGTCCCAATTCGCGTGAGACTCCTCCTCTCCCTGCCCCTCCTGCGCCCCTTGCGCCTCTTGGCGGCCGAACTCCGACTTCGCCTCGCCTACTTGGCCTCGTGGAGTGTCCGCGGCTGCAGCCGCAGCCACACCGGGACGCAGCCCATCCGACCGAATCCGCGGCTGCCCCGTTCGTGGGTTTCAGAGTTCTCCGCCCGCTTCCGTATCTTCCGTGCGTTTCGTGGTCCTAGCTCACGAAGCAAGATACGTCGTCCACGACGGCCCGCGCCAGTTAGCGTTCGACCTCGAGCGAGAGAATGAACTCGCGGCCGGCCTGCCGGCCGTAGTTGCGCGGCGTACCGTCGGTAAACGTACGCGTGACGAAGAAGCGCTCGGTGTTGAACACATTATTCACGTTCAGCTGCAGGCGGCACGAGGTTCCAAAGCCGCCGCGGAACCGGTAATTGGCCATCAAGCCGCTGATGATGTAGCCGTCGGACTTGTAGGCCCGGTCCCGGTCGGTCCGGACCTTGCCCTTGGCGTCGACGAAGGTGGGGAAACCGATGATCGACGGGCCGCGGTAACGGAAGTTGGCGCTGAGCGAGGAGCCTCGGAGGAGGCCCTCCGCGAAGCTCCGCGTGACGACAAGGCTCGATCGCCAAGTCTGCGCGTTGCCACCCTGTTCGCCAAGGCTCGCCGCGATGTCGTCGAGCGGCGCCTGGATGAGCTGGGAATGCGCCGATTCGACGGTGCGGGTGGCGTCGTAGGCGGCGTTGGACCAGTTGCCGCCGATGTTGCGCCACACCTGGGACTTTGCGGCCAGGTAGTCGTACCACGGCTGCGCGGATAGATCGTCGAGCTTCGTGTAGGTGCGCCCGAGGTTCCAGAAGAGGCGCAGGTCGCGCGTTGGGTTGAACGTGACGTCGGCCTCGATCCCGCGGCTGTTGCGGTCACCGGGCAGGCGGAATTCGCCCACCACGGGGTTGCGGGTCTCGACGAACAGCGGGTTGATCGGGTAACGCGCGTCGTTCTGGTAGAGCTGCTGCTCGAAGAAGATGAGGTTCTGGCGCAGCCCGCTGTCGGCCAGCGTGATGTTCCGGTTGAGCGAGTTGAAGACGTTGACCTTGAGGTTGAGCCGGTCGTCGAGCAGGCGGACGCGCACGCTGTACTCTCGCGACTCGCCGTAGGGCGACTCGAGGACGGTGCCGTTGACGTCGCGCACGACGGCGACCTCGTTGAGCGAGGCGTTGCGGGAGTAGTCGTAGCCGAAGGAAAGCCAGCGGGAGAGGCCGCCGGGCGGGCGCAGGACGAGGCCGTAATTGAAGCGCGTGGCGGTGCGGTAGGGCGTCCAGACGGAGGGCGGCTCCTTGTGGCGGAAATCGGCGTAGGCGCGGAAACCGGTGCCGAGCGGGTTCTGCGGCGTGGGCGGGCCGTCGGAGAGGACGGGCTGGAAGGAGCCGAAGTTCGAGTTGCGCACGCGGTCGTAGCGCACGCCGAGGTTCGCGACGAGGTGGTTGCGGAAGAACGTGCTGGAGGTCGACGAGGCGAGCGAGCCGCGCTGGAGATGGTTGGCGGATGGGGCGGTGCCGACGCCACCGACGGGATTCTCGAACGCGGTGACGCCGAACCGTTCGCCCGAGGCCGTCGTGAAATACATCGTCTCCATCAGGTCCCCGTAGGCGCCGAGGCCCGGGATGCCGTAGTCGTGCGGGTTGGAGCTGGCGCCGAACGGCGGCAGGTACTGGCGCAGGAAGAGGGCACGCTCGACGTGGAGCGGGTTATCGCGCGCGGCGGCGGAGAGGAAGCTGGGCTTGCCGATGACGAGGTTGCGGAGCTGGGCGAGCGTGTAGGTGGCGGAGTCCTCGTAGCTGGCGAAGAACGCGAGGCGGTGGCGGCCGAGGTGGCGGGTCCAGCCCGCGTGACGCGATAAGTCCTGGTCGTGCGTGAGGACGGCGCGGTACTGGTAGAGGTAAAAATCGGCCCAGTTGCCCTGCCCCGTCGAGTTGTTGGCCTCGATGTAGGGGCGGCCGTAGAGCGGGTTCGGCGTGGCGCCGTCGGGCATGTACCGGTTGATGTCGACGAGGATGTCGTACTGGTTGTTGGCGAACAGCTGGGCGGTCTGGTTGCGGTAGAACTCGTAGGAGGCGCCGAGCTCGAGGAAGGTGCGCTCGGCGAGGCGCTGCTCGAGGGAGGCGGTGACATTGCGGCTGCGGCGGAAGTTGTAGCGCGACCAGCCTGCGGTGTTGGTGTAGAGCGGCAGGCCAGGGTCGACCAGCGTCTGGGAGTTGGCCGCGGAGCTGGCGCCGTCGGCGAGGTTCACGAAGACCGTGTTGCGCACGTCCTGGAACTGCGTGAACGCGGGCACGGAATTCTGCGGCAGCACGTAGAGCAGCGACTTGGTGCTGTAGGCGTAGGGCCGCGAGGTACCGTCGGACATCACGTAGGACGGCAGCGGGGGCCGACCCGTGGTCGCCGCGCTAGCGGCCCGGTTGAGGTAGACCTGCGGGTTGCCGGCCCGCTGGGAGGCAGCCCAGTAAAGGTAGCCGGCGTCGCGCGGCATCGCCGTCGTGGGCCGCGCGTCCCGCCGGTGCGCGTACTCGCCTTCCACCCGCATCGTCGTGCGGGCGAAGGGCTGGTAGGTGAGCGTGACGAACGCCCGGCGATTGTCCTCGTAGCCGGGCTGGATGAAGAACTCGCGGTTCTCGCGCAGGGTGGCGAGGCGGAGGGCCAGCCTCCGCGGGACGAGCACCTGGCTGGCGTCAAGGACGGTGCGCTCGGAGCCGTGGCTGTCGGCCCGCAGCTGCACGCGCTGGCGGTTGCGCGTGAGGTTGGCGCGGAGGGTCGAGCTCTCGGCGGTGCCCGCCGCCCCGCCGAGGCCGAACTGCACCGCGTTGGCCCCGCTCACGAGGCTGAAGCGCTCGGTGTTGTAGGAGTCGGTCTCGATCGTGGTGCGGAAATAGTTCCGCGTGCGGTCGATGTTGCCGAGGCCGCGGGAGTTGCCGGAGTCGTCGGCGGTGTTGCGCGACCCGGGGCGGGAGTCCCCGTTGCCGTTGACGTTGTCGAAGTAGGTCTGGGTCGTGGCGGAGAAGAGGAAGGCCTCGTCGGTCGTGTTGGCGGCGATGTCCTCGAGGAACTCGCGCGTGAACACCTGCACCTGGCCGGCGACGTCGGCGAGGTCGATGCGGCCGCGGCCGCCCTGGAGGATCGCGGTCGACTGGTAGCCGCGCTCGCTCTCGGAGCCGACCTGGAACGGGGAGAGCAGGACGGGGTCGTCGCGGCGGTCGGCGGAGGCCGCCGGGGCGGGCGCGGTCGGGGCCAACTGGGCGTGCAGCGGGCCGGCCGGCAAGGCGAGGCACAGGAGAAGGACGTGACGGTACATGGGGATGGGGAATGGGAAGCCGCGGCGGGTCGGCAGGCGCCCCCGTCCGCGGGAACAGCTTTCTCCCCGCCGGCCCGGGGCCGCGCCGGTGATCAGAACTCGAACGTCGAGCGCAGGTTGAAGACCCGGCCCTGCGGGGCCACCCACGACGCGATGGAGCCGTCGGGTTGCGCCATGACCGGCACGAGCTCGTCGTCGTTCAGCAGGTCGCGCACGTTGAGCTGCACCGACCAGCGCACGCGTTCGCGCCAGATCCGGCGGGTGTAACCGATCCAGCCGTCGAACTTCAGCTCCGCCGGCCCGAGGTAAGGGCGGGTGAGGTCGGGCACGGCGATCGTGCCGCCGTCCTGCCGCACATCGATGATGGGGTAGCCGACCGCCACCTTGTCCTGCCAGCGCACGGCACCGCCGACGTTCCAGCCGCCCAGGAGGGAGGCGCGGGCGAAGGTGTAGTTGCCGATGGCGTTGAAGCGCCAGCGCCGGAGCTCGGAGACCGACTGGCCCTCGCGGGCGAGGGTCGCGTTGACCGCGTTCAGCAGGGTTTCGACCACCCGCACGCGGACCGGCTGACCCGACTCGTCGGCGAGCAAGTTGCCCGTGGCGCCGGTCGTCCACTCCCCGATCCTCAGCTTGAGGTACTCGCGGGTGGCGGGGGCGATGTTGGCGCGCATCGCCTCCTGCTGGCTGGCGTTGAAGGCGAGGCGCAGCCGGCTGGTGGGATTGAACGTGGACTCGAACTCGAAGCCCTTCGAGGTGGCGCTCTCGGTGTCGGACATGTTGCCGGGGCGGGTGAACGTCACGTTGACGCCGCTCAACTGCGCGGGGGAAGCGACCTGCTGCCAGTTGACGAGCTGCTTGAGGAAGTCGGGCGGTCCCTTGTAGCCCGCCGCGGCGAGGGCCGCGGGGGTGTTGTAACGCACGATGCGCGCGTCGGTCTCGATGAGGAATCCCTGGTAGCCCAGGGACGACCGAACCGAGTCGGTCTGGTACCAGTTGAACTTCGCCTGCAGCCGTCCTTCGAGCAGGGTGAGGCTGAACCCCCGATCCTCGGTGAGGCCGCCGGGCGGCATGATGGGCTTGCCGAAGGTATCGATGCGGGCGCTGGCGGGTTGGAAGTTCTCCGAGCGGCTGTAGTGAAGGGAGAAACCGACGGAGCGGGCGAAGCGCAGGAACGGCGGCCGTTGCAGCACGATGCCCCGGCTCCAGATGCTCTGCTCGAACACCGAGTCGGGCTGGGCGGGAAGGCGGAAGGCCGGATGGGAGGAGTCGAGGAAGTTGAAACGGTCCCGCACGTCCTGACCGAGGTTGTTACGGAAGTCCTCCACGCGGTCCTTGCGCCAGCCGAGGGTGCCCACGATCCATTCACCGCGGAGCAGCCGGCCCTGGTAGACGAAGGCCTGGGAGTCGATGCGCTGGCGCCGGATGGCGCCGCTGGTCGCGGTGCGGCTGAACACATCGTCGTCGAGCACGTGGTTGATCACGACCGGGCGGGTGCGCCATTGCCGCGCGGCGGAATCCCAGTACCAGCCCGTCGCTCCGGGGGCTCGCATCTCCGACTGGATGCCCTTGAGGGCGATCCCGCGCGGGTTCGGGAGCGCGGCCAGGCTCGGCCCGATGTAGACGACCGTGCGCGCCATGCCCTCGTCGGAATTGATGTCGTCGCGGGAGGTGGCTGGATTCACCGTGGCTCGCAGCGAGCCGACCCAGCCTTCGTCGAGACTGTTGGCGGAGGAGTAGCTCGATTCATCCAGCTGATAGTCGCTGGCGAAGCCGGTCAGCTGGTGGCGCCCGAGCCAGCCGACCCGCGGGGAGACGCGCGCGAAGTCGAGCTCGCCGAAGGCGGTGCCACGGAGTGAGCGCCGATCGGAGGACGTCGTCGCACGGGTGTTGTTGCTGGCGACGAACGGCCGGCCGAAGTTGGGATTGGGAACTCCCCACGGCAGCGTGGTGTTGACGTCGATGTTGATGTTGTAGCCCCGGCCGCCGGGAAACATGTCGAAGAAACTGCGCGCCATCGTCTCCCGGCTGAAGGCCGTCTCGACGCCGAAGGTTCCGAGCGGGTAGCGCCACGTGTGTTCGTAGCCGACGTTGCCGACCTGGAAGCGCTCCCATTCCCGCTTGTTGGGGCCGTCGAGCAGCTCATTGCGCCAGTCGAAGACGGAGAAGTCGTTGATCGCGTCGTCGGCGTAGAAGGAGCCGCGCTGGATCCCGGAACGGGCGGCGGTCGCGCTGGGGAACCACTGATCGCCCTTCGTGATCGAGACCATGTTGGCCTGGAAGCCGAGCGCGGGGCTGCCCCCGGGCGTACGCGGCACGCCCACGAGCGTGTTCCACGCCAGCATCACCCGGGCGGGAGTCGCGGAGGAAGGTGACTCGTAGACCACCGCGGGCTGGGCGAACCATTCGCCGGGCGCGCGCAGGATGTCGCGGTCGATCAGGTTGAAGTCGACGGTGCCCGGACTGTGCGTCGCCTTGTTGAACGGCGGCGTCCACCAACGGGTGAGGTTGTCGCGCGGGGCGTCGCTGCGGGGCCGGTTGGCGTCGATCGCGCCCTTCTCGAGGCTGGCGCGGAGGGCGCCGCCCGGGAGGATGGATAAGCGCACCGCGGCGTAGGCCCGGCGGTCGCGCTCGTAGGCGAACTTCTGCTGGAACTGCTCCCGTTCGTCGAGGCCCGCCACCCGCACGCCGAAGCGGCCCGGGATGAGCACCCGATCGACGTCGAGCGTGTGCCGCGCCGTTCCGAACGAACCGAGGTTGGTCTCGACCCGCGCGGAGTTGCGCAGCTCCGGCTGGATGAGCTGGGTGTTGATGATGCCGCCGGGGCTGCCCAGGCCGAACAGCGTGGCGTTGGGACCGCGGTTGATCTCCACGCGCGCCGTGTTGTAGCCATCGAACACCGTCACGGTCGGGAAGTAGTCGCGCGTGAGGTCGGCGCGGGCGAGCCCGCGGACGCGGTTGTTGTTCTGCGGCTGCCGCGTGACCTCGGTGTAGATCGCCGGGCTGCCGAGCGCGGCGCCCGAGTAATTGCCGCCGACGCCGCCCGCCTCGGTGTTGGCCGTGTAGACCAGCAGCTCGACGGGATCGGTCGCGTGCACGTCGCTCATGAACTCCCGCGTGACGACGGAGATCGGATTCGCGAGGTCCTTCAGTTCCGTCCGGATGCGGGTGCCGGCCAGCGAAGACGTGGCGGCGTAACCAAGGTCCTTCTCGGAAGTGATGACGAAGGCCGACAGCTCGACGACCGGGTCCCTCGGGCCGGAGGACGGCGGAGCGGTCGGCGCGGGAGCCGGAGGCGCCACCTGGGCGAGCAGGGGCGCGGCGAGGAACGCGAGGTAGGCAGACAGGACGGTGCGGGGCATGACGGGTAAGCAGGGATGAGGTAGGCGTAGGCCAGGGAAGTCGCGGCAAAGGGGTGAAGCGACGGGCGCGGGATCGACGGTGCCTAAATCAACCCCTTCGCCAAGCGCGGACTCCGGGTTTGGCGGTGTTCGACCGCATAACGTCGATCGAAGACGACGCTTGGGGCCAGGACACACCCATTGAGGGAGCAATCAACGAATGACCGCTGACACCGATGGATGGAGACGACCGCGGGATGAGCTCACGCTGAGAACGAATCGTCGGAAATGTCCGCGGCTGCAGCCCCGGCCACCTCGGCTGCAAGACCGGGCGCCTCATCCGCCCGCCGGAAGCGGGCAAGCCCGCGGCCAAGTCTACACTGGCGAGGCCGCGGAGCGGGTGGACGCGTACGTAATCGCGGTCAGAAGCGGCCGTTGAAGCCGAAGGTGAGCGTGGTGCCGGGGTAGTTGAAATACTCGAGGTTGTCGGTCACGCCGCGATAGCGCCGCTGTGGCTCATTCGTGAGGTTATCGACGTCGAGCGTGAGGGTGAGCGACGGCCGAAGCTGGTAGGACAGGCCGAGGTTGATGAGGGTGCGCTCCATCCGGTATAGGTTCCGGGCCGCGGAGGCCGCGCTGTAGGCCTGGAGGAACTCTCCGGCGTAGTTCACGAGCAGCCGGGCGCTGAAGCCGCGGTAGCGCCAGCTGAGGCTGGCGTTGGCGGTGCGCGGTACGAAGCCCGCGATCTGGCCGGTGCCGCGCCGCGCGGCGCCGCCGTAGTTCCCGTGCGTGTCGAGCAGGGTGTAGTTGATCATGCCGCTGAGGCCCTTGAGCGGGCCGGGGAGAAAGGTGAACTGCTGCTGGTAGCTGAACTCCCAGCCCTGCACCACGGCCATGCCCGCGTTGGCGGAACTCAGGATCGACCAACCCGCGTACTCACCGTTGTAGCCGTTATCGGCCCCGGTGCCGATCGTACCGGAGTCGATGCCGCTCACGATGTAGTCGCGGATCTCCTTGTGGAACCAGCCGACGGTGAGGTTACCAACGGGCTCGAAGTAGTACTCGAGGGTCGCGTCCCAGTTCCGCGCCGTCTGCGGCAGCAAGGCGGGGTTGTTCACGGTGACGGTGCGCTGCGTCTCGTTGGGCGTCTCGGCCGGTGAGAGGTTGCCGAAGCCGGGGCGGCCGAAGCTCGTGGACCAGCTCAGGCGGGTCTTCAGGTTCGCCGTCCAATCGTGCCAGGCGTGGATGCTGGGGAAGGCCTTGGTGTACTCGCCGTCGATCACGCGGCGGTTGTTGGCGTAGTCGCGGGTGGCGCTGCCGGCGGGATCGGCCGTCTGCTGCGCAGCGGTGCTGAGGACGCGCGCGCGCACCCAACCTTCAGCCTCGTTCTCGGTCTTCTCCCAACGCACGCCGCCGAGGAAACCGGTGCGGCCCGCCCAGCCGTCCCGGCCCAGTTTACCCTGCGCCATGACGTACGGCGCGGTGACGGTCTCCACCACGTCGCGGTAGGACGTGTACTTGGTGGTCTCGCGGAAGTAGAGATCCTCGCGCCAGATCGAGGGATCAGCCACCTCGCGCGACTTCATGAACCAGGAGGCCTCCCATTGCGGGATGGCGCGGCCGGTCATCCGCCGGTCCATCGTGAGCAGGTTCGGGTCGTGCGGAAGGGCGGTGGTGCCGGTGTAGCTCCACCGGCGCGACGCACTGCGCACGCCGACATGTTGCTCGCGCCAGTGGACGCCCAGCTTCGCGAAGACCGGGGCGGAGATCGGGAGCGTGTAACGCCCGTCGAGGCGGCCCTCGGTGACCTCGTGGATCTGCTGGTCGTTCTGGTTGGAAAGCCCGTTGGCGGTCGGGCGGTAGTTGGCGGGATTGGTGAAATCGAGGCCGCCGTTGGAGAGGAACTTCGGGTAGAGATCGGACTCGGTGCGGTCGAGGATCCAGCCGGTGCCGGAGATGCGGTTGGTGAGGACGGCGCCCTCGCCGTTGCCGATGTTAATGTGGGTCTGGGTGTACCGGAGGTTGCCCTCAAGTTGCAGCGGCCCCTTCTCGTGCTCGAAACCCGCGTCAACGCGCCGGAGGCGGTTAAAGAAGTTGTTCGGGCCGGTCATGGTCACATCGATCACCGATGAGGCCACGGGGCGGACGGTCGTGATGCGCGGCGTGTAACCCGGCACGATGCTGGTGGTGGCGCTCGGAACGGTGTCCTGTCCCTGGCCGTTGGTGAAGGCGCGCACCGCGTACTGGCGGCGGTACACCTCGGAGTGATCGATGTACGTCGTGAGGAAGGAGAGCTTGGTCGCGGGCGTGAGGCGGTAGTCGGCCTTGGCCGTGATATTCTTCTGCCGGCGATGGTTGTAGAGGTCGTCCCAGCGGTAATCCCAGACGAAAGCGGGCTGCGTCGCCGTGTTCTGAAAGTCGCGCGTGGTGAAGAAGGAGCCGATGGCGGTCTCGCTGTTGAACAACGTGACCGAGACGCCGAGGTTGCGGCTGCCGCCGAAGGCGTCGAAAACCTCCTGATAGCCCAACGTGGCCAGCCCGTGCAGGCGGCGATCCTCGCGGATGGGGATCTGCTGGGTGAACGACGGCGCGATGCGCCCGGTGACGGTGTAGGTGATGCGGCGCTTCTCGCGCATCGAGAGGGGCGAGCGGCTCTTGAAGTTGATCGTGCCGCCGAGGGAGTCGGCCCCCTTGTCGGGCGTGTGGCCCTTGATCAGCTCAACCTGCTCGAACATCGCTCCCGTGATGTTGTTGACAAAGATGGAGCGGCCCATGCCGCCCTGCCCCGTCATGAGGCCGCCGTCCATCGTCACGCCGTTGAGGCCGGAGGTCATCCCGCGCACGGTGAAGCCGGCGAGGTTTCCTCCGGCGTCGAGCTCGCCGTAGATGCCGGGCAGGCGGATCGCCACCTCGCCGGCGTTGAGGTTGGGCAGGTTGCCGAAGGAGTCGGTGGCCGCGATGTTCTTCAGGTTCTCCGAGTTGCGGTAGGCCGTGATGGCCGCGGCGTCGCCCTCGCGTTCACCGACGACCTTGAACTGGTCCATCTTGTAGATGCCGGTGGTGAGGTCGAAATCCTGCGTCACCCGCTGGCCGGCCGCGATGGCGACCTGGCGCCGGACCGGATCGAGGCCGATGTAGGAAACCAGCAACTCATGGCTGCCGGCGGGAAGGCCGGTCAGGACGTAGCGGCCGGTGTCGTCGGTCAGCGCCGCGAGCGCAAGCGCCGGGACCTCGACCCGCGCACCAGGAAGCAAATTGCGCGTGGCGGCATTGCTCACGTTGCCGGTGATGACACCCGCCTCGGCGGCGCGGGCGACGGCAGGGAGCAGCCCGAGCAGGGCGGACAGCAGGAAACGACGTACGGGGAGCGGGGTGTTCATGGTGAAAGGATCGCGGCACGACGCCGGAGAGACCGGAAGAGTTTCCGGATCACACCCGCGGGGGCCACTCTCTAATTGCAGGTTCGGAACATAAGATGAACCAACGACGCCCATTGATCCAAACCCGAAGATGCGGCGCCGAACCTACGGAGACACGCCTTCGGCCGCGATCGCCCGATCCAGGCGTGCGCAGCAACGCCTCGCGCCTCAGCCGGGCGTGAGCATCACCTTCATATAGCGCCCGCCGTCGCGGGCGCTGAGGCGCCCGAACCAGGCAGCGCCGTCGGCAAGCGGCGCGACGGTCTCGATCATCGGGCGCACATCGATCGCGCCGCGGGCGATGAGGTCGAGGCACAGCGGATACTCGCCCGCGCTGGCGCAGGAGCCGAGGAGCGTGAGTTCCTTGGTCACGACGGCCTGCAGGGGAAAATCCTGCGTCCGCGGCGCGAGATTGCCCACAAGCACGCACGCGCCGCCGCGCTTGAGCACGGCGAGGGCGAGGTTGAGCGTCGGCCCGAAGCCGACCACCTCGAATGAGACTTCGGCTCCGAGGCCCCCCGTGAGCCGCGCCACCTCGGCAGCGACATCGCAGGAGCCGGAGTTAAGCGCATGGGTCGCGCCGAGCCGCCGCGCGAGCTCCAGACGGGAATCAGCGAGGTCGACCGCGATGATGTTGGACGCGCCGGCCCAGCGCAGCGCCTGGATGACCAGCAACCCGATCATGCCGCTGCCGATGACCACCGCCGTCGAGCCCGGCACGAGACGCACCCTTTGCACCGCATGCACCGCGATCGAAACCGGCTCGACCATCGCGGCCTCCGGGTAAGGCAGGGTATCGGGCAACCGGTAAAGGATACGCGCTGGGACGGCGACATACTCCGCGAAGGCCCCGTGCTGCTTGAACTCGACCGGAGAAACTCCCACCACGCGCCGATTCTCGCAAAGGTTCACCTGACCCGCCGCGCAGAAGCGACACGTCCCGCAGGAAATGGTGGAGTCGAAGGTGACCCGGTCGCCCTTCCGCCAGCCGGTCACCCGCGGGCCGGTCGCCGCGACTTCTCCCGAGGCCTCGTGGCCCATGATGAGCGGCGGATGACGCCGACCCGTCGAGCCGTCCCAGCCGTGGATGTCGCTGCCGCAGATCCCGCAGGCGTGGACGCGCACGAGCACCTCGTCGTTTGCCGGACGAGGCTCAGGGAAATCGACGTACTCGAGGCGCGATGGCGCGGTGAGGAGGAGGGCCTTCATTTTCCCGAGCCCTGCCGGGCGGCGCGCTTGATCGCGAGCAATTCCTTCATCACCCGCGAGAGGTCGGCCGAACGCTCCACGCCACCGAACGCATCGTGCACGGCGCGGTACAGGCGGTAGATCCGGTCGTAAGCCCGCTTGTTCGCCGCGATCGGCCGGTACGCGCCGGGCCGTACGCGTGTCATCGCCCGCTGCGCCGCTGGAAAATCCCGGTGCGCCCCGGCGAGGACCGCCGCGCTCACCGCGGCGCCCAGCGCGCAGGCCTGCGACGAACCGGACACCTGCATCGTGCAGCCCGTGATGTCCGCGTAGATCTGCATGAGCAGCGGGTTCTTCTCGGCGATGCCGCCGGCACAGATGATGCGGTCGACCGGCACCCGGTGCTCGCGGAGCCGCTCAAGGATCGCGCGGGCGCCGAAGGCCGTGGCCTCGATGAGCGCGCGGTAGATCTCAGCCCGCGTGGTGTAGAGCGTCTGCCCCAGCAGGAGTCCGGTGAGCAGCGGATCGACCAGGACGGTGCGGTTGCCGTTGTTCCAATCAAGCGCCAGCAGGCCCGACTCCCCGGGACGCTGCCGCGCCGCCTCGCGCGTCAGGGCGGCATGCGTCGCCGCGTCTCCGCCGCACACGACCTCGACCCACCATTTGAAGATGTCCCCGACCGCGGACTGCCCCGCCTCGATTCCGTGGAAACCCGGCAGGATCGCGCCCTTCACGATGCCGCAGATGCCCGGGATATCGGCGACGCGACGCGAACTCGAAACGACGCCGCAGTCGCACGTGGAGGTGCCGATGACCTTGACCAGCGTGCCCTCGGCGACGCCGCAGCCGATCGCGCCGTAGTGCACGTCCATCTCGCCGATCGCGATGGGGATGCCGGCCGGCAGGCCGAGCCGTCGCGACCAGTCGGCGCAAAGCGAGCCGGCCGGCACGGTCGCGTCGTGCGCCCGGGCGTACAAGCGGTCGCGCAGATCGGCGAGCGCGGGGTCCAGGCGGCGGAGGAAGGCCTTGTCGGGCAGGCCGCCCCACTCGTCGCTGTAGAGCGCCTTGTGTCCCGCGCAGCACACGCCGCGCACGACGTCCTCCGGCCGACCCACGCCGGCGAGGACAGACGGTATCCAATCGGCCATCTCCACCCACGAGTACGCCGCGGCGAAGACATCCGGAGCGGTGCGGCGGCAATGGAGGATCTTCGACCAGAACCACTCCGATGAGTAAGTGTTACCGCACTTGGCGATGTACGCGGGGCGCATCCGCGCCGCCAACGCGGTGATCTCCGCCGCCTCGGCCACGCTCGTGTGGTCCTTCCACAGCCAGCATTGCGCATCGAGGTTGCGCCGCCAGCGGGGTTGCAGCGCAAGGGGCCGGTTCGCGGCGTCGACGGGGATCGGGCTCGACCCGGTGGTGTCGACCCCGATGCCCACGATCATCTCAGGCCGGAAACCGCGGCGACGGGCCGCGGCAGCGAGCGCCGCGCGCACGCTGCGCTCCAATCCAAGCAGGTGATCGCCGGGATGCTGGCGCGCGAGGTTGTGGTCGCGCGGATCAAGCAGCACGCCTTGATGGCCGCTCGGGTAAGCGAAGACCGCCGAGCCGAACTCGGCGCCGTCGCGGCAACGGACGACCAGCGCACGCACCGAATTGGTGCCGAAATCAATGCCGAGGGTAAACATGGGGAACTCCGCGAAGCTGGAGGGCCCGCCGACGCTTGAAAAGCCGCGATCAGCCCCGGGGTTTCTCCGCCCAGACGACACTGCGATCCGCGACCGTGGGCGCGTGGCGGAAGCCCACGAACCCGGCCTCGGTCAGCAGCGCCTCCATCTCTCCGGTGCCGTAGCAGCGGCCCTCCGTGATGGCCATCAGCAGCGCCGAGTACCGCGCAACCGGCAACGGCCCGGTCTTGGTCGCGTCAAGATGAGCGTCGTGCACCACGATGAGACCGCCCGGCTCCAAGGCGGCGAACGAGGCCGCAAGCAGGTTTCTCACCTCGGGAACATCCCAATCGTGCAGCACGTTCGAGAAGAGGTGGACGTCGTGTGCCCGCGGCAGCGGGTCGCGGAACATGTCGCCGGATGCGACCGTCACGCGTTCCTCCCAACCGCGGCGACGGATCATCGTCCGCGCGATCCCGTCCACCGGAGCTCGCTCCAGGACGGTCGCCCGCAGTCCTTTGTGATGTGCGGCCAAGGTGCAGGCGTAGACCCCCGAGCCTCCCGCGATGTCGAGAAGACTGCGGCGGTCGCCCAGCGGAACCGCCTTCGCGAGCGCCGGCCCGAGGTAAGCGCCGCGGCAGTCCATCGCCGCGGTGAAGGACGTCGCGAACGCCTCCGTGCGCATCGCGTCGTCCCAGGCCTTTTCGTCCCGGTAGCTGCCCCAATTCGCCGGCTTCCCCGTCCGGAGCACCCGCGCGTAATCGCGCGCGACCGGCCGGTCCTTCAGCGAAGCATAGTACGGCCCGAGGAAGAACGGCGACGTGCTCACCAGGTGTTCCCGGGCGCGCAGGGTCAGGCCCCACACCGTGCCGTCGCGGCGCAGAAAGCCGTCGGCGGCGAACAGCGTGAGCATCACGTCAAGCGGCCGCGCGGCGAGGCCGAGACCGCGCGCGATCGCCTCGGCGTCGCCGGGGTTCGCCTCAAGCCAGGTGAAGAAATCGAACTCGCAGACCGCGGCCGACAGCAGGTCCACCGCGTAAAGGCCGTCGCGGTAGCGGTAGATCTCGAGCGGGTCGGTGTGCGGGACGCGGGTGAGGTCATCGGGGGCGTTCATGCGCGGCAACCCCACTCGGCCACGCCGCGCCGCCGGATGCAACGCCCGCGCGGCCTGCTCACAGCCAGCGGTCCAGCCAATCGAACGCTTCTTCCTGCATGGCGGGCACGAAGGAGTGCGGCAGGTCGTGGAAGCTCCCCTTGAACCGCTCCGGCACGCCGGCCTTGGCGTAGGCGCGTCCGAGTTTTTCCACGGCGGCCTCCATTCCCTCGAGGGGAAATAATTGGTCGCGACGGCATTGCTGGACGAGCAGCGCCCCGGGGGCATGCAGCGCCGCCACGTCAGGCAGGTCGAGCGCCCGACGCAGGCCCGGAGTGAAAACCATCCACGTGTGCCGCAGGTGCCGCGGCAGCAGATGCGCGAAGGTGCACATCCAACCCGTCACGCACGCCGCCTTGATCCGCGGATCGGCCCCGATCGTCATCGCCGCGCGGAAACCGCCACCCGAAAGGCCCGCGCAACCGATCCGCGCCGGATCGACGTCCGCCCGGCCGCAGAGGTAATCCACGGCGCGCATGTCGTCCCAGACATGGATGCCGCCCCATGTCGCGCCCGTCGCGGTGATCCCCTTGGCCGTGATGTGTTCGTAGAAGCTGCACACCTTGTTGATCGCGGCGGTCCACTCCTCCGAACCGGGGGAGTGCTTCCGGATCGCGGCATGAGCCTCACGCACCTCGGGAAACACCCGCGCCGGGTCTAGTTCCTCAGCCCGCAGGCGTCGCTCGCCGAAGTAGAACGCGTCGATCACGATCACGACGTAGCCGCGGCGCGCCAGCGCTTCCGCCCAAGGCCGGCCGTACGTTCCCTCGCGGAAGGCGGTGACGAAAGCCGGTTCGCCCGGCGACGAAAGGATCTTCTCCTGTCCCCAGGTGTACCGCCCGCTGTGACAATGCAGCGCCAGCACCGCGGGCCGCCGCCCGCCGGCTCCCTTCGGCACCAGCACGCGCGCGGGGATGTCGTAGGATTCCGTCGCATGGATCCGCACCACCTCGACCGTGAAGCCGTCGCGTTCCTCGCGACGCACCAGCTCCGAACCCAGCGGACGCGCCGAAGGCGCGTAGCCCAGCCGGTCGCGGAGTTCGACCCGCGCGGCGGCCTTCCACTCATCGAGCGATTTCCAACGCGGCTCGAGAAAGGAGAGCCGCGGGCCATGCTCTCGCGCCATGCGCTCCACCAGGGGATGCAGGTTCGCGAGGTCGGGGAGAAGAGGAGGATTCGCGGGCATGTTCGGAGTGGGTGCGGAGACCGGGGCCTGAGCGGCCTGCGCAGGCCGCGGGAGGTGAAGATTCAGCGGAAGCGCCGCCAGCCCCAGCGTCCCCAGCACGCGGCGGCGCGAGATCGGACTGGCTCCCGAAAAATCCGTCGAAGTGAAGCGTGGCTCGGACACGGCGTGCCGGTCTCTCAAATCCGCGTGCCCGGCCCAATTTAAAAAGCACGCGAAACCGGAACGCGGCGTCTGACGGTCCGTCGTAGCCGGGGGTTGCGCATCGGTAAGCCGCACGCCGTCCTCCCTCCCTTCAAATTTCTGCCGGCGGGTCACTTAGGTCGAAATCCCACCGGCGCCCCAACCGCGCAGACATGCCCGCACTTCCCCACTCCCCGGCCAGCCGCCGTCGCTGCGCGATCGTCGGCCTGGGCTCGCGCCACGAGCTCTACCGCGACGCGATCCTGGGAACTCACGCGGGCTCGGCCGAACTCGTCGGCCTTTGCGACGCCAACGCGGGACGCCTGGAGTTGAGTCGCGAACGGTGCCGCCACCACGCGGAAAGGGCACCAGCTGGTTACCCGGCTGCGGACTTCGACCGCATGCTGCGCGAGCAGCGGCCCGACACGGTGATCGTGACGACCGTCGACGCATCGCACGACGACTACATCGTGCGCGCGATGGAGGCCGGCTGCGACGTCATCACCGAGAAGCCAATGACGACCGACGCCGCACGGTGCCGGCGCATCCTAGACGCCTGCCGCCGCACAGGCCGGAGCTGCCAGGTCACGTTCAACTACCGCTACTCCCCGCCGCGCTCGCACGTGAAGCAGCTACTGATGGCGGGCGAGATCGGCGACGTGCTTTCGGTCGACTTCCATTGGCTGCTGAACACCCACCACGGCGCCGATTACTTCCGGCGCTGGCACGCGCGCCGGGAGAATTCCGGAGGGCTGCTCGTGCACAAGGCCACGCACCACTTCGACCTCGTGAATTGGTGGCTCGGGGCGATGCCGGTCTCGGTCGCGGCCACGGGCAAGCGCGAGTTCTACACCCCAGCAATGGCACGGCGACTCGGCCTTTCCGGGCCGCACGAACGCTGCCTCGGCTGCCCGGAGGGCGACGCCTGCGGATTCCGACTCGACCTGCGCGCCAGCCGGGGGCTGAAGAGCCTCTACCTCGAGCAGGAGGGCCACGACGGCTACCTCCGCGACCGCTGCGTTTTCCGGCCGGAGATCGACATCGAGGACACGATGAACGCGCTGGTGACCTACGACACCGGAGCCACCCTCTCCTACTCCCTGAACGCGTTCAACGCGTGGGAGGGCTACACCATCGCGTTCAATGGCACGAAGGGCCGCCTCGAGCACAGCGTGGTCGAGTCGGTCTACGTCAACGGCGCCGAATGCGCGCAGGGCGCGGTCGCTCCCGACGGCGTCCGCATCCGCCTGATTCCGCTCCGCGGCGCCGCGCGTGACATCACCCCGTGGAGCGCCGAAGGCGACCACGGCGGCGGCGACCGCCTGATGCTGGAGGACATCTTCACGCCGGGTACCGTACCCGACCCGTTGCGGCGCCGCGCCGACCAGCGTGCGGGGGCGTCCTCGGTGCTCGTGGGTGTCGCCGCGAACCGGAGCATCGCGACCGGCTCCGCCGTGCGGATCGAAGACCTCGCCGGCCCGCTCGAGCGGCCGGAGTTCGCACCCAATCCGACGCGCGCCGACCGCGTACCGATGCCGCCCCACGCGACACCGGTAGGCTCCTGACCGGCGGTTTCACGCGGACGGCGGCCGCGCCCGGAGACCGGCGGCTTGCCGCGCCCCGTTGCGTCGGTTTAACCCTGACACTTCACGCTCCCGATATGAAGCCCACGCGCCGCCGGTTCCTCGCCACGCTCGCCACGATCTCGATCCTCCCTCGCGGGTTCACCCGCGAAACGGAGCCGGTCGTTGTCGGCGAGGGCGCCCACCGTTACCGCTTCAACGATACCTGGGCCCGGCTGCCGTCCCACCTGAAATGGGGCCTCACGCACGGCGTCGCCGTCGACCGCCGCGGCCACGTGCATGTGTTCCACACCTCCCGCGCCGACTCGCCGAGCCGCGACTGCGTCGTCGTGTTCGACCGCTCGGGCAAATTCGTCCGTTCCTGGGGCGCGCAATTCTTCGGCGGCGCCCACGGCTTCGACCTCGTGGTCGAGGACGGACGCGAGGTCCTTTACCTGACCGACCTCCAGCAGGGCCTGTTCAAGATGACCCTCGACGGGGAGCTCCTCTGGCACGTCGCGAAGCCCGATTGGTACCAGGGCAAGGACCTGAAGTACCGCCCGTCGAACGTCGCGGTCGCCCCGGGTGGAGACGTCTACCTCGCCGACGGCTACGGATCTTATTTCATCCACCACCTGACCAAGGACGGGCGCCACGTGCGCACCTTCGGCGGTCCGGGCGAGGCGGCCGGCCAGACCCAGCACCCGCACGGCCTGTTCATCGACCGACGCGGCTCCGAGCCGCTGCTGGTGATCGGCGAGAATGATCCGAAGGGCGAAAAGCCGGGTCGCCTCCAGGCGCTGTCGCTCGACGGCCAGCACCGCCGTTTTCTACCCACACCCGTGCGCTCGCCGCGGCACTTTGACCAACGGGGCAAGCTCGCCGTCATCCCCGACCTCGACGCGCGCGTGACCCTGATCGACGAGGAGTACCGCATGGTGGCCAACCTCGGCGACGGCTGGACCAACAAGACCGAAGTGCGCGCGCTGCGCACGAAGACCAGCGACCATTTCACGCCCGGCAAGTTCGTCTGCCCGCACGACGCGGCCTTCGACGAGGACGGCAACATCTTCGTCGCCGAGTGGGTCGCCCACGGCCGTCTGGTAAAGCTAGAGAAACTGCCGACCTGAGCTTTCGGGGACGGCGGCGGCCGCGGGCGATCCAGGCGCGGCTCAGCCGAGGGAGAGCTTGTACTCGACGGACTCGCGCAGGGCTTCCCAGCTGGCGTCGATGATGTTGTCGCTCACGCCGACGGTGCCCCAGATGCGGGCGCCGTCGCCGCTCTCGATCAGGACGCGGGTGCGCGCGCCGGCGCCGTTGCTGCCCTCGAGGATGCGGACCTTGTAGTCGCGCAGGCCGACCTCGCGCAGGGTGGGATAGGTGCGCTCCAGCGCGAGCCGCAGGGCCTTGTCGAGCGCGCCGACGGGACCGATGTCCTCGGCCACGGTGTGCACGGTCTCGCCGTTGACCCGCACCTTGACGGTGGCCTCGGCCCAGAGTTCGCCGCCGTGGCGCTCGATGATGACGCGGTAGCCCTCGACCTCGAAGAACGCCCTCTGCTGACCGAGGTGACGCGCGACGAGGAGCCGGAAGGAGGCGTCGGCCGCCTCGTACTCGTAGCCGCGGAATTCGCGCTCCTTCAGCTCCTCGATGAGCCCCTTCATCTCGGGGCGGCGCTCGTCGAGCTCGATCCCGAGCTCGCGCGCCTTAAGGGCGAGACTGCTGCGGCCGGCCATATCGGAGACCAGCACGCGGGTGCGGTTGCCGACCAGGGCCGGATCGATGTGCTCGTAGCTGCGCGCGACCTTCTGCGCGGCGTTGGCGTGCAGGCCGCCCTTGTGGGCGAAGGCCGATTGGCCGACGAACGGCGCCTTGGGGTCGGGCCGCAGGTTCGCGAGCTCGTCGAAGAAAAGGGACAGGTCGCGCAACTGCGCGAGATTGGCGGCGCAATGCGCGGTGCGGCCCATCTTCAGCACGAGGTTCGGCAGGATGGTCGTCATGTTCGCGTTGCCGACGCGCTCGCCGTAGCCGTTGGCCGTGCCCTGGACCAACGTCGCGCCGGCCGCGACGCCCGCGAGGGAGAGCGCGACGCCGAGACCGCTGTCGTTGTGGCAATGCACGCCGACCTTGTCGGCCCCGAACTCGCCCACGACGCGCGCGACGATCGCCTTGAAGTCGTCCACCAAGGTGCCGCCGTTCGTGTCGCAGAGGGTGAGGTTGGAGGCGCCGCCCCGCACCGCGGCCGCCAGCGTGCGCAGCGCGTAGTCAGGATCGCTCTTGTAACCGTCGAAGAAGTGCTCGGCGTCGTAGATCACCTCGCGGCCCTGCGCGACGAGGTGGCGGGCGGAATCCTCGATCATCGCGAGGTTCTCCTCGAGGGTGGTGCGGAGGATCTCGGTGACGTGCAGCGTCCACGTCTTGCCGACGATCGTCATCACGGGCATCCCGCTGTCGAGGAGCGTGCGCAGCTGCTGGTCCTCGTCGGCCCGCACGCCGGCGCGGCGCGTGGAGCCGAAGGCCGCGAGGCGAGCGTGGCGCAACCGCAGCTTCCGCGCCTCCTGGAAGAAGGTGATGTCGCGCGGGTTGGAACCGGGGAAGCCGCCCTCGATGTAGTCGACGCCGAACTGGTCGAGCCTTTCGGCAATGAGCAGCTTGTCGGTCACGGAAAAGCTGATGCCCTCCCCCTGCGTGCCATCGCGCAGGGTGGTGTCATAGATCTTGACCACGTTGCTCATGGGAACGGTCAAGCGTTGCCCCGCCCTTCCCTGCTGGCAAGGGGGCATTTGGATGGGAAAGGGAGCGATTTACCTCTGGCCGCGCTCGATCAGCCAACCGAGCGCTCCCTGCGCGGCGCCATGCGAAAGCGGGTGCGCCGCGCCGTCGCAAACCCCGGAGGCGACCAGCACCTTGCGCAGCGCAGGCGGCAGGTCGCCGGGAAACCAGTGTCGCCAGAAGACCTCCGCCTGCCCCGACGTGTGTCCCGCCGCCGCGGCGAGCGGGAGCAGCCCGTCGCAGATCAGCGTGTCGAGCCGCGTTCCACCGAGCGCGCCGCCGCCCACGTCGGTCGCGAGACGTTCCCGCCAGGCGGCGAGGCCATGCCGCCGCCTCACCTCGGCCGCCGTCCCCGCATCGTCGGCGCGCGGCAGCGTGCCCGCCAGCTCCCGCCACACGTCCGGCCAAGTTGGCACCCGGGCGACCCAGTCCGCGTATTGCCGCAGCCGCACGATGGGACGGTTCGCCGGCCGCACACCCTGCAGACTCCAAGCACCCGCTTCCTCCGCCGCGAGCGCGGCGGGATCGGGCGCGCTTCGACGCCACTCGCCGAGCGGATGCGCGGCGGCGAGGCGCAGCATCGGTGCGCGGTTGAAGCGGTAGCCGAGGATTTCCATCGCCGCCTGATGGCACGCGGCCTCCCAACCCAGCCGGCGGAGGCGCAGCCCCGCGAAATGCACCTTTTGCCGCCACCTTCGCCCCGCGTGCTCCTCCAAGAGCCGCCGGCGTTCCTCGGGCGGGGTCAGCGCGAGTTCCTCCGGCAGCCGGGCGAGGATCCGGTCAGCCAGTTCCTCCACGGCATCGTCGGCCGCATACTCTTCCAGGCCGCGATACAGTAGCGGCAACAGGGATAGGACGGGGATGGTCCGCCCCCCGGCTCCGATCGTCGCGGTGCCGGCCCGCGGCGGAAAAAGCACGACGTGCAGCACGACGTCGTCATAGGCGCGGTCGCGCGCATGACCGTGGGCATCCCAGTCCGCCGCGCGAAGATGAACCTCGACGTCTCCCATGATCACCGACGCCCCCTCCCCGCCCAGCCGCAGACGCGCCTGCCGGAAATCGGGCCCGCCCAGCAGGTTCCAACGGCCCGGGCCAAGGATCCGCAAAGGGCGGCCGTCGGCGAGCCGCGCCGCGGCGCGGTCAAAGTCTCCGCGCAGCCAGATCTTCTGGAGAATCCTCTCCGGGAAGGAAAACGCGCCGTGGATGCCCTGCAGCTCCGCGACGACCGGCTCGGTCTCCGCGATCACGGAGGCTCCTCATTTTCCGCCGACCGCGTAGAGCCGGCGCTGACCCGTGAGGTAAAGCGTGCCGTTGGCGATCACCGGCGTGCCGTGCGCGCAGTCCGGCAGGGGCTCATGCTTTGAGACCAGCCGTTTCTCCCGGCCCGTGGCGAAAACCACCACGTCGCCGTCGGCCGTCTGCACCAGGACGCGGTCGCCGGAGACGACCGGCGAACCCCACACCGCGGCCTTCAGGTCGTGGAACCAGACGCGTTCGCCCGTGGCGAAGTCGACGCAGTTGAGGAAACCCGCGGTGTCGGTCGCGTAGACGAGGCCGCCGGCGACGGCGACGGTCGAGATGCTGTCGTTGAACGCCTCTCCGCCCACCCGCCAACGCTCGGCGGTCGCGGTGACGTCGCCGCGCCCGGTGGCGTCGATCCGCCGCAGGGCACCGGGGCCGCCGCCAGCCTCGGGCTCGCCGATCGCCACCACGACGGAGTCGCCGAAGACGACGGGGGCCCCGACGAGGTTATACGTCGTCTCGGGATCGCCCTCGGGGTGGACCTTCTCGTGCGCCTTGCAGTTGAAGCGCCACAGCGGCCGGCCGGTGGCGGGCTCGAACGCGTAGACCCAGCCGTCGCCGCCGGGGAAGATCACCTGCGACTCACCCTTCACCACGCCGTGCGCCGGCGAGCCCCATTGGCCGGTGAGGATGCGCGCACCGGGGGAATTATCCTTCCACACCAATTTCCCCGAGCGCCGGTCGACGGCGACGAAACTCGGGACCTCGGGCTTGCCGACCTTGCCCGTGCGCGGGCTCGCGCCGTGGCCGGTCAGGACGAAGACGAGATCGCCCGCGACCAGCGGCGAGGACGCCGAAGCCTGGTTGGGCGTCACCCCGAACAACGCGCGGAAATCGAGTTTCCAACGCTCCGCGCCGTCGGCGACGGCACGCGCGACCAGTTCCCCGCGGTTGCTCACATAGAAGACGGTGTCACCGGCGACGCACGGCGTGGAGCAGACGCCGACGCTCACGTCGTCCTCGGTGGCATCGCCGAGTTTCTCGTGCACGGCCTCCCAAAGGAGACGGCCGTCGGCGGCGGAAAAGCACTTCAGCACCCCGCCCTTGCGCGGGTCCTCCTCAGGCAGGTTGGTGCCGATGAAGACGCGTCCCTCGCTGACGACGGGGGCGCCGTAGGTCACATGGCCGAGCGGGGCGGCCCAGCGAATGTTCCTCGCCTCACCTCCCTCCTCCCAACTCCAGCGCTCGGGCAGCGCGACGGCCTCGGCGACCATGTTGCGGTCGGGACGCCCACCCAACATCGGCCAGTCGGCCGCAGCCGCGAGCGAGGCGGCGGCCAGCGTCGGAAACAGGAGCAACGCGAAGCCTTTCATGTGCCGGGGCCGATGCAGACGAGGTGGTTGAACGTGCGGATGTAGAGCCGGCCGCCGTCGACGCACGGCGTCGTGTGGCTGCCCTCCCCGATCGGGTTGCGGGCGAGTTCCTCGAAGCGCTCGCCGGTGGCGAGGACGATCATCTCGCCCTTGACGGTGGGCGCATAGATGCGCCGGTCGATCATGACCGGGGAGCCGAAGAACTCGGCGCGCAGACGCTCCGCCCAGAGTTCCCGGCCGGTCGCGGCCTCGAGCGCCGTGGCCACGCCGCCATCACTGACCCAGTAGAGGATGCCGTCGCGGTAAAGCGGGGTGGTGACGTAGGGCGTGGCCTTGCGCGTGGAGTACGCGACATGCGTCGCGGCCACGTCGCCGCTGCCGCCGAGGCGCACCGCGGTGAGCTGGTTGCCCGCGCCGCCGGCCTGGCCGCAGCTGCCGATCACCAGGCCGCCGGCGACGACCGGCGAGGCGGCCATGCGCAGCTTGTAGACCGGGGCCTCCCAGTTGATCCGGCCCGTGCGCGGGTCGAGGCTGGAGATGCCGTGGGATTTGCTCGTCAGCAGCAGTTCCTCCGTGCCGTCGGGCCGGACGTGCACGCACGGCGTGCCGTAGGCGGTGCCGTTGTCGGAGACGCGGCGCTTCGTCTCCCAGACGGTCCCGCCGGTCGCGAGGTCGAGGGCGACCACCGAGCTCGCGGCGTCCTGGTCGTTGGTCACGATCACCGTCTTCCCGTGGATCATCGGTGAGGCGCCGTGGCCGTGCTGTGAAGTGAAGGTGCCTAGGTCACGCTCCCAGAGCAGGCTTCCGTCGTGGGCGAAGGCGCGGACCCAGAAGTGCTCGGTGGAGACGAAGGTCGCGATCACGCGCCCGGCGTCGACAACCGCGGAGCCGTTGGCATAGCTGGTGTTGCGGTTGGTCAGCCGCGGCATCGGCAGCTCGTAGGACTTTTTCCAAAGCTCCCGGCCGTCGCGCTTGTCGAGGCACACCAACAGCCGTTCGCGGCCGTTGTCGCGCGCGGTGGTGAGGAAGATGCGCTCACCCCAGATCACGGGCTGGGAATGCCCCGAGCCGGGCAGCGCGACGCGCCAAGCGAAGTCGCGCTCGGTCCATTTCACCGGGATGCCGCGGGTATCGCTGATGCCGGTGCCGTTGGGACCGCGGAAACGCGTCCACTCCTGCGCGGGGGCGGGCCGCGCGAGGCCCGCGAAGGTGGCGATGACGAGGGTGCCGACGATGGGGATTTTCATGGCGAGATGCGCCGCGCGCCAGCGCCGGCGGGAAAGCGCCCGCAGCCTGAAACCGACCCCCGCTCGGTCAACGAGATTACCACCCCGAATCCGGGTACGGCGCGGGGACCGCCGGCCTAGCGGTCCAGCACGATGCGGATGCCCCGGCGCAGGTAGGTGGGGACGTCGAGGTCATGGCCGTCGTGGAGATTGCGGTCGGTCTTCTCGAAGTGGCCGCGGCTCTCGACCTCGCCGAAGCCGAATTCCTCCTGCGCGGCCCGCGGCACCGCCGCGACCGGGGAGTTCGTGACCGTGGCCGGCGATCCCGCGCCGGCCGGAACCGCGGAAACGGCGGCGGGCTGCGGACGCTGGCGCGCGGGCGGCGGCACGGCG
>JACCDP011297819.1_pt1 | contig 24307 bp, 18 predicted proteins | sample 7445841 | NCBI WGS metagenome assembly JACCDP01 (sample SAMN15323441, study PRJNA562643) | freshwater metagenome | isolation source: river surface water | place: USA:Blue River Watershed | collected 2017-08-17
CCTGTGGGATGTATAAAAAGACTTCTTGAAAAGACGAAGCTACAGGCTCGCGATATTGATCTCTACGAGATCAACGAAGCCTTTGCAGTCGTTACTATGGCAGCCATCAAAGATTTGCAGCTTGACCCCACTCGGGTCAATGTACACGGAGGAGCTGTTGCTCTGGGACACCCCATCGGAGCAAGTGGCGCAAGGATCCTTGTGACCTTACTGCATTCTTTGAAACAAAGGGGTGAAAAAAGAGGTCTCGCCACCCTTTGTATCGGTGGTGGAGAGGCAAGCGGTATCATTGTTGAAATGTTCTAAGGAAGGGGCGCTTCGGGCGCCCGTTTTCATGATTGGGCAGCTCTTCGGACTGCCTTTTGCTTGGCTTCTAACCATGCAGCAACCGTTTCTGCTCTTTTTTCATTCATCGTACGGATGCGAGCGATAAAAACTGAACAGCAAGACTGGCAGTTTAATGGGGGATTTTCGCGACCATCGTACTTGGGGTGCTTAAAGCAACACACTTGGTTCATTGTCAGCTCCACAACCGTTCAGCATAGGACAGATCCACACAGAGACAACGTGGGTTAGGGAGCAGGATGTGTGCCAGAGGATAAATCAAGAGACATTGCGGTTTTTGCTGGGATTTGCATCCATCATGAGCTTGCTGACGAGTTTAATCGCGTAGCGCTTGTAAAGTTTTCGAGCAATGGCTCCATTTTTATCGGTAAGCTGTTCGAAATCAGCTCGTTTTATCCAGCCCAGGGTGCAGGCGGATCGAGAAACGAATTTTAACTTAGTGGGCTGGTCCATAAGAAGCCATAATTCCCCAAAAGTATCAGAGGTTTGGAGCATATCCAGAGCAGTCTCTCGACCTTCGTCGTCTGTTTTCATAATGGCTAAGCTGCCAGACAGGACAAAGTAAATTCCGAGTGGCTCCTGATTATAGTCCAAAATTATTGAGCCCTTAGGGTAATCCTTTGTTTTGCAAATGGCCCGCAAAGCATCTTGCTCTTGTGTGGTCAGATCGAGCATGAACTCAGCTTGGTAGAAGTTCTCCCAGTTTACGTTAGCGGAACCACCTTTTTCTTCTGCTCGCGATGCAGACATGGTTGCAGCCGGGGCATTCTGATTGAGATAGGCGTCGGTAGCATTGGGAATACCGGAGTTATTTGATGGTCTTAGATGTTCAGGGAAATCTGTTGTCGTATCACGAATAGAGAAGGGATTAAGTTGGGCATTCTTACTAGAAGGTGGCGGAACTGGGGGAGCGCCTGCAGGAGATTGTGAGGGGCGATTCAGTTGGCTGCCACCACGAGAGGCTGCCATGATTCGCATGTCGGTGGCTCTTTGCTTATTCAATGCTCGTTCAAAGCAAAAAGCAGCACGTTCGAACAGTTCCCCTTTTTCAAAGGAATCTCCAGCCCGCTCAAATTCTTCAAGGCGCTCAAAGACCATGCCGCCATATTCATAAGCACCAGCATTGCAGAACAGTGCTCCTAGAAGAAGATTGTCGTCTCTATTGAAATCAGAGTACTGGATCAATTTAGGGCCAATATCACTCGTGCCTCTCAAATAGACTGCACTTGCTGTTTTTAGATTGCCAGCCTTGATGAGCTCAGCGATGAGCTTTACAGATCTATTCTTAGCAATAAGTATGTCCGCTAGTTTTACATCTACTCGAGCATCTATAATATTTTTAGTGACAAAGTTGATCTCGTCTTCTGTAAAGTCGATGCGTTCGATATCGGGATGGCTATCTACAAGATTTACGTATTGTTCGAGAGCTTTGTCGAGCTCTTTATGACGAAGAAAAAGCTTTGCTGCTTCGTGATGCCTCCCCAGCTCCAAATGACATTCAGCTGCATCAAGTGCAGCTCCAGCTTCGAGGAAGTAAGGGATGGCTGTAGCTAGGTCGCCAAGCTCGCGGGCGCACTTTGCAACCTCAAGCGGCATACTGGCTTTTTTGAAGCATTCCATCGCCTCCTTCCAAATGCCATGCCTTGCAGACACCACTCCAGCTCGGTTAGGTCTCTGGATACGTATCAATGCATCGGCAGCTTCACGAATCAGACCCGCCTTTTCCAAGACATCAATGGCTCCTCGGAGCATACCTAGAGACTCAAGGATCTTTGCACAGGCTCGGAAATTACCCTCTTGATAGAGCTTTTGTGCATGACGATAGGCGCGTTTTTCAGCTCGAGTTAACTTTAAGCGGTCCGAGCGGCGTTTTTTGTCAGTTGTGTTGGTGCGAGCTTTTCCTGCGAGGTTTGAATTAATCATCTGCCAGCCCAGGTAAATAATCCCGAGGAGGATGATCAATGCAATGATCAGGGTCGGTGCTCGCATTCCAAAATGTCCCCTATGCTATGCATGGGGTATCGGAAGATTTAAGACAGAGTTGAGAAGGACATGAAAAAAAATTGAAGTCTTTCCTTAGGATGCCTGGCGTAAGCCTCTCGGAACCGTTCCAGATAAGGTTAGATCTTATATCCAACCCAGACTTGTGTGTAAGAATCTTTAACCATTTTGGTATTTTCCTCACCTGTTTCGGAAAGAACTGTCTCAATTCCAGGTGTGTATGTCTGAGTAATCTTAAGTTGGAATCCCATTCCCAATTGAATTGCTGTTCCAAACCCATAGTTAGGGATTGGAAACATGCTGTACTTGCTGGGGATATTCTGATCTAAGAAAAAAATCTCATTTCTATAATCACGTCTCGCTACACCACCAAAAATGAAGGGTGAGATGAGTCCGTTGTATGGGACAATAGTCAGGTCGAGCGAGTTTGTGAGACTTTCACCGTTGTCTCTATATGGTATGTATACAAAGATATTGGGATTATTTGTGGATGCCTTTTTGTAACCAGTTTTGTATTCGAAGGATCGCCTGTGAGTCAAGCCGATCAAAATGTGATTGCCTAATCCTAAAGAAACGTTTGCACTGATTTGATTGCTTGTGGTTTTCTCAAGAGCATTCGTAGTCTTTTCGGAGGCACCAGTAAGGCCAAGACTTATGGCTGCATAACTCGTTTGTTGGCAGAAAAGAAGAGTGAAGAGCAAAAGGAAGGTTTTTTTGTAGTTCACCATTGTTCTTCCTCCGAAAAATTTTTGGCGAATTCTTTTACGATCTCCGCTTTCTAGAATATCCGTAACATCGCAGAAATCATGCTATGCTGGAATACATGATTAGTATAACATGCCCCGAACGCCAAACGAAGGTGGGTCAAAGAATTGGCGACTAAGGAGGAAACATGGAAAAGCCATATAGACCATGTGTTGTAGCAGTCATCATGAATGATAAAGGCCAGGTTTTAGCTGGAGAGCGGTCAGACCAAGCAAACGCCTGGCAGTTGCCTCAGGGTGGAGTAGATGAGGGCGAGACGGCCGATCAGGCTGTTTATCGTGAACTCCTAGAAGAAATCGGAACAGATCGAGTTCGTGAAATAAGTCGACTACCGGAAATTATCCGTTATGACTTTCCTAAAGAAATGGCTCGTGAACAGTTGAAGAAGTTCCGAGGCCAGGAACAGGTATGGTTCCTGTTTCGATTTCAAGATGGGATACAATGGGACCTCAATCGTGCTGACGGCGAGTTTTCACGTGTCCAGTGGATGGAGCCAAGTCAACTCGTTGAGGGTATCATCGAGTGGAAGCGAGAGGCATACAGAAAGGGTCTTAAGGGCTTTGGAATTCTAGCTTGAACTTCATAAGCGTGCTTCAGTACTGAGGATTGACTATGTCGAGGCTATCAATTTTTAATATGGCAATAGGATTTCTTCTGCTCTTTTTTTCGGCCTGTGCAGGAGCGTTTGTCTCTTTTGATATGACCAATGCTTTTCTGAGAGACCCAACTTTGCTTGACTCTTGGCAACTAACACTTCTTAAAAGTTCTCACGGTCACACCAATCTCTTTGGAATGATTCATGTGCTTTTTGGTCTCACATTACCCTACTCTCGGCTACCTGAGTCTGTTAAAAAGTATCAAACTCTAGGCTTATGTGCAGGCTCTTTTGCTATGGGTCCTTTGATGATGATCAAGGCTTACAGTGGTCCGCAAGACTCTTTCGACCCGCTGGGACTACTTATAGGTGTTTGTCTCTCTGCTGCGCTGCTTGTTCTTGGAACTCATGCATCAGCACTCTTTTATCGCTTTGTGAAGCGTTATTAAAAATTGAGATTCTTTAAATGAGTCAAAGACGTCGAATTGTAAGTCTTGTTCCAAGTCTGACGGAAACCCTAGTGGCTTGGGGGCTTCGTGATGAGATAGTAGCGTGTACTAAATTCTGCGTCTCTCCTCGAGATCTTTATAAATCCTGTGAGATCGTTGGAGGTACAAAGGATTTCGATGTTGAAAAAGTTCTTTTGCTGAATCCTACTCATATTCTATGCAATCAAGAGGAAAATCCAAAGCTGCTTGTCGAGCAACTGCAGAGCAGAAAAGCTGTTTATCTTTGCTTTCCCAAAGGACCTGAAGATGTTCCTGAAATGATGCGGACTCTGGGGGTCTATCTTAACTGTGAAGGGATCGCATTCCCTATGGCACTCAGGCTGGAAAGCTTGATCCTTGATGTGAAGGCGAGGGTACAAAAACATTTTGCAAGACCATTTCTCTACTTTATCTGGCGCAATCCCTATATGATCGTCGGAGAGGATACCTATATTTCTCGCCTATTCTCGTTGATACGCTGGCAAAATGCTTATCAAGGTAATGAGCGATATCCTGTTCTAAATATTGAAGACTTGCCTAAGTACGGCCAGGCAGAAATTCTGTTTAGTACAGAACCCTTTCCTTTCAAAAAGAGACATGCTGAAGAATTGCACCGTCATTGGTCAACTGTGACACGAGTGTGGAAAGTAGATGGTCAGCTACTTTCCTGGTATGGAGTCAGAACTTTGGAGGCTCTTGGGAAAATCGTCATCAGTCATGATCAGATGTGCTTCTCAGAAGGACGACTGCTTTGAAACTGTCTTTGAAAGAACAAAGAACTAGCTTACCCGCAAGCTGTCCATAATAGCTTGAGCCTTAACCCGATCGTCGTCATTTTTTATGAATCTAAATTGCCGCTTGCCTTGCAATAACTCTAGAAACTTCTTCTTGTCTTGGACGATTAGAAGCAATTCTTTATATGCATCGCGTACTTTCATGCCGCGATCGATAAATCCATGCAACTCATCGATGGAAAAAGGCTTTTTTAAATAGCCATCTGCTTTGTTTTCTACAGCTTGAGATTGATCTTCGTCTAATAAAGCTCCGCTTATCAAAAATACAGGGATGGATGGATCGTGATTTTTGACCTTTTTCATCAGTTGTATACCATCCATGCGAGGCATTTTGATGTCACTTATGACAAGATCGATTTCTTTATCCTTGAGTGTGTCGATAGCTTCTTGAGCATTTTTTACAACGATCACTCGTGAAAAAAACTTATTAAGATGTATTTTAAAAAATTTAAGGAGGGTATCATCGTCATCTACAACGAGGATAAAGGATGAACGATTATAGACCTTGTCTTGTATGGTCATAGGGCCTCCTGTCCAGATCTTCGGCTCCCGCCTTCAGAGGGGGATCGGAATGAATGATGAAAACTGAAATTATTTTTTATCTATAGTCCTCACTCGGAGAGGACTTCTCATATAAGCGACTGTCTCTAATGGACTGAATCTTAGCTTTTGCTAAGCTGACAAGTTCAAGATCCTGTTCTTTCGACTGGAGTACATCATAAAAAAGCTGTAAGGCTCCTGTCATATCCTTGAAGTCTGAGGCCAATATGCTACCTAAATGATAGCGTGCAAACGAGCTCTGTGGATCAATAGAAATAGCCTTCTCGAAAGCAAGCTTAGCAGAGCTCATACGTCCAGTTTTTTTATAAAGTATACCTATTGCTAGTTGAGCATCGAGATTGCTTGGGTCTAGCTTGGAAGCTTTTATCAAGTCATTTTCTGCTGTTGCATACTCTCGTCTTCGCATAGAGAGGTGGGCTCTATTTATGAGGGCTGGTACGTATTCCGGGCTCTGACTCAGGGAGCGTTCTATCCAAGGTTTTGCCTCTTCGAATCGACCCCTCTTGAGGGAGATAACTCCCATAAGATTTAGGAGACTTGCGTCGTTAGAATCGTAATCTAGGCCACGTTTTATAATAAACTCTGCTAGCTCGTACTTTTTGGTTTGTAAGTAATTTTGTGCTAGAGCTACATAAGCGGGAATAAATCGTGGCTCCTGTTCGAGCAAATCAGCTAGAATGTCAGCGGACTGCTTTCTGCTTTTAGATTGTAGGTAGGCAATGGCAAGAGCATATCGATAGCGAAAAATGTAGGCTTTTCCTGGTCTTTCGGTCTTTTCTAAGATTCTTTTTGTTGCGTTTAAATAGTCGAAGGCTCTCTCTAAATTGTTTTCGCCTAGGAAGAGATGAGCCATGTCAATAAGGGTGTCAACATGTTCAGGGGAATCTCTTAAAAGATCTCCGTACATATCTTTTGCTTCTGTTCTGTATCCTAAAGCCAAGAGATTTCTTGCGCGTTGCAGTCGTGCCTCGTAGGTGCTGGGACTCGGATTTTGCTCAATCGCAGATTGCATTTTTTGATTGTCTCTGGAGGAAGGGGTTCCCCGATAAAGCTTTTGCCACTCCAGAAACTTATCTGCGTTGAGCTCCTCTGGTTTTGCCAGTTGTATCGCTGATTCTGTAGAGGCAGAGTTGCTCCCAACTGTTGCTTTAATATCTAAATCTTTAGGTCTCGTTTCCTCTGTCTGGCAGGCAACCATGCCGGTCAAGCTAACAGCTATGAGAAATTTTTGCATAGTTCAATGGCTCCACTGATAGGGTTGAGATACAGCCATCGCACTCGGGACTTCTCCATCTGGATCCATCACTGGTTTGGATGGTTTGGCTCCAACAACCTTCATCGCTGAACGTTCTACCCAAATGCTGTTCCTATACTGATCAGGCTCTCGGTTCTTCGCCAAGATGTTTTGTCCATAGTACTCTTTAGAGAGCTTTTCCCATCTTTCCGATTGAATTTTGAATGACTCAGGTGTCTTGCCGTTAATGTTTTGTGTGACTTTGGCTGCTAGATTTTTACTTGAAACGGCCATTTTCTCCGAAATATCGCCTGCAGCATAACGAGATCTACCAGCCCATTCAGGGCTTTCTGTCTGTATTGCTTTGTTATAGTTGTTAAGAGCCGTTTCCAGGAGCTCCATTTTTTGAGGCCATGCCTGCTCTAAACGAGCCGATGGGCCTGTGATATCTATCGATTCAAATTCCTCTTGGGCCTTACTTGCCAATAGAAAATAGGCTTCGCCTGTGATTGCGCGGAAGGCAGAGGGATCCATGGTGTCCTTTTTACTCAAGGTTTCGCGCGTTATGTCCCTAAAAATTGTTTGGGCTTCTTCGGAACGTCCCTCTTGAGCTAGGGTTTTGCCAAGCAAGAGTTTGGTTTCTAATCGCTCGGATTGACCTGATGCAAGTTTTTCTGCATTTCTTAGATGGATGGAAGCTTTCTCGTAGCTGTTTTCTTTAAGATAGTACTCGGCTATGCGAGTCTGAGTATCACGTTTTTCGCCACGATCTTTTTGCAGGTTGAGTGAGATAGTGGCGGCTTTTGCTGCGAGCGAATAATCTTCTTCAGATGCAGCCAACATTTCGGCTCGCTCAAGGCTTTTTACGGTGCGAGAGTATTTTGGAAATCTCTCGGCTAGTTGAATATAGGTCTGTGATGAAGCCGAAAAGCGAAGTTGATACTCCTGAGCCTTGGCTTTGAGATATATCATGTCCGCTTCTTTTTGTTTTAGGCCGGAGCTGAGGTAGCGTTCTGCTGACTTCTGGGCTTGGTTCCACTCGCCTGCAAGAGCTAGGTAGTAGGCGCCATCTCGATATAGGCTTTCCTGGTCTGGAATGTCTGGGAACTCTTGGCTGACGGACAACAAGACTCTACCCGCTTCTTCAACTTGTCCTTGCTTGTTTAGCTTGTCGCTGTATTCTTTTGAGGCTGCTGCTAAGACCCCCTTCATTTCGCTTGAGAATCCTGGACTCAAATCCCTTTTGCCTTCTAGCTTCAGGTAGGTGCGCGTGAGCTCGAGTACCTGCTTTGGATCATTTGCTTGTATCTTACTTTGTACTAGGCCTCTTAATGCGAGAGTCTTTTGAGTAGGCGTTGGTTCAGAAAGCAGCGCTCTGTTCCAATACTTTTCCGCTTGAGCCAGACTGTTTACATCACGATTTGCAGAGGCCGCAAGGAGGAGGAGATCGACCGAATGCTGACGATTGGGAAAACGATCTGCAAAGCCGTCGATGGCTTGTTCAAGCTTTCTTAACTTTTCAATGACAATTGGATTTTTAGTTGGGTCGCCTTTCAGTTCGGTGACTTTCTGGAGTGACTGTCTCCAAGACTTTTCGCGACTCAGTGTTTGTTGATAAAATGCAAGTTCGAGATTGAGAGGTGAAATAGTTCCACGATTTTTGAATCTTTCGTAAGCTAGGTCAGCTTCGTTGTACTTGCCTGCAAAAAACAGGCTGTTTGCGCTTCGTATTTGCCACTGTTCAGAATCTTCATGCAGAGGCGAAAAGCTCAAGAGGGTTTGATAGTAGGAATAGGCAGATTGGTAGAAGACTGACTTTCCTTGGACTAGTCCTTGCTCGTAGTAATGTGATGCAAGAATTTTATTGGCTGCAAGTGCTTTCTCTTCCATCTTTTTGAGGTCCTGAGGGCTTTCTCTGTGTTGGTTTCGCCAGAGGCTTTTAGCTGGCAAAAGGAGAGCGAGTCTCTCAAGTGTGATTAGATAATTTTCTTCCTTGTTCTGTCGTTTATAGCTATCCGCTAAAAGTGTCAGTATTTCAGGAATCTCTTTGGATTGAGGTACTTGGTCTACGAGGTGTTCTCCGAGCTCAATCATCCTGTCTGGTGTTGCGTAGCTAGAGAGATTCATCATCATACGTAGCCCGATCGCACCTGCGAATGGTCGAATCAGGGGGCGATTAAGGACTGCTTTGGTGGTTGTCATGTCGTTGCGTTCGAACAGAGTGTCAGCTAGAAGCTCGGTAGAGTCCTGAATGGCCTTCAAGCGGACGCTGTTTTGTCGAAAATCTCTGCCGGGTTCTAATACTTCTTGAGCTATCTGTAGACACGTTTCTAGGTCCGCTGAGCGATAAGCGGCCCAAGATTGTCGATATTGGATACGAAGAAGCTCGAAGTCAAAGTCTTGGGGCTTTACTTTTTCAATGAGCTTTCTTGCTTTCTGGTAGGATCGAAGTGCTTCTCTTGCCTCTTCTTTTTTGAAGTGATAGTCACCCATAGCGATAAGGGCATGCACACCGTATATAGTTGAGCTTGCTTGAAGAGCCAGCTTTTGCCATAGCGAACGTGCAGTCTCTGTTTGATCGAGGCTTTCTAGAATGCTTGCTCTAAGATAGAGATTCTCTTCCTGCAAATCGGAAGGTAGACCATCCTTTTCCATCTTTGCAAGGACTGCAAGTGCCTCTTTTTTACTTGTCTTTCCTGAATTTGGATCCTTCTCGTTTTCTAGTTGGCCAAGCTGATTGAGAATTTGTGCGAGGTTCAGCTTTACATAGGCAGCGTTATTTGCATCGGGAAATCGTTCGAGGTGTTCTTGGTACCTGCGTGCAGCTTCGCGCAATATGTCTAGTTGTTGAAGGGACTGCTTTCTGTCTTGATAATCCCATTCATGCTTGATCTGTTCCCATGAGCCAAGAAACTTGCCTTTTTCTAGCTCATAGGTATGAGCTTCATAGTCCTCAAAGGTTTGCCAGTATTGTCTGTAAGCGGAGATCGCCTCTGGACTTGGAATTTCTGCTCGCATCTGACCAAGCAATATTGGTGACGCCAGAAGATGCATAGCTAAGATAGAGATTTTCAGGGGATTATTATTCATGAAGTGTTCTCTCTATTTCTAGATCTTTCAGACCTTCTTTAACCTCTGTTTCTTCTTTGTCGACGTCTGCTTTTGCCTTCATTTTTTCTTCAGTTTGTAACACAAACCTTTGCCATTGAAGGTCAGCTAACCATTTATTGGCCCGAGACTGCTGTTGGCGGATATGATATTGAAAGTCGTCTAATATATAAGGTAGTGATCGTGCGGTAGCCGTTTGTAATTTGCTTCGCATTTCTTGGCTGTAGGCGAAGAGCTTCCTGTGCTGATTTTTAATATTTTCGATTTCTTTCATTTGGGCTTCAAGCCATTCTTTTTGTTCTGACTCATCTGCCTTTATTTTTAACAAGATTTTACCGCTAATTGTCTGCCATGTTACCCAGGCTTTAGCGTATTCTAGCTGTTCTTCCTTTTCTAAGGGATGATTTGCGTCATCTCTGTACTTTTCTAAGAGGTGAGCGCTATCTATGAACTCCTGACTTGCAAGTAAGAGGAGTTTACGTGTGGTGCGCAGTACAGATGGACTTTTTGTGCTGTCTAGGATCTGTAATCGTATATCTTCCATCAGCAAAGAAAGGTCTTGCTGTGCATTTGAATTTTGCTTCAAGAGGTCTTCTGCTTGTTTGGCTCGTTCTTGCTCTAGGGGAAGTGACTGAGGCTTATAGCCTCTCCATATGATGTTTTGAAGGCTAAGTCGCTGCTTTTCGAGCTCCTCCCACTGTTTTCCTGTTCTGGCTTGAGAAATAAGTAATTTTTCCCAGGTTTTCCATGAATTCTTTTTGATGGTTTTGTCTATCTCATAAATTTTTAAACGTCGTTCTCTGGAGCGTGAAAGGCTCAACTCTTCTGCAGAATTTAATTTGTTGGCATAAAGCTTTTGTTCAGATTTCAAAAGAGTTTCACCGACTTCAAAGAGGCTCCCCATCACGGCGCGGAATTGGGTGTTCGCGGCTTGAACCTCTGGCCTGAGGCGAGGATCTGCGACTTTGCCTAGAGTGTAGGTCATACTTCGCATATGTTGAGCGATTGTTAAAATATTTCTATCGATCTGATCGAGACGCTCAAATAGTTTTTGGCTTTCCTCTATGATCGGGGAATAGAGAGCCATGATTTCAGTTCTATTCCTGATATTGACGAGATCTTGATTGTCGACCTTATCTTTCCCTGCGTAGTCTTCGAGAAGATTGACCTGGAGGTCGCCTAAGTTTTTGTCTCTATTTTGGAGTTTGTTCTCTGCTGTAGTGAGATTTCCAGAGCGCATTTCGAGATAGTTAATCCATTCTTGGAGTCTATACGCTTCCTTGGTTCCTGGGAAATGTTTCACATAGGCGTGAGCAATTTTAAGTGCTTTGTCGTACTCGTGGCTTTGCATCAAAAGGACGACAGCTTCGTAGGCAGCTAGCCGTAGCGATAGGCCAGGGCCTTCGACTCTTTGGTACCAATCCCATGCATGTTGTGGAAGATTCTTAGCTGCATAGAGACGCGCTAGATTTAGTGCTGCTAGGTCTTGTGTAATACCTGTCGCGGGATCTGATAACGCCATGATTTTTAGGAGTGCTTTTTCTGCTTTGTCATCATCGCCGGTACCAAAGGCTGTGAGTGCTTCGTAAAAGTATGCTTCAGCCTTAATCTTTGGCGGTGTTTCGAGTGTATCTAAGCTTCTTAGCCAGGGCGAAGCCATTTCATATCGTTCTGCGTGATAAGCAGAAATCGCACTTAAAAGTGTAATTTCTTGCTGAGCCCCTTTCGGGAGGGGTATTGACATCAATGTCGATAGCAGCCTGTAGAGGTTCTCTCGGAACCCTTCAGAAGTTTTTTCTTGGAGAATGAGAGTCCTTCGAATGACTTCGATCAGCTGCTTGTAGTTTTCATTTTTCTGACTGGTAAAGCTGCTAATATATCGCAGGTTTGCTCGAATGGCTTTGGATGGTTGATTAAGTTCCTCATAAGAACGAGCTAGAAGGTACTGGGCCCTAAGATAGAGGTCTATATCTAGCTGGGTGCTTCTGCTCAGCACCTCATTGAAAATGCGGATTGTTGCTAAATATTCCTTGTCAGAATACGCTTGCTCGGCATTTGTGAAGAGTGTTTTGATACGTCTATCTATCGCTCCAGGCGAGTCTTGGTCGTTTTTAAGATCGATGCCTGTGAGCTGAGTATGTATTTCCTCAAGTTGAGTACGTAGGCGCCCTATTCCAACGTTCTTCCCCCAAGCAGATGGTATATCGAGGGAGAGGATCGTGAATAAAATCGTTAGCTTTAAAGTGCTGTGCTTATGGTATCTCATAGGACTCCATAATGGCTAACGCATAAGTGTTTTGTTTTTCTGGTTTTGCTAACTTTAGTTTGAAGCCTCGGCGGAATTGTCCAGAAGGGATGTCTATTTTGAGTTCCTGGGCGTACGTGTGGAAAAGCTTGGAGTCCAGGGGGAGTTTGTCGCTGTATCGCCTGAGAGTAAGAGCTTTCAATTCAAGTGTATGTTTGCCTGGTTCGAGCGGGCCGGTAAACACCATAATTTGTGAAGTTGGAATCCAAGGATTGATATCTTTGCCAAGCTGGTAGATCACGTGCTGATCTATCGTTACAGTGAGTTCGCGGAGTGCTGTTGTGTCAGGCTCATCAAGGCTTACTTGGATTTCGACAAGTGAACCTTTTTCTGACTTTTCCATAATGGTTGACTGTAGCTTTTCTACTCGCTGAGAAAGATCCTCGACTTGATTTTCTATTTCTTCTAGCTTTCTATCAATCGGTGCAAAATCATCAGATGATGGCATTGACCCAGAAACGGTTTGGGCTGGGATTCTTAATTTTTTTTCTGGTTTGGTTTGCGCAGGAGTTCTTGGAGGAGCTTGGATGCGAAGTGTTGCTGCTTCTTGCTCTAATAGTTTTCGCTCTAGGCGATCTAACATGTTATCGCTGGTATCTATTTCTGATTTATTGGCCGCCATCGCTATATGTGATAGCTGGAGAGAGATGAGAATGATTAAGAGCTTTCTCATGAGCGTCTCTTTTTGGTTGGGAGTTGAGAGTATTCGGTTCGCTTGAGTGCTTTGCGAACTGTTTCGGCTATTTCTACGGGTACGATGAGTTCGAATCCTGCAGGAAGAGGTTGGTAACGATGGGACTCAAAAGCTTTTGGCAGGAGACAATGATTATACTCTTCCAAGATCTGGCGATTGAGCGGAGTTTGGGTTAAAAGTTGATCGACCGATGTCGGACGATCGAGGCGGACGTGATCTATTTTTAGGGGCTGCTGTTTTGCGAAAGCTTTGGATTGGTAAAGTGTTTTATATACGTGTCGAGCAGCCAGAAACTCCGAGTAAAAGTTTCGGCTAGCAAAGCCGAAACTCGGGGCTTGGTATCGGCGGATGATATCATCGAGGTTCGTGCTTCCTACTGTCCGCGCAGCTTTTTGCATGCCTCCTGGGCCGTGATTGTAGGCGGTGACTGCGAGAGGCCAAGATTTTAGTAGCCTATAGTTACTCTCTAGGAGTTCTGCTGCTCCGTAAGTAGCTTTGAGTGGCGAAAGTCGTTCATCGATATGCCCGTTTACAGTCATATAGAGGCGAGCTGTGTCAGGCATAAATTGCCAGACGCCTGAGGCTCCCACTTTAGAGAGAGCTGCTTTGTTGAACATAGACTCGACAAAGACGATTCGTGTGAGTTCTACAGGCAGGCCTTTGTTTGCAAAGATCCTTTCCATGTATGGGAGGTAGCGATCAGCACGCTCTGCTGCTTTGGGGAACTCATCAGCAAGACCTTGCTGGGTTCGGAGATAGATTTCTTCTGTGAATAGCCGGGATAGTGTCTCCTGACGTCTGCTGTAAACTTGGAGCACCCTTTGTTCCATGGCTCCGTATTCGAGAGCTTTTTTCCCAATTTTTTGGAGTCTATTGATCGCTAATTGATAGCGATCAACATAACGGTTGATAATGTCTCTTCGTTCGCCTTTATAGTAAGTTCGGCCATTATTGAACTTATCTTTCATATTTTCAAAATCAATGACGTCTATAATGACGTCAACAAATTCTGGATCGTGAATAATAGTCGCACTGCTCTCGTATCGTAAGAAGGCCTTGATCCAGAAGTCGGTCTGGTTCTGTACAAGTGGGGGGATGGGGAAGACTTCCTCTTGGCTGTTAGCCCGAGATGTGGATGTCAGCGATCCTGCCATAGCTTGTGTAGCTAAGCACAGAATGCTGAAGAGCCATGGGAGTTGATTGAATCGCATGCTCAGACCCCTAGATAGATCGCGCACAAACTCTAGCCTAAGTTTAGCCAAAGGCTTTTGTGACGAGGAGTCCGCCAAAAACTTGACCTTTTGGCACACATGGAAGAAGGAGCATTGAAGTCAGAACTTTCATCAGCTTGCTGCGGCAAAAAAACAGATTTACCCAGCCTGCGGAAAGCTATAAAAGAAGGATTCCCAAGTTCGGGGCGTAGCGCAGCCTGGTAGCGCACACGTCTGGGGGGCGTGCGGTCGCTGGTTCAAATCCAGTCGCCCCGACCATCTTTCCTCCCCACTTCATCCAATAATTTTAGAAAATTTGAAATTTTTGAGTTTCTCCAGATAAATTCATTTCGATCTGGCTCCCTTTTCATTCTGTGCACAAGATACTTTTTTTTGGTTTTTTCTTTGGCATACACGCGAGTTTTATCCTCATCAGCCGATATTGAGGAAGCTGATTGAGGAGCTATTTTGTGAAGTCTTTCACAGTCTTCATGGTCTCGATGCTGTTGGGCTGGAGCTCCATGCTCTGCGGCTTTGATCGCTACGATGCATCTTGGTCTATCTGCCAAGTGGCTAAGGAAGACTCTGCCTTGGTGGCTTTAAAGCTAAGTAAGAATTGGCAGGAGTCTTGCCGTTCATTTCAAGATCGAAAAATGCCTCTGCTTATAAATGACAAGATTTGGCTTGTAGGGCGTTTGCCTCACCTTATTCCCGAACATCATGTCTTGTTTATCCCTAATGGTTGGGAAGATCTCAGGGTGTATTTAGATGGGAAGCTATTCTACGAATATGGCTCATTTGATACTGGATTTTCACATGTCTCTACTCAGCAGTGGCATGCTATAGAGCTTGATCAATCACTGGCTGGTAAATCTATTCAGATCGAATTGCATTTTGCCTTTAGCTTTCTCGGTAAATCACTGGTGCCTGAGTTGATACCCTATCGCCAGGTGATGGAGGATCGTCTTTGGAATACCATGCTTGTGATCTTGGTGGTTGGATTTAATGTCATGAACTGTGTGGTATTTACTTCAGTAGCACTTACTTCCAGGCATGGCTCTGTTTTTGGACATTTTGCGATCGTTGGTTTCTGTTCTTCTCTTTGGATTTTGGTGAATCAGCATTCCCCTGTGAAAAACTACCTTCCATTTGGCCCAAGTAGTTTGGCTGCTATCGATTTGATGAGTCTTTATATCGGAGGCTATTGCCTGTATTTTTGTTCGGCAGCTCTGCTGGAGCTCAAGGGTTACTTGCATGTTTTTGTCAGAAGGACATTATTTTTGTTTGCGATCGCTTCTCCTTTTTTAGGAGTGAATCCGTGGGTGCATATCTGGTATAGCTTGCCTATATTTCAATGCTTTGTATTACTTATGGTTATAAACATCTTTCGAGGTGGTTTTTCACAGCTTTGGTCGGGAAATATCGAGGCCAGGGTTTTTGCGTTCTCGCTTTTCGGATACTGCTTTGCTGTGTGTCATGATCTTTTGCAGTATCTTGGGGTTATCTCGACCTCGAAAACAGCTCTTACTTTTGTCAGTACGGGGCTTGTTTACTGTGGTCTGGCAGTTTCCTTGACAATTCGCTATCGAAAAGAAAAACAAGCTGCTGAGTTTCAGCGCGAGGCCCTTTTGGAAAATGTTCAGCGTTTGAACGTAGATCTTTCCCATAGCTTAGATCGCTTAGATCACGCTACGAAGGCTCGGACGGCTATGATTAAAGATCTTGCTCATCGAGGCAACAATCCTCTTCATGCTCTAAGTCTCTCTTTGGAGGATTTGAAGCTTATTTTCTCGCAATTAAAAGAGCTTTTATTCGAATTGGTGGGGCCTCGTGAACAGATGAGTGAAGAAGGGCTCGTTTGTGTTGATAGTTTTGAGAAATCTTTCGCTGAAATTTCGAGAAATATAGAAGAGATTCATCTTCAATCAAAGCGAGTGTCAATGGCTGTGAATGAGATACGCTTGCTTGGAGGAGTAGATGGGAAGCGTCAAGATTGGGTGAGTTTACCTGTTGTGTTTGATCGGGTGTATGAACGCTTACAAGAGAGTCTGGGTAAACAGTGTCTTTCAATGTTTGAAGTCAATTTTCATGATTCTCATCCAGTCTTGGCGGATCCGCTCCTGCTGGTTGTCGTCTTGGAAAGACTTTTTCGTGCCATTCTTGAAGAGAAAAGTCAGAAGGTGATTTTTGATGTAAGCCTTCACTCTGATGGTGATCTTGAGTTTGGTAAAATCTGCCTTTCTATGAAGGTCGAGAGCTCCCATGTACCTTTTTTGAATGAGGATGTTAAGCTCGTGATGGAAAGTCTCGCTTATACTCTCGAAGATTTTGGAATGGCACTGAGGTGGGTCGACGATTCTTCGGTTGACATATATCTGAGGCAGCTGGCGGAGCCTAGTGTTTTGGCTTCAATGGTAGCATGAACTGAGGTGGAATGTTCTTGATTAGACCCCTGAATTCTTGCTACAGACACTTTCTCTATTCGTAGAATCGTATCGTACAGAAAGCTCACTCGATGATCACTCCCAAGCGAAATGTGAAGCAAGAGAAGCCTTTCCCACAGAAGGGCAGTAAGTCAAAAAAGCCTGCCGAGCCTGAGCTTCTTTATTATGGCGAGCATATTTGTACGACTCTCGCTAGTAGACGTCGAGCAGACATTATCAGAGTTTATTGTATTGAAGAGCGTCTCGCGCAATTTGGAGAGCTTTTGCGATGGTGTGCCAAGAATCGTAAAGCCTACCATGTTGTGAGTTCAACGGATTTGGAGAAGGTGACTGGTTCTGTTCACCATGAGGGCGTAGCAGTTTTAGCAAGGGCTCCTCTTGTGGGCACTGGAGAGAGCTTGTTGCAGTTATTGAAGCAAGAAGCGAGGCCGATTGTCTTTTTAGATGGCGTACAGAATCCTCATAACATCGGCACGATCATGCGTGTGATGGCAAATTTTGGCTGGCCCTATTTGGTCGGGCATTCGGAGTTGCCTTCGCTTACGGCTGCTGCTGCTCGGATGAGTGAGGGGGGAGCAGAATTTGTTCGTAGCTTTACGTGTGCTGATCTCCAAAGCTTTTGTTTGGACTTGAAAAAGCTTGGTTATACTTTGATTGGCACATCGAGTCATGTGAAGGAAAGTCTTTATAGTAAGCCACTTCCTGAGAAGTCCGCGCTGATTTTGGGGGCTGAGGTTCTTGGTATGTCTGCAGAGATGGAATCACTCATGGATGAAGCTCGTCAGATTCCAGGAAGTGGGCAAGTTGAGAGTTTAAATGTAGCTGTTGCCTGTGGTCTTTTGTTGGGTGAGTATACGCGAACCCACGGGCTCATAGGATAGACTTACTTTGGGGATGAGCTCCGTGACTCCTTCCCCATTTTTCTTTAGTGGATCAGTCAGTTTTTTCGCAATTCACCTGGTTTGCATTACAGTAGCCTTTGTCCTTTTTTTCACATTCATTTAGTGTTTTTGCCTTTGCTTCAAGCTTTGTATAGCCCTTTCCATAAAAACTTCCGTTGAAGGGAGTATTGAGGAAGCAGGTATACTGGGGGCGGTGATTGCTATAGCCACCATCTTGCATCTTGAGTCGATAGACTTCTTCTTGGAGCTGACGGACAGCGGACTCTAGAAGTCTTATTCTCTCGCGAAGTTCGCGATTATAGTAGCGATGAGCCTCATAATTAAAGCCCGGATAGTTTTTCATGTTCCTTTGTATGGTGATGTTGTCGTCTTCATCTGCTCCTTCCCCTATCGTGATGGGTTGGAAGCTTTGAGTGTTAAGCTGTTGACTGGAGTCTTTAGCGAGGACTTGCTGGCTAGAAAGGGTGAGAAGGAGCATCAAAAATGTGTTTCGCATATCATGGTCTCGTGTGTTTGAGGGAAAGAGACTTACGGTCGTCAGGCTTTTCTTAGCAGATATTGTGCCAAGACTAAAAAGCACTAAATGTCTGTAATCTATAGAAAAAATTATTGTTTTAGTCTGTGTCTTTTTGGTGACGCCTGTATCAGCTCTGTTTAAAGAGTAAGTTTTTGTATCAGTTGGCCGAAAACTGACCCAGGATCTCTTTCAGCTATCGGGGTTGCATGTTGCAGTTAGGACTGACTCTCGTCATCAGTTTTTTCCTTGTTTCCTGTATTGGAAACCAGCAGGCGAGGCGTTTGGTCAAAGAAGAAGATGATTTTAGTCTAAATGATATGGATAACGGTCCTAAAGTTGACGATAAGACCTATTTCAATGATCTTCAAAGGAGTGAGGCTGTAATTGGGTTTGAGTCTTCGTTTCCTCTGGCTTTCTCGGTTGGTAAGAGCATTGATAAGTTTGATAATATCCCTGATCAGGCTAAGAATCCTACTCCCTCCATCCTGTCTGTTCAATTGGGTGATTGTCACTTTACTCTCAAAACCGGTGCTACTCAGGTCGATCGATATATTCTCGCCGGTCAGTGGATCAAGCTGAATGAGGGTTTGCCCGCTGGAGTTCCTGTGAAACTCGAGCCCAATATGGATCTCAATCTCAAGCTTGTCACCAAGTTAAATATCGATATTCATCAGTCGAAAAATGGCGTTTGTCGAAGCCTCCTCGAAGGAAAAAGGGTATATCTCGGTAGGTTTCATTTGAACAAGTCAAAAATCGGTCTTTTAGGTGGGCCAGGTTTTCCAAGGGCGGTATTTTCTTCTCGCTCGATGGAGCCGAAGGGAAAACGGGTCTTTGTGCGGTGGCAGCAAGGTGCTCCTGGACCAATTTTGATCGATGATTTGGATTTTCCGGCTACGTCGGAGTCCGGTATTTTTCGTGCCCTCATGGGTGACAAAGGTTATTATTACTTGGTTTTCTTGCCAACTCTCCGTATGGATCAATTCGATCAGGTTGTCATTAAGATTCCGTTTCAGGCTGCTAAGCCCAGGAAAAAGAAAAGTTTAGAAGTAGGCTTGTTTTCTAAGAAGCCTTAAAATCCGATGTTTCTACGCCTCGCCTTGGGAACTCTTCTGATTGATTTTTCCTGCGCTGTGTTTGAGGAAGCTGATTTATTTTTCTGGAGTGGATAGATTTTGGGATCTTTTCTTTCCTGTGAGTAGACTTCCTCTACCAGAATCGAATGCGACTCATTCTGCTTTTGGAGCTTACCTCGAATGCAAAGAAAGCCTTGATGCTGGATGGCGGTTTGATAGCGAGCTGCTATATCGGGTGTCAGGGCTAGGTTGATGAGGCCAGTGTCGTCTTCTAAGGTGATGAAGACCATGCCCTTGGCTGTAGGGGGCTGCTGGCGCATTAGATAAAGTCCGAACACGATAACGATGCTCTGGGATCTACGTTGAGCTAGGTCGCGTGATAGTGTCAGCTGTGTACTCGATATCTTATACATCCAATGCTGTTCACGAATAATAAAACAGGGATGAAGCCCTAGAGTTGTACTGAAACTCTCGAAATCTTGATCGACCTGTCGTAAGGGGGATTCTTCGGGGAGCTGGGTGAGTTCCTCCTCCTCTAGGAGAGGCGCAGGATTTCCAGCTGCTACGATCCATAAGGCATCTGGACGAGTGACGCCGAAGGCATGAAAAGCATTAGCTGCAGCTAGCGAGGCTAGCTCATGAGCTGGGAGAGTGAGGCTCCTGAGACACTCTGTGAGAGAAGACCATGGTGTTGCATTTTGTCGAATTTGCTCTATGCGACGAGCTGTTTTATGACTCAAGCCTTTGATAAGATTTAATCCGAGACGAATAAAGCAGTGAGGAGATCCTGTTGCATCATAGCGCATTTCCAGGGTGCACTCCCAATCAGATGTAGTGATATCTATGGGCAAAAATTCACAGCTTTCTCTTCTCGCATTTTGTACAAGTGCGTGGGGTGAGTAGAAGCCAAGCGGTTGCGAATTCAGAAGAGCTGTATAGAAAGCTTCTTTGTAGTGGCACTTGATATACGCAGAGGCATATGCAATCAAAGCAAAGGAAATAGCGTGAGACTCTGGAAATCCATAGCTAGCAAAGCCTCTGAGATGATTCAGAATTTGTTGAATATAACGCTCTTCTACGCCTTGTCTTTGCATTCCAAGTTCTAGCTTGCGCACCAAAGGTCCCCATTCTTTGTTGAGAGACCAGGCTCCAATATGCTTACGTAGCTGATCGGCTTCGCCTGGGCTGAAATCGCCGACAGTAATTGCGATGCGCATAATCTGCTCCTGAAAAATCGGTACACCCATAGTCCTACGCAGTATAGGGACGAGGCGTGGGTCAGGATATTGAATAGGCTCTAAACCCTGACGTCGCCTTAGATAAGGATGTATGAGGCCCCCTTGGATGGGCCCGGGGCGAATAATGCCGATTTGAATGACAAGGTCGTAGAGACTTTGGGGGCGTAATCGAGGCAACATAGCCATTTGAGCTCGGGACTCAATTTGAAATGTGCCCACGGTGTCACCCCTCTGTATCATTTTATAGGTCGCCGGGTCATTCGCAGGGATACTGGATAAGCTCATGCTGGGACTATAGTGGGTCTGAATAAGGTGCAAGGCCTTGCGAAGAGCCGTGAGCATGCCAAGTGCAAGGATATCAATTTTAAAAAAGTTCAGATATTCAATGTCATCCTTAGCCCATTGAATGACTGTTCTGCCTTCCATCGTTGCTGGCTCTTGAGCACAGAATACCTCAATGGGTTCTTGTGTGATGACAAATCCTCCCGAGTGTATTCCGAGATGGTGGGGGAAATCTTGAATCCCTTCAGCAAGGTGCTTCCATAGGTCCCAAGGAATATCAGAGTGGCTGATGTTAGCAGCGGGTTTGGACATGGTTTCATGGAGCGAGGAGATAGCCTGTCCATTCGGAGCAGCCTGCTGGTGATAAAAGCGTAGCTTTTGCTGGGAGCTGAAATTTTGAATCCATTCCTCATGAATTCCTAATGCTTTGCCTACAGCGCGGAGAGAGCTGCGTGCGCGAAAGCATATCACATTCGCTACCATTGCCGATCGGGCTTGGCCATATCTTTGGTAAATATATTGAATGACCTCCTCGCGTCGTTCATGCTCGAAGTCTACATCGATATCGGGAGGATCGCCTCTCTCTCGACTGATAAAGCGCTCAAAGAGGACGTCAAACTCTGTTGGATCAACCGCTGTAATTCCTAAGACAAAACAGATAGCTGAATTAGCTGCTGAGCCACGCCCTTGGCAAAGAATGTCTTTTGATCTCGCCCAGCAAACGATGTCCCACACTGTCAGAAAATAGTCTGCAAAGCCCAACTCTTTGACCAGGTTGAGCTCTTTGCTTAGAAGTTGGTATATGGGCTTCGGTATAGCTCCTTTATAAAAATGCTTAGCACTGTTCCATGTCACAGCTTCTAGGTAGCTTACCGCGGTATAGCCCTCTGGAATAAACTCCTGAGGATAATGATAACGTAGTTGATCGAGTGAGAACTGAAACTGTTCAGCTAAGGCTTCTGACTGAAGCAGAATGCTCTCGGCATTGGCAAAACTAAGATAGCGTGAAGCAAGATAGGATTTTGGACGAAAGCTTCTTTCACTATTAATAAAGAGGTGAGGCACAGAATCTCTGAGTGTTTGATTTAGGCGTATGGCCTGTAAAACATCGGATATCTCTTTCCGATCCTCTCTATGAAAGTAGCAGTCTTGACTGAAAAGGAGAGGGATGTCTAATGTTTTGGATAGATCTTGAGTTCTATGAATCCAAGTGTCCTCGATAGGATTCAGATGGCGGCTGAGGATGAGAAAAAAATTTTTCCCGAAAGCTTCTCGTAGAATGCGGTAGCGCTCGACAATGACTTGGGTCTTAGCTGTTCGGATAATCCCTCGCATGGGCTGTAGGCAAATAAGGTTATGAAGGGGAACAGATAACAGGTATTCCAAAGGCAGCAAAGGTTCCCTTTTGCTTTTCTCGTGAGCTTTGCTAATGAGATGACAGAGGATGCGGTAGCCATCCTGGTTGAGCGCGTAGAGAATGAGCGTGTCTTGATAAATCAAGGGTTGCGTGTGATCACAAGCAAGATGGAACTCGGCTCCATAAAAGAGTCGAGGGGCTTCTGTCATACTTTTGTGCTGACGAAAAGCTTTGACTATTCCATAAATACCATCATAGTCACATATTCCTAGGGAATTATAGCCGAGACTGTGCGCTTCCTTCACATACTCTTCAGGGTGAGAGGCTCCTATACAAAAGCTAAAATTACTGTGGCATATCCATTCATGCCAGGGGATCGTTTGCATGGCTTAACCATATATCCCATGAAGAAAGAATCGGCCCTCAGCATCTCGAAAGACCCAGGACAAGCGTTCGTTACTGAGGACTTGGTAGTAATCTCGCACCATATTTTTGGGTCTATGCGTGAGCCACCACTTATCCATAGTGCGTTCTCGGAATTTCCAGAGTCGACTCTGCCCAGCTGTATCAAAGCTTTCGATGGCCTTCATGAGGAAGAGTGGTCTTTGGCGTCCTAGGTGCAAGAGATGCTCTCCATGCTCTAAGTCGGTGTTCTTGTCATGAGGAGCTCTTGCCTCCAGAGTGACAAAGGAATCCTCTGGGAGCCAATCACTAGCAATTTGATAGGACTCCAAGGGGCGATCGAGTTGATTTTCTATCATCATAAGCTTATCTATATCATGGCTCTCAGGCTCAAACAGACTGTTGGCAAGGGGTAATCTCCTCCAGCTGCTTGTGATACTTAAGCGCCAGCCAGCAATCCATGAGGGTTCTTCGGAGAGACGTTTATGCTGTCTTAAAAAATTTTGAAAAGCATAGAAGATCTGGAGTAGAGCTGTCCTCTGATGGGGGGATTCTTGGCGAATGCAATGTGGATGACGAAAGAGGATAGGGAGAGGAATTTCTTGGAGATTGTAGAGGACAATCCGCCACTCCATAGCCAGAATACGCTGACCATCCTTAAAAGAATCTAAGAAGGCCAAGCGATTGAGGTCAGATCGTAAAAATTCTTCGATATCACTCCAGTTAGAGAGCAGTGAGTCCAGGTTTCTGTCCAGCTGGAGCGGTTCTTCTATACAGAGATAAGTCCATGGAAAAAAAGGAGAGAAGGGCAGACTGCCTCCTTTTTCGATATTCCAAGTGCGTTCCCAAAAGTCTGCAATTGTAACGCCAAAGCGTCGTCTGATTTGGGAGCTGGGAATACTTCTGGCTGCATAGGGGGATGAAAACCCTAAGCGGTGCATGGCAAGCTGCATGCTTCGTCTGGATTTTTTGAATTGTACTAAAAGCTTGGGGTCGTTTTGGTGAGTGAGAAGTGCATGAAGCATATCCCACCAAGTCTGCCAGCTAAGAGAGCTCCATAGGTTTTGTAACATGCGATTCTGAGAGGAGAAAAACCCCTGAAGGGCTCTCTCTGCGAGTAACGAGACAGCGAGCAAGCAGGACCAAGGGTCATCTCCGAGACAGGCAATATAAGCTTGGGCATGCTCTGAGTCTTGGGTCTGCCTGCTGTTGATGATAGCGTTTAGCTCCTCTTCTATCTGTTGGAAGAGAGTATTCTGCTTTTGCTGGGCCATGAGCTCCCAGTAGCTTAAGCAGGGTGATAGATCTAGAACCCACACGTCGTTTTCCCAAAGCATGAGCTTTGGGGTGAGGGCTCTGAGAGCTTCTCCTGAGAGAGAAGAAGCTCTCAGAGCGAGGTAGCAGCTCTGCGATGGGACAAGTGTCGTGGGTTCATGATCAGGAAATAGAAGTAGCTGTTGCATGTGCTTACCAGTGATAAAGGGCACTTTCGTGCCAAGTGACCTGCCGTGTCGAACGTCCCTTGATGACTTTGGCGTAAATGCGTTGCTGTTCAGGGTCACGCCAACAGTTGATGCGAGTCTTTGCCCAGACATTGCCTTTTTGTGAGGATAAGGGCTGGGCTTGGAGAAGAAAGACCATCTGCTGGTGTCGACGTGCCTGTCGAGCAAGGAAGGCACATTCCTCATCCTGGAGCTTACTGACGCTATCGAGCACCAGTACACGAAAGAAGCTGGAGAGAAAAAGCGGCTTCAATTCTCGTAAGGGCTGTTGAGCAAAAGCAAAGCGGATGCGACTGAGGTTGATACCCCGTGCCTGCCAAGCGAGTGGATTGATGGCGACATCTTTTTGACCATAGATCCAAAGGATCCAGGGCGTCGGTTGCTGGCTGTGCTGCGCAGAGGCAAGAAAAGGGAGAACAATATCTCGTAAAGACTGTCCCCAGGGCAGTCCCCATTCACAGATCTCTCCCCAGTTGAGGCCACCTTCCA
>JACCDP010670318.1_pt1 | contig 24294 bp, 21 predicted proteins | sample 7445841 | NCBI WGS metagenome assembly JACCDP01 (sample SAMN15323441, study PRJNA562643) | freshwater metagenome | isolation source: river surface water | place: USA:Blue River Watershed | collected 2017-08-17
CCCGGAAGATGCATCGCAAACTTGGTCGGGCCTGCAAGCAGGCTCAGCCAATCAATAGGGATATCCTGGAAACCATGCTCGGGGTCTGTGTGGCCAGAGAGCCAAAAGAGGTGTTAAGGGCGCTCAGAGATAGGGTGCTACTGATGATCGCTTACGAAACCATGGCCAGACGCTCTGAACTAGTCTCACTCAGATTTGAGGATATTGAGCACTCTGCATCAAGCGCAGGAATTTACCTCGGAAAAAGTAAGGTCGATCAGGAAGGAAAAGGGAGGTGGCTGCCGATCTCAAGAAAAACACTACAAGAGATCACAGAGTGGCAAAGAGCAATTAATGCAGACGATGGGTTTATCTTGCGAGGGCTATCTAAAAAAAGTGTTTCGCCTGGTCTTGGATCGGGGCAGGTGAGCAGAATCTTAAAAAGACTCGCTGAAAAAGCTCAACTGCCTAAATCTGTCACTTGCAATATCAGCGGCCACTCGTTGCGAGTTGGCGCAGCACAAGACTGGACCAAGAAAGGCATTAGCCTGCCACAGCTAATGGTGTTAGGGGGCTGGGAGAAACCGGATACAGCGATCCGCTACGTTAGCAAACTAAGGGTTATTTTAGAAGGTCTTGAACTACAACAAAAACTATGATTTTAAAACTTGACCCAACTTGAAAATCACATGACAGAATTAAAGGCGTTATTAACGCCTTTTTTATTTTCAAGTAAATTTTTTGGTTGAGTCTAACGTGCCACAAGCGTCTTTTGGAAAGATATCAATGCAGGTAGTGATAAGACTTACCCCTGTATAAATTCAAGAAGTTTTACCGGATATCGAGAAAGTAATCTCAATACACTTGTCTGAACATTATTCTCACGACATGCACGAATAATTTCTTGATTTAACAAACACGTAGAACGTAGACCACTCGTACTGATACCACCCATTTTCATATGCACCAATACTTCAGGTAAGTGTTGATATCGTAAGTTACGGCCATGAAAGACTCGAAGAATGTACTCGAAGTCTGCTGCTATGCGGTAATTTGTTTTAAAAAGTCCCACCCTTTCAACTACAGCCCTACTCAAAAATAAAGCGGGATGTGCAGGCATCCATCCCCATGCAAGCCGACTCGGCTTAAAACGATCGGAGCGGTAACGGCGAATTAGTAGATTTTTATATTGACTGCGAAAGAATGCCACATCCCCTGCCAACACTTCGAGATTGAATTCGCAAATCTGGGCCGCAACTCGCGATAGCACCTGAGGATGCGCATACTGGTCATCAGCGTTCAGGAAACAGACTATATCTCCGCTAGCGCTTTCTAGTCCCTTATTCATCGCGTCATAAATTCCGCGATCAGGTTCGCTGACAACTATTGCTAGAGATTCTGAATAACGACGAATAATCTGGATCGTCTCATCCGTAGAAGCACCATCAATGACGATGTGTTCTACATCCGAATAAGTCTGCCCTGCCACCGATTTAAGTGTGCTACCGATACTTCTAGCGGCATTGAAACATACAGTGATCACAGAAATTTTCACTATTAACGTCTCTGGTAAGTTTGAATTAAAATTTTAGTGAATGCCTCTGCAAAAATACGGACGGCATTAACTGAGTTATTCGGCAGCCGACGCGGACGCTCAATTGTGCTTTGGCTAAATAATACAAGCAGATCAGCAAGCGCGCCCGGATCTCTTGCATCAAAATATCTTGCTGTAGTTCCCGCTTGCTCCCGATGAATTGCAATATCCGAAAGAATCATCGGGACACCGAATAGCTTCGCCTCCTCGACCACAGTACTCCAACCCTCGAAAACTGATGGGTTCATTAAGGCCGTACAAGTTTGTAGAAGCGCTAGCACTTGGGGACGCGGGATGATGCCGAGCACTTGCAACATTTGTGTCGCACCCAGCTCATTTAGTCGCCCAATTAACCTCTCGAAGAGTCTAGGATCACGTGGATCGTTTAGATTGCCAGTAGCAACGACACGAACATCTAAACCACGTTTTTTTATGATACCCAGTGCCTCAACAAGAAGCGCGTGATTCTTATGGCGCCAAAACTGATTAGGCAGATAAATGAATTGGTTGGGTATTTGATACCGAGATAATACTGATCTTGGATCAAAGAAAAGATCGGTTTCTTCAATTACAGCAGGAAAGCTTACAACCTTAGTCTTTCCTCGGGATTGTGGATAGTAATTTTCGCAGTCTTTCTGAGCATTTTTACTACTAAGTAAAATTGTTCGCCCATGTCGCAGCTGCAAACGAAAACCGAGCTCCCGCCTCAACCACGCCGACCGACTGAACATCTCTGGCATACATCGATGCTGCAAATCTGGGAACCACGCAATTGTCGGTTGCTGTAGATAACGCCCAAAAAACCTTGCAGATTCGAAAACTATATCAATTTTATGCATCGCAAAGGTTTTTGCAGCAGACTTATCTAAACCGAAAAGTAATGCTTGCATCAACCTAGGAGTCTGCCCTTGTCGAGAAAATGACGAGCCAAGCACTACTTCGACCCCTGGACTAAAAGTGAATGCAGTTGCATCATCAGAGTTTTCATCTAGAAAAACTACAGGCTTTATTTTTCCCGAAGCATGAGAAGCAAGTGAGCGAGCAAGGTTAAGCTGATAATTAAAACCCCCAAGCCAAGTACGACTAGCGACAACGGGAATAGCAAGACGTAGCGGATATTTCAAGAGAAATTTTTCTTAAACCAATTGACATATTTTGGAATGCCTTCAGATACAGGACAGTTCCAAACAAAAGCTTCATTGTTTATATAGCAAGGAGTTGATATGAGGCTGTATGGGTCACCGGGTCGAACAGTTCCCGAGAATTCGATAGACACCTGTTGATCCCATGCCCGCACAACCATTTCGGTAACCGCATTAACCGATGTCGCAATGCCAGTACCCCCATTAATCACCGGAACATCGCTTCCAGCGCAGTTTGCTGTAAGCGCCAGTAATCGGGAAACATCATCAATTTCAGTCCAGTCCCTCAATTCCCCGCCGTCTCCCTGTAGCTTGAGGTGCTTAGCCCCGCTTGCAAGACGGGTGCAGAGATCCCAGAAAAGCTGTTTGCGCAGCCATGGGCCGTATACAGAGAATAAACGAACGATCACGCCACTTAAGCCAAAGTTCTCGGCGTAGCTGCGAAGCAATTGCTCCAGCATTAGTTTATGGTTGCCATAAGGTGAAAATGGTCGGAGCGGCCCATCGGGAGGGATCGGACCGCCGTGACCGGCGCCATGAACTGCCGCACTCGACACAATAACAACACCCGTTTTGGGCGACTCCTTACGCAGCCAGTCAAAAAGCTGAGCCCCGGCACCAACTGTCCGCGAAAAGTCTTCCAATGGTGCATGGATCGAGGCGCCAACTGAAGCCCCACCCGCCAAATGAAAGACTAACGAAGGCAAGCCAGCATTCGTCAACAACAAATCCAGGTTGGCAGGTTCTATAGCTCCATTCACCCAAGCCTGAACACCCCAGCGCTTTGCCTCACTCTCAGGCCACTGGCCATGACCAATGCCCACTACGGTGACACCATCAGCGCTGAGATACCTTGCAAGATTACGACCAATGAACCCGTGTGCTCCAGTAATCCAAACGACGCTCATAGCTATTATCCCTTCGCCCCACCTGCGAGGCTCTCAACCGTCTCGCCGTCAAGATGCAATCGCGACCAACACTCGAGAAACACTAACTTGTAGAGAAACGGTAGGTCGAACCGGCTGAAGCAGGTCACGGCCAACCCGGGGTCGAGCAAGCCCTGTCGGACCAGCGAACCGCCAGGCACAAGGCTACGGAAACGGGTCACGATACCGTCCATCCAGCGTCGCACCGGGGGCGTAAAACCCTGCTTCTTGCGTTCTAGCACCTCTGCCGGCAAGGTGTCGTGCAGTGCCTCAACCAGAAGGGCCTTGTGCGGTTGCGTCCAGTCAGTGAGGCCAGCGTTTCGCATGCCAGTGACTTTGTTGACGAGGTCGACGTCTAGCAAGGGCAAGCGCACCTCAACCGAGTTGGCCATGCTCATACGATCAGCAAGAGCCAGGCAGTTGGACTGCAGCCAAGTGCGGTTCAGTAGCGTCGTGACGGCGAGATGAACCGGAAGTGCCGGATCGAGGCTGTTCATGTGTAACCAATAACCCTCTGGAACCTGTGCTCGGGCCTCCGGCGTCATGAGTCGCCGCGACCCGGTGTCGCCGTCGCGCAAGGTGGCGTGGACGCCAAAGAAATCCAGTTTGCCCGTCGGGCGCCCGGTTAACTTGGCGAGCCAGTAGCGCCAGCCTTTGGATGCCAGGTAGGCTTCGTTACGGTTGACCGCATCGCGCACCCACTGGTACCCCCAAAAGAACTCGTCACCCCCGGTGCCCGACAACAACACGAGATAGCCCGCCTTGCGAGCAGCTCGGCTGACAGCGTAGTAGCCATAAGCTGCGATATCTGCAATGGGTGTGTCCATCGCGGCCATCAACCAAGGGAATTCGGCGACAACTTCCTCGTCAGAAATCTCGACCTCGGTAAAGCCAATGCCCAAGGTCTTCGCCAGTTCCTCTGCCTGACTGCGCTCGTCCGTGGAAGGGCGTCCGGTGTAGCCGATGGTGAAGGCATGCAGGCCGCGCGGAAAGTGACGCGCTGTAAGCGCCGCCACAAGGCTCGAGTCGATACCGCCCGAAAGCGCCACGGCGACAGGCACATCGGCAGTACCCATCAAGTGACAAGCCTCGTCGAGCGCCTGCTCGACCGTCTTGACGGGGTCGTCTGGATTCTCCAACAGTGTGGACGGATCCCAGTAGCGTTGGGACCCTGCCTCCAGGTTCTCCGGGGAGAGATCGAGAAAATGACCCGCCGGCAACTGAAGCACCCCTGCGACTGGCGTAGCGGGTTCTGGCAAGTATTGGAAAGTGAGAAACAGATTAAAGGCTTCGGGCGTGAGCGAGGGCTTGCCCGGCATGGCCGCGAAGAGGCTACGTAGCTCGCTGGAGAACCATAGGTGGCCGCTCGCGTCGCGATGATAGTAGAGTGGCTTTTCGCCCAGCCGATCACGCGCGAGGATGAGGCGCTTGCGCTTGGAGTCCCACAAGGCAATGGCAAACATGCCGCGCAAGCGCTCTAGGAATCCATCGCCCCAGGCCTCGTAGGCATGGACGATCGTTTCAACATCGCTGTGCGTGGCGAAGTGGTGGCCCAGTACCTCGAGCTCGCGGCGCAGATCGACGAAGTTATAGATTTCGCCATTGCAGACGACAGCGATCTCCCCTGTCTCGTTATAAAGTGGCTGACGGCCGCCAGCCAGATCAATAATGGAGAGCCGACGCATGGCGAGGACGACATGTGTGTCACCATGAACTCCCTCAGAGTCTGGGCCGCGATGCTCCAGCAATTGGTTCATACGTCGCACAACTGAAGATTCGATATCGCCCAGCGATATCGCTGAGATCACTCCACTGATTCCACACATATTCAAAGATCCGGGGAGGCAGTCCAATTAGTCCGCATTACTTGACGAGCTCAGCATAGGTGTTCAGCCCAATCTGGGTGTCGCGTGTGTCACGCCCCGCGAGTTCCGTATAGGCGGACTGGCCATACTCCACAAAATTCACCTCTGAGAAGCCAATATGCTTGGCCACAAGCGCCAACTCGTCGCGCGAATAGAAGTGGATGTGATCCCAGAACGCATAGGCCTCGAACTCGCCTCGGCGTACGGTCGTCTCGGAAGCCGGTGTGTAGTGTCGCGAAAGCACGCCTTCGAGGCCCGGGAAGCTCAGACGCAATACTCCGCCATCCTCCAGCGTCCGATGGATCTCGCTGAGGAAAAAGATGGACTCGGCCTGGTTCAAGTGCTCGAGTACATCCTCCGAAAAGGCGAAGCGGAACACCTTGTCTGAAAAAGGGTGCTTTTCGAGCAGGTTGAGGCAACGGTAGTTAGGCTCATCCGACGGGAAGAGATCGACGTTGAGCCAGCCCTCAATCAGGTTGGTGCCGCAGCCATAATTTATCCGGGTAAAGTCGCTGCGGACGGCAGAATCGATCTGTGTCGCGGCAGGGTCGGCGTTAGCTGCCTTGCCCCGCTCCAGCCAGGCCCCGGCGGCAGTGGAATATTCATAGCACCCCAGGAAATCGATCTTCCGCTCCCAGTGCGGAATGCGCGCGAGGTATGAAATCAATTCTCTTTGCGTCGCGCTCACGCCAGGGGTGGCAAACTCAGCGGAGGGAGACTTGCCGGCGAGAAGTCGTTTGAGACGGCCTACGACATTCAATGCTCGGATTTTCTGTGCAATCGTCATTCAGATTCTCTCTTTATGGCCAGCGCTGCTATAGCAATGTTCTTGAATTCAAAAGCCGAGGCAAGTGTCCGCTCGTCAGCCTCCATCCAGGCCCTCTGCTCGGCCGCATGATCTGGACCGGGACGGAGGGCCGGCCAGTTCACGGCAAGTAGTTTTGTCAGATCCTCAGCCGACTCGGGCGGGAAAAACAGGCTATGGGGAGGAACTTGCTCTCTGTGGACGGGGATATCCGAGAGAAAGATCGGACGGCCACATGCACGAACATCTTCCACCACCGTGCTCCAGCCCTCAAAAAGGGAAGGTTGCACGACGGCCGCTGCACCTCTTAGAACAGCGATCTGTTGACTACGCGGTAGCAGGCCGAGCAAGCGCACCTGGCTTTCGATGCCGCTTTCACGCATAAAGAACTGCAGGCTCTCGAAATGCTCGGCGTTGCGGTGATCCGACTGGGCGCCGGTGCAGACGAGTGGGATCTCGAGTCCTTCTTGTTCGCGCAGCAAGGCCAAGGCACGCAGCACCGTGATATGGTTCTTGTGAACCCAAAACTGATTAGGCAGATAAAGATACTTCTCCGGGAGGTTATGTGCGCGACGCACATCAAGTAAATCCTCCTCTAAATCCCCGGACAGATCGAGCAGCGATCGGAAATGCCATACGCGCGGAGTCGCGACATGGCCAGGAAAGAAGCGACGGAAATCGTCAGCTGCGACTTCACTACTCAAGACCACAATACCCGGCTTTTCAGCTATGGCACCGATGGAATGATCGCGTGCGGCGATCTCCTGGCTGGAGAAAAGGTGGGGCAGATAGCGATGCTGGAAGTCCGGTATCCATCGGACAGTCATTGCGCCGAAAACGGCCGAGCCGAAGCCAGGGTAAACCACATCAATCCCGCCATCGACAAGTGTGCGGCCCAACCCGAGCTTGCGCAGCCAGCGTTGCCATGAGCCCTGCGCGTAAGCGGCCGCGGGTGAAAAGACGCCTGGATGTTCAGCTACAAAGGTTGCTACAGCCGCAGACGAGCCGAGCAAACGAATGATCGGACGATCAGAGTTTGGCAATCGGCTCAGACAAAGCGCCAGGTTGCGCAAATACAGCGTGCCCCCCATCCAATTCGGGTCATCAATGAGTTCGATACCGATGGTGATCGGCGTCCGGATTTCCTTGGCAGTCATATCAGCCAGTAGACACCGTCGATTGGGCGGTGCGTGACGCTTTTAGAACAGTACGACTGCGCCGCACCTTGGTCCACACGTTACGTGAATCACGTAACAATGCAGATGCTGGACCCTGCGGCACATTAAGCGTTAAAAAATAAAACCAGCCTTTAACAGACAGTTGCCGCAATAAACCCTGCTTGACTAACTCTTCCGGACTGGTACCGTGACGCCTGCAGTCATGCGCATTCACGGGTCCAGGCGAAAGGAAAATATAGGCAAAGGCTCTGATCGAACCGGGTATAAGCGATGGGTGACACCAGACATCTTGCCCATGTTCCAGCCACGAGACCTTGAAACGGCGGAATGCTCCAATTTGTGCAACGATTACCCTGGGAAGAAGAGTCAGCCAGTAAAACGGAAGCGCCACTGGCCGCATCGGAGTGCGTAGGCCCAAGACAGCAATTGCTCGTACGATGAGTCGTGATTGTAGCAGGGTACGATACTTATTTGGCGCATGGCGGGTCACGAAGCGCCAGTGGTCGATAACGTTGCCCATCGAACGGCGAGAAAAAAGTTCATTCCACACTTGCCGAAAGCTGGTTACACCTGAGCCTGGTACGATGCCAGTCTCTTCGATATGAGCACTAATGAATGTGTCGTAACAAACACCTAAGCGGAAACCATGGCTTTTGAGTCGATAGAAAAATTCGTAATCCGCCAGATAATGCGGAAACTTCCGCGCATCCACATTTCCCGCGTTTCGGATCATTTTCAGAGACACCAAGCTCCCGCGTCCTGGTAAGACATCCACATCATCACGGAAGCGCTCCCAAGCTTCCACACTCGCCTTTACAGGGAATGCGTACGTCGACCAATCCACATACTCGCCGGCATCCAAAATCCGCGAGCTGTCCTTGCTATCGACAATTAGTGCGCCTACGGCAGCGTCGAATTCGCGTGCAGCATTAACCAAAGTAGCCACGTAGTTTTGGGGGATCTCGGTATCATTGTTCATCATCAGAACACAGTCGGTGTCATTCTGACTGTGTTTAAGCGCGTAATCGATGCCTGCAGCCATGGACCCAGCCCACCAAAGCTCCGTCGCGGTGGTCAGAACCACCACATCGGGAAACTCAGCCCTGATAGTGGCCACCGTGCCATCAGTTGAACCACCGTCCGAGACAATGATGGTAAATGGTACATAGGTTTGCGCCTTGAGTCGGCGTATGCATTCACGCGTAAAGTGCAAGCGATTGAACACCGGGATGACGGCAAAAACCATCCCGCTTTTCGCAAAGGACTCAGCGCCTACTTCCGTGCGCTCGATGAAGCGGCGCTCCAGCACCGAGAAAGACGCCCCATCCAAACTTTCATCGCCTCCCTGCTTGCGAATTTCCAGAGCAAAGACCTGGTCTGGCACAACCCCTGAAAGATCTACAACAATGGATTGCGCATCGGTTGCCACCTGATGATAAGAGACAGCCCTACCGTCAAGGACCACGTTAATTTCACCCTCTTGTGCACCTTTGAGCATCCTAACAGTAAACACCAAAGCATCAGCCGTCGAGGGACGCCGCAAAAACCAACGACCGCGCCGATAAGCCTTGCGCCCATACTCGAAAGGCCGCTGCAAACGCCAGCCGTTGAGTAGTTCGAATTTCGAGACATCTCCGTCAACAGTGCGCTTTATCGATTTAGAGCCAATATATGGGTCAAAGGGAAGATCAACGAAATGTGCAGGTAACAACGAAGCAAGCCGCCCAATCGCTGCAGATTCGGAGGTCAAGGTATCTGCATACTGACTGGCCGTCAGCACGACATCCTGCTGTAAACGGGCGGGTTCCGGCCAAGGATTTTTGAGACAAACACGCATGGCCAGCGAGCCACTGCGACGCGCAAGCATATCCCCGTCCACATCCAGCCGCCATGGTGTAAGCTCCGTCAGCGTCCCTCCTGAAGGGGCGTTGTAGAGAGTGTGGGTAAACAATTCAACGTCCAACCACTCAGTATGTAACTGCAGCGTCTCGACGAATGCCGAAAATCGCGGCACACATTCATTCACCCCTAGTAATACTGCTGGGTCACGGTCGAAAATTTCAAGTTCAGCATCATCGGCTGAGTCACTAGGGCGGAAAGAATCACATGTGGTGATCAGGTAACCACCAGGCCTCAAAACACGCAGCGCCTCGGAGATGGCAGCGGGAATGTCACGCATATGGTGCAACGCGGCATTGCAAAAGACGGCATCGAAACTACCGCTTTTGAAAGGTAGTACCTGTGAGAAGCCGCCAATCCAGCGTATGTGCGGAAAATTAGCATTGCCGGCCTCGGCCAGAAGGGGGGAGAACTCAAGGGCCGTCACATTGGCACCGCGCATAGCCAAGCGATGACTGTCAAAACCCAAGCCCGCGCCGATGTCGAGCACGTCTCGACCATGCAGATCGAGGTCGCAGGCAAGATGCGTAACCTCCACCCACTCGCCATAGCGGTTTAACAGGAACGGGGATTGTGCCTCCGGATTATTGGCGACGAATGCGGCTTTATCGGGAGTGTCGTGGTAAGCGGCAAGCAGTTGCTCCCAACCTTCGACGACACTCGATGTAACACCAAAATTACCGCGATTACTTGTATTCGCGGCAATCTCAATCAGCCCGAGGATGTCATCTGCTTCGTAGCCGCCGATAAAAGGCACTCCCCATACACTTTTATATACGGCATGGCAGTTAAAACACGTGAGTTCAGCTCTTTCGGATGGGACAAGATCACCACCGCAGCTTACGCATCGCAAAACATCATTAAATCCCATGATGCTCGTTGCCTCATGAAGATGAATCGATAACTTCGCCATACTTGTCAATTACGAGGAAGTCAAAACTCCCTGTCCAGTGAAGGGAGGCAAAAAAAAGATCGCGATTGCGTTCAAAGAAGTCCTGGAATGAGTTGCTGTAGCTGCTTTGCAAGGCTTCGAAAAACTCGTTCCCCAACTCACGCCTTTCTCGATCAGCCCATTCAACAAATATCAAAGTAGCGCCCAGTACCAAACCATGCCACCGGTGATGATTGGGTATTCGAGTGAAGTTGAGCATCACATCTGACAAGCGGGTTGGAACCTCAATGTATCCCTGTTTTCCAACACGCATGAGTTCTCTCATTGCTGTGCCAGGGTTATCCATGTGTTCGAGTACGTGCGAACAAAAAACGAAGTCGTAGGACTTGTCGTCAAACGGCAGCTTTTCCAAGTCGACTTCGTAAAATAGCCGATTATCGCGAGCGATAGGTTCGACACGGTGCGTCGTCGAGCCTACATATTTGTCGGCGAGAGCTGTAGCACGCTTGAACGGCCAACCACCTGAGCCGACATCGAGCACTTGTGCATCAGCAGGGATATCCCATTCCAACACTTCGTTCTGGTACACCCAAGTGTTGCGCACAGGCGCCTCTCGGCGTACCAGAGAAGGAACCGAGGGCCAAGTATCCGTAGGTAGGGTACTAAGCAGCAGGGATCGCAAAAGATCACGCAAACTAGCAGAGTGAGCGTCGCCGGGATCGGAGATCCGACCCAGCGCTGGCGCTATCGCACACAGGAATCTCTCAATATTGTCAGTTGTAGCGCGTCGCTTCGAACGCAACGTTAGGCACAACAAGATGACAACAACTCTGATGAGCACCGTGTCGACGCCGCGCCGAATGACTTCGATCATGCTGTTTCCCAGCGCGCTGGAACGCGAATAATCGCGATGAACTCGCGTGATTGGGGAAGGCGCTTCACGTCAGGACCCCATCTAGACAGCATTGCCGCGAGGCTTTGCTCATTCCAGAACCAAAAGTGACCAAAGAATTGGTCAGCCTCGCCATCGGGAACAACGATAGCGACGAGCCCCCCTGGCTGACAAATACGTACCAACTCAGCAGCAACCTCGCGAGGATACTCAAGGTGTTCGAGAACGTCGCAGCACATCACCAGGTCAAAGCGGCTACTTTCGTAAGGTAGTTTACGGCCAATTGCAAATTGGCGGAAATCACTTTCGGGAAAGGCGCGTTTAGCGCGCTCGACCGCTTGGCCTGAATGGTCCAGGCCAGCGAGCGTCGCTTTGGGGCGCCGCCTCTTAACCTCTGTCAACAGATCGCCCGCACCGCACCCGATGTCGATAACTTTCGGCGCAACCGGCAAATCGGCTTCGAGGTGATCGACGATCTCGGTCGTCATCTTGTCCCGAACATGGCCACTCTCTGCGCGAAAGGTTTCAAGCGCTTCAGCATTACCCCAAAGCTGGTCGTAGGCCCTAGGCGAGTTGTCTTCTGTAATCCAGCCGATACCAAGCTCGGCGCTTACCTCCTGATCAGGGAGCAGCACCACGCGGTAACGATTTTTTGGCACTAGCAGGAACTGGCTTGCGGGACCGAATACGTGGGTACCCTTGGGCACATAGTCATACTGGTTCCGTGGAATGTGATCCCAGCCGTTCGAAGAGAACGGCTGGTTACCATTAGTTTCGTAAATCAATCGTTCCAGTTTGAGAAGGACGATGAGCTTTCGCAATATCGGGGATGTGATGAGACGAATGAGTTGCACTAAGCGCATGGTCATGAGTGATAGAAAATACGAAGGGTCCGTTTGAGCCTACTCGTATTCGCAGCCTCCTTTTCCAAGGCTTGGAACGGGCGCAACTGCTGGAAAGCGTTTATCGCTCGCTCCTCTTTTCACAGAGATAGGCAAAGCCAGAGGCAAATTGCGCATCATGTGATTTCAACCCTGCAGCAAGGAAGGGTAACGCAACGCAGCGGAACGCCAGCCTGGTAAGAAACCCCATTCTTGAACCCATGATCAACTTCTCGTGGAGAAACTCGGCGAACAGAAGCCAGCGGCCGCCCATTGGTTGCCGGACTAGGATATTGAACGGAGCGAGCAGGCGATCCAGCGCAGAAGCAGAGAAGCGGAAGAAGTCATCTGGTGCCGCGTGATAGTAGTACAGGAAAGGAACTACGAGCAGCAGCCGCCCACCCGGTTTGAGGACGCGAAGATGCTCCGAGAAAACAGCTTCGAAGTCATACACATGCTCAAGCGCGAATACGGAAACTAAGGCGTCAACTGAATTATCGGCCAAGTCCAGCCTGGTCATGTCCAGCCGAGCATCACACCCCGGTGTCAGATTGCTTGTCTGATAACGTTGCCCCTTTGGCACGAAATTCTTGTAATAGTCTCCACCTGCGCCAAGCTCGATAATCATTCCTGGTCCGCCTAGTCCGGGTAAGAGGGTCCGCATCGTAGCGTCAGATATGGCGCGCACTGGGGTCCGCCCATCTCGCAAAAATTCCCAGAGAAAGGAAATGGGCAGGCTGGGTAGTTTCAACCCAGCTAGGTCGGATGCCTCGATGTGGAAATTCGCCTTGCTCGTCGCGGCAATCGCACAGTCTCCCGATACTTCACGGATCATGATGTGACCCCTATCTTCAAAGGGACCAGCGGCTTGAGAGCGAATTCGCTGTCTAAGTGCATCACAGCATTGCTGTCAGCATAAAGGAAGCTGGTTTGTGGATGTCTTACCAGGAAGCGTGCCGCACCAAACCAATAAAAAAGATGGACTCCCACCCCCTTGCGTGAGACACCCAAGTTGATCGTGTAGGCGCCAGGCCTGAAGTTCGGCGCCTTGACCTTCACCAGCAAGCGGTAACGCCCCGGCTCGACGCGGGGCAACTCGAGCCCCTGCTCGTAGCTGTCTAGCGTGGCGATGAAACGGTAATGCATGGCGTCGATGGTAAAGCGCAGCAACAGGTTCTCCTGCGGCTGCGCCACGATAAGCTCGGCATCGATGAGCATCGTCTCCATGAATTTGAATTCATTCGCAGTCGGCGCCATGTTGGAATTCAGCAGGCGCACGGCGGTGCACACGACGTCGCCAGTCCCGCCCTGCGAGTGGCCATATTCGGCCGCCGTAGCAGCGCCGACGGCCCCACCATGTGCCGCGACAGCCTGATCAAATTGGGCACTGGACGCGGCTGCATTCCTCGAATTCTGGTCATCATAGGCTCGAATCACGTCCTCGACCGGCCCATCCACCCGCACGCAGCCGTGATCCATGAACAGGCCCCGATCGCACACCGACCAGATTGCGCCGGGTGAATGCGAGACGAGAATGATTGCCGTGCCATCGCGCTTGAGCTGCAGGATGTGGTCAAAGCATTTCTTCTGGAAGTTGAGATCGCCGACCGCGAGAACCTCGTCCATCAGCAGCACGTCGGGGCGGCTCAGGGCGGCGATGGCGAAGCCGAGGCGGACGTACATTCCGCTCGAATAATTCTTCACCGGCAGGTCAATGAACTGACCGAGCTCGGAGAACGCGACGATCTCGTCCATGAGTTCGTCGATCTCGCGCGTGGTCAGGCCGAGCAGCGTTCCGTTCACGTAGACGTTCTCGCGTCCAGACAGCATCGGGGCGAAGCCGGCACCGGCCGCAATTATTGCGCCGACGCGGCCGCGTAGCCGGGCACGGCCGGTGTCCGGGGAATAGACGCCATTGAGGATGCGCAGCAAGGTCGTCTTGCCGCAGCCGTTGACGCCCATGATGCCCAGAGCCTCGCCCTCGCGCAGTTCGAACGAGACGTCCTTGACAGCCCAGAATTCGCCTTCGCGGAGGATGTCGCTTTCCGCGGACTTGCCAACCAATCGCCGTGTGGCGTCACGCAGGCCATACTTCATCGACTGCCGCAGGGTCAGGCCGAACTTCTTCGACAGGTCTTCCGCCTTGATGGCCGTTGTCATACTATCCCCAATCTTTAGTCGACTATATTGATAAGCAAATTATCCAAGATAAGGTAGTGAACCGCTCCGGGAACTGAGGAGGCTCCAACGTCTGAGAAAATGGAGTGCGCTTGGTGACATCACTGCGTTCGTCGCGCTGGCTTATGCTAGTCTTGCGGTGTACGGATACCGTTGGCAACTGCTTCTTGAGCACCGATTGAACTTAGGCAAGGCGGTACTGTCTTCGGCGGCAATTCTACGCTTTCGCCATTCCAATCACTGACAACGTGGCGTTCGAACAAGGCAGCCAAGGACGGAGCCTTCCTGCGGAACCTTAAGGTGTGGTTTTGTGCTTGGTGAATGCCGCGTAGATCAACCCGGCAGGAACGGGCAGCATGTGTCTATCGCCGACATGGAAACGTTCAAGCCACTTCAGTAGCGGGTAGGTCTGGGCGATGCGCCGGACGACATGACCCAGCGATGTACCGTATGGCAGGCGGCCATGGCCCTTCCAGCGGAATCCGTGCTTTGCCATGAATCGCTCCAGCGTGTCCGGGGAGAAATACCAGAGGTGCTCGAGCAGGAACGAGTTCCAGCGCCTGCCGGACAGGCGAGCCACAAGGCTGTCCACATCGGGGACCGAGACTATGAAGTGTCCGCCAGGACGCACGACCGAAGCCAGTGCCCGGACGTACGTATCGATGTCGGCGAGGTGCTCAAGGACGTCAAATGCCGTAATGACGTCGAAGCTATTCGCGACGAACGGCGGTTGCCCGATCTGAGACAGAAAATCGCCGGAAAAAACGGCCACGCCCGGCGGTGGTGCTTCGTCGTATGCCACTTCGAAGCCCGTTCGATCGAAGCCTTCCGCAGATGCCAGGAACCCACCCCGTCCGCACCCGAAGTCCAGCAAGCGTCCGTGGCCTACGAATCGCCGTACCAGGGCGGCGAGCCTGCGTCCGCGATAGTGCTCGGCCGCAACGAGGGCTTGGTCGGATGCCGTCCCCATGCACGACTGGGCGTAGATTTCCCGATACTCCTCCGGCTCGAACTGCGGGGAGGTAAACGCGAATGAGCAGTGGCTGCAGCGGACGATGCGGCCATGCCCCACCACCTGCCGATTCGCGCGAAAGAGCTGTACCGCGTCCGCGACGCAGCCGGAAAAGGTGGCGGGCAGAAATTCCTTGCAGGAACTGCTTCCGCAGACCGGGCAGTGTTTGATGTCGCGCACGCGTTACCTCAGGCTCTGCTTGCGCGTGTCGCGTATATAGCGCGAATAGATGCGGTAGATGACCGAATACACCGCGATGTAGATGTACCAATAAAGGTACTTGGCGATCCAATGCAGGATTCTAAACTTGGAAGAACCGGCATTGCGGTCGCGATTGATCGTGGGGACCTCCGCCATCGAGGCGCCGAGCACGAAGCTCTTGGCAATGATCTCCATCGTCACCTCGAAACCACCCGTGCTGCGGATGTTGATCTGGTCCAGAATTTCCTTTTTGTGAATGATGAACGCGTTCGTCATGTCGTGGATCGGGAGGCGCGTGAGGAAGTTAAGCGAGAGATTAGCGAACTTAGATAGCCAGTATTTGATGACGGGTCCGCCGATCTTCCTGCCCCCCCTGCAGTATCGCGATGCTACGACCAGGTCGTATCCCTCCTGAATTTTGGTGTAGAGGTCGTTGATGGTTTCCGGGGTGTCGGACAGGTCCGCCATGATGCAGACGATGTAATGCGTTTGCGAGACCGCAAAGCCGGTCTTAAACGCGTTGATGATGCCGATTCCGTGTGTATTGCGGATGAACTGGACCGTCGGGTCGATTGCATGTACTTCGTCGCGCTTGAGCAAACTGCTGTCGTCGGGGTGGTCATAGATGATGCAGATGCGATAGGAAATGCACACCGTGCGTGTGACTTCGGCGACAAATGGCACGATGTTGTCCTGCTCTTCATAGACGGGAACCACCAGCGTGACTTCGACCTGCCCGTCGTCGCTCGTATGGGTCCGTACCGGCCTCAGGCTATGACTGGAATCGACCATGCTTGGCATCCTCGGGATTATTGCGGTGCTGTTCGCTGCTGCGGCTAGGCAAGGTTGCTCGTCACTGATGATTTGTGGCGCCCGACGATATCCTCGCCGAATCCCTTGGGCTGGGTGGCAAGTCTGGCAAGGTCATCCGCCCCGATCGGCTTGCCGGCGAGATCCTCGAATACGTAACCGAGGCGCTGCAGACGGCGCAGGGGGGCATCCGGCGCAAGGCCTCGCTCGACGAGGGTGTATGGCGCCACCTCCATCACGATACCGGGCTTGAAGCGTTCGAGCGTTCTCTCTCCGCCGGCGAGCACGTCGTCCTCAGCACCGTCGACGTCAAGCTTTATCAGGTCGATTCTCCCCAGGCCTTCGCATTCCACGAGGCTGTCCAGAGTCGACGAACTGGCGCCCGAGGTCATCTGCGGCACACCGAGGTGAACCGGATGTGCGCCGGAGCGGTCGCCAGTCAACTTCCAGCTCGACTGGAGGAAACCCGGTATGGCGTCATCGGGGCGCGCGGTGAGGAAGGTCTGTAATGTCCGTATACGGGGGGCCAATTCCGGATTGGCCTGGACGTTCTGTCTGAGACGCTGCAACGGGTAGCTGGTCGGCTCGACCGCGATGACCATCCCCTTTGCGCCGACGGCGTCGGCCATGTGAAGCGTCTGCGCTCCCATGTTTGCGCCGATGTCGATGGCAACGCCCCCCGGAGGCAGCAGCTTGGCACATGCGCGCACGACGCGCTTCTGGAAGAAGCCGGTGACGAAGATCGTCAAATCAAGCCCTTCGCGGAGGTCGAGATCCCATCGCAACCCGGCTCTTGTGACCATGGCGCGATCGCCCAGCCCTAGCAGTTTGCGAAGCGAAGATATGCCCAGGTAGGCAAGCCGGGCCAATGCGATATTGTATTTCGATGACAGTAGCAAATCGAATCCCCTATGCAAGTTGGAGAAGCCTGCGACCAGGCCTATTGCGGCTGCGTCTCGCCGGCTGGCAGGAAGACGGCATCCAGATAGCCAAGCCGCGAACAAATGTCCCCCACCTCGCCGGCGCTGCTCGCTCGCAGCTTTCCGTTATCGACGAGGTGCGGGCTATAGTCGAAGCTGCCGAGCATGGCGATGTAGTCGGAAATCGTAAAGCCGAAGACTTTTAGTCCCTCTTCATAGATTTCCGAGAAAATGATCGGACGATGAGCCTTTAATACCTCTTTTGCCCCGGCCATGACGAGGGGCTCCGCGCCCTGGACGTCAACCTTGATGGCCCTGACCGAGAGTAGGTTACGTTCCTCGACGAGGCCATCAAGAGTGACGGCGGCGACCGGTATGCCGTCGGCGGAAATGCGGTGGTCGCCCGGGTTGAGTGCGTTCAACCTGATGGAGACGGTACCCGGCCTGTCCGAAACTGCCGCTTCGACTAGGGACACACGGTCGCGGTATTTCGAGCGCGCGACAACTCTGGCCAGTTCCGAAAAATTCCTAGCTTCCGGCTCAATTGCGATCACGGTGCCGCCTGCACCGACCCAGTCCGCCAGGCGCAGGCTCGACGCTCCAACGTTTGCGCCGATGTCGACCACGACGTCGCCAGGCCGCAGATAACCCCGGAGTATTCGGATCTCGTCGTCGAAAAGCCACTTGTACCAGCGATAGGCGGCGGCATAACTTCGCCAGCCCAGCGTGGTGTCCAGCATCCCCGTTGCGTGCACGATCCGATATGCGTTGACCAACAAGTGCTGAAACGTGCAGGAGGCCATGTTGTCGATGGAGTCACCGGGCCGAGGGATGGGAGACGAAGGGTAGATCCGAACCATTTGGCCTGGGATAGGGCTTGAGGACGCAAGGAGGGCAGTTTATTTCAACGCCCGCCGGCTTTTCGATCGTTCCGACGAACCGGACTTCGCCGGATTCCTTCACTTGAAAATAGTGGGTGCGTCGGCAGACAGGTCCGGCCCGATGCATTGCATTTGAATAGGTAAATATCCGCGTTTCGAATATGCCGGGCGCAAGCATCCGCCCTTGGGTCATGGGCAGACCGAACAGCCTGCAGGACCAATGGAATGCTGTGTAGTCCCAGCCAATTGGTGAACGATCGGCATCGGAGAGTTCTAGGAAAATTTGATCACCGGGTTCGTGGGTGGGCATTACGGCATCGATCTGGCGCAATACGGACGATGCCGTTTCATAGCGATAGTGCGGGTTGAGTGCGCCACCGGATTGTTGATACTTCGTGGCATCAGCCGTTATCGCCGCGCACAAGGCGGCGACCATCACCACAAGCAGCGGTCTGGCCGGGATCGCCCTGCGCACGAATTCGACAAGCATCAATAGCGCTGCACTCCAAAAGGTCGCCTGGCCGAGACCCGCGAAGAACTGGTAGCGCATGGTCGGATTCGTTGCATAGTCGGGAACCTTGCTGGTGACGGGCAACGGCACATAGATGATGATGCCGAGGACGCTTATGAGCAGACCGATCGCAGCGAGGCGCACCAACTGGCGCAGCCTGCCGGAGGAAGGTGCGACCAGGAACCACAAGGCGGAGAGGCAACCGGCGAAAACGGCGAGGGATATGGAGCCATGGGCAATGGTGGCGCGAAAGTCGGGAAGCATGCGGAGCAACGGGGCCGTCTGCGTGATAAGGTTGCCCGCGAGTAGTTCTGCCCAGTCCGGCAGGGTTTTCGGCGGCTCCGACCATAGCGAGAAAAGTGCGCGTTGGTAGACCTGGGCTCCGCTCAGCAAGTAGGTGACCAGCCGGATTGCAAAGATGGCGACGGTTCCGTACCAAGCCAAGAGCCAGACGACGAAGTGCCGCCGCAGACGTAGAGCGAGCAGAAACAGGGGAACGACCAAGGCAAGCGGAAACCCATGTTCGTACTGGAGGAATGACAGGCCCAGCAGGATGCAACTGATAACCAGCAGCGATCGTGAATGGAATCGATACGATGCGGCCAGAGTGAACACGGCGGCTGTGAAGAAAAGCAGTGCCACCACATAGTAGATCGACCAGAGATTGAAGCGCGATAGTTCAGCCGGATTCAGAACGTAGAGTAATCCCGCGACAAGGCTTGCGTTCCATAGCGATGGTGCGACGATCCTGATGGTGCCGAACAGCAGCGCTGCGGTGGCGAAGCGGCAGAACAGCACGACGACGACGAAGCCGTCCAAATCGTCCGGAGTTAACCACATCGCCACCAGAGGGCCAATGCCGACCAGCGGGCGATTGATGTCGGCCCATGGCTGGAACCACAACTCATCGACGCCGAACGCTACCGAAAGATCGGTGCCGGTATCTAAGTGCATTTGCATCAACGGGAAGTAGATAGCCCCCGTGACGATACCTAAGAAAAGCAATGCAAATCCATCACGGGCTGAAAATGACGAATCACAAGACTCACTGTGTTCTTGAGAGAGAGGCTTCTTCAACCAGATCACAGCTAGCACCAGTGCAAAAGCAAAAGTTACCCAACCTAACGCGACACTTTGGAATGGGTTTGGCCTAAAAACAGAAAACACGGCAGCATTCAACGCCAAGAGGAGCGCGACAAACAACATGTCCCTCTGATATCTCACTGCAAACAGAAGATTGCTCATAGCCGCTCCGCCACCCTTTCCTTGATCAGATAGAAGGCGTGTACGCCGACGGCCAGCACGAGGAGTGAGAACAGCAAGGCAAGCGCGAACCCTCGGGGATCCGGGATAACGCCGTTGATGAAGAGGCTGCGCGGCGTATCGACGAGGTAGCTCAGGGGGTTCCAGGTGACCAGCGCCTGCAACAGGGGATGCTGGAATTCCGCCTTGTAAATGACCGGGCTGAGATACATCAGAAGGCCCAAGGCCGTCGTCGCCATCCCGGTGACGTCGCGCGCGACTGCGCCGACGACGGCAAACATGAGCCCGAGCCCAACGCCGAGCAGAATCATCGGCAGCACAGCCAACGGGTATAGCAGGGCCCAGGGGGCCGGCGGCAGGCGGTAGATGGCCAGAACGATCAAAAGAACGACGACATGAACGATCAGGTTGTAGAGAATGCCGGCGAGTCCGGTGATCGCCAGGGAGATCTTCGGGATGCTGGTACGCATGACCAGGTCGGCATTGCCCAGCAGGCCGCCGCTGATGGTCGAGAAGGTGCTGATCAGCAGCCCCCAGATGCCCATGCCGATGAATATGTAAATCGGGTACGGGAAGTCCAAGGTTCCCGGATTGAGAATGCCGGTACGGTGCATGAAGACGAAGGGGACGATGCCGAGCAGCGGGCCGAGTACGATCCAGAAGTAGCCGAGGATCTTCTGGCGGAACTGCGCGACGAAGTCGCGCACAAAGAGGTGCCAGATCACGTGGCGCGACAGGGACAACTCCGTCCAGGCCAGGCGCAGAGAAACGATGAAGCCAAGTGTGTTGCTTGCGGGCTCGTAAGTACGAATAACTTTCTTATTCATGTCAACCTTGGAGGGGCTTTTCCGCGACGAACGAGTACAGTCGTCCCGGTGACTGGATCCGCCAGTTGACCGCCTTGGCCAGAAGAGGCACCAATAGGGCACCAAGTCCATTTTCACGGCTGAACAATCTGCTAGTGAAACTTGTACCCAGACGCCTTGCCAGCGGTGCTGTGCAGATGGCGACCCACTGTGCCTCACTCATCGGAAAATAATTGATTGGCGAGTCGAAGGGGGCCAGCACTTTGTCCAAGCGCAAGCCGGCGCCGGTGATCGCGTCCTTGTATTCGGAAAGCAAGAATGCGTTCTCGCCACCATATAGATGGTGCAGCGGGTGGCTGTCGAGGAATGCCTGCAGATCTTCCCGTTTGCTGATTACGTGCTCACGGGTCGCTACCATGCGCCCCCCCGGTTTGAGAACGCGGAAGATTTCGCGGCATGTCTGTGGCAGATCGCGGGCATGATGCAGCACCTGACGGCAGTTCACGAGATCAAAGCTTTCATCTGCAAACGGCAACTTCTCGGAAAAATCGGTAACTACCTCGATGGGTATGCCACTGTCGCGCGAGAGTGCACGAATCGCACCGGCACCCACGAGCGTACTTGGATCGGGCTCTAGGGCGCTGACTTTCCAGCCCTCCTTCGCAAGCGCATAACTGCTGATGCCGCGACCTGCGCCGAGGTCAAGTGCAAGCCCACCCTGCGCTGGAGGCAGGAGCGCAGCGATCGATTTCCATTCAAGGCTCTGCCAAAAACGCTCGGCCGCTGCGGGCAGCGGATCGTCGTAGTAGCAGGCACGAACCAACTCCTGCTGGTCCGGTTTGTCACGCAGCCATTGAACGGCTTGTTCCCAGGTGAGCTTTGACATCCGGTTTCCTTTAGCTCGTCAAACAGCGTCGAGTTGCTGCAGCGTGGTCGTGCGGCCTGAACTGACCTCCACCACAGGCAGGTTCTTGATTTCGTCGTAGCGTCGATCGCCACTGAGAAAGTTAAGCTGACCTTTGTCATCGCGCGAGTCTCGAAAGCGCGAAACAACATATGCCTCCTGCGCGCTAAGCCCCTTCAGTCTGCCGAGCCGATCGCGGCGTACAAAAAATATGTTGTTACCCACCCTATTTGAGCCGACCAAGACATAACCCTTGCGTGCACCGAGTTCTTCGAACGCACGCATTGAGGCACCCCAGTAAAGGCAGGAATAGTGCGCCGTTGCACGATCAAAATCCCGTGCGTATGGAATAGATACGGCGTGATTGGGGCCAAAAACGCTATTCCATTCGGCAACGACGATGACCGGATTGACGACGTCAATTTTCTCCCAGATCCAGTAGTCATTGCCGTCGATGTCCACGCTGAGTATGCCGATATCGCCATGAAAACCAGCATCTCCAATCAATTGATTGATGTTGTCGCGATCAATCCAGGCATCCACCGCCGTGATGTCATTGCGCCAGTACAGGTCGCTACGGCGCACGCTATCCATATATTCTTTGCTGCCATCAATGATGAGGCCGCGCCAGTGATCGCCCTGCAAAAGAAATCGCGTGTTCGATTCGAGGTAGTCCTGCACGCCGAATTCGACAAAGACCTGTTCCTCACGTATCAAACCTGTTTCATGAATCAGGTACTGCAGGATGCCATCCTCACCGTACTGAGAAAACACCTTGAACTCAGCATCCTGTAGATTGACCAGGGGCGCGCGATCGGCGTTCTGGAGGCTAAGCGCGCGCCCTTGCAGAATCATGATGTTCTCAATCTGTCGCAGCGAAGATGCGAATTGTCGGCTAGCGACACCGGTGACCTGGTGGATCATGGGTTCGACGAACTTGCGCAATAAAGAGGTAGGCGAAAAACTCATGATTATTTTTTTCTAGTGAAGTTAAGTCTCAGAGGGATACCCGCTGCCTCGACAGGGGTTGGATAGTGGGCGTGATTTCGTTGCGGTAAAAAACGCCAGGTGGTACATCCCTAACCACGATGGACTTCGCTGCGATGATACTTCCCGCACCGATACGCACGCCACGAAGTATGGTTACACCAAAACTAATCCAAACGTCATCTTCAATCACTACCGGCGACGAATCGACACCAGGAATATCGCTCGCTGTAGTGGGGTGCCCCTTCTCGATGATGTGACGAAAGTGGGCGTGTCGTTCAGTCGGATCGACGGAGTGAGCGGTACCATCGTGTATGTTGACGTCGTGCGCGATCAGAACGCGGTTGCCGATGTCGATCGACTCCATTGACCATATTTCGGTGCGCGCCCCGATGTAACACCAGTCACCGATCGAGATGCGCCCGCCATGCCCATAGGTCAGAAGCCGACCTCGACAAAACGATTTACGTCCAATTGTGACGAACTCGGGCTTGCCGCGAATGTTGTCAATCACAGCTTCAGGGCCGAGCATTGAGCCCTCGCCAAGTACTAGGTTATTGCCAGCCCCTGCAGAACCTGGACGCACGACACGCAGCAAGCGTGCGGCACCCCGGTGCAGCCATTTACCGAAGCGCATTGCGCAGCCCCCGGCAGATTTGGTCCAGCAGAAACCGTGTTTTGGAACTCGCGCGCGCTGGCAGGGCGTTCTGGCTGCGTAGGACGCTTTCCAGCAGGCCCAGGTCGGCAGGTGCGTGTCGTAACTCACCCGGGAAACACAGCACAGATGGGAGTGGCCCCGTGGTGGCGGTTGCGCTTTGCACACCAAAAGCACTACCTGTGCCGCAGTGCACGCCTGACCCGTCGAAGCCCTCGTTTGACACCAGTGTTCTAACCGGATATACCACCTCGCCACCACTGCGCGATACCGCGTACCACCACAGGATGCCCCATGAATTGTTGCGCCCTGCGAGCCGGTCTTCCAGCATAGAAACGTAGCTGCCAGCACCGTTGAGCTCGAAGCGAGATAACCACTGTGCGTCATTGCGTATGGCTGGCCAGCCCTCGGGTGTCCAAGAGAAATGCTTCCATGAACGAGCCCAAGTTCCCCATCCCCAGGTCGTCGTTACCGGCAGCAGGAAGGCATCTGTGTTTGGATTCTTTGGGGGGGCGATCGTGTAAGCCCCGACCTGCATGACTTCAGGGTGATTCTGATAGTGGTCGAGCGAGGATGCCATGTAGTGCAGAAAGTCGGGTGAGACCATCAGGTCGTCCTCCAGCACCACCACCCGGTCATGACTTTCACACAGGCGGCTCACGCCATCGACAATGGACTTGGCCAGGCCGAAATTGGATTCGCGTTCGATAACTTGCGCAGAAAACCGCCTGGCGTTTTGCGCCAAAACCTCACGTACTTTCTCAACACCAGCCTGCGCCTCGGCGTTAAGGGGCCCATCGGAGAAAAAAAAGAATTCGAAATCGTCCTGCCTATAACAGACAGCCAGTGCGTCGAGGGCACGAGCTGTGTGCTCTGGCCGGTTGTATGCAAAAAAAGCAACCGGGATTTTTGGGGCGGGCATAGACGAACGTTACTCGTGGTGGTCCATAGCCTTATAGCCGTGGTGCTTGATGAGTTCATCACGCTCAGCAGACTTGAGGTCCTCGCACACCATTTCGGCCACTAGTTCCTCAAAAGTGGTTTTAGGTGCCCAGCCCAGCTTAGCCTTGGCCTTAGACGGATCGCCCAGCAGGGTCCCGACTTCTGTGGGGC
>JACCDP011101599.1_pt1 | contig 24277 bp, 17 predicted proteins | sample 7445841 | NCBI WGS metagenome assembly JACCDP01 (sample SAMN15323441, study PRJNA562643) | freshwater metagenome | isolation source: river surface water | place: USA:Blue River Watershed | collected 2017-08-17
CGCCACGCGTTCGGCCGCCCGGGGAGGGGCGACTGAAGACGAGAGCGAGATAGGGGGAATTGGCGTAAGGAGTTTCCGACGATCCGAGGGTTGCCCGCCTGAGGCGGGTAAACACCCCCGGCTACATCGCATGCGTTTCTTAACGAAATGCGTTCGGCCTTTCCGGACCAAAGGCATCCCGTGTAGCCGCGGCCGCCCGCCGCGGACCATGCCGCGTGCGTGACGGCCAAAGGCTGTTCCGAACGCAGCGAAATTGAACGGCGGACTTCCCGGATGGCGCAGATGAATCCGACGCTGGCTTGAGAGGGGGGAATCCTGCCGAAAAAACACGCTTTTCAGGCATAGCAGTGCGGAGCGATGCAGGAGTGCGGGCACTTTTTACCGGCTTCCTCGCGATCCTGGGCATCCCTGATTTTCAGAAGCTACGGCGGGTAAATCACCGCGGTTCCCACCGCCCTCTGCGGTGCGAAGTTGAGGTTGGGGTAGCGAGAGGAGGAACGCGTGGCGCGTTCTTCAGCCAGAACCCCAACTTGAACGCGTCCGCCGGAGGCGGACGTTTCCCCAGGCCAATCAGTTCGCGAGCACGCGGTCGACCGTGGCCACCAATTCGGAACCGCTGAACGGTTTGGCGAGGGTGGCGGCGGCGCCGAGCTTTTGGGCGATGCTGAGGTAGTCCTTGGCGTTCAACCGTCCGCCGCCGGAGATGGCGATGACCTTCAGGGCCGGCATCGTCTTGCGCAGGGTGATGATCACCTCGATGCCGTCCTTGGTCGGCATGATGATATCGGTGATGATGAGGTCGAAATGGCTGCTGGCGGCGTGGGCGATGGCCTCCTCGCCGTTGGTGGCGGTTTCCACCTCGTGACCCGACATCCGGAGGAACTCGCCCTGCATGCCGAGCAGGTCCTGGTTGTCGTCTACAAGAAGGAGTTTCGCCATGATGGGGACGGGTAGGGTAAAGCCCCGGTTTGCAGGGGGAGTCAATCCCTCAGGCGTCGACGGCGGCACGAGCGGTGGGAGGACGACGCGGAAAAGGGGACAAGGGGAAGACGCGTAGGAGAGTTGGCCGGTGCGAGGGTTCAGTCGCGCAGCACGCGGCGCAGGGTCTCGACGAGACGTTCCTCCTTGAAGGGTTTCGGCAGAAAATGCGCGACGCCCTGGGAGCGCAGCTGCGCGATGCCGGCTTCGTCGAGGCGGCCGCTGGCGACGATCACGGGGAGGTCGGGCCGGTTTTCCCGGATCCAGCGGGCAAGCCCGAGCCCATCGAGCACGGGCATCTGGAAATCGGTGAGCACCACGGCGGGAGGTGCGCCGGAGGAAAGGGCGTGCACGGCCTCGGCCCCATTGGCGGCGGTCTGGACCTCCAGGCCGAGGTTGCGGAGCACGTGGGCGGCGATCTCGCGCACCGCGGCCTCGTCCTCGACGAGGAGGACGACCTGCCCGCGACCCGACCATCCGGCGGCGGCAGGGTTGGCGGCGATGGTGGCGGGAGTGGGCGCGGTGGCCTCGCGGCCCGCGGCGGGGAGGAAGACGCTGAAGGTGGATCCGCGGCCGGGTTGGGACTCGACACGGATGGCGCCGCCGTGGCTGCGCAAGATACCCAGCGCGGTGGGCAGCCCGAGCCCGGTTCCCTCGCCGGCGGGCTTCGTGGTGAAGAACGGATCGAAGATGCGCTCAAGCACCGCGGGGTCGATGCCGGACCCGGTGTCGGTGAAACGCCAGACCACGTGGGGGCCGGGCCGGAGGTCGCCCAACGGGGATGATTCCGCGGTGGAGATCTGCTCGCGACGGGCGGTGATGCGGAGCGCGCCGCCGGAGGGCATGGCGTCGCGGGCGTTGACGCAGAGGTTGAGCGCCACCTGGTGCAGCTGCGTCTCGTCGCCGAGGACGTCGGGCAGATCGGGCGCGGCCTCGCAGGACACCGTCGTGGCGCGTGGGAAGGTGCTGCCGGTGAGCGCGACCACCTCGTCGAGCAGCCGGGCGGAATCGACGGGCTTCCGTTCCCCGTCGGCGCCGCGGGCGAACGTCAGGAGCTGGCGCACCATCCCGGCCGCGCGGGTGGCGCTGGCCTGAAGCGTCCCGAGGATATCGGCGCGCTCCGGGAACCGGCGCTGGAGGAGGGTGATGCCGAGGGTGATGGGAGCGAGGGCGTTGTTGAGGTCGTGGGCGATGCCGCCGGCGAGCGTGCCGATGCTTTCGAGGCGCTGGGAGCGCAGCCGGATCGCCTCCTCGCGTTTTCGGGCGGAGATGTCGCGCAGGATGGTGCCGGCCTGCCGGCGGCCATCGCGCGCACGGTAAGTCTGCGAGGTCACCTCGACCTCGAAGCGCTCGCCGTCGGCGCGGCGGCTGTAGAGCTCGCCATGGAACAGGCCGTCGCTCGTGTTTCGGGCGACCGCCTCGGCCGCGCGGGGATCGGAGAGATCGATGATGACGTCGCGCCCGCGACCGATCAGCCCCTCGCGGGTGCGGCCGAGCAGGCGGCAGGCGGCGGGATTCACCTCGAGGATGATGCCCTGGTCGTTGCTCACGAACATCGCGTCGACCGCCTGGTCGAAGAAAGAGGAAAAGCGCTCCTGGCTTTCGGCGAGGAGGGCAAGCGTGGCCTTGCGCTGGGTGACATCGTAGGCGGTGCCGCGGAAGCCGGCAGGCTCGCCCTGGGCTCCGGCCACCACGCGAGCGTTGACCACGACGCTGATCCGCGCGCCCGCGGCCGACTGCCACTCCAGCTCTACCCCGCTGATCTCGCGGTCCGCGAGCAGGCGACCGAAGGCCGCCTCGCCGGCGGCGCGAGCGCCCCCGGGGGGCACCGGTTCCAGATGCCACCAGGGCAGTCCGATCAACCGGTCGGGCCCGTGGCCCGTGCTTTGCCGCCAGGTTCGATTCACGTAGGTGAGCGCGCCGCGGATGTCGGTCTCGAAGATCAGATCCGGCGAGGTCTCGACGAGGTCCTGGTAACGGCCCTCCGAGCGCCGCAGCGCCTCCTGCGCGGTGCGGATCCCGGTGATGTCCTCCATCGTGAAGTAGACTCGGGCCTCGGCGCCGTTGCGCCCCGCGAAGAGCGGGATGGCATTGACGCGATACCAGCCGAGGCGGCCGTCCTGGCGCGAGACGAGGCCGAGGACGACGTCGCGCACCTCGCGCCGCTCGCGCAGGCTGACGTGGGAAGGGCGTTCCTCGACGGGGACGAAGGACCCGTCCTCGCGGAAAGGGCCCTGGGAAACGCCGGCGCGGTGCTCCCCGCGCACCAGTTCCTCGCGCGAGTAGCCGAGGAAACGCTCGGCCGCCGGGTTGGCCTCGATGACACGGCCGGAATGGTCGTAGATGATGACGCCCTGAGGCATCGACTCGAAGAGCAGGCGCTGCTGCTGCTCGCTGCCGCGGAGGCGGTCCTGGAGCACGCGAAGCTCGGTGATGTCGGCCAGGTTGCCGATGAACCCGGTGACGGCCCCCGCGTGGTCGCGCAGCGGGGTCAAGGTACGTATCACCCAACGCTCCGCGCCGTCGGGGCGTTGCAGCCGGTGGTAGAGCGGCGCGGCGTCGCGGGCCGTCGCGGGCGAATCCCACACGGCGCGCATGGCCTCGCGGTCCTCGGGATGGATGGCGCGAAGCCAGCCGTGGCCGAGTGCCTCGGCCTCGGATAAGCCGGTCATGTCGCGCCAACGCTGATTGGTGGAGAGGCAGCCCCCCCGATGGTCGAGGGAGAAGATGCCGGTGGGTGCCGCCTCGGTGAGCACCCGGAGGCGGTCCTGCACCTCCCGGGTGGTTGAGAGGGCCTGGTTCACGGCCTCAGCGAGCTGGGCGAATTCAGCGTGGTGGACCCCGCCGACGCGCGCGTCGTCCTCGCCGGCCGCGAACGCCCGCGCGGCGTCGCGTATGCTGTTGGCCGGGCGGTGGACGAAGCGGTGGATCAGCCACGCGGCGAGGAGGAGGGCGGCGGTGGAAAAAAGGATGCGCTGCAGCGAGAGCGAGACGACGGCCGCGCGCGCCAGGCCCAGTTCCTCCGCGATCGAAGCGCGCAGGTAGACCACGGCCTCGCCCGGCATGACGCGGAGACCGGAGGTCCGCCACGGCAATTGGATGGGCGCGAGCGCGACCACGGTTTCGCCGTCGGTGCGCACGCCCGGCCGCAAGTCCGCGGTCTCGAGAAAGCCGCGCAGGTCCGCGACCAGGCGGGGGTCCCCGAGGCGGGCGAGCGGCTGGCCGAGGTCGTCGGGCCGGCCCGAGGCGACGACCACCCGTTCGGGCAGGCCCAGGATGACAAGCTGCTCGAGGTTGGCGCCGAGCGCTAGGCGGCCGATGATCTCGCGCAGTTTCGTCTCGTCGGCGATCGCCTCGGCGGCGGTGACGACGGAGGTGAGGTAGGCGCGGGCGCGGAGCTCGGCCGGATCGCGCACGGCCGAGTGCAGCGTGCGGTCGAGCTGCCAGAGGCCGTAGAGGGACCAGACGAACATCGCCGCGAACATCGGCGCGAGCACCCGCCGCGCGGTCGAGGCGCGGACCATCGCGAGCCAGCCGGATCCGGTTCCTCTGCTCATCGCGGATTCAGCGCCTCGCGCAGGACGGCGGGTTCGAGGAGCTCGGCCGCGGGGATGTCCCGGGTCAGGGCCCCGTAGTCGCGCAGGGCGCGGATGGCGCCTTCGGTGGCGAGACGCACGGTGCCGCCGGGGCCGAACCGGGCGGGCTGGCTGGAAAGCCTGGGCAGCTCGAGACCCGCGAGCTGGCGCGCGAGCTCCTCCTCGGTGACACCGCCGCGCCGGGCGAAAAGCCGGCGGGCGGCGGGGTCGGTGCGCAACGCATCCAGCGCGCGCTGGTTGGCGCGCAGCAGCGCCGCCAGCTCCCGGCCGCGCGCCCGCACCGTCGCCGCGTCGGCGATCAGCACGTCGATGATCGCCCCCGGGGCGTCGGCGCTGGAAAAAATCCGTCGTGCGCCCGTGGCGCGGACCGTTTCCTCGGCTTCCGGCGGATAGGTGCAGACGGCGTCGACCTCGCCCGCGCGGAGCGCCGCGAGTTTCGCGGGGTGGGAGAGCGGGACTTCCCGGATGTCGTCCGGGGCGAGGCCGTGAGCGCGGAGCGCCGCGGCGAGCAGCAGGAGGTCCGACGTGCCGGGCTCGATGCCGACGCGGCGCCCGCGCAGCTCGGCGACGCCGTTGATGCCGGGCCGCGCCAGAATCACGTCGGGCCCCAGGGAGACGTTGAGCAGGGAGATGGCGCGGGGCGCGCACCCGTCGTACGCGGAGGAGGCGATGAGCTCGACGAGGGTGCCGCCGATGAGGTCGGCCTCGCCGAGCTTGAGAAGCCGGCGGGAGGCGCCGAGACCGTCGGTGGTGAGGATGCGCACGGCGACGCCCTCGGCGGCGGTGAAGCCGAGCTGTTCGGCGAGCCAGAGCGTATCGTAGCCGGGCCAGACGTTGACGGCGATCCGCAGCGGCGGTGGCGGCGATTCGCGGGTGCACGCCGCGAGGACGAGCAGAAGGGGCGCGGCGATGAGCGCCCGCCGGCGGTAGCGGTGGTTCACGGGCGGCTCCGGTCCAGGGCCTGCTGCAGCGCCTCGACGAGCTTCGCCTGGGAGAAGGGCTTGTCGAGGATGGCGTCGACGCCCTCGACGGCGAGGGCGTCGGTCTTCTGCTCGTCGAGGGTGCCGCTGGCGAGGACGATGCGGGCCTCGGGGATCATGCGGCGGAGCGCGGGCACGAGCATCTGGCCGTTCATGTGCGGCATGTCGTAGTCGGTGATGACGAGCCGGATCTCGCCCGGGTGGTCGGCAACCTGGATGAGGGCCTCGGTGCCGTCGCCGGCGAGCAGCACGTTGAAGTTGAGGCCGGTGAGGACGGTGCGGCTGATCTCGCGCACGGTGTCCTCGTCATCGACGACCAGGATGGTCTCGCCATTGCCGCGGAAGACCCCGGGACGGGCCTCGCTCGTCGCGGCGGTGGAGGAGGTGGCGGCTGCCGGGAGGTAGATCTCGAAGGCGCTGCCAAGGCCCGGCTTGGACTCGACGCGGAGGAAGCCCTCGTGGCTGCGCACGATCCCGAGCACGGTGGAGAGGCCGAGGCCGGTGCCCTTGCCCTGCTCCTTGGTGGTGAAGAACGGGTCGAAGATGCGTTGGATCACCTCGGGCGGCATGCCGGCGCCGGTGTCGCGCACGGTCCAGCGCGCGAAGTTGCCGGCGCGCGCTCTCTCGGTGCCGCTGGCGAAGGTGCCGTCGACCGCGGCGTTGGCGGCCTCGATGATGAGGGTGCCGCCGTCGGGCATGGCGTCGCGGGCGTTCACGCAGAGGTTGAGCAGCACCTGGTGGAGCTGGGTGGCGTCGCCCATCACGTCCCACAGGCCGGGCGCGAGCTCGACCTCGAGGGTGATGTTCTTGGGGAACGCGCTGCGGATGATCTGCGCCATCTCGTCGATGATGCGGCGCGGCTGGAGGCTGCGGCGCTCGCCCTCGGTGCCGCGGGCGAACGTGAGCAGCTGTTTCACCATGCCGGCCCCGCGCCGGGTGCATTTCTCCATCGTGTCGATCAGCGAGGCGTTCTGCGGATAGCGGGTGCGGAGCAACTCGAGTCCCATGGCGATAGGCGCGAGGGCGTTGTTCAGATCGTGGGCGATCCCGCCCGCCAGCGTGCCGATGCTCTCCATGCGCTGGGCGCGCAGTTCGTTGTGGCGCGCGCGCTCGCGCTCCGTCACGTCGTCGATCTGCACGACCACGCCGCCCTCCGGGCCGCTGTCCAGGGCCTGGACGTGGAGCTCGCCCGTGAACTCCGTGCCGTCGCGGCGGCGTCCGGTGAGGCGCAGTGAGCGCACCTGCTCGCCCGGCGCGGGCAGGGCGCGCCCGGGGGGCAGGAAGCCCGCGGAAACCAGTATCTCGAGCAGCGGCCGGCCCGTCATTTCGGCGCGCGCCCGGCCGATCATCTCCTCGGTCTGCCGGTTCGCCAGGCGGATGCAGCCCTCCCCGTCGATCATCAGCAGCGCGGAAACGGCCGACTCGAACAAGGCCTCGAACTGCCGGCGGGAGCGCTGGCGCGCCTCCTCGGCGATCACGAGATCCGTGACGTCGATCACCGTGCCGGAGAGCCCGGTGACCCGCTCGCTGTCGTCGCGCACCACCTCGCCGCGCATCTGGATGTTCCGCGTTGACCCGTCGGGCCGGATGATCCGCAGGGAGTTGATGTAGGTCTGCCCCGTGCGGACGGCGCGTTCGATGCCCGCGGCGTGGCCCGGTAGATCCTCGGGGTGGACGAGGGAGCGGAAGAGGTTGCGGTCCGGCTTCGGGCCGGAGCGGTCATGGCCGAAGATGGCGAGCGCCTGGTCGGAGCAGTCGATCCGGCCGGTGGCGAGGTCGACCTCCCAGACGCCGAGCTTGCCGATCTCCTGGGAGCGGGCGAGGCGCCCGGCGAGGCGGCGCATCTCGGTCTCGGCCTGCTTACGCTCGGTGATGTCCTGCGCGATCGCGATGACGCGGACGACCCCGTCGACCATGATGCGGTCGAGCACCACGTCCTCCCAGAAGACGCGCCCGTGGCGGTCGCGGTTCTTCCACTCGAAGCGGTGGGCGCCCTCGCGGGCGGCCCGGTGCACGACCCGGAGCACGTCGGCGGCGGAGTAGGGAGGCTCGATCCAGAAGTCGAAACGTTGCAGCTCCTCGAGCGAGGTGAGCCCGTAGGACTCGATCGCCCGGCGGTTGGCTTGGAGGATCGCCCCGGTCTCGGCGTCCTGCAGCAGGATGGAGACGCCGGCGTTCTCGAAGAGCACGCGGAAGCGGCCCTCGCTCTCGCGCAGCGCGGCCTCGGCGCGGAGTCGCTCGGTGACGTCGCGGATGAACGCGTTGAAGCTCCGCCGGCCTCCGACCTGCGTCACGGAGGGGGAGAACTCCGTGCGGATCTCCACCCCGTCCCGGCGCCGCGCCCGCACCTCGATGCGGCGTGTGATGTCGTCTCCGGATCCGGTCTCGACCAACCGGCGGAAGTCCCGCGCGAAACCGGCGCGGTCCTCGTCGACGACGATGAGCTCCGCCAGGTCGCGGCCGGCCGCCTCGGCGGCCGGCCAGCCGAAGAGTGATTCGGCGCGCCGGTTCCAGAACTCGACGCGGCCGGTCCCGTCGGTGGTCACCACCGCCTCGAGCGCGGAGTCGAGCATCTGCCGGGTGCGGGCCGCGCCGTCTCGGACCTGCCCCTGGGCCTGTTCCAGAGCGGAGAGCTGGGCGCGGACGCGGTGGTACGCGGCCAGCCCGAGCCCGCCGAGCAGCACGAGGGTCGCGAGCACGCCGAGCGCAGTCACGCGCGCCTGCAGGCGCGCGGCCTCCCAGTCCTCGGCGGAGAAATCCACCCCCATCGCCGCCTCGACCGAGCCGTCCGGGCGGTGCAGCGGCACCCACGCGGTGATCCAGGTGCCCCACTCGTCGGTGACGGGCTCGAACTCGAAGAGGGCCTCGCCGCGCAGGGCGCGCTCGATTTCCGGCGTGACCTCCGGGTAAGGCTTGCCGATGGGCGTGCGCTGCTCGCGCTCCCCCTCGATCCGGCCGTTGCGGTCATAGTCGGTCTCCGAATCCACCACGAGCACGACCTTCCCGTCGGGCGTGCCGCGCATCGTGTAGATGTCGCTCACGTGCGGCGCCAGCCGCAGGAGTTTGCGCTGGGTCTCGATGAGCGCGAGGTAGCCCGGGTCGTCGGGGGGTGTCCGCAGCGTGATGCGGTGGTGACCGCCCTGTTCGAGCTGATCCGCGATGAGCGGGGCGAGGTCGACCAGCAGGTCGCGGATGCCCTGCTGCGCCTTTGTCCCGGCCCAATTGACGGGCCACCAGCAGGCCGTGGCGATGGCGGCGAGGGCAAGCCACTGCCAGGGTCGTTGCGGGATCCCGGTGCGGCGTCGCAGGTAGGAGCGCAGTGCGCCCAGGCCCGCCGCGAGCAGCACGACAAAGGCGACGTAGTCGAGATGGCGCGGCAGCGAGGAGCTCAGTTCTTCGATCATGGGTCGGGCGGGACGGGTTCAGCCTTGAGGGCCGGCGAGGGCGCCTTCGAGCGCGGCCGCCAGCTGTTCCTCGGTGAATGGCTTGAGGATGATTTGCGCGACCCCGGCCTGGGCGAGCTCGCGCTGCTGGGCGGTGTCGACGCGGCCGCTGACGACCACGATGGGCAGACGGGGCAGCATGTGCCGCAAGGTGCGGATGAGCTTCAGGCCGTCGACGCCCGACATGTGGATGTCGGTGACAAGCGCATGGAGTCCGGCGCGTTCTTCGGCGGCCCTGATGAGCGCCTCGGTGCCGTCGGCCGCGGCGGAAGTGCGGTAACCCATGCCCTGCAGCGTGGCGCAGAGGGTCTCCAGCACGAGTGCCTCGTCGTCGACCACGAGGAGATGCCTCCCTGCGCCACTGGCCGCGGGGGCGGCGGCCGGCGAGACCGAGGTGGCGGCCGGTTGCGAGCCGGTCTCCAGTTCTGCCGCGGCCGCCGGCAGGTGGACCCGGAAGCAGGCGCCCCGGTGCGGTTCGGAGCTCACGGTCACAAAGCCGCCGTGTTCGCGGACGATGCCGGCGAGCGTGGAGAGCCCCAGCCCGGTGCCCGGTTCGGGACCCTTGGTGGAGAAGAAGGGCTCGAAGATCTGCCCGATGATACCCTTGGGGATACCCACCCCCGAGTCCTGCACCCGCCACACGACATAGTGGCCGGGGCGCGCCTCGGCCGCCCCCGCGGCGTACGCCGCGTCGACCAGCAGGTTGCCCGCCTCGATCTCGAGCGAGCCGCCGTCGGGCATCGCGTCGCGGGAATTCACGCAGAGGTTGAGGAGCACCTGCTGGAGCTGGGTGAAGTCGCCGAGGACCGGCCGGGTGTCGGGCGCGCAGCGGGTCTGCACGCGGATGTTGCGCGGGAACATGGCGCCGACGAGCGCCTCTAAATTGGCGAGGATTTCGCCGGACCGCACGAGCGTGCGTTCGCCGCCGGCCCCGCGGGCGAAGGTGAGCAGCTGGCGGATGACGTTGCTGCCGTGCGCGGCGCTCTTCAGCAGGCGCCCGTAGATCTCGTCCTCCCCGGGATGCTTCCGGCGCAGGAGCTGGAGACCGAGGGTGATCGGCGTGAGGGTGTTGTTGAGGTCGTGGGCGATGCCGCTCGCAAGGTTGCCGATCGCCTCGAGCCGCTGGCGCTGCATGCGCCCCGCCTCCGCGTTGCGCCTCTCCGTCACGTCCACCGCGAGCCCGGCCGCGCGGTAGACGGCGCCCGCGGCGTCGCACACCGGGAAGGAACGGTCCTGCACGCGCCGGATGACGCCGTCGGGGCGCCGGATGCGGTACTCGAGCTCGGCCGGGCCGGCGCCACGGCGGTCGGCGAAGTCCCGGGCCGCCGCACGGTCCTCCTCGTGGACGGCCTCGAGCCAGGCCTCGTCGGAGGCCCACAGGTGATCCTCCGGACGGCCCCAGACCTTGGCGAACGCAGGTGAGACGTAGAGGAAGCGCCCGGTGGCGAGCTCAATGGTGTAGAAGACATCGCCGATGTTATCCGCGAGCTGGCGGAAGCGCCGCTCCGACTCGGCGAGTTCGATGGTGCGCTCGGCGACCAGTCGTTCGAGGTTCTGGCGGAGCGCGCGGTTCGCCTCCTCCGCCCGGCGGCGGCGCTCGCGTTCGAAAGCCAGCACGACGCAGGCGGCCGCGGCGGCCGCGAACCGCACCTCCTCGGCCTCCCACTCCGTACCCTCGGCCTCGCGGGCGAAAACCACATACCCGGCTGGTCGGCCTTGCAGCATCACCGGCGCCACGATCGCGCCCGTGGTTTCCGCCGGCAGAAAGTCCGTGCCGGCGAGACCCGCCAGCGCCGGCGAGTCAGCGAGCCGGTTCACCGCGACGGGGAACTCTCCGTTGATCGCCGCGAGCACCGGTCCGGGGTCGGCGGGGCGCGCGACCCGCGCCCCGCCCGGGGCCGTCTCGCGGCGGCGGCTCCGGCACTCAAGGACGACGCCGTCGGGCGAAAGCATCCAGACCGAAGATACGGACAGGCCGACCGACTCGCGGGTGGAACGCGCGACGAGGTCGAGGTACTCCTCGAGCTCCCCGTCGCTCCGTTCGCGGAGCAGCAGCAGGTTCGACTGGAGGCGCAGGACGCGCTCGCTTCGCCGGCGCTCGATCTCCTCCGCCCGGCGTTGCGCCGTCACGTCGCGGAGGACCGTCCGCGTCGCGATCGGGCGGCCCTGCTCGAACCGCACGGTGGCGCGGCCGCGCAGCACGACGCTGCGGCCGTCGCGCGCGACGAAGCGGGTCTCGATCTCGCCGATGTCCTCGCCGGACATCAGGCGCTGGAACAGCATCCCGCAGTGGGCCTGCTCCTCCGGATGGATGAGGTTGAAGAGATTGATCCCCGCGATCTCTTCGTCGCCGTAGCCGAAGGTCTCCCGCCAGCGGCGGTTCACGTACTGAATGCGGCCTTGCGGATCCACGCTCTGGATGATCTCCGACGTGCCGTCGAACAGGTCGCTCAACCGGTCGGCAGTTTCGCGCAGGGTCCGCTGCTCCGCCCGCGCCGCGAGGGCGGCGGCGATCCGTCCGGGCAATTCCGCGAGGTGCTCGCGACCGGCGCGCTTGACCACGTAGCCGGAAAAGCCGGCCTCGAGCGCGCGGGCCGCGGTCCCCTCGTCACCGCGACCGGTGACGAGCAGCATGGTGCGGCCGGCCGCGGCGTTCCCGTCGGGGAAAAGCTCAAAGGTGGCGCCGTCCGGCAAGCGCGCCTCGGTGACGATGACGTCGAACGACTCCACCGCGAGCAGGGCGCGCGCCTCCGCGAGGCCACCGGCCGGTGTGATGCTCCAAGGCGGGTTTTGGTCCCGCGCGAGGCGGCCGAGTTCCGCCCGCTCGGTGGCGTCGTCATCCAGGTGCAGGAGGCGGATCGGGTCTTTCATCGGTCGGTATGGAGACGGTTCACGCGGGGATTCCGGGCCCGCGAGGCGGGCACGAACAGTTCAAAGCGGGCCCCGCGCGGCTTTGCCGGCCGGTGGGCGATCCGGCCTCCGGTTTGCGCGACGGCCGCGCGGGCGAGGGCGAGATCGAGCCCGGCTCCCGGCCGGTCGAGCGCGCCCTTCCCGCGGAAGAACGGGGTGAAAAGAACCGGTCGTTCCGCAGGCGGGACGCCCGGCCCGTGGTCGCGGATGGCGAAAAGGAGCCCACCCGGCCGCGTGGTGACCGTGAGCTTCGCGCGCGTCCCACCGGTCGCATGAACGAGGGCGTTGCGCAGGAGGGCGCCCAAGGCGACCGCGACCGGCGCGGCGGAGAGGCGCCACGCGCCCGCCGGGCTGCGGGCTAGCGTCAATCGCACGCGGCTGTTTGGCTCCGCGGCGCGGGCATCCCGCACTTGCTCGCCGAGCCACTTCGCCAGCGGTACGGGCGCGAAGGCGTCTGGCCCCCCTTCGTGCACCTGCGCCAGTTGGCCCAACTGGTCCAGCAACCGCGTCAGCCTGGCGCCGGAATCGCGCAACGCCGCCCGCCAGCGCTTCCGCGCGGACTTGTCGATCCCGGGGCCGGATTGCAGCAGCAGGTGGGACGCGGCCTGAAGCGCGGTGGCGTGGTTCTTCAGGAGATGGACCGCGCGTCCGATGAATTCAGGCTCGCGCCAGAAGGGCGGGGCGGCCGCAGGTGAACGTCTGGCGGTCATGGGCCGGCGCCTATCCGATCCGTGGCGGCGGTTGCACCATCGTCGATTGCCGCGCCAACGGGTTCGCCGGGAACGAGGCCCAGGGTGAGGGCGGCCCGATGAAAATCGCGTTTGGTGCGGGCGCCGGTCGCGCGGGCGATGCGCCGGCGCACCTTGTAGACGCCCGAGGCCGAGAGGTTGAGGCTGGCGGCGATGTCGCGGACTGGCTCGCGGAGCGCGAGGCGCCGCAGCACCGTGAGATCGGTGGCTTGGAGCACTTCGGTTTCCTCCCGGCCGCTCGCGTGGTTGCGGAGCACCTCGGCCGCGCGGGGACCGAGACAGTGTTCCCCGCGCGCGACCCGGCGCAGCGTGGCGACGAGTTCCGGCAATCCGCTGGATCTTTCAACAAACGCGTGCGCGCCCAGGACGAAAGCCGTGGCGATGGCCGAAGGGTGGTTCACCGAGGTGCAGACCACGATCCGGGCCGGGTGCTTCCGTTCGCCGAGGGCGGCGATGAGTTCCAGTCCGCCCCGGTCAGGAAGCGACAAGTTGAGCAGCACCAAGTCGATTCTGCGGTTTTCGAGGGCCGTCTCCGCTTCGGCGGCGGTGCCGAGGCGAGCCACAACCGTGAAACCGGACTGGGCGCGCAGCGTGTCGGCGAGCATCGCGGCGAAGAGCTCCAGAGGCTCCACGATCAGGATCCGCGTGGGTTTAACCCCAGCCCAAGGCTCCGCGGTCCTCGTTTCCTGATGCATTATTACCCAGATGAGGGCGGAGAGCGGGGAGCCACCCAACAAAAATCGCCGCCGAATCAGCCGTTCGCCCGCCGGCGACCGCCCGCGCGGCCCGGGCCGGCTCAGCTGATGTCCGCTCGGTGGGCCCCGACCAGACCCATCTCGATCGCGTAGCGGGTGAGGTCCTGCGCCGTGGACGCGTTGGCTCGCTCCATCAGGGTCTGGCGGACGCGGTAAACCTTTTGCACGGAGAGGCCGAGCTCATGGGCGGCGGCCTTTACCGCCACGCCGCGGGCGAGTTTCTCCAAGACTTTCAACTCGATATCCTCGCCGCGCCGGCGGCCGCGCACCTCGGGCCGCAGCAGGGTGGTCAGCAGCCGGCTCGGCCCCGGACTGAAATGCATGCCGCCCTCCCGCAGCCGGCTCAGCGCGAGGCTCAATTCATCGAGGGAGTCGCTCTTCTCGACGTAGCCGGCGGCCCCGTGGGCGAGCGCGAGTTGCAGTGAGTGGGCGGTGGAGGTGGCGGAGTAGATGAGCACGCGCGGCGGGCGGGCCAGTTCGCCCAGCTTCATCAGCGCGGCGATGCCGCCGTCTCCGCGCAGCATCAGATCGAGAATGACGATGTCGACCTCACCGGCGCGCGCCGCGCCGAGCGCCGGGGGGGCGTCCGGGCTGGAGCCGGCCACCACGAAGCCAGGCTGCAGGGAAATGAATGACTGCAGGAGCTGGCGGATCGAAAGGTGATCCTCCGTGATCCAAACGCGGCAAGCGCGGCCGGGAGCGACGGAGGGTTTCGGCTCGGATTTGGGCATCGGGGCGGAGGCGGATGGGGAACGAGCGAATTCGTCGCGAAATACCCCGCGAGGGCAAGTTCCGCCAGGACGGCCGCGGTAAATTAGCGGGTCTGCCCCATCGAAATCACCACCCAGCGCATCTTTCACGGCGTCCCAGATTTGCGGTTGACCCTCGTCTCGGCGGCGACCTTCCTTGCCCCTTCGCCAACCGCCGGACGTTGAAAAAACTTCCGGACGGGCACCCGGAGAGGTGACAGAGTGGTCGAATGTGCGTGATTGGAAATCACGTGTACCCGCAAGGGTACCGGGGGTTCGAATCCCCCCCTCTCCGCCAGTTTTTTCTCAAGACAACGACTGGCTGGCCCATGGTCACTGCAGAGGGAAACTCTCTTTCGCCTCAATCGGCCTTTTCCCTCACGGCCAAGATTTTCCGTAAGCAGCCAAGCAACGACGCAGCATCGTGCGTACTTCTGGCGTGCGCTTGTCCCAGCGGCCGTCACCAGGCGAGTGGTATGGAAGCCAAAACTTTCGGGGCGAATTCGCGCCAAAACCGACCAACCGTTAAAATGCCGGACGCGTCGAAGCGTGTCACCACCGCTTCATACCGAAACGTGGGTGGCGTTTCTCGTGCTTAAGAATCGTGACCCTCACGACGTCCAGTTTCTCGCGATAGACGACAACGTAAGGAAAATGGCGGAGTCGAATCCGTCGGAATGCGGTGGTACCTTGGTAAAACGCAAACTGCCGCGGCTCGGACTTAATCGCCGCCAGACAGTCCCGCATTTCAGCCTCCAACCGATCTGCCAAGTGCCCGCCGCCTTCTGCGGCATAATAATCGATCGCCGCGTTGAAGTCCTGCTGAACGGCCGGATGGAACTCCAGCGTCATCCGCGCGAGCGCCGCACCCCTGCCCAGAATTGCTCTTCGCTCAGCGGCTGCACTCGGCCGCTTTCAAGCTCCGCATCTCGACGGAGTGCCTCGGCAATTATCTCGTCGGGTTCGTGAGCAGCTGGCGGCAGGGGAAGGCTCCCCAAGAGCGTGTCAGCAAGGTGCAGCCGATCGCTCTCCGGCAGACGGAGGATAGCAGCTTCAATCTCTTGCAGGGTGCTCATGGGTCGAAAGCTACTGCACGCGAAACCACTGGCAAGGTCAGACACGATTTCGACAGCGGCGCCTGCCAGTTGCCCACTGCGATCGGGAGAAGAAGAGCGCTCGAGGAACCGGCAGCACTCGACCTCTTCTGCAGTTATTAGCGCCGCGGATGTTCTTGTTAAAATCCCCCCCTCTCCGCCGGCCTCCGCCGAGCTTACGGCTGGCAGGCCGAATCCAGCGGCTGACTGGCGTCAGACCGCAAGGGCAGTGGACCTCTTGATGAGGTTGCGCAGCTCGCCGGTTGGTCCCGGTCACGGCCGAAGCTGAAAACCCGGCCGAGGTGGATTTGTTTTCGGCAGAGTCTTCATCGCACGCTCATGAACGCACGATCTCGTCGGGCGCGTTTTTTGTCCGCATCGGGTGCGGTGGCCTTTGTCGTAGGCGCGGTTGATCCGCTCGAGGGTTCCGTCGTCGTGCTGGGTGGGAGTGCGCTCCTGCTAGCGGGTGAAATCCTGAGGGTGGGGAAGCAGCGGAGGCTGGCGCTCTGGATCAGCGTTTTCGCCCTGACGGCCACGGGTGTGGCAATGATGTTTTTCCTGAGTTCACGGGGCGGTTTGGGCGGGGAGCGGGGGTATTCCTGGTGGTGGGTGGTGCTGATCCTGCCCTACCCGGCGGGTTGGCTGCTGGGGATTGGCGGCCTGGTGGCGCGAGGCGTCCGGTGGGCGCGATCCCGCTGAGCGATCGCGTCCCTGACCGCCTGGCCAGCCGTGCCCGCCCGGCGCGCCCTTCAGCTCGCCATGCGGCTTCGGAACGCGTGCACTGCCCAGATTCCCCGCTGCTATGACCGCACCTGCGCCCGGTTCCGTCCCTCCCGCCGATCTCGATCTCGCGCGAATCCTTTGGGACTGGCAGTCGGCGCATGAGGAGCCGGCACCAGCTGACGCCGCGCTCGGTTTGGGCAGCTACGATATTCGCGTCGCCGATCGTTGCGTGGAGTTGTTCCGCGCCGGACGGGTCCGGCTCGTCTGCTTCTCCGGAGCGAGCGGCAACTTCACCGAGGGCCTTTTCCCCCGCGGGGAGGCGCACGCTTTCGCCGACCGCGCCCGCGAACTCGGGTTGCCGGAGGAAGCCCTGATCATCGAGCCTGCGGCGCGCAACACCGCCGACAATATCCGGCTCGCCCGCCCGTTGCTCGAGGCCCGTGGTGTGCGGTCGATCATCCTCGTGGCCAAGCCCAACATGCTGGCGCGCGGCCGCGCCACGCTCCCGATCCATTGGCCCGGGCTCCGGGCCGATTTCGCCGCCGCCCGTGTCCCGTTCGCGGGGGATCTCGCGCCCGGTCGCACCATCCGCGACCTGATCGAGGAACTGGTGGGCGACGCCGAGCGCCTCCGCGTTTATCCGGAGCGCGGTTGGCAGGTGAGGGTGTCCATCCCAGCCGAAGTCGCCGAGGCGGTGCGCGAGCTTATCCGCCGGGGTTACGGCGGGCATCTGCCGAAGTGATCCGCTTTTGCGGCGCGCGAAACCAGAGCTCTCCGCGGTCAAAACGAGCCGGCTTGCTTGAAAAGTTATTGCGTTAGGTGAGAATTTTTCTCACTTAACCTCTCAGTTACCCCCCCCCCCTGTTATTGCGTTAAGTCCTGATAATCAGAAGCTAGAGATATATCTAGGGATTTCACCATGCCTGAATCTAAGAATCGCGGTCCCGCTGTCCGGAAAACCGATTTCTTTGTCCCAAAACCTGCCAGGGAGTTGCTTCCTCGACCTTGTGCAGTACCAGACGGGGTTATTCTAACCCCCACTGTAAGGCCACGTTCGGCAGGTAGCTCTTTGGACCTTTTGGTCCTGGACACACAACCCGTGGCGAGGGCGGGAGCGATAGCGCTTCTGGGCGATATGTCTGGAGACTGCGTGCCGCGCCAAGCTGACTCCGCCGCCATGGCATGGTCGATGCTAGCGGCGTCACGCCCTGATCTGGTGATCCTTGAGTTGAACCTTAACGGTCCGAGCGGGCTCGATTTCATCCGGCAGGCGGCCGAGAAGTATCCCGGGCTCAGAATGCTCGTTTTTTCGGCGTACCCGGAGGTTTGGTACGCGGTTCGCGCGCTCCGTGCCGGTGCGCTGGGTTACGTGATGAAGTCGGCCGAGCCCGCGATGCTGATTTCGGCCGTGCGGCGCGTGGTGGCCGGCCGGGTTTACGCCAGCGAGGCGGTCACCGATCTCATCGTTTCACAACTGCATGACATCGGAAAGGGCCGGGCTGACCACACCTCGCGCCTGAGCGATCGTGAATTCGAGGTCTTTCTGCTCATCGGTCAGGCTTTCGGCACTTCCGAGATCGCGCGGCGTCTGCGCGTGAGCGTAAGCTCGATCGAGAGCTATCGGGCGGGCATCAAGCGCAAGCTCAGCCTGACCAATTGCGCGCAATTGGTCCACGCCGCCGTCTCCAGCGCGGTCGCGGGAACGATGGCCGTCGCCGGCTGATCCACTAGGGGGCCCCGTGGATTCCGCCTGAGGGGAAATACGCCGGACCCGATGTTCAACCGGGAAGGCGTCCTGTAGGCTACGGTATGCACTCGTTAATTAGTTCCTCCGCCCATTCCGGTTTGCCGCCTTTCGGACGCGGTCTCACGTCAGCCGTCGAGGCCCTCCCGGTTCCTCCCTCCGGCATCGGAAGCGGCGACTTGCGAGATCGAATGCAGCGTCTGCTGACTTCCGCTTTCGGGTGTGGCGTGGTTGTGAAAAATTCGGTTGGTCCGGCGGACAGCGGCGAATCGCCCGGAAACGTCGGCTGCTTCTGGGTGGAGTGCTACGCCGAGGAGCACCACGGCGAGCTCCGGCGGGTGGCAGGCGGGATGCAACCGCCGGGTCGGGGGCCGGAGGAACTGGTGGGACTCGGACTCTCCAGACGTGAGGCGGAGGTCCTGTTCTGGATCGCTCAGGGGAAGACGAACCCGGAGATCGCGGTGATCCTCGGCATCGCTCGTCGCACCGTGGCGACGCACGTCGAGCACATCCTCGCGAAGCTGACCGTTGAAAACCGCTGCGCCGCCGCGCGCTGCGCCTCGGAAGTGCTCTTTGGTTGAGGACTTATTCCGCCCCTCGGCGCACGGGTTCCGGATCGAGGTTCCGGCCGCGTCCCGTCACGCCCCGTGGCCTTGACGGGCGCCCCAGGCGTCCTTGGACGTGCGATACAGCGCCACCGCGCGCTGCTGGCGCGGCTCACCGAGGATCGCGCGCAGCGGGACGGACATGGGAAGGGAGAGTGACGGTAGCTGGAGAAAGCCGCGCCGATGGCCTCGACCGAGTCGCAACCGGCGAGGTCACGCACGAGATCCCATTCCGCCGTGAGGACATGCCCGGAAACCAGAAACCGCAGCGTGTCGGCCGCCCGCAGGCGGAGCGGGAAAACGCGGCGCCGGATCTGCCACAACGCCTTTTCGCCGGACACCCCAGCCGACCCGGCCAGTCAATCACCGATCGTGGGACGGAGCCCCGGCGGAAGAGTGCCCGGGTTGCGCACTTCCGTTGACCCTACGAACCGCCCCCGCCTTGGCCTCGGCTGGTGCGACGGCGCTCGCGATGCAGCGCCACATTGATCGTGTTGGGTTCCACGCCTAGGATCGTCGCGATCTCCTTGGTGGAATAGCCGAGCGACCGGAAGTTGGCGATCTGCTGGGCGCGAGTGTGTCGCTCGGTTCCCGGATGAGGAGCGTGCTTGTCGCGCAACAACGTGCCGGCCAGGCGCGAGGTGAGTTCCTCCTCTGGTCGCAGGCCGGATTCCACGGGTACGGTGAGTCCGAGGTAATACAGTCGGGGCAGGGAGGCGTCGGGTTTCACCCTCGCGGCCCACACCCGCGCGAGAAACCTCCGGCCGGTCTTGGTGATGTTTTCCAACTGCCCGCACCAGCCGGAGGTCGCGGATGAAATCGCCTGACGGATCTCCCGCAGGTTGGCTTCGGGATGGTCCTGGCCCGCCATCAGGCGCGGGGTGAGCCCGAGGATCTCCACCTCCTCCCAACCGTAAAGGGACGAAAAAGCGCGATTCACAAAAACGATCTGGTTGTCCGCGTTGGCAACCGTCGCTGCATGCGGAAACTCCTCGAGCAGGTTTCCCAGTCGAGAACCGCGAATCGCCACGTTCTGGGCCCGGATCGTCGGCATCTTTGCTTTAGCCAATCGCTTGCTGACGCGGCTTAAAGGTCTGCATTCTTACATGGCCTTTCATCCAGTCGTCTCTCGCTTCGGAACCACGGCCGCGGGCGGAGAACGACGGGAGGGCGCATGCAGTCGCGTCAGACTGAGGCTTCAAGCGGGTAGGACCGGGGGTGCGGTCGGGGGGAGTCCCAGAAATTCCGTTTGGACTTAGGTTTGCAATCACGGAAAGCGGCCCCGCCGGTAGAAAGGAAGTAAGCCGCACCGGCGGGGCTCCGGCCTTGGGCACAATGCTCACCGCCGGTTGCTCGAGATGTTGCGTCGCGGAATCGCGGGCGTCGGAATATGGCCAACCCCGCCCCATGACCGCAGCTCGCCGGCCTCATTCGTTTCCCCGCCTCGGGCGGGTCGCGCTCGCGGTGGGTCTCCCGCTTTTCATTGATTTGCACGGTCAGGCCCGTTCCGCGGCGGAGGATGTTCATTTCTTCGAACGCGAGGTGCGGCCGCTGCTGATCAACCGATGCCTGGAGTGTCACGGTGAACAGAAACAGAAAGGCGGGCTGCGCCTTGATTCCGCGGCGGCGTGGCGCGCGGGTGGCAATGGCGGTGCGGTGATCGTGCCGGGGGACCCCGGGGCGAGTCCGCTGATCGCGGCCGTGCGCCACGCCAGCGAGGACCTGCGGATGCCCCCGAAGGAACGCCTGCCCGCGGCCGAGATCGCCATCCTTGAAGAGTGGATACGACGCGGCGCGCCCGACCCGCGCGACGCCGCGGCGCCGATCGCGCGGAAGGCCGGCCCCATGACCCTCGACGAGGCCCTTGCCCACTGGGCCTTCCGACCGGTCGTCGCGCCGGTGCTCCCCGCCGGCGAGCCGGAGAGGCATCCGATCGACCGCCTCTTGCGGCCACGGCTGCTTGCGGAAGGACTCGGGCCGAATCCGCCGGCCGAACCGCGCGCGCTCGTGCGTCGGGCCTACCATGTGCTGCTGGGCCTGCCGCCGACTTACGAACGGGTGGAGCGATTCGCGGCCGATTCCTCGCCCGGGGCCTGGCAACGCCTGATCGACGAACTCCTTGCCCGGCCCGAGCACGGTCAGCGCTGGGCGCGCCATTGGCTCGATGTCGCGCGGTACGCCGACACCACCGACAAATCGACCGACAGCGAGCGCCGCATCCCGTTCGCGCACACTTACCGCGACTGGGTGGTCGAGGCGATCAACCGCGATTTGCCGTACGACCGATTCGTCCGCCAGCAGATCGCGGCCGACCTGCTGCCCGCGGCGGAGAGCCCGGATCTCCGCGCCCTCGGCTTCCTCACTGTCGGACGCCGCTTTGAGGGGAACCTGGACGCCGCCGAACTGGTCATCGACGACCGGATCGATGTGGTCAGCCGGGGCTTCCTCGGCCTCACGGTCGCGTGCGCGCGCTGCCACGACCATAAGTTCGACGCGCTGCCGACGGCGGACTATTACTCCCTGTTCGGCATTCTCGCGAGCACCGACGAGCCGCTTGACCTGCCCGAGGTGGGTGCGGCGCCGGAAAATGATGAAGTGCGCGCGTACCGGGCGAAGCGCGCCGGGTTTTTGGCGGCTTACGAACGCCTGATCGACGAGATCGCCGGGAACGCGCGGCGGCGCCTGCGGGAACTGGCGAAGGAAAACCTGCGTTACCTCGTGGAGGAGTCTCCCAACCATCGCACGGTGGACGGGTTCATCCCCCTCGACACCCCGCGCGGGTTGCTCACGCGCGGCGGGCCGCCGCGGTGGCGGGCGCTGATCGAGGCGAGCGTCGCGCGCGGCGAGAAGTTCTTCGCGCTCTGGCCCGCGCTGGAGGCGTTGCCGCGGGAAGGCTTCGCGGAACGGGCGCGGGCGGTGCTCGAGTCCGCCGAGCAGCGGGCGGAGATGCATGAACCGGCGGTGCTGGCGGAGCTGCGCCGGCGGCCGCCGGCCGCGATGCACGACGTGGCGGATGCTTTCGGACGCGTGGTCCGCGACGCGCTGGAATGTCCGGAAGGATCGGCGCTCGCCCGGCTGATCAATGCGCCGGGCAATGCCTTGGATTTCCCGAACGACGAGATCCGCCGCGACGTGCTGCGCTTTGTGAGCGAGCATGAGCTGGTGCTGCGGCGCGAAGGGGAGGCGGCGGGCAAGATCCGCACCGATCTGGTGACGCTGGAGGCCACGGCACCGGTGGCGCGGGCGCAGGTGGTCGGCGCCACGCGCGAGCCGTTCGCGCCCCGCGTGCTCACGCGTGGCGACCGCCTGAAACCCGGGGCACCGGTGCCGCGCCGGATCCCGCGCGTGCTGGCGATGGTCGACGACGAAGAGTTTGCCGACGACGGCCGCCGGCGCCTCGCCGCGGCGCTCGCCAGCCCGCAAAACCCGCTCACCGCGCGGGTGATCGTCAACCGCGTGTGGCAGCAGCACTTCGGCAGCGGGTTGGTGGCGACCGCCGACGATTTCGGGGTGACCGGTGAGCGGCCCTCTCATCCCGAGTTGCTCGATCATCTCGCGGCGTGGTTCATGCGCAACGGCTGGTCGCTGAAGGCGCTTCACCGGCATCTGATGACCTCCGAGGCGTGGCGGCAGTCCAGCGCGCCGCAGGCCGCCGCGCTGGAGAAGGATCCCGGGAACCGTCTGGTCTGGCGGATGAGCCCGCGAAGGATCGACTTCGAGGCGATGCGCGACGGCCTGCTGCGGGTGGCTGGCCGGCTCGACGTGCGGCCCGGCGGGCGGGGCATGCCGCTGACGGACGACAACACCCGCCGCGCGTTGTACGGCCAGACGGATCGCTTCCGGATCCCGACGCTGCTGCGCAACTTCGATGTGGCCAACCCTGACACCTCGATCGCCCGGCGCGCGGAGACGACCCACCCGCTGCAGGCGCTTTTCTTCCTGAACAGCCCGTTCGTGCTCGCGCAGGCGGAGGCCCTGAACCGCCAGCCGGAGATCGCCGAGGCGGCCGGCGTCGCGGCGCGGGTCGCGTTGCTGTACCGTCGCGTGCTCTGGCGTGAACCCGCGGCCGAGGAATGCGCGCTGGCGGAGGAATTCCTCGGGCCGACCCCAGGCCCGGAGCGGTGGGCGCGGTTCGCGCAGGTGCTGTTGCTGGCGAACGAGTTTTCCCATTGCGATTGAACCTCCCCGCATGAATCCGCCGCCCCCGTTTTCCGATCCGCTCTCGCGCCGCGATATGCTGCGCCGCTGCGGCGCGGGTTTCGGCACCGTGGGTCTGGCCGCGCTGCTGGGCGACGTCGCCGCGCGCGCCGCCGAGGCCCCTCGGGCGTCCGACCCGCTGGCGCCGCGCGCGCCGCATTTCCGTCCGCGGGCGAAACGTGTGATCCAGATCCTCGCGAACGGCGGACCATCGCAGATGGACACCTTCGACCCTAAGCCGGAGCTGACGCGTTTCCATGGCCGGCGCCTGCCGATCCATTTGGAGACGGAGCGACCGACCGCGACGGCGCTCGGTTCACCCTTCACGTTCCGGCGCTACGGCCAGTCGGGCCTGGAGGTCAGCGAGCTGTTCGCGCCGCTGGCGGAGAAGCACGCCGACGACCTCTGCGTGATCCGCTCGATGCACACCGACACGCCGGTGCACGAGAACTGCCTGCGCCTGATGAATTGCGGGGCGAGCATCATGGCCCGGCCGAGCATCGGCGCGTGGGTGACGTACGGGCTGGGCACCGAGAACCGCGACCTGCCCGGTTTCGTGGTGCTCGTGCCGAAGGGGATGCCGGTGGCCGGCGCCGACAACTGGCAGGCGGCCTTTTTGCCCGGCAGTTACCAAGGCGCGTACCTGGAGACGCAGGACAAGTCCGCCGATCAGCTCATCGAGCACCTGCGCAACCCGGCGGTTTCCCCCGCGGAGCAGCGGGCGCAGCTCGATCTGGCCGCGGCCCTGAACCGCCGCCATCTCGCCGGGCGGTCGGACCCCGCGCTGGAAGCGCGCATCCATAGTTTCGAGACCGCTTTCCGGATGCAGGTGGCGGCGACGGACGCCTTTGATCTCGGCCGCGAGCCCGCGCACGTGCGCGAGATGTACGGCGACACCGCGCAGGCGCGGCAGATGTTGATCGCGCGGCGCCTGGTGGAACGCGGCGTGCGGTTTGTGCAGGTCTGGCACGGCACGCTCCAGCCCTGGGATAGCCACGACAACATCGAGAAAGCCCACCGCCGCCTCGCGCAGGAGAGTTGCCAGGGCATCACCGCCCTCCTCACCGATCTCAAGCAGCGCGGTCTGCTCGAGGACACGCTGGTCGTCTGGGGTGGGGAATTCGGACGCACGCCCACGGTGGAGCTCTCGCAGGGCGAGAAGGTCGGCCCGACGCTCGGTCGTGACCACAACCACCACGGTTTCACGATGTGGCTGGCCGGCGGTGGCGTTCGCGGCGGGATGGTCCATGGGGCGACGGACGACTTCGGTTTCCGCGCGGTGCAGGATCGCGTGCACGTGCACGACCTTCAGGCGACGGTGCTCCATCTCCTCGGTCTCGACCACGAGCGCCTCACCTACCGCCACAGCGGCCGAGATTTCCGCCTGACCGACGTCCACGGCCACGTCGTGCGCCGCCTCCTCGCCTGAACGGGGCCTTGGTGGCGGCCCTCCGGGCCCCTCGGGGCGCGGGATGGTTCTGGTTGAAAACCCATTCCGTTCCGCATCCTGTGGCCGCTCCCACCATGTCCTCTTTCCCCTCCTCCCAACGTCGCGTCGTCATCACCGGTCTCGGGGCGGTGACCCCGTGCGGGAATTCGGCGGCGGCCACGTGGGAGTCCCTGGTCGCGGGGCGCAGCGGCATCGGGCGGGTCACGCGCTTCGACGCCACCGGCTGCACCGCGCAGATCGCGGGCGAGGTGCGGGATTTCGACCCGGCGCGGCCGCTGCCGGCGCCGCTCCGGCCCCGCGGCGC
>JACCDP010964699.1_pt1 | contig 24274 bp, 22 predicted proteins | sample 7445841 | NCBI WGS metagenome assembly JACCDP01 (sample SAMN15323441, study PRJNA562643) | freshwater metagenome | isolation source: river surface water | place: USA:Blue River Watershed | collected 2017-08-17
CCCCCTCCGCCTCCACCCCCACCCCCCATGGGTGGCAAACCAGGCGTTGTTGGTGGACCGGGGCAGCAAACTGTTTCTCCCGCCAGTTCTTCGTCAAAAGGGGCAGTTGTTGGTGGCGTAGTTGTTTTGGTAGCTGCTTTTGCAGGATGGTTTTTGTTTGGAGGCGGCGACAGTTCTCCGCCAAAAGCCGCACCACCTGCGGCGTCCAAGTCTGAAGCCCAAACCATACTTACAGCCAAAGAGCATCTGAATGAATTACTCGGATTGGCTAGGGACGGACGTTGGAAAGAGGTTCCATCAAAAGTCCAGTTGATTCGTGGCATGTCACAGATTGGTGGTGGCAACAATTCGGAAAGTTCTCAAATGTCTGCAAGCGCGCAAGAACTTTTCAATAAAGATGACTTTGCTGGAGCGGCGTCACTTTTTGAAAAAGCAATTGCAAAGGATCCGGGTAACGTTGAAGCACGTTTTGGCTTGGGTGCATCTCTGGTGCGGCAATCAAAATTCGAGGTTGCTCAAAGTGTGTTGGTGGATGGGTTGTTGATTGCGCCTGACCGCGGGCGTGGATGGCTTACAGCTGCCGAAGTTTTTGCTGAATTGGGAAAAGAGGAGGCTTCTATTTCTTCTCTCAAAATGGCCATTTACTATGCCAAAAACAGGGAGGGCGCTTTGAGTGCGTTGTCAGATCCAAGCAAGATCAGTAATCCCAAGCTTCGCAAGGTCATTGACAAGGCCATGCCCACTTTGAGTGGCGTACCTGTACGCAATTAATTTTTCCCATATTTCATAACAATCAGGATTGCCAATCATGAAAGCGACTTATCTTTCAATAGCTTTACTTATGTCCAGCGTTTTTTCTTCCGTCGTTAGTGCACAGGAAGTTAAATCGTTCGCGCTCAAGGGAAATCAATTCGCAAAAGATGTGCCTGTTAATTTAGAGGTGCATTTCAATGCAGGCGGGAGCAATTACTGCGGGCTAGTCGTGGACTGGGGTGATGGACAGAAGTCCAACGTGAGGATTGGTGATGACAATCTAAAAACCTCTCCAATTGCTCTCTCCCATACCTATGCAAATGCCGGCAACTACACTGTTTCTGGTCAGGGGCAATTGATGATCAGGGGTCTTAAAACAGCAGCAGCATGCGATGGTAGACCCTCACCAGTTCAATTGTTGGTTGTAGACGTCAAAGAGCAACAGCGTCAAGCTGATGCGAAGGCTTTGGAAGCGGAAAGAAATCGAGCTCTCAAAGAAGTTGAAGATCGGCAGCGACAACTTGCTGAGAGAGAGTTGGAGCTCAAGCGTAAAGAACTTGAGGCTAAAGAGGAACTCTTAAAGAAAGAGGAGGAGCTCCGGCGTAGAGCTGCAGCAGCAGCCCCAGCCCCAGCCCCAGCTCGGGTAGCACCCATTGCTGCGCCAGCTCAGCCACCTGCCCAGGCAGCACCCTCGCAATCATCAGGCGGAGTTAAGGGCGTGAAGCCATCAGATGCGTTTTGATCGCGTCGTTTAATTTTGTCGAGACTTGCAAATGTCCTTACCCCAAACCAATTGGCAAGGAACTCTTGTTTGGGTATTGCTTTTCAAAGGCTCCAAATCAGAGGGCGAGTACCCCCTCCTAACTTTGGTAGATGGCTCGCGTTTGAGGCTATATGTTCGTGGTGAATCTTCTGAAGTAAGCGCATATTTGCGTACTTTGGACCAAAAGCATGTTCACGTGAAAGGTGTTTGGGACGATTTGAGGGGGCATCCAAGGTTGGTGGTCAATACGACTGAGGATGTGACTTTATGTTCTGACCCATACACACAGGACTTAGATCATGGCCTTTTGTAGCGAGTGTGGTAAGCCCTTTCAGTCGGGTGCAAAGTTTTGCACATCATGCGGTTCTGCTATTGCGGCAGAAGGTCGTGTTGCCGCCGCAACTAATCATTCGAATCTGGAAGTATCTCGAGCAATTTCGACAGATCTAAGAACTCCTAGGCTAAGAGTCACACCAGATGCTAGGTTAGCCATATCCAAAACCATTTTTGTGCTGCCTCAGTCATTGTTGGCATCTTTTAGGAACTGGTTAGAGCAAAACACGCTATCGCCTGTTTCATTGGTAACTGCTGCCGAGCCGATTGAGATTCGTGAGCGTGCCCAGGCTGTACTTAAAAAAAACAAAGGTGGCGTTTCCTACATTTGCCTCCTGGGCGTTTGGGCAGATGTTCCTCCCTTTGTGGTAGCTAACCCTGTAAAGGATGAGCTTGGTGAAGCTGAGATTGACACTCATTGCCTTACGGATGCACCTTATGGTTGTTTCGATTCGCCAGAAAACATTTTTGATTACATAGGACAAGTTCCTGTTGGCCGAATACCCTCTACGGACATGAAAGTCATCGAGCGTGCTCTGCTTGTTGAGCCTACAAGTCTTGATCAGGGGCGCGAATTTTCTTTGGTAGTTAGTGCAAGTTGCTGGCAAGAGGCGACGCAAGCGATCATTGCTGAATTGTCTCAGTCGCAACTCCCTCCTTCCATGGCACCGGTTGGTAAGCCTTTGAATTCTGGTTCGACGGATATATTGCCCTCACCAGATTGGGAAGAACAGGACATTAACAAAGCATTTGAGAACAAATCATTGCCTGAAGGCGCATGGATTTTGTTCAATGTGCATGGTGGAGCTGATGAGCCAGAATGGGTTGGAGATAGCGGCGGCCATTTCCATATGCCTACTGTCTTTGTTCCCGGAACTGTTAATGATTACAACAATGCATTATTTTTTACCGAGGCTTGTTATGGTGGCGCACTCGGTTACTCTTCACAGAGCATGGTGGAGCACTTTTTCGCCAATGGAGGAAAAGCTTTCGTTGGTTGCTCAGTAGTTGCATATGGCTCATCCACCTCAGACCTTAGCGCTGCAGATGTTATGGCGCTCGCATATCTGCGACTGGTAAAGCAGGGGCTTTGCTTTGGAGAGGCTTTGTCAAAAGCCAAGGTTGAAGTTATAGATCAATGCCATCCGATTGAACTTCCTGTTGCAGAAAAAACGCTGCTCTCATTTAACCTTTTTGGAGTGCCGTGGTCGAGGTATAAGGCTGGCGTGAAGAGACCCCAGTCGATGCGTCCGCAAACAGGAAGCACCTTGGAGCGTGTAAGACAAAGAATGGTTAGCAATGTTGACACAGATGATGGCAGCAGCAGCATCGTTCGAGCTCGTGCTGCTTACCTATCTCGGTTGTCGCACGATAGGCGTCAATTCATTATGGATAGACAAGACGCGATGAGACGATTGAGCGGTTTTCAAGACCGCCACGAAATCATCAGTGAATTCAGTCGCTGGGGCATAGATGAAGCTAGCCTTGGCATGCAGTATGTGGAGACTGAAAATGAAGACGGATTCTTTATCTTTGGCCATAAAAACAAAGCTGGCATTAAATCTACAGTAGTTGTCATCACTGACGGTGAGGGCAAAAAAATTCAAACTTTGATTAGTAAAAATGGGGTTAAACATGAAATGCAAAGCATGTAATCATGAATACGATGACAGCGGAAAATTTTGCCCAGAGTGTGGTACTCCCGCGACTGTTAACGAGAGTGGCGATTTCATTTACTTGCTAAGTGAAGATCAAATTCGACGCGGGACACCCGATCGTGTTAACCCGCCATACGGAAGTGTGGCTGTTGCTATGGTGAATGGAACCGTATACAAATTGTTTCGCCAAAGGTCGCATTCTGGTTTTAACAAAGACAATGCATTTCTTGATTTATTCAAGGAAATCAAAGAGAGCATGCTGGGATTTTTTGGCCAAAAGGAACAAAAAACTCAAACGTATGTCATGGCCAATCTTGAAGGATTGCCTGTAGTTTCGATAGTTAGACCAATCAGCATCCCAAGTTTTCCGGATGCACAGCTTAGATTTGAGTTGTGGGTCAACACCGGGGGTGGAGTTGATGGCAAAGCGGATTTGACCGAAAAGCAGAAAACCAACATCGGCACTTTTATCCAGCGCTTTTTACAAGACAAAACCAGCGTCAAGTTGCACGACTTCAAAGGGTTCGCAAGTCAAGCCATAGAGCAAGTTTTAGCATCAGTCGATCTAAAAACTTTTGCATCAGATCAAAACAAGCCGTTTGAAGTTATTTCCGTTTTGGAGCGGATGGCTGGAATATCTGGGCGTTGTACCTTTTCGAGAGGAAAAATTGGTCAGCGCCATCAAATTGACGTTAGCAAAGCAAGCAAACCGGTTTTTTGCGGCGAATGTGGTGAAAAATACTTGAGCCCCGTTAAGTTCTGCGGTTCTTGCGGTCACAACATGAACGATGCCAGTTTATGGGTTGACAACGCCAATTATTTGCTAAGCGCCGAAGGTGAACAAGTTACATTGCGCTTGAGCATGATGATCGATCGCTCTGACCCTAATCTGCAAGTCAATTTTGATGATGAAAAGGCCAGTGAATTTGTTTTAAACATATTGTCTTCTCGATTCAAGTCGACGCCACTTGCTGTAATGACTCGGCCAGATTTTCTTGCCGAAATAAGCCTCGATCTCAATGCAAAATTGACGAAAGATTGGTATGGTTACATAACAGATTTTGTTGTAACTGACATTCGAACCGCTAAAGAAGAGTGGTTTTTCAAGACGGATGCATTGGTTGCAGAAGCTTTGCGTTCAGTCGAAGCCGACGCGCGAATGCTGAAAGTAGATGATGCCAAAGTTGATTTGGCTGAAGCTGCGTTTGCCATCACTCTCAGACAAGTTCAGCAAGAAGACTCAGCAGAATTGCGTTTACGTCGACAAGAAATCGAAAGACGTACTAATTCGCTTGAGGTCAGATCGCAGGAAGCGCTTTTGGACTTGCAAGAGCATCAGCTAGAAGAAACCACAAGCCTCAAAAAGGACAGAATAAGCGACGATATAGATGCTGAGCGCGCTGATCTTGAGCGCGCTAAATTGCTTCGTGACCGTGAAACAACCAAGATTGTTCGTGAAGATGAGATGTCTGACCTTAGTCACGACATGCAGGTTGACAAAGAGGCGGCAAAACATACGATTGAACTAAACGACATGACGCTGCAGGCAGAGAGCCGTCAGCGAAGACAAGAGATTTCGGATGAGTTATTCCGGGACGAAGAAGAAATCCGTTTGGAGGCAAAACGAAAGCAAGAGCTTGGTCATATTGAGGAAGACCTAGAGGATAGAAAAAATTCTCGGCAAATAGACAAGCTAAAAGCGATGGCCGAGCTTGATGCAAGTCTTGCCAAACAAGAAAATGAGCACGAGCTTGCAAAGCGTGACTTGATGAAAAACCTTGATGCTGCGCAAATGCTTGCTATGCAAGCCGCAGAGTTGGCCAAAACAGGAGGAGGGGCCTCAGCTGCTGACATCGTTAAGGCCATTGCGCAATCTCAAGCTGATACAGCAGGAGCAGGAATCAAAGATCAAATGTATCGTGAGATGCTTGAAATTCAACGTCAAGCCTCACAAACTGCAATTGATGCTCATAAAAGCGCTGCTGAAGTCGTTCAATCAACCAACGACAAAGCCATGCAGCACATGGCAGACGTTTCAAGAGTTTCGGCATCTCAAGCAACTGACGGCTACAAAGAGGCGGCAAAAATAGCTCAAACAACCAACGAAAAATCGATGGAGAGCATGTCTAAGGTTGCTACCGCTGCAGCGGGAAAAAAAACGACAGCCAAGGATGATGACGCTGCTTCAACCTACAGTTGCGCGTCATGCAACAAAGAAAATCCGATCAGTGCTAAATTTTGTACTGGTTGCGGAACTCCCCGCCCAAAAGAATAACTTCTACTGATTAATCATGAGTAATTGCCGACTTTGCGGAACACAAAAACCACAAAAGATATGTAACGAATGTGGATGTCAGTGGGACCAAACAGAAGTTTTGGATCAACCAGACAAAGTTAAAAGCTTCTGCTCAAATCTCTACCGCGTGATTGTGGCTTCGGATCAAGATCCTGAGACGGAGCAGTTGCGGAAGATGCGTTTACGCATGAAGATTTCCTATGGGACGTATCGTTCAATTTTTAGCGATCTAATCTCAAAACTTGAAGTCGTTGATGAGTTAAGAAGCTTCAAGCTTGAGTTCAATGACAACGTGGTGGAAGCGTATGCTGGTCAAGACACCATGTTGCAGTTTAAGTTCACTAACCTGCAGGATAGCGGAGAGCAGTTTAAGTCGGCGAAGTTGTTTTGGGATGACCCTGACACGCCAGATAACTTAGACTTCCATGCCAAATCCCAGTCGTTGATTGAGTCAAATGCCGAAGTGATTTTGCAAAATAGTCATGTTTTCCAGCGCTCTGGCCCAAAGTCAATTGATTCAATGGTCTTAACCGTTGAAAATTTGTACGATCAATCTAGTGACTTCTTTGTTGATTCATTTACGTTTCGAGTACTGAATCCAGTGCAACAGGTCGTCAACTACAACACAAATAACACCTCGGTCAATGTCGAAGGTAGAGTGGTTGACATGTCTGGCTTATCAGCTGGTTCAAGTGCCCAGCCTTCGAACCAGCCTGAGAGTAAAGCGCCGAGATGGATTGAACTAAATGTTCGTCCGAAAATCTTACCGCCAGACGATATCAGTGGGTTTATTGGTGATCATGAGGAGCCTCAGGAACCGCCCGAGCAAGCTACACCTGTAATCGAAGAGCAGGACGAGGTTGATGCAGCAACAGACGAGTCGATTACTGATACACAAAGCCCACAAAGTGAATCGGTGGTGCCGGTCGTTAATTCAAATGCTAAATCAAACAATAAACCGGTCACGTTGCGTGAGTCGGTAGAAGTGTTTTTTAAATATTTGGCAACGCTTGCATCTATATCACCTGCAGCGACATCAAACAATGTCATTTATTCAGCTGACTTTTCACTTGAATTTTTAGACAATATTTTTTCATTGATTCCGGACCTAGAAGAAGATGCAATTTTAGGTATGACTTTCGCTGACGGAAATTCAGTGATGGAGGATGACAATGAGTGTGTAAACAACTTTGATGGCATTGCCTCGGTTGTCACGCTGTCTGGGGTCACCATCATTGAATGCGAAAACAGTGTTCTTACACACTCTGTTGACTATGCGTGGGCTGAAGTGCATTCAATGGGATGGAACTTCATTAAGCGGCGTTTTGGTGAAAATAGCTATCTCATATCCTTTGGCTCCTCAACAACTGGGGAAATCTTGCCGGGGTGTAAGTTTGATCTTCGACGCTATGAAGGAGAGCTTTCGCTTGAGCAGTTGGTCGATGTCGCTGGCATGTATTACCTTAAGGTCGTTGAGTTATCGCCGACGCTAGATCAAGTCAATGCATCTCTTGAGGATGATGACTCGGAAGAAGAATTTGAGGAAACAGATGACCTTGAATTTGAGGAGGAGGAGGAGGAGAACGACGACGAGGGGGACTCTGCCGCACATGAGGCCGCTGTAAGCGAAATCCAAAGCCTAATGAACAACTTCTTTGTTCATTTCGGATTTGCAATGCAAAAATGTTTAGAGAACCAGCCTAAGTCGATCTTTGTAAGTTCTCAAATTGACCCGAACTTTTTGAGCACTTTGTTTGAGGCAGCCTCTGAAGCCGGTTCGGGAATGCAAGTCGTCTGTTTAGAGCCACAACATGCAGAGTTGTCAAGTGAGGGAAAGCTTGTTGGTTGGCAGGGGTCTGCGAGTGTGCTCAGTGCTGAGGGAATTTTTCATATGGCTCGAGCACAAGATGGTGAGTATCAGTTGGAGGGCAGCAACTGTTTCTTGAGTTGGAAAAAGCTGTTCAACGATTACAACTCTAGTCTGATTCTGCGTGAATTAGGACCAGATTTATGGATAGGCAGCGAGACAAACGTTCTTATTCGGGGAGCTTACGCTGATTTTTCGGGTTTCATTTCGCAATGGGATTACTTCTTAGACTTTGTACAAAAAGATCTAGTTTCTTCTTTTGAGAAATTCAAAGAGTCTACAACCCTGATTTAAAAAGTATTGATCATGACCGATGTTACGCAAGACTGTCGCTACGCTAACTTGAGCGATCAAGGAAAGTCCGAGCTCGAGGTATACCTTAATTGGTTGATCTCTGCCAATTTGCAAGATACCGAATACGCATTTGTTACTTATGTGATGGGACGTGCTCAATTGAAAGACCCAAGGCATTTATTCTCCATTTGGGAGCATCAAATGGGTGGGCAAAGTGATCGAGCAACTCGTTCACAGATTCGTCGTTTTTTTATGTGTCCCAGTGATGCAGTTTCTTTTAACACGCCACAGTCTGCAGGCTGGTTTGATTTCATCCCTTGGGTTTATCACCTCAGTGGCACGGTACCTGCACCAAGGTACCTTCAGCCGACCTTTACAAAAGTAGGCTCTTCAGATCTTCCATACTGATCTTCACTTTTACGAGCTAGGTGAAGTTCTGATACTGTTAGCAAAGACCAAATTAAAGTACTTTTTAATTAAATTTTCTGGTCATTTAATATTTTAATAGCAATCTTTTTGATTGCTTCTTCTAATAGTGTTTGCCGTTTTTTTTCCTAATAATTTTTGAAAAAATTTACGAGGCTCATCTCTTGAGCCTGGCAATTCGTACCCTCAAGTTTTCTGCCAACAATAGGGAACGAGCCATGCTCAAAAAATCGTTATGCATGTTGTTTATTGTTTTTGTATCAGCATGCTCCTCATCAAAAAAGAATGGGACTGAATCTGATGTCCAATCGACGCCAATCATCAATCAGAAATTGGCAACCAACTTCAAGCGTCAAGGGGTAAAGCTTGAGTGGGAGTGCTCTTGGGGTACTGGTTTTTCTGCGCTTACATGTGTAAAAGGAAAAATATCTGCAATAGAGGTAACGGCATATGCGCCATCATTTGGAAATAGCGAAGCTAACCGAGAAACTGCTTTTTCAGTAGCGCACGATGCCGCGCTTGTAAAACTCAATAGGTTCATTCAAGATGAAGTGACAAGTGATCGCGTCATTGTCACCATGTCTAAAAATGCTGAAAAAGCTAACGATAAGATCAAGTCGAATATCCGTTCCGGTGGTGTTATCACGTTGACCGATGAGGAAGCACAACAAGAGGTCAACAGTTCAGATCGCACGAATAGTAATGAAGTAGTTAGAACCGTGACGGAGAGCATCCGAACACAGTCGAGCGGCATATTACGTGGGGTTCGATCCGTCGAAGAAAGGGTTGTTGATCGCCAAACAGTCGCAGTAACAATTCGTTGGGACAAAGACAATGAGCAGGCCGTTCGTGAACTACGTAAACGTATTCGTTAAATATGGATGTCTCGCGGGTCTAGCGGTTGTATTAGCCATTCTGATAACAGGTTGCAGCACAGCTGATAGTTCGCGACAGGATCGACCAGCGTTTATCACGGCCACTGGGGTTGGCTTAACTTTTGACGAAGCTAAAGAAAACGCCTTCAAACAAGCAATTGAAAATCGTGTTGGTGTTCTTGTGATGAGTGACCGCGAAATTCAAAGTTATAAGTTGGTAAAAGATGAAATTTTGACTTATAGCGCTGGATATGTAGATGACTACGTTCTAATTTCTCAAGAAAAATCTGGCAAAAAGTGGGTTGTTACTATGCAGGTTTGGGTTTCGTCGAGCAAACTTACAAACCGAATTGTTTCTTCAAAGGAGTCTGGCGGCAAGATGAATGGAAAAAAAGTGTCTGAAAGTTTGACTTCTTTTAACAAGCAAAAAAAACAAGCCGATGACCTTACAAGTAAACTTCTTGCAGGATTCCCAGAAAATGCATTGATTGCGAAGTTTGATCGCACAGAACTCAAGTTTGATTCAGACCGAAATGCTTTACTGATCATTTACTTCCATACCAGTTGGAATCAAGGTTATCTGGACTCACTCAACGAGGTTCTTTCAATTACGCAAGACGGTAAGGCTCGTGAAAATGTTGTAGGTCAAGTTCGAGTGCACTACAGGGAAAAGGGCGCGTGGTTCCCTAAAGTTAAAAGTTACCAATTCTCAGATTCAAAGTTAATGAGAGAATTTATGCAGAAGTTTGACAACCGTCGAATAACAGTACGACTAAATTTAAAATATGGTAATGGTACTGTTTTCAATAATTGCTGGAATTTGCCTGATGAATATATAAATTCTGGCTATGGACAGGTTGTTAGCATACTTGGGCACCGAGAGTATCAGTCGTATATTACACTTACTATTCCTTACGGAACCTCGGCTCAAAGGATGATTGAAAATTCTGACAAGGTGCAGCTATCCATTGAAAATTCGGCTGCATGCGAAAAATCTAATTACATCTATTGAGGTGACTGCGTTGCTGATTTATTAGTAACGGCAAATATGATTCATATATATATTTTATGTGTCTCAGAGACTTCTTGTCGGTTTGCGGGATCCATCTGTTATAGTTTGATAGAAAATTAGATGCATAAATAAACTGCAAGATATTTTAATTGTTTGAATTTATTTATGCATTGAATTTATCGAAAGGCTTTTGATATGGTTAATCGTACACTTCTAGATATTGAGCTTGCGCGAATTTATTTTGAAATACTAGTTGATTACGCAAGGTCATATCCTGGCAAAACGATTCAATATGGACAACTTGTCCAATTGGCAAATGATCGTTATCCGAATAATCAATTTGTTAAAAGTGCAATTGCAACGAGTATGGGTCGTAGATTGGATGCATTGCGTGAGTTCACAACACAGAAAAATATACCCGATTTAAGCTCTTTAGTCGTGAATAAACTAACTGGAGATAACGGCGAGGGTTTTAAAAAGTCTTTTGATGGCGAGGCTGTCCGTCAAATAGTCTCTGATTTTGATTGGAGTAAAGTCAAGCTTGACTTTGATAACTATTTGGTAGAGGAGCGGTTGTCCTTGGAGGAGCGAGAGAGAAAATCGCGTAAGTCCAAAAAGATTAAAGAACCCGAGGCGCGAACAATGTGGTGGGTTTTTTGTAAAGAAAATCCGATGTTGGTTGATTCAGTTACCTACGAGATAAAAGAAAAAATAATACTATTGATTATGAGTGGGCAAACCCCGAATGAGGCCCTGGACTCTGTTGGTGGCGAAGCATAAGATCGTTACCTCCGCCCTGCTAAATCATATGTACATCTGTTAGGATGCTTTTAACCTTTTGATTTTCTAGGAATGTCATATGCCATTTGGTCTGCCGATAACAATTAAAGAAGCAATAGAACATATACATAAAAAAGAGTACTTGCTGCCTGCAATTCAGCGGGAATTTGTTTGGAGTTCTGAGCAAATCGAAAAATTGTTCGATTCATTGATGCGAGGGTATCCAATTAGTTCTTTTCTTTTTTGGAAGGTAGAAAAAAATGTCCAAAAAAATTACCAGTTTTACGAGTTCATTAGAGAATATCATGAACGTGATTTTTTTAATAATCCGAAAGCAAGTGTTACTGGTGAGGACTCTATTACCGCGATCCTTGATGGGCAACAACGGCTGACCTCCTTGTATATAGGGTTAAAAGGGACTTATGCATATAAACTACCCAAAAAACGCAGAGACAACTCTAGTGCATTTCCTAAGCGAAAGCTTTATTTGAATTTGCTAGCGAAGCCTAGTAACTCAGATCTTCAATATGACTTTCAGTTTAAAACAGAGGAAGAATTTAGGTCTCAAACTGAAGAGGAGCTATGGTTTGAAATCGGCGATGTAATGGACTATAAATCACTTGCCGACGTGATGAAATTTTTAATGGCTAGGGTTGTTGGGATAGGGAAGTTCAGTCAAGAACAAATGCAATTTGCTAATGAAACACTTTGTAGGTTATACGAAGTTGTTCATGAAAGTAAATCAATTAATTTCTTCTTAGAAGAAGGTGAAAGTCTTGATAAGGTATTAGATATATTTGTTCGAATTAACAGCGGTGGAACACAGCTTAGTTATTCAGATCTGCTCTTGTCTATTGCCTCGGCAGAGTGGCAAGACCGAGATGCAAGGGACGAGATTACTTCCTTTGTAAAAGAGCTCAATTCTATTGGCGGCGGTTTTAATCTTAATAAAGATTTTGTATTAAAGAACTGCTTGGTGTTAACTGATAAAGAAATTGCGTTTAAGGTTGAAAATTTTAATGCTGGAACTTTGCGTGACATTGAAGTTGCATGGCCAGATATCACCAAAGCAATTAAGAGTGCTGTTTTGTTGGTCGCAAGTTTAGGCTATCAGCGTGACACCTTAACATCTAGCAATGCAATTGTTCCTATCGCATATTACCTAAAAAGAATTGGTAGTCCTGAGAATTTTCATATATCAAAGAATAACGAAGAAGATAGGTTGCGAATTGCCAAATGGTTAAGAATTGCGCTATTAAAGAGAGCTTTCAGCGGGCAACCGGATAACGTATTAAGACTGATGCGTGAGGTTCTCAGGGTATCTGATGATAATTTTCCACTTGGAAATATTATAGAAAAGTTCAAAGGTACGAGCAAGACACTATCATTTGATAATGATGACCTGGTTAATTTGATTGCATGCGAGTATGGTGAGCCTTACACGTACTCTGCGTTAGCATTTTTGTACCCCAATCTAGACTATAGAAATCGTTTCCATCTTGATCATATCTACCCCAAATGGATCTTTACTAAAAAGGAATTATTGAAACAGGGCATTTCACCGGAGGATATTCCGGCTTACTTGGCAAGCTTTAACTCATTGTGTAACCTGCAACTGCTTGAGGGGGTGCCTAATCAGGAAAAATCAGGTAAGAAATTTGAACAATGGGTTAACGATTACTTTAGGGATGATGTCGCTCGCAATGACTATTTCAAGAAAAACTTCATTCCTGATATAGAACCAACGATAGAAAATTTTCTGACGTTTATTGAGATGCGTAAACATCTATTGATGTCAGAGTTTCAGCGACTCCTTGCGTAGGTGGGTTTCTCTACTTCTCAGACCCTTGCAAAGGGGGATGCTTGCTATTTTTGGCCCACTCTCGCCACGCCTCAAACACCATTACCATGGCCAGAGTGTCTAATTCGCAATAACGCAGCAGAGCTTTTCTAGTAGCCTCTCTCACAGTGTTATTGACATCGCTAAATTGCATGCGGGCATAGGCGGTTGTTGCGGCACCGCCCTCACGAAGTTCTTCATCTTCATTAAGTTCTAGAGCGTCGAGTTCTTCTTGCGAGATGTCCTCAAAGATCGGTGGCAAGAGTTTGTATGGATTCTTTGCCCCGTCACCATCTGCCACCCACCAAGTCATTCCTTCTTGCCCTCTAAGGGGAAAGTTGTGACTGGTCATCTCATTTGATGTGCCGTAGATTGGGCGAGAGTAACGTTGTTTAAGCCAAGTTGACGCCTTCATTACTGCCGGTAAAACGACTTTGATGCTTGAGCGGCCTTGCGTATCTGGGTGGTAAAACAGACGGTCGGCATATTCGCATAAATCGACCATGGCCCGATGACCACGATGTATAACTTTGTTTCCCTGTTTTCGAATGGTTAGAGAATCAGCGAATTCGATCAATTGCTCAGCATCATTTGGGGCTGCCCCCTCAAGGCTTAGTTCAAGCAAGTTTGATCTCAGTTCATTTAGAACTGTGTTTTCGTAATGACTCCACATGAACACGGTTCCATTTTCGACCCCTGGCTTACTAAGAGCTGTCCTTAAGGCGCGTAAAAATGAAATGGAAGGGTCTATGCCTGGCGACAGATCAATGAATTCGCTCGCGTGAGACACAGTGCCGTATTTGTCCATCTGATGATGAGAAAACTGAAAAGCCACCTGTTGAAACGGACGCTTGCCGCGGGTAAAGGGTAGGGCGGGACGGGCTCCTTCAAAATCAATAAAGTGGAGGGGGTATGTGAAACCGGCCATGGCTTGATGCCAGCGATCGACGTCGAAATGAAAGGGATGATTTACATTCCACTGACTGAAAACTTGCATGTGGCGACGCTGGTCGCGGCTCAATCCTTCGGTGTGTGATTTGTTGTTCAGATCATCGGGTTCGAGCTGATCGAGCCAATAAATTTTTCGATCTATCAATTTTGTGATCTGACCTGCTGCTGGCCAGTACAAACTTGTTACTGGACGCTTGTTACGAATATCTTCAGCAGTGGCCCCCAAGGCTTCTTTCCAGCATTCGTGAAATCCGCTTCGCGCGTTGGTGTTAGGTGCGTCGGTGCGAAATTCACATCCGCGACATTGAGTTCCGATGACAGGCCGGATGTGTTCGCTTGCTGCATATTTGCGCGCCCACTCGGAGGCGACACGCGTAAATGTGTCGGTCCCTCCAGGGTAGTCCAAAACACCATCGAGGATTTGGGTAACAAAGCTAGATACATTGATCTGCTTTACTAAGGTATTTCCGAGTGACTCCAACACGGTGCCAGATACCGGCGTTGACCATGTCTTCAAATTTCCATTGGTAATTGCCTTGTGCAGTTTGAATTTTTGGTTCAGCCCATCAATGCTTGCGCGTTCAGCCTTGTCAGGCAACATCAGAAAAGGCGTGACATTGAAGTCTGGCCAGGCTTTGCGCAGTATCAGTGTCTGAAAGGCTACATCCTGGAGGTAGGGCAGCATTTCGGTAACGATGGGATGAAGCCCCTGTTTCTGCCCTGGTATCGGTCGCTTATTACGCCATTGTTCTTCAACACTACCTAAAAGGGAGTTGAAGGATTTCGATTTGACCTCGATAAGTTCGACCTTTTCCCCGGTCTTCTTAATCACATCTACGCGCGCAACCCAGTCGCCATATTGAACTGTTCCTTCGAAAATCACCACATTGTCTTGATTGAGTAACTCGGTGGTGCGGCGAATTTGATCAACTTGTCGCTCTTCAGTAACTTCTATGCCTTCAGGGTAAAGAATTTTGGCCAATTCTCCAACCTGGAATCCGCCTTCTGCCAAGGCTAATAGGAAATCGTTACTGGTTTTACTGTCAACAAAATCGGGTTTTCCTACATAGTTTAGTTTTGCTGGGCAACTAGTAGCGATTTTGAAACGGCTTTTGCTTAAGTAAAGAGGCATTACTTCGTCGATTTCAGTGAATGTTTAGGTGGTTACGGCCAGGCAGTTTGGGTAAGTGGAAGATCCACATTGCTTGCTATAAGATTCGTAGAATTTTTATGACGCAAGGGGACAGGCTATGGATTCCAAGCATATTAGCAATTTTATGTTTGCAACGCAAACACACATCATGAGCGATGAACTATTGAACGCTCTCGATCTCATGATCGATCTAAGTGCTGGTTCAACGGACGAGATGTGTGCATGGTGCTTACATTTACTTAAAACTGTTGACCCAGGTATTGAGTTCACTGTTACGGCGGAACAAGCTCAATGGCTAATTGCAAATGCCCAAGCAACCTTTGAAAGTATTGAGGTCGAGGAGGGTGAGTCGGCTGATTCTGAAGATCTAGATTTGATTGTGGAGACATTTGATGACTACGCAAACTTTCTCAGGCTCGGCGATGGTAATTCCGACGGGACTGATATTTTCAGAATTGTTGGTGAGTCTAAGGATTAGTTATTCAGATATGCAAGAGGCATAAAGGTATAAATTTGAAATTCACTTTGAATGCCTAAACTTCGATGGCTCAATCGGAGACTCATCAGCCCACAATCCAATTCTGTTTTGCCTCGCTTCTTTTTCGGCCTGGTCGTATTTCAGTCTATCTTCTGGCGATTGATCGCGTTGGTACTGTTTGTAGTGCCACGCCATGCCGCGCTTGACTTGCTCCAAGCAAATGTCTAGCTCGTTCAAAGTTACCTTGCCTAAAGTGCGTTGGTAACGGTCTTTCTTTTCCCAATACACGGCTACCTGTTTGCGATATACAAGGTCTGACAAGCTTTTTTTGGAGGCCTGTCCAAAAGCTTGGGCTTTCTCAGGCGCATCGATGCCAGCAAGTCGAATCTTGTGTTGGGTTTTGTTGGCGTCGAGCAGGGTGATGGTGTCCCCATCGGAGACTCCTACAACTTGTCCTACCAATACGTCAGCGAATACCAGCCCCGATAAGCCAAAGAGGAGGGCTGCTAGCCAGAGTTTTAGAAATGAGCTGTAGCCAAGTCTGAAACGCCTCAAGGACGCTGCGGATTGATTCGATAGGATCAAAATCGTCAAAATTGTTAATTGCTGTTGATTTTCAGCATATTATCAATTTAAATCGTCGTGGGCTCTGCGCTTGGCGCTGCAGCCTTCTTACTATGGCGGCCCATCATGGATCACTGCATTTATCATCAAACTACAACAATCCAATCCATAGGTACAAACATGAAATTGACAGTGCTTGATGTGCAGTCCAATGCACGCCTTGGTGTCCTGCCACATGAGTCCATTGGGAGGCATCGTTAATCATGGAAAAGCTATATCGGATCAGACCGTTGGAGAAGAATTCAGTAGAGTATTTTGTTGATGTGTATGAACGCCTTTCTGACGGCTCCATCAGAGGATTTGATGTCACTGAAATCTGGCGCTGGGGATTGGGTTATAGGCCTGAGGACGAGCCTGTTTGGAAATTTGAAACTGGTGACCACGGAATACATTGCAATCCGAAGGTAGGTTGGGGTTGTGAGCTTGATAATTTGTGTGCGGTTTATATTAACTTTAGTGATGGCTTCACCGCCGAAGAAAAATCTGAAATTGAAGCAATCTTAAGATATGAAAAGCAGGATGGTGATGGCCGTTCGGGCACGGTATGGATTTACGATGGCGATCACAATTGGGAGATCGAAGATCAGCACGTGCGTTTTACTGGCCCTGTTCAAATTGATTTTCTAGACGAACAAGGTGAAGTTATCGAAGAAAATGTTGAGACATACGATAGTGATGCAGAGTAAGTTGATAGCGTCGTTAACTATAAAAATGTGATTTATGAAGTTCTAAGAGCCTCAGACAACAAGCGCTCTAAGTCATGACTTGAAATGCTTACGGCTTTTGCCGCTTTAGGGACATGCGTGGTGTTGCAAATTGGTGCCAAGGACTTGATCAGTGATTTCTCTGCATCTTCTATATGTGCTTTTAAGTGTGCAGATGTTAAGTTGGCAGCCCTGGCAGTGATTCGCACGTAAGTAAATTTAAAGCGTTTCAACACTTTACGCGGATCTGCATCCGAATGTAAGAAGGTTTGAGCATGATTGGCCGCAAAAAGAAGTCGTTTGATCGGTCCCAAATTGCCGTTGTCTTTGTGAAGTAAATCTTGGTCATGATTGGAACTGAACCCAATCACCATGGGATGGGTTTCAGTCAGTTTGTCACGCAATTTGTTGATTGCAGATTTGGCAATGTGTAATTTGTGCCCGCGCGAAGTTATAGCCCCAATGTGTGTCCACCAACGTTGACTTACTACATCTCCTTCGAAATTGGAGCCATCTCGATTGGTTCCTAAATAGCTACCTATATAAATCAGTTGATCATCAAAGCAAATTCCATACAGGCCACAGCCTGCAAAATCGTCAGCATCAGAGCCAGGGCGCTGCGATAGTGGCACTGGGTCAATTTTCCAATTTAAAAAACTGACACCAGCGCGCCCCTGCGGCAAAACCTGAATTTTTAGCACTTGATCTGCGATGAACTGAGACATTTTTATCCTTCAGATTGCGTGTGACTCACCGAAGTACTGAGGTCAGCAGGCTACTGCCAATGCTTTTGCACGCAACGACATTATTCCTTGTACCAGCATAAGCATGGCCGTAAATGAAAAAAGAATCAATTGGGTAAACCGTTTTTGCTTAAACGCGCATCAGACATTTTGGGTGAGCATGCTGGCGGAGAGTTTTCTGCGCTCATGAGATGGTGCATTGCAAAGCTGTGAAATCAGCCCCAAACAAATGGATTTATGTGTCTATTTTTCACCTCTGATGTCAGCAAAATCAAGTTCACCTTGAAAGTAAATAATGATTTGAACAGTTTTCTCAAGTGACAAAAATTCCAATAGCTGAAAGCCCTCATCTTCAAAACCAACAGGCAAAACAGCGTATCCGATCAGGGCGGTTCAGGTTGGCTATCAAGCATCTAAGGATTAGGCGAGCGCTTACCTCAAAGAACAGTAAACCAACGGCGATCAACAAACATTTTGTCAAATTTGCAAAGATGTGTTGCCGTTCAAGTTATTGAATGGTGTTTGTTACTTTGAGGCAGTTGAAGCGGCTGAGGATTCTGCTAAACGCTTTGGGGAAGGCTTCTTATGTCTTTGCCCTAATCACACTGCAGCTAACAGGCATATCAACGCACAGATAAGCTCGATGGTGGGTCACATAATGCAGGCAAGCACTAGTAAGATTGAATTAAATTTTGGCGGCGAATTGATACGCACCCACTTCACGCAAGTTCATCTTGCAGATTTACGGTCTTGTTTGGGTGCAAACGAATCTGACTTATTTAATTCAGATCCCTGAAAGTTCAGCTGTAATTTTTAAGAGCGTGACTCATATGTTTTGTTACTTCGGAAACTAAACTTATTGGGCTGATAACACGGACATCGGATCCAAATCGAAGAATGTCTCCAACCAGTTCTCTCTCATCCGAGTATGGAATTTCTAATACGTAAGAACCGTCCGCTTCTTCATGGCTTCTTTGATCTGGATGCCATTCCTCATGCTTGACCCAGCGAGCACGTTCGTGGGTGAACCTTAGCTTAGCCCAACCTTTAACAGCACCACCAAAGATGCCGTAGCCACTCTGCATAGATGCACGAAGTTGATCTGTATCTACCTCTTTAGCGTCAGCGTCTAGTTGTGCGCATTCAGTAATTGCATCCACCGAAAAGCTTCTCACTTCTTTGCGCAGGTGACACCAAGCATCGACATACCAGTTGTCTCGGTAGTGAACGAGTTGTTGAGGTGAGATAACGCGTTCAACAGTCTTGTCTGTTTGACGGTTATAGTGCTTTATCTTGATTTGTTTGCGGTGCAATGTGGAATGTGCGATTTGCTCGAAGCATTTGAGCTTTAGGTTGCGCTTGCCTGCATGGACAACTCTAACTCTTTGAGAGAGGGTCTCAGCACTCATGCCCTGGCCGATGAGCATTTCGTCTAGACGCTTCTGCAATGGCTTTAGCTTGGGCCCCAGTAGCCCTGGCTCAAGTTGTTCAAGCATGTTTTGAATGGTCAGCAGTGCGAGCACTTCGTCTTGACTGAACCAAAGACCCGGAAGCTCTTGGCGAGTATCTGTGATGTCTAGTCTGTAACCACCTAGATCACGATCGAATACAACTGGAAAGTTCAACCTATCTCGCAATTTAGATAAATCTCGCTTAAGGGTGGCAAGACTGATTTCCAGTTTTTGGAGTATTTCGTCCCGTGGAACAGCCCTGCGGCCCGTTAGCAGTGTCCGGTAGCTGTAGAGGCGATCGATTTCACTCATGCCGTGGTCCCATTTCGATACTCGTTACATTTTCAATCATACTTTTTAAGCATTCAAGGCTCCAGCGGGTCAATGCCAAAGTGATGCTCTAAGGCTATTGCCGCCCGTTGCCTTCTGCTTGGGCGAGGGTGAAGGGCGATGGCGCCTACCTGTTAGGCATGACATACGAAAACGGCGATGGGGTAGAAAAGAACTTCGACAAAGCGCTTGAGTGTTATCGAGAAGTGGCTGACGAGGAGCCGCGCGCTGCAAGCCGCATAGGCTATTTGTACTTGTGGCGAGACGAGGACAACCAAGACTTTGCGGCCGCTGCAAGGTGGTTCATGAAGGCCGCAGAGCAAGGTGTGGCCGAGGCGCAACTCCACTTAGGTGTGATGCTGTTGAATGGCTATGGTGTTGAAGAAAACCCCAGGCGTGCCTTCAGGTGGGTGAAGGAAGCGGCAGACCAAGGGCTTGCTGGTGCCAACCGAGAGCTTGGCATGATGTATGTCGAAGGAAAAGGCGTGGACCTAGACCGTGAGGTTGGCATGCGCTACTTGGCAACGGCTGCATCGATGGGAGACACATCAGCGAAGCAGTGGCTGAATGAAAATTGCCCAAAGAAACCTCAGTGGCTGATTGACATGACCGAACAAACCAAAACATCAGAGTGAGATAAGCATGAACAACACATTTGAAATTTTGACCTCTGTTTATTTTTTGATTGGTGCTGTGCTTAGCAGCATTGGCCCTGCAGCAAAAGCAATATCTAAGGAGGTAGAGTCTGCAAGAGGTACCCCACTGACACACGCCGCGTATGGAACAAAGCCGCCTTCAGAGTTAAAGTTGGCATTGCTTAGGTTGATTCTCATCGTCGGCTTCGTACTTTTGTGGCCGGTGTTCACGTACAGCATTGTTAAAGATCAGCGCAGAGATGCACAGTTGCAGAGGGAGCTGGACGAGATTAATGCTGGAGGTCTTTGGTTTCAATACAACATGGGTGGTTGCGGAACCGTCACCTGTCAAGATTGCAAGCACAGTGAGTCGGTGACTTCCTTCATTCACGGCATCAATAGCAGCAGAACGGGCTTTCAATGTCAGGCATGCGGAAAACTAGAGGGCATTGAAAGCGGTGGGCCAGGCCGGGCTAACGAGTATGCGCGAAGTTTGATTTGCGATTGTGGTGGCGCCTTCGAGCGCGACAAGGTGGTTTTTTGCCCGACTTGCAAATCAAAGAATATGACCTATCACATGGAGTTCATCACATGATTGTCGATGGTGACTTAAGTGCTTCAGGTTTTAATATTTATAACGCACTGGTGCGGCTTGTTCTTCCTCGCACAGTTCATACAAAAGCTTGGTCAGCTTGTCCTGGTTGGCTTCGCTCATGCCGTCAATAAGTTGCTTGGCCTGGTCAAACATGCTAAGTTCGCGGTAAAGCTCAACCAGTTCGACGGGATACTCTTGTAGGTATTTGGGCGAACTGAGTTGCACTAACTCAATCAACCGAAGCATGTTTGTTTTTTGAGTGTCGGTGGGCTCGAAGGGCGGGAATGTGATGGGCTCAGTTGGAGCAGGGGGCACACTTGGCGGTTTGCGAAACAAAAGGGTGTCGAAGAACTTCTTCCACACGCCTCGCGTGTATGGATGGTCTACTTGCCATTGATCTTTCCAATTGGCCTCGTGAGCCGCTTGCTCGGCTTCGCGATGTGCTTTGTATTGTTCTCTGTAGGGGTCGTTGAGAAACAACCAATAAGCTCGGCGAGCAGCTAGCTCAACCTCTTGTGAGTGTGCTGTTTGAAAGGCCAAGGGCAGGTCAGATGGGCTCACATACGAGGGGAAATTGAAGGGCTCGGTAGCTTCAAGACCCATTTGTATGCACTCGGATAAAACAAAGAAAGTGCCGCATTGACACTTTCGCAAGCCACCGTCATTGGGCATTAGGGAATTTTCTCGTTTGCCGTCAGTCCAGAATGCGCTGGCGCTGAAGTTGACCGAGGCAAATTGCGCTCTTGCGTAAGTGGTGCGACAGCATGGGCTTGCAATTAGTTTGTAACCTGAGATTGAGGTCATTACTTGATTTCAACTTAGTTAATTTCGAAAAAAGAAATTTCAGGCCGAGCACCAATTCTCAATGGCAGCACAGAGGTGCCGACGCCTTTTGAAACATAGAGATCACCCCACAGGGTTTTGTACCAACCGGCTACAAATTTACCGCTACCTGGGGCTTTATAAGTGCATAGTTTCTTACTGCAATTTGCCCGCCGCCGTGAGCGACAAACGAACACCGAGCACGCCACTCCCATTGCGCACAGGCGCTTTTCGAAGGCAAATGTCAATGTTTTTGATTTCTGAATAGGCAAGGCAAGCATCAACGATTCTTGTCATGAGTCTTTCTTGTGTTTCATAGTGGCCATCGCCAGCAATGCGATCTATTTCTGCCATCAGCGGGTCATAGTCAAAAACATGGGCCATGGCATCTGTGGCGATCAAAACTTTGCCAGGGTCAATGCCAAGCGTGAGGTCCAGCAAGTGAACGTCGGGTTTTGTATCGTGAGGCCCGTATGTGCCTATCTGCGTATTGAGTTCAAGATCGCGCAGTTCGATGAACGCTAGTGTGGTCATGACTTCAGTTGCTCCAAGGTGACGAAATCTAGCGCGCGCTGATGGGTGCTTTCAAGCACGACCTTGGGTGCCACGCCAGCCATATAGGCTTGCTTCCATCGCAAGGCGCACAAGCACCATCTGTCCCCTGCTTTGAGACCTCTAAATCGATGTTCAGGTCGCGGTGTGACCAAGTCATTGCCTTGCTGCAGAGAAAAATCTAAAAATGCCTGCGTGACTTTGGCGCAAACAACATGGCTACCTTGGTCATTCTCATCGGTGTTGCAGCAACCGTCTCTGAAGTAACCCGTCAAAGGGTCGTAGGAGCATGGGACAAGAGGTGTTCCGAGAACATTCAGTGATTCTTCATTCATGGCTGAACCTTTTTGATAACCAATAACCCTGCAACGCAAGAGCGAGCGCCCATTTTCCACTGCCAAGCTCTCGTTTCCCTGCGGCATTCAAAATGCACGGATGAGTAGATATTGAGTAGATGTCATGTCGAAAAACAGCCTAAATTTTGTGGTGATTTTTTTTGCGTTGTTGCATCGCTCAAAATGGCGCTCAAGACATGATTTCAAAACTTCATTGAGTCACATTCCTCTGAATCCGTTATGAAATTTTCGTACATGCTTCACAACAAAGACGGCCGTGGCCGACGTGTGCCACGCGGGCAGGCATGGCAGTGGGTGCACGACTTAGAGAACATGGATCACTTGGCGCCCATTCTTGAATGGATGCAAGCGCGTGTGGTGGTGGATCAATTGAGCCTTTTAAATGTTTACCTCGACCACACCGAAATCACTGCACCCAAGAATGCTGAAATTTCATTTCCCTGCAAATCTCAGATTGTTTACAGCAGGATCACCAAGCCTGACAGGGTGATTGAAATGAAATCGGCTGCTTCAAACAGCTCGCCGCAACATTGAAATCCTCTATGCCAAATAAAATTTCACAACGACTGGAGAATTTGTCTGCTGGCGATGTTTCAGCGGTGATTCAAATGGCTTGGGAAGACAGAACGTCTTTTGAAACCATTCAAGAACGGGTTGGCCTATCAGAGGGTGATGTGATTCGTCTGATGCGACATGAGCTCAGCCCAAGTTCATTCAAGATGTGGCGTACGCGCATGAAGGGGCGCGTGACGAAACACCGAGCCCTCAGAAGCCCTGATATGAAGTTTAAAGACCTATTAGTGGCTGACCACCGACGCGCCAATTGCTGATGTCCATTGACGCGTTTTAAACTGCAGCAGCCTTAGGTCGCCAAAAGCCGCTGACGCGCGTCGATGAGACAGTCTTGAACGTTGGCTTCTGAGCCTGAATAGGCGATCCAATTTTTGTTCAAGGGTGGTTTGTCTTCAAATGCGCTGCTAACCCCAAGCGCTTGCAGCGATTGATGCATCTCGCGCGCAAGTTCAGCGTCAACACCATACATGCTGAATTGGCGGCCTTGCGCTGACAGACGCACTGTATGACCGTAGCGTCCTAGTATCGCTTCGAAGTGATTGACATCACTGACTTTGAAGCAGGCGACGCTTTCAAGCGCCGTATTGCGCAGCAACACCTGATGCTCGGTGACGACCCAAACGCCAGCACCTGAGCCCACGATACGACCCGTGACAAAAGCTTTGAGTGCCTCGCCTGTTTTCATGTGCTGACGCAAAGCGTCAACATCAGCGGTGGAGAGCTTGTGGCGAGCGTCAGGGTTGTGACCCTCAATCAGAAACTCTGTTAATTTGGCGCCTTGGAGGAATGAGTGGAAGAATGACATAAAAAACTTTGTAGTTCAAGCCACAATGTACTCAAAACAGAATTTCCAGTTGGCTGAAAAGGTGATTTTGTGTCCCCAAAGCGTCGCACCTTAGGTGGGTAGGCATGGATTGGCCTGTGGCGCCTGAGCGAAATGTTTAAGACCCCACCTTGAACCTAACGCGTGAAGTGTTGTGAACCCATGGTTCTCAAAGTGTCAGCCAGCAAGGGCTTGAACTGCATTTGGTCCAACACATCACCCTGCAAATCAATGCCCGGTGCGATTTCAAACAGTTCAATGCCATGGGGCGTCAGTCTGAAACTAGCGCGCTCTGTCAAATACAACACCTCTTGCTTTCGCACCAAGGCCTGCGGACCACTGAAGGTGATTTGATCCATCTTGTTCACCAACTTTTGCACGCTGCCCTGTTGCAGCACTTTCATTTGCCCATCGCCCGTGGCCAGCTTGACGCCCTTGGCTGCGAAGGTGCCGCAAAACACCACCTTGCGTGCGTTTTGTGCAATGTCAATGAAGCCGCCAGGCCCGACGGTCAAGCCACCGAGTTTGCTGACATTGACGCTGCCTTCGGCGTCGAATTCACCAAAGCCTAAAAAGGCAATGTCCAA
>JACCDP011339623.1_pt1 | contig 24264 bp, 16 predicted proteins | sample 7445841 | NCBI WGS metagenome assembly JACCDP01 (sample SAMN15323441, study PRJNA562643) | freshwater metagenome | isolation source: river surface water | place: USA:Blue River Watershed | collected 2017-08-17
AAGATTGGTGGCTGAGGCTCTCGAAGCCAAAAGATTGGTGGCTGAGGCTCTCGAAGCCAAAAGACTGGTGGCTGAGCGGTTCGGTACTTGTGCTGAGCTTGCCGAAGTAAACTCACCGTAACAGCTCCAGAAGCCACACTGTATAATTAGCCGATTTGTTTATTAGCTATTAGCCGATTAAGGAAACAATTTACTGAAGGGAAAAAAATTAGCTAATTAAAAAGGCTCTCGAAGTCACACTGAGAATTAGCCAATGTGTTGATTAGCCGATGAGGGAAACAATTAGCTGATGGAAAAAAATTTGAAGATCAGGCGATTTGAGAATTTGAAAATGACGGAAAAAAGTCAAGAGTTTAAAGTTTAAAGCCAAAAGACTGTTGGCTGAGCGGTTCGGTAAACTCACCGTAACAGCTCTCGAAGCCACGCTGTATAATTAGCCGATGAAGGTAACAATTTACTGAAGGGAAAAAAATTAGCTAATTAAAAAGGCTCTCTAAGTCACACTGAGAATTGGAGAATTGGCTAATTGGCTAATCAGATAATTAGCTAATTATGAAAAGGGTTTTCTACTTTATCCCAAACCTATATCGAATAATTAAGGTTACCATTTAAGTATATTAAATCTAAAACCATTCTTATATACTTCAACTTATATTCGTTTAATTTCACTTCCGATTCCAGCAGTTTACTTTCCCTGGAATTCAACAAAAATAAAGAGCTTTCTCCGTTGTTGAATTTCATAGATTCCATTTCCAATAATAGTTTACTGTATTCAACAGACCTTTCTGCAAATTGTATTTGCTTAATAATGATGTCAATTCCCGCTATTGTGCTTTGGCGTTTATTTAGCAATTCGTTTCTTTTGTTTACGAGCTCCATGCTATTCGTATGAACAAGTACATTCGCCATTTTCAATTCATTCCTGCTTTTTCTGACAAACAAAGGAAAAGAAAAATTTGCCCCCCATTTATAATTGTTCCAGTTAACATCCGGAGTTAATCCGCTATAATCTTTTGATAAAAAATTATAGTTGATGCTTAAAGCAGGTTTTATCATTTCTCTTTTCAATCTCTTCTCTGTTTCCAGAATACGCTGCTGTGTATTGTATTTGGCCAATATCGGATTATTCTCCACCTCGTTCATACACTCGTTCAGCTTATTTTTCATTTTCGAAAATACCCCTTCTATGCTATCTGTTAGGGTAACTGCCACTTGTTTATCCGTACTCTCAACAAGAAAAACATAGTCTATTTCATTCTTCTTTTTTAACAGTTCCAATTCACTCGACTGAAGGTCCAGCCTCCTGGACTGAAGCAATATAGAGGCTTCCAAAGTATCCATATAGGGTTTTTCTCCAATGGCTGTCATTTCATAAATAGCAGTTAATCGTTTTTGTGCCAGCATTCCAAACTCATTATAGAGTGCATTTACTTTCGAGCTTAATAAATACTCTGCATAAGTGGTGGTAGCAGCATGCAACAGGTCATTGATTTGTAATTTTTCCTCGGCATTATAATAGGCTTCATAAAACCTGGCTTTAAGTACATCTGCCCTCCGTTTATCAAATAAAAATCCTTGCAGTACATTAGCTTCTAAACCAATATACTGCTGCCCTCCAACGGGTAAGGTATTTTCCGGATTTACAAGAAGTCCGTTCATATAGCGGTATCCGGCCTTCAGGTAGTGACTCGTAAAAAGAGCTTGTTTAACTTCTATATTGCCCTGCGAAAAATAATTTTTCGAATCGAAAAATTTATTTTCGGTGCTGGCGGCCAGTTGCGGATCAAAATTGCCTAAGGATGCCTTATATTGCGCCCTTCCATATTTACTGTTATTGGTGGCTTTGGTGGCCAGCGGGTGGTTTACTAATATATTTTTGATGTATGTATTATAATCAATGGATTGTTGGGCAAATCCTGATCAGCAGCCCAGCATCAATACCCATGCCCATAGACTTAGCCACTTACTTTTTCCCGTATTCATGTTCAACTGCTTTTTTTTGATTTTTATAAAACTCCGGAGGAAACCCATTTACCTTTCGCCATATTTCATAGATTACCGGCACTTTATTTAACAATGCAAATCCTTTAACTCCACCACCTAATTGTATGCTTGTCGGCCAGGGTGCTCCAACATTTACTGCCAGTACCCTAAATTTTCCGTTTTCAGAAATTACTTTGTCAAAATTTACAATTTCAGCTGTAAAGCTACCATAACTAACTCCAGGCCATCCTGAAAATACAAAAGCCGGCCAACCATCAAATATTAATTGTACAGGTTGTCCCTTTTCAACTAAGGGTAAGTCTATAGGATCAACAAACAATTCAACAGCTTGCTCCTTCTGGTGAGGAACTATGCTACATAAAACCCCACCCTCTTTTAAAATCTCACCCACCCCTTTAATAATTACATTGTGTATGTACCCATTCTGCGGAGCCAGTATATAATAATAACCATTCCTCATGGAATAATTGCTGAGCTGAATCTGCAGTTTATTCAGCGATCCCTCCGCATCATACAATAAAGACAAGGTGGAGAATTTATCAGATTCTGCTTTCATGAGCTTTTCGTTAAACTCCTGAACAATTGAGTTTAAATCGAGTTCGGCATTGTACAATTCATTTTTAGCAGCCAGTATCTTGCTTTCTGCGCTAATGCGTTTGGCACAGGCTTCCTGCATTTTCAGCTTTCTGTTCTCGAGGTCGGTTGCTGATATAATTCCCTTTGCTGTTAACTCTTCAAAACGCTTCAGCTGATCCTCAAAAATCCGGCAATTAGTGGTAGCAGCCGACAATTCCGCACTATCTCCGGTTAATTTCGCCTTCACCTGTTTTATTTTATTCCTGGCCTGACTGGTTTTTATTTGAAGGGAAGAATTGAGTGCGTCAATTTGTTCGTTGATGGCGTTTATTTTTGATTCATACGATTTCATAGAAACCTCCTTGGCCTTCACCTGACTCATGGTGCGGCCTACCAGATTGGAGTCTAAGTATTCTTCCTTGATTTCTGAAATAAAGGCAATAGTATCATTTTTTCTCACAAAATCACCATCCTGTATATACCACTTCTCAATACGCCCTGCTATACGGGATGTGATTTGCTGTGGTTTATTCTCCGGATTAAGCACACTTACCTTACCGCTAACATCTACACTTTGGTTCCAGGGCATAAACAACAAAACAAACAAAGCTATGAGAATGGTGTACACCGACCATTTAATGATTTTTGGTCCTGAATATTTATTGATTCTTTTAACAACCGCTGAATGCTCCTGATGTTCATAGTTCAGAAATGAATTTTCAGGTTTATCCTGAAACAGTAATTCAATTTTATATAATGCAGTAACAATATCATAACAAACTCCCAGGTTCCCGATTAATTTTTCAGCTGAATTAATCACTAAAAAAATAATAATCTCAGAAGCTACAAACTGCCCGATGTTTAATTTACCTTCCTGAACCAAATAGGCCCCCAACAATAGTAGCACGCTGATGAAAATAATCTTGAAAAAAACAATTCCCTTAAATTGTTTTTCTATGGTTTTATAATAGTTTTTCCTGCTATCTAAAAAATTAGTTAACTCCTCTTCCACCAGGCTTTCATTTTCTTCATCACTGCTTAATAATTGGTAAATACGGTATTTATACGTTGATGCATCGAAGTTAAAAGCCTGGGCTTGTTTACCATAAAATGAAATAATGAGGTAAAGCATAATGGCTAATCCAATAGAAAAAATAAAAAACCAATTACTATAGGCAGGCAATATGATTATACCAAATATAATACTGATGATTGAAAACGAAAACTCCAGCAATATCTTTCCAATCCCTTTCTTTAAAACGATCACTTCAAAAAAATGAGTGATTCTCTGTTTCACCTTGCTATTAAAAGAAGCAATAGCATTAATTCTTAAAACAAGGCTACAAAATATTTTTTCCTGCAGTGTTTCATTTAACCTCATTTTCCAAACCTGAAGTATATCAATTAACACCGTAACTAAAATGGTAACAATACACAGCAATACAAGCGAAGCTGAAAACCTTCCAGCCATGGTATAAGTAATAATTCCCTGAATAGATAAAGGGACGGTAATATATAATGCCCCCTGAATAAGAGCCAGGGCATAAATGGAATAAATGGTTGGTTTTTCCCGCGAAATCCACTTGAAGAGTAGTTTAGTTTTTGCGCTAATCATAGAATGATAACTTTCCTCAAATATAGCAAATATTTATCAAATAATAGTATTACTATTATTAATAGTATATTAATTTTACTTCTTATATTTACACCATTACATATAATAGCTATGCAATTAAATTTAAGTTTCAGGATGAATGAAAAGCTTTACCTGCGTAATCCTGAGGAAAGCGTTATTGGTCGGCAAATAGTTAGTCAGGGCTTAATCATGATTAACAAAATTGGCTTTGAGGACTTTACATTTAAAAAACTGGCAACTGCCATTCATACCACTGAAGCTACCATTTACCGGTATTTCGAGAACAAACACCGCCTATTGGTGTACCTGATTACCTGGTATTGGAGTTACCTTGAATACAAGGTTATTTTCCACCTCAACAATATTCATGATCCGGAGGTTAAGCTGCGTACCATTATCCGTTTATTGGTTACAGAACCCGAAAAAAATGACAGCAACGAGGATCATCTGTCGGAAACTGAAGCTTATAAATTAATTATTTGGGAGGGATCTAAAACCTACCTTACCAGAAATGTTACCAAAGACAATAAAAACAGATTGTTTAAACCTTATAAAGATTTATGTGCAAGGATAGTAGCTATAATAAAGGAATATAACCCCAAATATAAATTTCCGGCTTCCTTAGCCAGCACGTTAATGGAGATGTCTCATGCCCAAAAATTTTTTATGGAAAACTTGCCTGCCTTAACCGATGCGGAAAACAAAGATGATTCCAAACTAATAGCTTTCCTGGAACATATGGTATTTAACTGCCTCAAAAAGTAAGGTGCTATAACTTTATTTCAATGGAAAGCATGACCGCAAAGGGGGTCACATCCTTTTTATTCAGATAGGTTAAGCGATGAATAAAATCGAGTCTTAAGCATTTCAGAATATTGGAAATACCATAGTTCACTTCTACAAAAGGCACCTCCGGATGGAGTCCTTTCACAGGTGCTGTAGGAAGTCCTTTATTAGTTTCCTCTGCATGTAATTTTTTATTTTTGGGGCTGAGTTTTCCAAACAACACATTGGTGCCGGCATGTGTTCTCCAGCCCAATTTCTGGATGAGCGGAATACGGTTAAACATCAAGCCTTCGAAATTGTGAAAATAATTCAGGTTAATATACCGGTCACTCACAAATTCCAGGTAATTCATCGTATTAAATCCGTTTTTTATGTAAACATACGATTCATTCCCCTGATGAATATATAATAAAGGAAGCGGAACATGGGAACGAATATAACCTCCCTGAACATCCACTGTGCTTCTTCCCAGAAAGCCCATTCTAAATGATTTACTAATACCTGCATTAATTTTATGATAACCGAAATCTCCCAGCAATTTACTGCCCCAGGTATACTTCAAGGTGTAAATAAAATTATTGCGGTTGGGTTTAACCCTCACCCGTTTATTCCGCTTTGTTCTTATAGCGTATTCACCGGGCGAATAACGAAAATCATAAATAAACTCATCTACATCAAAATACTCTTTAGTGGCGTAATTAAAATTATCATCCGGATTAATACGGTAGGCAAAAGGGAAACGGGGCTTGTACTGGCGGTTACGAAAGGTAAGACTTTGCGAAATGCCCGGCCACAACTCTGTATTGCAATAAACAGAAAATTCATCTAAGTAGTAAGGGTAATGAAAGGGGCCGAAACGTGACAATACAGAGAATAAAGCTGTTCCTAAATTGGTATTAAAATTAATGTTATCCGAATTTAATCCTATTTGCTCGGCATCAAAGTGATATTTTACCCCCACTTCACAAAATTTCTTACGGCTTATTATTCTTGATACATCAATGGTGGGTTTAAAAAAAGTAGGGTCTCCGGTGGTAAAAGCGGCATAGCCTTTTATAATCCAATCTTTACTAAAGTTATTATTGGTTCTGAATCCTATCCTGAACCGGTGTTTCTCAAAAGCATTATAGGCATATAAGCTGGTATATGGCCCAATATCTATCTTTCCTACCGACTGATACCCGCTGATCAGGAAATCCATAGTTTCCAGCCAGCTCCTCACCTTGGGAATGTTTTTGACCGAATCAATAATACGATACATTTCCAGTTCACTGTGGGTGAGTTTAACCGGGCGTAATGAATCAAAATTCTTCTCCTGCAAAGAATCGGATACTTCCAAAGCCGTATTATAAAAATCGTCGGATTGGTGGGTGAAAACGTAATTGTAGCGGGCAGAATTTGTTTTAATTAACACGCCGGAAGAGTAATTTGAGAGTTCTGCCAAATCAATAATCAGCCTGGAATTTGCATTAAGCCAGGTATCTTCCTTTTTTATGAACTCCTGTTGTACTTTTATATTTTCAACATAATTGATGTTGGACTCTTTTAAAATTTGCGCGTCTATCCGAACCAGTGCATAATCTTCCTTATCTATCCATATTCTTCCGGTGTAGGCCAAATCGTGTTTGTTTTTGGGTACAAACTTTATTTCATAACAAAACCTGTCGTTAATAATAAGGCTGTCAATTAGGTAATACTTATAATTTATTCTCCATTCATCACATATAGGCGAAACAAAATCTTTGGTGAGTATAGTACTGTAGTTCTGATAAAAATTAATATTCTGTAAACCCGATCCTAAAAACTGACTCATGACGGTATTATCATTCATTCCGATTCCGGAAGTTTTAGTACTTACTATTAGTTCTTTTGATTTATGCAGCGCTGGTTTACTGTAATTTTTTGAAATGACCTCGCTCACAAAAACCGGAATTACAGGTTTTCCATCCTCACCAGCTACTTTTTTTGCGTTATCGATAATGGTGGCAACATTACCAAGTATAAAATTCTTTTTTAGTTTTTCTGAAATATTATCTAAGCAAATTTCTGTTCGGGTATAGGCCAGGTTTTCACGTTCTCTGAGCCCTCCCATACTATGGAGTACTTTGTTTTTAACCACATTTCTTAAAATAGGCCAGGCCGGATTTTCTCCCGGAACTATTATTATTTCTTCGAGTTCGTTAGTGGCCGTTTCTAATTGAAAATTGATGACCTGGTTGGTCACATCAGGTTGAATAGATTTAGATTTAGGTTTATAGCCTACGTACTGAACTGTTAGTGAGTCGTAATGTTTTTTCAACTTCAGCTCAAAATCCCCGTTAAAATCGGTGTTTACCCCGGCTTCTGTCCCTTTTACCAATACCGTAGCAAAAGGAATTGGCTCAGCGTTGGAAGCATCTGTAACCTTTCCTTTAATAATAATCTGACTGTACATCTGTTGAGTAAGCGAAAATAAAACAAGCAACCCCCAGGTAAAACATGCCTTTTTACTAATACTAATGTTAATCATACTACCAATTTGATTTATCGTAGTTGTTTTTTGTTTGGGGATTATTAGTGGAAAAAATTTAATTCAATTGAACATGAAAAAATAATTATTATATACATTAATACATGTTGGGCAGCATAGTATTAAACATTCTCAGCAAACAACGTATGTATTATTATTTTATTGCATCCGGCATCGCCGTTTCACGCTTATTACATTTAATTCAATTCAGGTACCCTTGTACTTCACATGTAAATAATTTGTTTCTTAATTGTCATTCTTGTGCTGAGCCTGCCGAAGCATGGAATACCCAGCCTTTCCAAAACCTGGCTCAAATGTGTGTTACACATTTGCCCTCATTTGTGTTTCGGCAAACATGGATATTTCACATGTTAATTTGCTGACTGCAATAATACAAAATTTTAAGACATAATTTGACAGAATTAGATTGATTTTTTCAATTAACCGGCTAAATTCTTGGCTTTTCAAACACATGATCACATCTTCAAATCGCCTTTTTGGTTCCCGATTGCTATTAGGATGCTTTTTCCTTTTAGCTTTTAACTTTATCGCTCATTTTCAAATTCTCATATTGCCTGATTTTCAAATTAAGTGTGGCTTCGAGAGCCCTTTTTAATTAGCTGATTATCTGATTAGCCAATTAGCTAATCGGATAATCAACACATTGGCTAATTCTCAGTGTGGCTTCGAGAGCCTCAGCCACCAAGCTTTTTGGTTCCCGATTGCTATTGGGATGCTTTTTCCTTTTAGCTTTTAACTTTATCGCTCATTTTCAAATTCTCAAATTGCCTGATCTTCAAATTTTTTTCTATCAGCTAATTGTTTCACTCATCGGCTAATCGGCTAATCAACAAATTGGCTAATTCCCTTCTGGCTTTCTAAACACATTTCCATTTTAAAGCCGCAGGTATAGCTTTGTTCGGACTCCAAGCAAATTATGCCTTCCTTTTCCCTGATATTTCCAGTACTTAATGTACTATCTGCTATTCCAGCCCAGGGTTCGAGGCATAAAAACTGAGGATTGGTTCCCGGCTTTGTCCAGATACCAAAATAAGGCATATTGTTCCAGCTAAATTTCAGTTGTATTTTTTCGGATTTTAAAATGATAAAGTCTGATTCTAGTTTTTTTAATACCAGGGCATCCTCTTTAAATAATTCTTTACTAAGAGGAAGGTTATTATTTTGTAAAGGTAGCTTCCTTGTTTGCTGCGCAATTAAACCGCCTTCAATTATTGATCTTTCAATGCTTTCATCTTGCGGAAAAAAAAGCACATAATCTTCAAAAGCTTCGCCTTCCAAAACCGGACAAACAAAACCGGGATGAGCACCAATAGAAAAAAGCATTTCAGCATTACCTGTATTTTTTACATGGTATTCACAAGCAAAGCCTTGCTCCAATAATTGATAGGTAATTTTTAAATTAAATGGAAAGGGGAAATGCGGAATACTTTGCTCATTTTCTCTTAACTCAAACATTAAGCTGTGTGCTTCCTGCCCTATGAGCTGAAAATCCATATCTCTGGCAAACCCATGTTGAGGAAGGTTATAATGCCTGCCGTTATACTGATAGCTGTTCTCTTTAAGTTTCCCGACTATGGGGAAAAGCACTGGGGCATGGCGGGCCCACACATCTGGTTTAGCCTGCCAGAGCAGCTCTTTATTTAATGTTAACGAGAACCAGGAGCAAAGTTCGGCTCCTGCCGACTTTACACTTAATTTAAAAGAAGAATTTTGGAGCTTATACATATCCGGTAAAGGTAACACTCTGCTGCAAATCTCATTTCCTAAAAAAGAGGAAAAATACTACCTTTACGCCCACTATGAGCAATACTGAAGATTTATTTAAAAGCATTATTTCCCATGCTAAAGAATATGGGTATATTTTTCCCAGCAGTGAAATTTATGATGGCCTTAGCGCTGTATATGACTACGGACAGTACGGGGCTGAACTGAAAAAAAACATACGCGACTATTGGTGGAAAGCCATGGTGCAGATGAATGATAACATTGTTGGTATTGATGCCGCAATTTTTATGCACCCTACTACCTGGAAAGCCAGCGGACACGTAGACGCCTTTAACGATCCGCTCATTGACAATAAAGACAGTAAAAAGCGCTACCGTGCTGATGTGCTGATTGAAGAGTACATGGCTAAAATAGAAGACAAAATCAAAAAAGAAGTGGAAAAGGCCGCCAAGCGCTTTGAAAATTTTGATGAACGTATGTTTCGCACTACCAATGCGCGTGTGGTGGAGTACCAGAAACAAATAGATGAGCTGGAAGCCCGCTTTAAGCTAGCTTTAGAAAACAATGACCTGGCTGATGTAAAACAAATTATCTTAGATTGTGAGATTGTTTGCCCCATTAGCGGAAGCCGTAACTGGACAGATGTAAGGCAATTTAACCTCATGTTTTCTACTTCCATTGGTTCGGTAAGTGAAGAGGCTAATACCATTTACCTGAGACCGGAAACAGCTCAGGGAATTTTTGTGAATTACCTGAATGTTCAGAAAACCGGACGCATGAAAATTCCATTTGGAATTGCCCAAACCGGAAAGGCTTTCCGCAATGAAATAGTTGCCCGCCAGTTTATTTTCCGCATGCGTGAATTCGAGCAAATGGAAATGCAATTTTTTATACGCCCGGGAACAGAAATGAAATGGTACGAATACTGGAAAAATGTTAGACTAAAATGGCACCAGGCTTTGGGTATAGACGAAAATAAATACCGTTACCATAATCACCTGAAACTGGCTCATTACGCCAATGCTGCCTGTGATATAGAATTTGAGTTCCCCTTCGGATTCAAGGAACTGGAAGGAATACACTCCCGTACCGATTTTGATCTGAGTCAGCACGAAAAATTCAGCGGAAAAAAATTACAGTATTTTGATCCTGAACTTAATCAGAGCTATGTGCCTTATGTGCTGGAAACTTCGGTAGGCTTAGACCGTATGTTTCTCGCTGTATTGTCATCTTCCTACAAGGTAGAAAAACTGGGAGATGGAAGTGAACGGGTGGTACTTAATATTCCGGCTCAGCTGGCTCCCATTAAAGTGGCCGTATTGCCACTTACTAAAAAAGATGGGTTACCTGAGAAAGCGGAAGAAATTTTCAATAGCCTGAAATTAGACTATATGGTTCAGTACGATGAAAAAGATGCTATAGGGAAGCGCTATCGCAGGCAGGATGCCATTGGTACTCCTTTTTGTATTACTGTTGACCATCAAAGCCTGGAAGACAATACCGTTACCCTGCGTTACCGTGATACCATGAAACAGGAAAGGGTAAAAATTTCGGAGCTTGAAAAAATCATGGATGAAAAAGTTAACATCAAGTACTTACTGAAAAAAATTGAAACGCCGGTACTTTCTGAAGATTTAAAAAGTTAAGAGGATTAAGCAAAACCGCCCTTGATTAAATCAAAGGCGGTTTGTTTTTATGATAATAGGATAAACTGTTAATCTATCATTATTTTCTTCACCCGTTGAAAATCTCCTGCACCTACCCTCACTAAATAAAGTCCGCTGGAAAGTTTATTTAAGTCTATGCTTGTTTCAAAAGTTCCGGAGGCGCCCTCAACACGGTTCGATTGTATTTTTTTTCCGGATAATTCAAATATTTCTATTTCATATCGCGGATAAGAGGGCAAGCCGGTAGCCTTTACATAAAGCTGCTTAGCCTGAGCTGTAATGGTTACGAGGGCTTCCTGTTGGTTCTTTCCATCAATACCTGTGGCACAGGGAGCGATTTGAAAAAAATATATTCCGGTTGCTGCATTGCTGTTTTCACAATACATGCCTGTATGCCAGAACACATCGCCATTAGGGTCAAGGGCAGTATGGGAATAGTCGCCAAAGCGCTCAGTACCTGAAATAGAACCTGAGCCTTTAAACACCTCCGTTTCCGCTATGGGTAATGTACCCAGCGGATCATTTGGTGTTCTTCCTGCATACGCCAATGTAGGAGATACTGTTTTTGATGCTTTTGCATAACATAAGGCAATATCCCCATTACAATCCATGGCAATGCTTCCTGTCCACCTGCTATGGTTATCGGGAGCATAAATCCCTTCCTGATACAGGGACCATTTTAGTGTTGTTTGATCCTGCCTGATTTCTACCCATTTTATACTTCGCTGATCGTTACTGATTTTCACTGCCCAATTCAATACCACCCGGTTGGTTCCCACAAAATTATTCCATTGCGCCCGGTACATAGGTATGCCTCCTAATCCGCAAAGTTTATTGCCATTAGGTTGTTCTATATCCTGCCAGTTCGTATCAAAAGAAGCATCAAAAGCCGCTGTTGGTAAAGTAGCATCCAGGCTTATATCTGCCGTTGGGTTTGTTCCCCAGTTTACACCCATCGACCATACCTGAACAGCATCAATATTGGGTGAACCCCAGCCATTATCAGAATAAGCAAATAAGGGGCATCTTAATCCCGAAGGGGGAATTAATCCATCTGCATCTCCCGGCAATACTAACCAAACGGCTCCAAATGCTGCATTGGCAGGCTGTGCAAAACTGGAGTATATGGCTCGGGCATTGGGGTTTGCACTGAGCATGGCTGCCCGCTCAAAACAAGCCACCACTCCATTTCCATTATTGGTGGTCATATAATAGCCATTTTCCCATACTCCAAATTTAGGATAATCGGGTACACCAGGCCCGGGAAAAGGGAAGCGGTAAGAAGTGTATGCCCCATCCGCTGCATTGGTTTTTGAAACAGCCATAACCATACTAAATTTATTGGCCCCCATATCTTCAATCACAATCTGAGTAAGTAACCAGCGATCGGCGAATTTGTCATAAATAATAACGGGATCACAGGCCAGATCATATTGCGTAACCATGACTGGAATGTATCCCTGAAAAACAGTAGCTCCGTTTCCACTCTTGTTATACACTGCATACTCTGACACCAGTTTACTCATGGAGGTTGGATTAGTTGCCTGCACATACATATTGGTTCCTGCTGCTCCGGATGGGTCTAATGGACTATCTCCCTTTAAACCTTTCCATTGGCTGATAAGCCCTGCAGCAACTTTGGTTCCCATCTCTGTTTGCACACTATTGGCATCATTGGCAAATTGAGGTCCGTCCGTGGCTGTATATTTATACTCGTTCCGGTTTCTGAATAAGGCTTCATTGGCTTCATGTTTCTCCTTTTGATCACCATTCTTCATGTTTTCGTTGACCTGATCTACTTTCAGTGTAGTAAACTCTTTTACTTCCGATGCAGTAACCACCAGTGTTTTTCCCCTCTCCAGTATTAAGGCATCTGTTAGTTTTTGTTGAGCATAAGTAAATTGTGCTCCACAGAGCAATAATAACATTTTAATCGCATTTTTCATGGTTAGGTTTTTTTCACATTAAACTTTCTGATACCTTAACTACCTTAAAAATCAATGGGGCAATGTTGACTTAAGATAAATTGTATTAAAAATTTCGGGGATTAACTTGAACAAATATAAAGTGCACATAAAACTCATTACACTTAATTCAGGAACTAAGTTACTTCTTTTATTGCAAACTGCAAATTAATAACAAAATTAATAGGTTGTTTAACCTGATTACTCTTTAAGAAATTCTTTACTTGATGGTATCCCTCCTTTACTAAAAGCTGCGCAGAAAGATAATATATTCACTTTCAAATGACTTAATGTATTTCAACTCTACGGATGTTCTCGAAAAGGCTGTACTGTACTGCACTTTATTTTAGTTAATTGTCTTATTTTTTCAGATATCATCCATTAAATTTTCTGTGTGCATTCATTCAACCGGCATCACTCCAGTTATTTTAACCTCTCAATCCTAATAGTGATAAAGCATAAATACACACTAGCCATAACAAGGCTCCAAAGATCATTAATATTATTTGCCTGCCGTTAAAATTAACTTGCTCGATAATGGTTATATCCGGTGTGTTTCTTTTGGTAAAATTCAGGGCTTTAAAAGGGGGTAGTAAAAACACAAAACTAAATACAGATAAAAGGCCTACTAAGCCTGGTGCTCTTCCCAATAAACTTCCCATTAAAAAAAATAGGAACAAAGCCACTGAAGAATATGTTTTGGTATAGCCCGCTTTTTTTGCATCTTCAAGTATAGCGTTAAAAAGGGGAATGAGAAAGAAAATGCCAAACACGGCTCTCCATCCGGGTTGAATATCCAGCTTATCTTTTTGAAGAAAATATTTCCAGGATTTATACATCCACCATACTTCATACAGTCCGAATGAGAAGAAACATAGGGTACCAAATTTTAATGGACTAATAAGGTATTGCGGTTCAACCAGACCTGACTTTTCGGTATAATCACTATCTAAAATTTCCTGTTGACTGTCCATTGTTTTTATTTTATGTGATGCTTATTCGGTAAATTCAAAAAACTATTTGTATATGGCTATTATTTTATTCCCTTTCATATCTATTGATGCCCTGTACATACCTGCTGTATTAAATTCCATGCTAATGTTTCCATTTTTATCAATAGCAATAATGCCCCCATCGCCACCCATTTCCGGAATTTTTTGTTGAATAACTTCTTTTGCTGCAGCAGCAACTGTATTGTTTCCATATTTTGCTCTTGCTAAAATATCATGCGCCACTACTCCTCTTATAAAAAATTCTCCCCAGCCTGTGGAAGAGACTCCACCAATAGTATTGTCGGCATAGGTGCCGGCGCCAATAATTGGTGAATCACCCACTCTTCCATATCGTTTGTTGGTCATACCTCCGGTAGAGGTTCCTGCGGCAATATTTCCCAGCTTGTCTAAGGCAACACAACCAACGGTGCCAAATTTTTGTTCTTTTATATAGGTATCATAAAACAGCGATGAAGTTTTCTCCTCCTTTGCTTTTTTCTGCTCTTTCTCTTTTGCTTTCAACAATGCTTTCATACGTTGCTCGGTATAAAAATAAGAAGGCTCCACCATTTCGAGGTTATTTTGAATGGCAAATTTCTCTGCTCCTTCACTAACCATCATTACATGTTCTGATTTTTCCATCACGGCCCGAGCCAACAGTATAGGGTTTTTTACATGGGTTAGTGAAGCCACTGCTCCGGCTTTTAAATTACTCCCATCCATTATGGAGGCGTCTAACTCATTTTTTCCTTCGTTCGTAAATACGGCACCTTTTCCTGCATTAAACAAAGGACAATCTTCCATTAATGTAATCGCTTTAGTTACTGCATCCAAGGAGGTACCACCGTTTTTTAATACCTCGTAACCTGCAGTTATGGCCTTATCCAACTCCTGTTTGTAGGCCGTTTCCAAAGAGTCGCTCATATTTTCCTTTAAGATAGTTCCGGCACCGCCATGTATAACTATACAAAATGCCGAGTCATTTTTTTGTGCTGATTTTTCTTCAGGGCTAACTCCGCCGGAGTCATCTGTTGGTTGCTGACAGGAGAAAAGTAAAACCATTGGAAATAACTGTACAATATTTTTTACAGGCACCATAATTTTTTTCCACAAGGTATAAATTTTTTCGTGAGACTTTCCTTGTCAGCGAAATTAGTCCCCGCCTGCCTGTGTACCAGTTATGTGGGCGGCGGGCAAGGAACAATCCCGACCACCTAAGGTGCGTCGGAAGGTGTAATATCCTGCCTCATATTAGCAGGAAAGGGTTTTTTAGGTCATCCGAAATAGATAATCAAAAAACAGGATACCACCGCTAACTAAAAAACTGAAGCCTTTCTTTAACCATTTATTAACAAAATATAAGTTTCATTTTTATGTCATTATCCTATGAAAGTCTTCTGCTACAAACCTTATAAGATCATGCAAATTTACAGGAGAAAAAATTCGGGGTTATTTTTGAAAAATTAGTATGATAATTTTGAACAAGGTTGATTATATTAAAGTTGTATTCCACAAAAACCAAACGCTTATGTCAAAAAAAATCCCCACTCTACTCATTCTTTTTTTATCAGTAAGTATATCCGCACAAAAAATCTCTCCCGGCTATGCAATAGCCGACTGGAAAGATTTTTGCAGCACCGCTATCTCCTACTTAGAAGCTGAACATAGTTCTTCTGTCAGTAATCCTGTTTATTTGCTATTTGATCAGTATCATTTTAACTTAACTACATTATTAACGCGAAGCAGGCAGGAAATTACCGCTACGGGCACTCTTCAGAAAAATGAAAAAAGTCCTGAACAGGGAGCTTATTGCGCTATACATCGCTCACCTGCTGTTTTGGGGCTTCAGGACAATAGTAATCAAAAAAACAAGGCTCCTGTTAATCCAGAAAACCCTGTTTTAACTCAGGGCGCGGAGTATGGAATACATCCAGCTGATAAGACCTTGCTCCCTCCACAATATATAGCCGTTGAATGTAAGAGAACAACCATTTGTTCCTGCCCTGATCCTCTTCAGGATTATGGGAAAACCAACATGAGTGCCTGCTATTTTATGGACTTTGAAAAAAAATCACTGGGATTGGATAATTCTTCCATGGCCAAAAAAAACAGTGGCGAAGAACATACCGCTCCATGGATTACCCTACTATTGAATGGGGCAGATTCCACAGGCCATTTCACAGCTGTACAAACAGCCGCTTTGAAAAAACAATTAGCTTTTCTTTATTCCAACCAAAATACCTTTTGGGTATCTTCGTATGGAACAGTTTTAAAATACCTCCGAGAAAAGAATCAGGCTGAAATTACAGAAACATGCAACAGTAAAACACGCATCAGCTTTCGGCTAAGCCACCCACTCAATCCTGAAATTTATAATGAAGCGCTCAGTATACAAAGAAAACTTCCTGCAGGCTGGGAAAGTCCGGTCATTCTTCAAAATGGAGACAGTCTCTCGTTTAATATTGTAACGATCGGCGGAGAAAAACACATCCGGTTTAATGCCTTCCCTAACAAAGGGATTATTCATTTATTTAACAGCTCCTCTGAAAGAGTTAATCCACACGAAAACCAATCTTCCTACATTAAATTTACACAAAGCGGGGATGCCCCGAAAATTTCTTTCAATCTGCTTACCTCTGTTAACGAAGGTAAAATAGAAATGCTGGATGATGGTGGGAAAACGGTTTATTACGAACACCTTAAAAATAGCCCTGTAGGCTTGCATAAAGAAATACAAAAAAAATTCAGTAGTGGTTTTTACGTCATCCGGTTTAAAAAAGAAAGTAAAATGTACACCAGCCGCATATTTATTTATTGAGCTGCAAATACCCTTCCTTTAATTCAGTTAGGGTAATATTTTCCAAGCCAGGTATAAAAATCACTGTATAAATTTTTAGTACCTCCATGTATGCTCCATTTGTTGAAATGCATCGTAAATTGTTTTACTAGTTTATTTTACAGAACTTTTTTGTATTCTACAATATTTATATTGTTCCTGCGTTAAACACCTGTATTTTGCCCGATTTAACCTAAATAACCCATAAAATTATGAGGTACATTAAGCATGTGGCAAAAAAATTTGTTTCCCTACTGTTATTACTATGCAGCCAGCAGGTATTTACTCAGCCAGCAGCAGAAAGTTATACAACTTCAATTGAATGGCTTGCACCTGCTCCAATTCCATTCTACGATAGTTCACTTACAACGTTCAGGTTTACCGGAGCCAATTATCAACCGGATAATGCTTCGGTTCTACCTTATTTAAGTCTGCGTCATGAAAACCCTGATGGATTAATTGCCACAGCAGCTATAGAAATTATAGCAACTGATTACCTGACAGAAAGCGAAGTTCAATTACTGGAAAACCTGCATGCATTTCCTGGTCACAACTTTATTGCAGGTCAGGAACAAGGATGCATGAGAAATGTAGATTATTCTATTGTACAAATTTGTCCTATCCGGCTAAATGAGGTGAACGGTAAATACGAAAAACTAATTGAATACCGGTTGAAATGGGTATATACTTCCAAAACAGCCAGCACCGTCAAGCAAGCCTTTAAATTTGCAGGTACATCGGTTTTAGCTACCGGTAACTGGTATAAGCTGGGGCTTAAGGAAACAGGAATATATAAAATAGACCGGGTCTACCTCAAAAATGCAGGAATAAATACAGAGGACCTGCTCATTAATAACATCCGGCTTTTTGGAAACGGAGGAAGAATACTACCTGAAAAAAACAGTGCTTCACGACCCGATGACCTGCAGGAATTAGCCCTGTATGTTTATGACGAAAACAAAGATGGAAAAATGAACAACAAAGATTACCTCTTGTTTTATGGTCATGGCACTACCTACTGGGATTACCAGCCTGCTTCATCCGGACTTCCCTTTATACCCATTAAGAATTATTACAGCGATAGTACTTATTACTATTTAACAACAGACAACGGAAGTTCTAAAAAAATGACAGAAAAAGTTTCATCTCCTCTACCGGAAACACAAACAGTTAATTGGTTCCATGATTATAAAAAACATGAAATAGATGGGGTGAATATAGTTAAATCAGGCCGTGAATTTTACGGGGAAAATTTTGGTGTTATCAGTACCCGCAATTTCAATTTTAATTTTCCCAATATTTTAGCAGACACTGTGTTCATAGAAACGGTGGTCGCCGGAACCAGCAGGCCGGTCAATGCGAATTACCGCCTCCTTTGCCCTAACGGTGTTTCTACCCTAATTTCGTGTCCAAATTTAGGTGGTGAATACGAGATTGCCGCTATTGCCAAAGGAAAGCTCCAATACCTGCATAGCGGTAATGAAAATCCGGAGATAAAATTAGAATTAACCAATGCTACTAACGGTTACTTAGACTATATTACCTTAAACGCCAAAAGAAAACTCATTATGACGGGTGAGCAGATGAGTTTTAGAAATGCCGCAGTAATTGGTAAAACCAACATTAGCCGGTTTGACATGCAAAGCAATACGGATTTAATTGTTTTTGATGTAACTGATCCAAATAATAGCATGCTACAAAATCATGTATTTTCCGGAAACCAGCTATATTTTAAAACCGAAACAGATACCCTACGTGAATTTATTGCTATAACCGGAAATACTTTTTTTACTCCTTCTTCTGCCGAAAAAATAAACAATCAAAACCTTCACGCTTTAAATCCGGCCGACTATATCATTATTTGCAACCCACTATTTAAGCAACAGGCTCAACAATTAGCCGAATTACATGCCAAAGAAGAAAAGCTGAGTTATATTATTGCAACAATAGATGAAATTTATAATGAATTTTCTTCGGGAAGGCAGGATATAAGTGCTATCCGCGACTTTATACGCATGTTGTACACCCGCGCCAGTACGCCAAAAGAATTACCACAATATGTTTTACTGCTCGGCGATGGTTCTTTTGATAACCTGCACCGTTATGATCCTTCCAACACCAACCTTATACCTACCTATCAAAGTTATGGTTCGGTTGCCTTTTATCCTAAAAACAGTTTTACGTCAGATGATTTTTTTGGTATGATGGATGTACAGGAAGGTGATTTTACAGGGAGCTACATCATTGATTTGGGTGTGGGAAGATTGTCAGTAAAAAATATTCAGGAAGCTACAGGAGTGGTAAACAAAATTCTTTCTTATTACAGGAAGGAAAATTATTCCGAACTATCAAGTGGAGCGGGCTGTGCAGGAACAGGATATAATTCAGGCGAATGGAAAAACCAGATATGTTTGTTAGCCGATGATGCTGATAAAAGTGAAACGGTTTTTGCAAAAAATAGTGAAGTGTTTTTTCAATTAATCAACAACAATTTTCCTAACTATACTATCAATAAAATTTACTTAGATGCTTACAAGCAGGAATCTCTACCAGGTGGGCAAAGGTATCCGGACGCCACCAGGGCCTTTGAACAACAAATGGAAAAAGGAGCGCTCATTGTAAATTATACGGGTCACGGTGGCGAAATCTCTTTATCGCATGAAGTACTAATTGATGTGCCACAAATTTTAAACTGGAAAAACAAACCCCGCCTGCCTGTATTTTTTACGGCTACCTGTGAGTTCAGCCGGTTTGATGATCCGGGAAGAACTTCTGCCGGCGAGCATGTATTACTTAACCCCAACGGTGGAGCCATTGCCCTGTTCACCACTACACGGCTGGCTTTTGTAGGAGATGACGATGCACTATGTCCACACCTGTTTAAAACAGCTCTGTCCAATACAGCCCCAACTGGTAGAAAGCCAACTATTGGCGATATTTGCCGCATCACTAAATCTTACCAACCTGATAAAACATACTTTACCCTTTTAGGCGACCCGGCTGTTACCTTGGCTTACCCTCAATACCGGGTGTTTACTACAGCTATTAATCAACACCCCCAGGGTTCCATTATAAGCGATACCCTTAGCGCCCTTCAGCAAGTTGAAATTCATGGCTTTGTGGGTGATACAAGCGGCGTTATAACCAATGACTTCAATGGAACCATCTACATTTCTGTGTTTGACAAATTCGCAAGCTTAAAAACACTTGGAAATGATAACCCTGCTGATACCATTTCCTACAAATTGCAGAAAAATATTCTATTCAAGGGTAAGGCCAGTGTAAAAAACGGACTTTTCAGCTTTCAGTTTATCGTACCCAAAGACATCTCCTATCATATTGATAAAGGCAAAATAAGCTACTATGCCAACGGTGAAATGGGAGAAGCGAACGGTTACTATACCAACTTTATGATTGGGGGTACCAGTAGCAAACCTATTCATGATGACAAAGGGCCGGAAATAAATCTTTACCTGAACAACAATCGTTTTGTATTTGGAGGTACCACTAATGAAAACCCGGTTATTTATGCAGAGTTGTTTGATTCGAGCGGAATAAACACCACGGGTAATGGCATTGGGCATGACCTTGTAGCTATTCTGGACGGAAACATTAAAAAACCTATCGTACTTAATGATGCTTATCAATCAGATCTAAATAGTTTCAGGTCAGGTAAAATCACTTTCCCCCTCCGTCAGCTTCAGGAAGGTAACCATACCCTCACCTTAAAAGCCTGGGATATACTCAACAATTCCTCGGTAGCTTCTACAGAATTTGTAGTGGCCCCTTCGGAAAATATTGCCATTAAACACGTTTTAAATTACCCTAATCCTTTCAGTACACAAACTAAATTTTTTGTAGAACATAACCAATGCTGCTCCCTGCTTCAGTTAGAAATAAAAATATTTACCATCAGTGGCGCCATCGTAAAAACCATACATAAACAACTGTTACAGGATGGTTTCAGATCTGAAGGAATTGAATGGGATGGGCGGGATGATTTTGGAGACAAAATTGGAAAAGGCGTTTATGTTTACAGGGTTAAACTAATGGATTACCAGGGGAAACAGGCTGAACAATACGAGAAACTGGTCATCATCAATTAAGAAACAGACAAGATCTATTTTATACCTCCTTAGTTTCCTGAGGAAATAACAATTCAGCTGCTTTTACCTTAATCACCATAACGAATTATTTTACCTTGTGTTGGTATGTATACTTTACTTTAGCTTACGAATAAATTCCCAGGTTTCTATGCTGTTTTTAGTTAAAATATCGGGCTTAAATTGCTCCCTCGGCGTGCCGTTAATATGGTACAGTTTTTCAGTAGGAATTTGATACCCGATATGGGTCTCTGTTAATTTAAAATTTTCAATCGCACCCAATAGTTTAGCCATTTCGGTTCCCACAATGGTTGCTCTTTTCAATGCGCTAAAACCAATAGCAATCCCTTCGCCCATGCTTCCTGTCCAATGCCCAACAACAACATAAACATTACCCTTAAACATTTCTTTTCGGGGAACCACATATTCCATCCACACCCGTTTGGTCTGGTACTGATCTTCATCTATTACATGCTGCTGATAGGGCATATTAGAACTGATAAACCTGCCCATAATAGCTCTGGCTACGGTAGTGTTACCACCAGCAGGAGTTTCCGATAAATCAATAACCAGATTTTTATACTGCATATACTGGTCAAGGAGGGAATCGAAAACAGCAATAAGCCTGTTATTATACAAACAATTATTAATTTTAATGTAAGCCGTTTGTTCATTCAGCACCTTTGCTTCCAGTAAGGCAACACTGTATCGACTTGAAACACTATCCGGATAACAGGTGATTTTCCTGCTTCCCTCCATCACCTCTATTTTTCTTTTTACATCATGAGTTCCAGCAAAAAGCATATCCAATGCGTACTGATACATGGCAGGCAGGTAATTATTAGTGTATTTTGGTAAGAACTTTGCAAGCTGGGGCTCAACAGCGGCTCCATTAAATTTCACAATTCTTTGCCCAATTTTTAATCCAGACTTTTCAGCGCCTGAATTTTTCTTTATATCGGTAATCACATATTCTTCCTTTATTTTCTCCACATAAAGATCTTGTCCGGAAGGTACAATACGGTTAGAACTTTTTAAATTAGTGTTTAAGGTAGAGTGCCCATTATACAATTCGTTTAACAGCTCTTCCAAAAAAGCAATGAATGCATCATCGCTCTTAATCATAGCCGCTTTCGCTTCATAAATCTGCTTTACCTGCTCCCAGTTAATTTGCTGCTCTTTGAGGTAAGCATAATTATTATTTACATCTTCCCAAAATTCCTGAAAATCTTTCTGGTATTTTGATTGTGCATAAAAGCAGTTAGCCAGAATACAGTATAAAAAAACTAAATAATGCTTCATGTATGTTGCGTTTTAAAAATGGCAATGTATGCTTGTACAACCTTTTGAGACACACTTGATGCTAACTATCTCCGGTTTTCACTTACACCCCCTGTTTACCTGCAACAAAATTACTCATTCTTATTGGCAGAATTTCAGGGCTTTTGTAGAAAATTTTAAAAAATTGCCCGTAATTTTTAAAGCAAATAACAATAAAAAACATGATCAAAAAATTCCTATAGGCGAGAGAAATTTCATGTTAGAAAAACTGGATTTTATTGGGTATCGGGTTTAAGGTTCTTGAAACTGCCTGTTACCAGCAGTTACCTTGCATCAAGTTACTGCCTGTGTTTAATCAAGGTAACAAAATAATTAATGTAAAGTTAACAGGCCAAAAAAGCAAAGAATAATTGCTTAATTTGCAACCATTAATTACATACCATGAAAAAACTTATCTTTCCTGCTATTCTCCTACTCCTTCAGGTTCAACTCTGTTGTGCTCAACAGTTAAAAGGCAAAAATTTTCCTGAATTATCAGGAGAAACCTTTGATGGAAAAAACATTAGTATTCCTAAAAATACCAATGGAAAAATAAGTGTTATAGGCATTTGCTTTAGCAAAGATGCGGAAGCAGACTTAAAAACCTGGTTAAACCCTATGTATAATTTACTCATTGTAAAAAAAGACACCAATGATTTTTTTAGTGCAGCTGTAAATTACGATGTGAATTTTTACTTTGTTCCCATGCTGAACAAAATCAATCAGATTCTTGAAAAATCGAGTAAGGAAAAAATCAGAAAGGACACCGACAAAGAATTCTGGCCACACCTGATCTTCTATACCGGTGATACCAAACCTTTCAAGGAGAACCTGTACATAACAGATACTAAAATTCCCTATTTCCTGGTTCTGGATAAAAATGGCAAAATACTACATGTTGAATCCGGTAAGTTTTCCGAAAAAAAACTGAGCAAGCTGGAAGATTTTATGGAATAGGTGAATACCCTCTAAATCTCTGTCAATCCCAAGCCCTGTTTGAACAGATTAAACCTTGCAGGTATGAACCCCAAAACGCCTAATAGTCCTAATCTATCCCAAGGTTATGGATATCTTAAACAAGATAAATGGTTCGTGTTCCTGCTCATTGTAGTAAGTGTTGTCCTATGCTATTTTTTTGTTGATCGTAAACTTGTGTTATTTTTTCACGAGCATTCGTTCAGGAGATTTAGAATCATCCATTACATTCAGGATCTGCCGGTTTACCTGTTGTATTTATGCCCCCTGTTGTTGCTTTACGGACTCATTCAACTCATCAGAAAACAGCAAACCACCTGGAACCTCTTTTGTTTGGTAGTGCCGTTAAGTCTTTTGTTTAGTGCTTTAATTAAACCTTACTTTAAACTACCTTTTGGCCATTACTGGCCCGAAACCTTCAAAAACAATAATCCTTCCTTTATACATAACCAGGCTTATGGCTTTCACCCCTTTCAGCGCGGCATAGCGTATGAATCTTTTCCTTCGGGTCATTGCCTGATGATCTTTTGTTTTGCTGCGCTGTGTATATACTATTATCCCCAACTTAAGTGGTTATGGTTAACCTGTTGTATGCTGGTTATTTTAGGTTTGGTGCTGCTCAATTATCACTTCCTGAGTGATATTATTGCCGGGTCTTATATTGGATATACCTTAGGTAAGGGTTATATTGGTCTTTCAAAAAAAATCAGAATTCTTCGCATGCAGTAACTACTCCCTATTTATTGGTGCAGGCAACTTAAGAGCTTGAATACTTTTGATTCAGCTCCCGATTATGTTTAACTATTGCAATTACAGAAATAGGATTTTATTTTTTGCAGAATCTCTCCTTTCTTTCTTCGTGATACCTCAAAGAAATGATTGTGTTTCAGTTCAATATATACTGGTTCTTCTTTTCCATAAGCAGTAACATAGCTCGTATTAATCAAGGTACTTTTATTGATTCGGATAAATTCTGTGGCATTATTGAGCAGGTATACTTCAAAATCCTTTAAATAATGTGATGTAGTATACTTCTCATTTGAGGTGGTTTGTATTTGTGTGTATCTCCCACAAGCCTGAACATACAGAATTTCACTCAATTCTAATAGTTTCACTTTATCACCATAATGAACGGGAATTTTATTCAACC
>JACCDP010934658.1_pt1 | contig 24261 bp, 20 predicted proteins | sample 7445841 | NCBI WGS metagenome assembly JACCDP01 (sample SAMN15323441, study PRJNA562643) | freshwater metagenome | isolation source: river surface water | place: USA:Blue River Watershed | collected 2017-08-17
ACTCAATGATTTTATTGTAACAGGAGATAAGGTGCAAAAAATTGAAGCCGTTTTGTCGGGCAGTTTGAATTTCATTTTCAGCAATTACAATGCCCTGAACACTTTTCAGGAAGTGGTAAAAAGAGCAGCAGCAGAAGGTTACACCGAGCCCGATCCGCGTATTGATTTAAGTGGAAAAGATGTTGCCCGCAAAATACTGATACTTGCCCGCGAATCGGGATTAGCCTTAGAACCAGGGGATGTTGAAGTAAACTTATTTATGCCAGAAAAATGGTTTGAGGGCAGCGTGGAAGATTTTTACAACAAGCTGGCCACAGAAGAACAATACTTTAAAGACCTGTACCACCAAGCTGCCGCTAAAAATGCCAAACTAAAAATTGTTGCTTCATTAGAAAATGGCAAAACTGCTGTATCCCTGAAATCGGTAACACCCGATCATGAATTTTACGCCATTAAAGAAAAAGACAATGCTGTTCTATTTTATACCGAAAGGTATTCCCAACAGCCTATGATCATTAAGGGAGCCGGGGCTGGCGCAGCAGTTACTGCCTCCGGAATTTTTGCAGATATATTGAGAACTTTAAATTAATAACTATGGAAAAAGAACTATTTATACAGGCTCCGGCCACCATTGCCAACCTGGTGTGTGGCTTTGATGTATTGGGAATGGCTGTGCGTGAGCCTTACGATGAATTGCTGATGCGGATATTGCCTGAAAAAAAGGTAATGTTGATAAACCAAACACCTTACGATTTACCACTTGTTCCCGAACAAAACGTAGCGGGAGTGGCCTTGCTGGAGCTGATGAAATCGGATAAAGTAACTTGTGGATTTGAGGTAAAGTTTACCCGGAAAATAAAGCCGGGCAGCGGGCTGGGTTCGAGCGCCGGCAGTGCGGCGGGAGTGGTGGCAGGAGCTAATGTTTTGCTTGGGAATATTTTCTCCAGGGAAGAACTGGTGGGCTTTGCCATGAAAGGAGAGGTGCTGGCCTCAGGAGCAGAACATGCAGATAATATTGCCCCTTGTTTGTACGGAGGAATCACCTTAGTCAGGAGCCATAAGCCTTTAGACATTATTCCGCTGGAAAGCCCGGATTTATTTGTGACCATTGTACATCCTGAAATTGAGTTGAAAACTGCTGATTCCAGAAGTGTACTAAAATCGAGGGTGTTGCTGAGCGATGCCATTCGGCAATGGGCCAATGTTTCAGCCTTAGTAGCCGGAATACTGAAAAAAGATCATTCACTCATTTCAAGGTCTTTAGAAGATGTAATCATTGAGCCGGCCAGAAGCATACTCATTCCTGAATTTTCCCGCTTAAAAAGTGCTGCGCTTGCTGCAGGTGCTTTGGGCGGAGGAATATCCGGCTCCGGACCTTCTGTCTTTATGCTGAGTTCCGAAGAGCCTACGGCTAAAAAAATTGAGCTTGCTTTTTCTCAAATTTATACCGAGGCAAAAATCAAATTTAACTCCTACGTTACAACAATTTCTTCTGCCGGTGTGGTATGTAAAAGTATCGCCCCAGGCTCTGTATCCACCTTTTAATTTTTATGTTCATGCACTATTATAGTTTAAACCAACAAGCTCCTGCTGTAGATTTCAGAGCAGCTGCATTATACGGACAAGCTCCGGATAAAGGCCTGTATTTTCCCCAACAATTACCACAGTTACGTAGTACCCTGGTAAATAATCTCCGTTCCTTAACGCGCGAGGAACTGGCCTTTGAAGTATTAAAGCAGTACACCGGAACTACCATTCCGCACAGCACTTTACAAAACATCTGCACAGCAGCCATAGACTTCCCTATTCCATTAATTTCTTTAAGCGAAGAATTAAAGGTTCTTGAACTCTTTCAAGGGCCTACCCTCTCTTTTAAGGATCTTGGGGCCAGGTTCATGAGTCGCTGCCTCTCCTATTTTGCACAATCCATGGATAAAAAAATTGTGGTGCTGGTGGCTACTTCAGGAGATACGGGTAGTGCAGTGGCTGATGGCTTTTTAGGTAAGGAGGGAATTGAAGTAGTGATCTTATACCCTTCCGGAAAAGTAAGTCGCCTGCAGGAATTACAATTAACCACCTTAGGCAGCAACATCAGGGCTATTGAAGTGGAAGGGAATTTTGATGATTGCCAGAGCCTGGTAAAAACAGCCTTTTCAGACCAGGATTATCAATCCCATATCTTTCTTACCTCTGCCAACTCCATTAACATTGCGCGCTGGTTGCCCCAGCAATTGTTCTACTTTTTTGCATTACAGCAATGGAATCATACGGAAGCGCCGGTAATAGTGGTTCCCAGCGGAAACTTCGGAAATATCGGAGCCGGAATACTGGCAAAAAAAACCGGCTTAGGCTGCAAACAATTTATTGCGGCCTGCAACCAGAATGATGTGGTGTACCGCTACCTGCAAAGCGGAGTATACCAAACCGCACCAACCGTACACACCTGTTCCAATGCCATGGATGTGGGTAACCCCAGCAATTTTGTGCGCATCAATGAACTGTACCGGCACGATATAAATATGCTGCGGCGCGAGTTATCGGCATCTTCGGTGAATGATGAGCAAACGGCACAAGCCATGCAGGAGTGCTGGAATACCTTTAACTATGTATTAGATCCGCATACGGCTGTAGCTTATCACAGCTGGAAAGATTATGCTATACGTAATAAAGAGGCAAAAGGAATTATTGTATCTACCGCACATCCGCTTAAATTCGAGGAATGGGTAAAAGCGCAACTAAACATAGAGCTTGTTAAGCCGAAGGCTTTGGAACAATTAGAGAACAGAAAAAAATCAACAATAAAGCTAAAGCCGGAATACAAAAACCTCAAAGATTATTTGATGGGTGTTTATTCGAGAGAATAATGCCGGTGAACGAAGCTCTGTCAGATGCTATAATACTCTGCCCTTTGGGGCGGAGTATTCGTATGGCTTTTGCCCAGGGTGCCTCCTGTGATTAATCAAAAATAATTACTTCCAGGTAAACCATCTTTTCTCTTGTATCCACCCACAAATAATAATTGCTGGAAGAATGGGGTAAAAAATTCTTTTTACTATATATTTTCGGTGCGTTGTGGTCAGGAAATACAAACCATTCTGGAGTATTTTTATCCTCTTCCTGAAGGGCAGCAACTATGTCATTATATGATTGTGTTCCTGCATAAGCAGTATCTAAAGCTTGGTCATGCCTGAGAATTTTATTGAAAACAATTGAGTCATAGGTAAAAGCCATCCAATGCGCCCTATAATCACGAAGGCTATAATTCTTTAAATTGATTTTTTTTACAGCATCAGGGGGCTTAAATCCAAAATTCTCCTTAAAAGCAAAGGTGGCTTCCTGTCGGTTGGTAGTTTCTTTACTAAACAAATCAATTGACAAAAGAAAAAATGTTGCCACAATTAACACCATCGCTAAAGAATAATAAATAGTTGCTTTGAGTTTTTCCTTCCTGTTTATTACACCCATAACCAGAAACACTATTGTCATCACAAAGCATAGGGCCAGCACTACTAACTGTATCAGGTATAAAAGCAGTTGTATCAATGGTATAGTTTTTTAATTAAAGCAGGGTACTGTTGTTTTTGTGTGGTGAATATTATCATTAGACTTAACTTTCCTTCGCCAAAAAGGTTTCAAAAATTCTCAATTCTTTTCAATGGTTCTGGCGTTTCAATAGTTTATACATGGACTTATCGCCTATGATACAAATCAACACAAAAGTCAGAAATTTAAAAAAATAATACCAAAGAGCATACATTATGACTTTTCTGTATTTATACATTTTTCACATTGATTGATAAACTACCTAACACGCATCCTTAGAAGTTTTTTTCTTCTTTTACTTCCACTTCCAATTTTAAGTTTGTTGCCAAAAACTTACCCACCCTATTTATAGTATATTCATTCAATGAAGTTAGTATTCTCTTTTTTTCGCCATTTACAGAAATCAACACTATATCAAAGGCTCTAAAAATATTTGGTTTTTTATCAATACCATATTGCCTGTTTTCAATGTTCAGTATTACTATTTTGACTAAATCACTCTGGAGTTTGCTGTTTTTATTGTTATATCGCCAAAATCCGATTTTGGAAAACACTGTAATGCTTTTAGCCGCATGATCCAGTTCCACAACCCTTATAACTGTAATGAATATCAAAGAACCTAACAATAATAGGAATGCTATTATCCCCTGTTGTTTTAGTGCAAACATTATGGACAGTGTTAATAAAATTGCACCAATGAATACGGTCACACTATCAAATAAGTATATTCTTTTGATGTTCTTCATTTATTCTTAAGCTTACTAATTCTATTCCCGGCATATTCCCCCTACATCGCAACTCCCGATAAAGCAGATTTTCATCTCCCCATTTTTTGCTATCTATACCCTCACACGACACTCTTATTGACTTCAGGCCTTACTATCACTTAACATTCACACATACAACCCGTGTACCCCTAGCTTGCTCCTGATGATACACCTGAGATGAAAAAAGCCCGCCTTTACAACAAACGTTTGTGTTTGCGCAGTGGTGGCTTATCGAAGCCGCGTCCTGTCCCACGTGGGCAAACGTAATATAAAATCTAAACTTCATACCTTGAAGTCCAGCCACTATTGCGCAAACATTTTGTTATGCTGTCGTTTTGTTTGTCAGGCAAAATAATCTAATGCGACATTTACTTTCTATCCCGAAATGTATTCTTCTGCTGCATTTTTAATTATTCTTGATCTAACATTCTTTATGTATGCGATGTTCATTAAATCCTCTCTACTTGCGTGAATTACATCTCCGACCAAGGGGTATTCGGGTTCAACTCTATCGGCTAGTGCATCGCTGATGGAGATCTCTCGGACTGAGTCGTCAAGTAGCTCACCGACAATTGATCTTTCCTCGATTTTTGTACCACACTTGGGACAGAACTTAGCGTCCGGAGGAATTTCAGAAGAGCAATTTTGACATTCCTCAGAAGTCTGCTTTAACTTATTCATGTATTGATCAAACTCTTTGTCAATAGAACTGAACTCCCTATAGTCTGTAAGGCTAATCATATTTATTACTTCAGTAAATTTATTTGAAATAAAGGCCTTCTCAGTAAATAATAGGGCGAGATGAACCATATAACGCTGACCGGTTTTCCTTGAAGCAATTTTTACTGTTCCTTGTTTCGATAGTACACCTGAATAACATAATAAATCAAGCGCTAGTTTCAAATTTGGCTGCATGTCCCGTTGCAAAGTAAAAAAAGCGGACTGGTATTGTGTTTTCTTTTCCCGGGTGTTTTTCTTTCGTAATTCCGGGATTATGTATTCTCTTAAAATGTCTATGCCTAATTTGACATGAGGCGCGTACTTGGGCAATCGTTTTGAAAGTCCTAAGTGATAGGGAACTAGTTCTTGATCAACATAGTCCTGTGTCGCCAGCAATAAAGCTCTTTCAGTATAGCCACGGTCATAGACTCGATTGAAAAGGTGAAGAAATGCTCTTGGATTGCCAGTAGATAAGTGAATACATTGATCGAGAAGTTCACCTTTTGAAAAAACTTCCTTACGCAATTTACCCTCAGGAATTCTTTTAGTGATTAATGCCCTGTATTGTTTTCTAGAAGCATCCCTTCCGGTAACTCCAGGTTCAAAATCTCCTAAATTAATCAAAATCGCATCATGTCCAATTTCAAAGTTTTTTCCATAGTTTGTAATAGAAGGATACACTGCTGCCTTTACTGCGATTTTTCCGCCATGTAATAATTTAAATATTTCGAAGAAAATCTCTTGTTGTTCAGGAATAAATGTATGAGCTGCTTCATCGAACAAGAATACGATGCGATTTAATGAATACTCTAATGTAATCTCTTTTATTATTTCAAGCACATAGGTTATGTCATTAACTTTATCAAGAAAATCACTGCCAAGTTTTTCAATTATTTGATTCTTGTCTTCATCTTTTGATAACCTTTGTAGTAAATGTATCTTTTCCTGAAGGACTTTCTGCAAACCAGAAATTGAATCAACTCCAAATATTCTTTTAAATGGATCAGATGCATCGTTGTTTGAAATTATACCATTTGAAATAAGTTTTTCATACACTGCTTGAAGGATTTTTGCTCCAACCCAAATTTGAAATGCATTTCGATTGTCCGCCTTTACTCCTTCTAATAGAGTACTGGTTTTAAAATTGACATATACGCCAAGCGTTCGATCTTTCTTAAAGTCTCGATCCAACTCTGCCTCAGTTTCTTTTAGTAACATTGATTTTCCAATACCTCGTGCACCTTGAAGAAGATGAGCACCGGAAAATTTAAGTTTTGCAATTACTTCCGCCTCTAATTCTCCAATCACTGCAAGCTTAGAGATTTGAGTATCCTCAAGATCTTCTGTTCTAGCTGCATGTATTAAATCAAAATCTTTAACAGCCATTATTTAAGTTCATTTTTAGATTTCGGTACTTTTAAAATTATCTCATTCTTAATTGAGAAGCGAAGCACAAAAAGGTTGAGTAAGAGAAAAATAACCTGCTGTGCGATTAAAACAAATTCTTTCCATTCCTTCTCATTAAAACTAAAACGTTCAGGGATGGTTGTTTCAAAAGTCGTGATTTTCCCATGAACGATATCACTTAAACTACCATATAGTTTCTGAGCTTCAGTAGCTGATACTAACTCTATTATAGGCATACTGGTTTTTGTCTCAAGGTTAACGTAAGTTATATAACCTTTCGAATTCAAATGTGATATCATTTCTGAGAAACTTAAGTCGCCATCGTGCTCCTTCCATGCATGAGCGTTGTGTGGCATATCCCAGAGATAAACAGCCGCAATTCCTAACTCGAGTACACGTCTTAAAATAATGCTTGCAGGTTTGTCCATTGCAATAGTTGCGAGATATACAGACGATGCTCCGTCAGCAAATATCTCATCAAAGATCTTACAACATATATCATGATGACTTGATGTTCGTTTCGTGCTTAATATTTCTCCTACGGCAGAAACACAATATAGCCCAACAAAGATTCTATCTAATGATGGATCTGGAAGTCCTTTCCATTTTGCAAAATTGTCTGCAAATTTCTGATTAAGATCGTATATTATATCGCTATGTGTTTTGTTCATTGATTTCTAATATTTCGGTCTGTCTTAAAATGCCGCATAACAGCGGGCTCTAACTTGTATCTTCACTTATAATGGTTGGGTATTTACACCACAACTCTTGTTATTTCTTCTTGGAAATATTTCTGTCCATGAATTTAGATACGCTCTCGTTCCAGTTCTCCAACAATCTATTTCTCTTATTGTTCAATTCCTGGTTTATTTTATTATAGTCTCCCGTGGCCTTGTTGTATTCTTTTACTGCTGCATTAAACTCATCTATTTCCTGCTGACTGGCATTTTTTCCTTTAGCATCCATGGTGCTTTTTATTTTTTCGAATTTTTCCTTTTTCAGGTAAAAATCAATTAATACCGGAACCTTTGTTTCAGCCTCCATCACATAAAACTCTAATAGTTCGTTGCAGGAGTTTTTTACTGAACTGTTTCTTTTTTTATACGGCTCTATTTCCTTCAATTTCTCCAGGGCTTCTTTAGACAGTTTTGCCAGCGATTCCTGGTTTTGCTTCATAGCATTGATGTCGTTTTTATTTTGAGCATCAATCATGTATGCTTCCTGCTTATATGGTTTAAAAAATATCAGGTATATTTTTTTATAGTATTTAAATACTTCATTGGCATTCTCTAATTTTTCTTCTGTATCGGAAGTGTTTTCCAGCAGGGTGATGTTGTTTTTTGCAGCAAAATTCTTCTCCGCCGCATTAGCCACTTCACTGGCTACATCTAATTTTTCATTGGCTTTTTCCTGAGCCAGCATGTATGCCTCCATGTAGTCGTATGATTGCTCTGCAATTTCTTCCATGTCTACTATTTTCGAAAAATCGTTATTTAAAATGGCATAACTCATTTCCAGGTATTTTACAATGGAATCGCGGTAAGAAGCATCATCTTTATAAGGAGGGAGGGACTTTATGCGGCTAAGCGCTGAACGGTTGGCATTGATCATGTCTTTACGCTGATGGTCGATCTGGCGGGCTTTCTTGTTATGCGCTACCGCATTCACATAATCCCAGGTTTCTTTCGATATTTTTTTAAACTCACTGGATATTTTCTCCATATACGCCACCGGGTTTTGAGCAGAAGAGCACTGTGCCACCACCAAAAATACCACCAGTAATTTTACTGTTTTCAATCGATTCATGATTTACTTGTTTTGAGTTATTGATCTGTTCGTTTTTATTTTCAAAACTATTTACTTCTTCGTTTATTGATTCACCATATCCTTCAAAATCATAAAAGCTTCGTTAATAAACAAGTCGCTACTGATGGATTCCAATATGCCTTCATTAAATTCCTTCAGGTTGCTGTTTATTTCATACAATTTTTTATCGAAGCTGTTGTTTTTTGCCTGTATACTGCTTTTCTTCACTTTTTCTGCGTCCTCAGCTGTATGGCTTATGCGCTCGATCTGTTTTATGTATTGTGAAAAACCTTTTTGATTTAAAGCAATACGTCCTGGTGTATTAAAGAAGTTCATTAAGGAATCGGACTTCTGTTTGAAGTTTTTGAAATCGAGTGATGTGCTTTGCCGGCTCAGGGATTTTTGCTTTAGGGCCTCTATGGGAAAAGGCTGCTTCGGTGTGTATATTACCTTTTTCTGAATTGAATCCGGGCGAATAAAATGAGGTGAATTATTTTCCCGGAAATGAGCATACAACTTCATGGCACTGGGGAAAGTAATATCCGGAATTACACCAATTCCCTGATGGGTAGAGCAATTGAGGCGGTAAAACAGCGCATTGGTTACTTTAATGTAATCCATTTTTTTTGTGTTGTTTTTACCCTTATTATACAAAACGTTCGTGTCAAGGGGCAATACTATCTGTGCAGTTCCTTTTCCATAGCTGGTTTGCCCAACAATAAGACCCAGGTTATAATCTTTCACCACATTGCTGAATAGTTCTGAAGCTGATGCACTGAATTCATTGATAAGAACAATAATGGGTTTTTTAAACACTGTTCCCCTGTTCATGTCTTTCATTAATTGTGGCTTTTTATTTTTGGCCTTGTAAATAAACAAAGGGCCTTCGTCAACAAAAATTCCGGCCAGGTTCATAGCCTCCAGCATGGAGCCTCCTCCGTTGTTACGAAGATCAATGATTAACCCGGCGATACTGTCGTTTTCCAGTTTTAAAATTTCTTTGGCTACATCGTTGGCGCAGCCTGGCTGTCCAGGGTCATCCATTTCTGTATAAAAACTGGGAAGGGCAATGTAACCCAGGTTTAGTTTATGTCCTTTTAACACATAGCCCTTCACAAAATTCTCATCCGACTCCATTTTTCTTTTTATCAGCTGTATCTTCTTCGACAAGCCATTTTTCTTTTTCAGCTCTACCTCTACTGTTTTTTCATCTGTATTCTCCAGGAGTTGTTGAATATCTTCTGCTTCGTTTTCTTCTACAGTAATTTTTTTTGTTCCCAGGGTTATTGCCACCAGGCGATCTCCTTCATTTATTTCATTGCTCATCCAGGCCGGTCCTCCCGGACTCACATACCCAACAGCCGTTTCCCCTTTTTCCGTTTCACTGAAAGTGAGTCCAAACGATTCAACATGGGCAGACAGATCCTGCTGAAAGGATTTATTTTGTTCATAGGTAAAGAAATCTGAATGCGGATCGTGTCGCATAGCAATGGCGTTTAGCATGGCTTGTTGCGCATCGGCCTCTGAATGTTCGATTTTTGTTTTAAGGTCAGTCCTTAAACGTATAATCACATTTTTAGCAAAAGATTCGGCTTTTTTATTGAACTGTTCTTCGTTTAGCGCCGCACTATCCGCAGCAATGAGGGCTTTGCGCAGGCATTGTATCTTCACCTGCTTTAGTATTCTTCTGGCCTGCACCTGCATATTGTCAGAATATTCCGTCTTTTCACCGGGGCTTAGAAAAGTAACGCTATCTTTTTCTTTAAAATTTAAGGGTTTCTTACTGATGGATTCGAGAATGGAATCGTTACTGAGCAGGGCCTTTTTGTAGAGGTTATGCGCCCTGGTAAGTCCATCGTTTTTTCCTGAGGCAATTTGTTGAAGGAGCAAGGGAGCCTGTAGCTTAAGCTGTTCAATATCGGTTTCTTTCAACACCATTCCATACGGATCGATGTTTTTAATGAACAGTTCCATGATCTCTTTGGCAACGCTTTCCTTGTTTTCTATGGGGTGTACGTGAAAAGAAGAAAAATCGCCAATGAGCATCTGGGCTTTTTTGTAAAAAGGATTTTCTTCCTGCGCTTTTACCGGATGGAAAAACAGGAATAAAAACAGCAGTGTAACACCTATTCCCGGATGAATTAACGTATTGTATCTTTCTTTCTTACTCTCCACAAACACCATATTTTTTTATTTCTCCCCCTATCCTGTTCATGCAGGATGAATTAAAAAGGCTCTTGCACCATAGGTGCGCGAATGGTATACTATCTCTATCGAAAGAGCGAAATAAGGCAAGTGCTCCTGATCCGGCAAGCATACCAGCCGTTTGTCATTAAATAATTCCGCTAATATAAGAAAAATCCTTTTTTTCCGTGATATTCTGCGTTCTTATCGAGGCTTTAGAGTGCCGCTCTGGCTCTTTGCCTGTTTAGTTCGAGTTAATGAAGCAGCAGTTTACTTCTTAGTCTTAGTACTTTTTAAATAGAAAAACCCTTATTCTTCCAGTTATTGAATCTGATAGTCGGGCATCTGTTGGGCGCGCAGAAGAAAAAGGCATTTGTTAATTTTCCTTAATGCCGTACCAGAGCTAAATCCAGGGCGTTGTCATTAAACTATGATTGATGTTAGGCTGTATTTATCCAACAGCTATACGGCAATCTAATTAGCTCAATCATAGTAAAACACAATAACTATCAAAACAACAAACCATTAAATTTTATGCAATTGAAAATCGTTCGTTTAAGCCTGCTGTTTGTTCTGCTCATGCCCGCACTGGTATCCTGTTCACTGCTGCTCCATTCTTCACCTCCGGTAGATATACGTGCCAAACTAGTGGTCAAGTATAGTTCCCGAAGAGCCTTAATTGGCAAATCAACAGTAGTGGAAGGGCAGGTTACCAATACCCATTGCAGAAAAGTAGAAGAGGTGAGATTAACAGCCAAGTGCTATGACGCAGCAGGAACATTGCGATATTCCTACCCATTTAACTTAGGGGTAGGTTTAAGTCCGAATGGTTTGGCCACCTTTAAAGAGCGCTTTTATGTTGATCAGAATGATGCTATAAGGGTGGTAGTGGAAGTATCATCTGCCCGGGATTAGTTTAGGTTGAATGCCTATTCCTTGTTGTTAGGAGAGAAGGGAAGTAATTTAAAACCAGGCAGAGGATAACCCTTATTTTATTTCGCTGAATTTTCCAATTCCTGAAGATAATATTTACTCATTACCATTAACTCTTTTTGGCGATTCGATACATGCTTGTTTGGGAAGGCTTCTTTGCCTGATGTTTTTGCTTTAATTAATTTTCCCTTAGTGAAGTAATAGCGTGCTTCATACTTTGTTTCAAGTTTGGTGTAATCAAGTCTGGAACTATCTGAAGCATTCGGAAACACCTCCTGTTTAACAAAAACAAAAATCAATTGTTCATTTTCGTAATAAAATTGCTCTATTGTATGCCCGCAGGAAATCCCAAAAGTTTTCACCACTTTCTTTATTTGCCCCTTTTTATAATAGCCACTTAATTCCTGTCCACCATCAGGTGCCTCCCCAGACTTTTTATTAAAATAATCGTTGTCCAGAATTTTAACAGTGTAAGTGCTGTCTGTGTTGATTTTTTCTACAGCCAGACTAATTTCTTTTATTAATTCTTCTTTTTGCCCATACAAAGAAGCAGAGCAGAACAAGAAGATGCTCCAGGCAATTACAGATATGAACCTCAGGGCTTGCCCTGGATCCAAATTCCATCTTATAAGGCGGGGTAGTCTACCTTTCACATCTATTTCCATTTTCCCTATTTAGCTTCCTGAACCACAAAAGCGGTTGTAGTAATTTACCAGTATATCTACTTTTTCGTAGGTGCTGGTGCCTTCCTCAAAATAATTAATAACATAAGGGCAATCTCCAAAGTGCTTCTTTACAGATTTTTTAAACCCCAGTTTTTTCACCTTATAGGCTGGTTCATTTTGTTTTTGCACAACATAAAATTCTATATTCCCTTGATCTGAGGGAAAGTAATTAGGGGTATTAGCTATTACCCCTGGAACCCCTGTAGAACCCCCTGAACCCATAAACCCTCCCGAACCACTCAGATTGGGTTTATACCACTTATACAGGCTCATTTTTCCTTCAATAAGCTGCGCCAGAAAAAAACAACGTTTATCATCAAACTGAACCTTAAACATGTCCACTTCTGCATTATTATATTTAAAGTGAAAGGAGCTAATGCTGCCTTCCGGCCAATAAACCTGGGTAGAACCATCCTTAAATTTGCATTTTACTTTTGATTGTAAGTCCAGATAATCAATACTGTCCTTATCAAATAAATAATGGGGTACCAAAAACACTACCTTAGTGGTATCTCCAAATGTTGATACAAAATAACCTGTCGCTTCTCTTCGCTGTGCCAATAATAGCTGGTGTAGCAGTAGCATCAACACCAGCAGTAAATAAGTTCGTTTTCCCAGTTTCATTTCCCTTTTTTTGCAAAGTTAAAAAACTTTGGTTGTAGTAATAAGTTCTTTGTGCCGGTTTGTGCTGCTCCATTCCTATTTTCAAGTATTCACAACTATATTATCGTGCTTCATGGATAGGTCCAAAACTTATCCAAAAAAATTAATGATTCTTTGATTATCATGGGAATGAAATTGCGAAACAGTTTACAGCATCTATCCTCAGCATTGTTGTATTGGGTTGAAATGGGTGGTTTTCTGTCGCCTAACGAGTGATTCACCGCTATTGTTTATCTCTCTTGTTTTTAGTATATTTGATAATCTGTGTAAAAAACATGTATTTATTAAAGCAAACTACAATTGAGGTTATTTATTCCCCGACTGAGTCTTCTTCTTCGGAAGAAGTTATTTGTGGGGTAAATCTCATAACCCAGTTTTCAGAACTTTATTGAACAAAATTTATAAATTTCAAAATAAGATATTATGTACACAACGTATCATTTATCATCAGCACAGGAAGTAAGCACCGATATTTTGGATGCTATCAAGGCTACCTTTAAATCTAAGCCTATTACCATTATTGTAGAAGAAGACGAAGGCGGTTTTGAACTTACGACAGACATGAAAGCCGTTTTGGATGAACGCCTGCATGAAGATGAAAGCACTTATCTTTCTGCCGAAGAGTCTATCAAGCGCCTCAATAAAAAGTATGGCTTATAAAATTATCGTTTCGCTACGAGCTCAAAAAGAAATTGAAAATGCTATTGATTACTACGCCCTGTATAGCATGGATGCTCCTGTAAATTTTATTACTGTTCTCTCAGAAGCTTACAGCACATTGGAAACAAACCCTTTTTTTAGGGTACGTTATAAAAATGTTCGTGCCTTAAAGATTAAACTTTTTCCTCATTCTCTTTATTATATCATCAACGAAGATAAAAATACGGTTCGGATACTTTCTTGTTTTCACAATAAAAGAAACCCCAATAAAAGACCAAGAATGTAACATTAACCCCTAAGCTATTAATATTCTCTGCGGTTCCATTTGTTTTGGCCTTACCTTGCTAAAACACAACTTTTTGTTGCTATTTCTCTTTAGCATGGCAAAAAATTTAGAACCTGTTCCAAAGCCTTGCATAACTCCGCATTATGTTTTTCCCTTTTTGTTTTCAATACCCTTTTACATCGTGGCATTATAAATAGAATATTGAACAGAAAATGGTGGTTTTCGGTTGTGCTAATTTGAAAATACCTGGGAAAAGTAAAAAGTTTCCCGATAGCTATCGGGAGCCAAAAGGGAATTTGATAATTCGAACATGTGCGAATTTGAGAATTTGAAAATAAAGTAGAAAGAGGAAGAAGCCATAAGCCAAAAACCCGGTGGCTGAGGCTCTCGAAGCCACACTGCAATTCGAACATGTACTAATTTGAGGGTTCGAAAATGATTGAGAAACCAAAAAAAACGGTGGCTGAGCGGTTCGGTACTTGTGCTGAGCTTGCCGAAGCAAACTCACCGTAACAGCTCTCGAAGCCACGGTAAAGAGATTTAGCCAATATGTTCCCCAATAGCTATCGCGAGTTAAAAGTCGATGAGCTATTTCATCACAGAAACATATTTTTAATTTAACTTTGCGTTAAACTCCCTAATTTTATGTTTCATGAAAGCACTTACTATTACCGATATGCAAATCAGGGCATCTTACAAAGATGGTAAATGCCTGAGCAAAGAATTCAAGGGCAGGGATGTAGAGCTTACCTGGAGATGCGCCAAAGGCCATGTGTTTGATTTAAGACCACGCTTTTTGGTGAGAGGGGCCTGGTGCCCGCAATGCACGATTCATGATGCCAAAGTCAGAAGCCTTGAGCTGCTGCAGGAATGGGCTGAAGCAAAAGGTGGAAAATGTTTGTCGAAGGAATATATTAATAATACCAGTCCGCTGTTGTGGGAATGCAAAAACGGACACCGATTTAAAAAAAACAGAGATGTTGTAAAGCAACAAAAAGAATGGTGTGCCGACTGCTCATTGGATAAAATAAGGGAAAAACGCCTGAAAGAAATTCAGCGTAAGGCGGCAAAGAAAGGCGGCAGCTGTTTAACTAAAACTTATACCGATTTACATACCCGCCTAAAGTTACAATGCGCCTTAGGACATACCTGGGAAACAACAGCAAGAACTTTTATTTATGATGATTCCTGGTGCCCGCATTGTTTTGGTAATGCTCTTTTAAGTATAGAGAAAATGAAGGAGTTGGCGGCATCCAACAAAGGAAAATGCTTATCAAAAGTATATAAAGGCAATGCTTATCCATTAAAATGGCAATGCGCTGAAGGACACACCTGGAAAACGAATCCACAAAATATTAGCGCTGGTTATTGGTGCCGGATTTGCGCTATAAATAAAAGAAAGAAATCAAAGAATAAGGCATCCGCAAAATCAGGTAAATCCATAAAATCACCAGCATGAACCGGGGTGCGCCCCGAGCCCTAATCACCGTCTGTGTCTACATCTTAAACCGCTTTCTCCATAAAGCAAAGGTAATCGCCTTAAACAGCATGGTGTTTTCGTGCAGGGAATTTACCTGAAGCTTATTCAAGGCTTCCTTTAATTTTGGGATGTTGAGTATTTCTTTTTCTCCCTCCATTATGCTGGTGAGTTCATCTTTTATCCCGTACAGCCATTGGTTATTGGGCGTTGCATAACCCATTTTATCTTTACGTTTATAGATCTGCTGCGGTATATGCTGCCGCACCGCCTCCCGAAGCAGGTACTTGGTAGTAGCGTTTTTCATTTTGTAAATTCCGGGTATCTGAAAAGCCGCTTCTATCAGGTGTATATCGTCTGCAAAGGGGGTGCGCGATTCTACGCCCCAACGCATACCGCACCTGTCCTCACACTTCAGATAGCCCTTTAGGCGTGTATCACAAAATTCTTCTGCCAGTTTTTCATTCAGTGTGCCGGGTTTGTTGAACCCAACAGTTTCCTGATTTATTTCTTTAAGGTTCGCTTCTAAAAATGCGGGTTGCAAATATTTTCTTTCTTTGCTCAGTTGCCGCTCTATCCAGGGCCATTGATTATCCCTGACCTGCACTTTAAGTTTTTCCTTTACAAAATGTATAGCGCTTCCAGGTAAAGAGTTAAATCCCCTCATTTCCTGTTTAAGAAGTTTCCATTGTTTAAGTCTGGCTATTTCCTGCCAGTACCAGGCAAAGTAAGGCAAATAGCCCGCAAACAATTCATCGCCACCTTGCCCGTCTAACACCACTTTTATGCCTTGCTCTGCGGCCAGCTTCATTACGCTATACTGCGCAAAGGTGCTGGTACTCCATAAAGGAATGTCCTGCGAGTACACCAGGTCTTCCAGGCTCTGCAATAAGCCCTCTGCATTGGGACTACAGGTATGCCAGCTAAAGCCCTGCTGGGCTGCTACCATGGCTGCCCAATTGCTTTCGTCTGCCTGGTGTTGTGGAAATATGGCAGTAAATAATTTTACAGGAGTATGCTCCTGATGTATTATTTTCATCATGCCTACTATCGCTGAACTATCAATACCTCCACTCAGGCAGGAGCCTACCGGAACATCCGAACGCATTCTTAATTTCACCGCATTCAGCAGCAGTTCCCTGATTTGTTCAGTATAAACTGCTGCCTGCTTTTCATCAAAGGCTTCTATAGTGGTGTTCACTTTCAGCTCATAGTACCTGCGCAATTGAAGTTCCTGCGATTGCAGGTGAAAGGTGAAACAGGTAGAAGGAAAAAGTTCCAGGATGTTGTTAAATAATCCCTGCGGCTGATATTCTAAACGGGAGTATAAAAAAAAGTCGAGGGCTGCTTTGGTATTTAATGTGCTGTGCACCTGCGGCAAAGCTTTTAAAGCTTTTTGTTCTGATGCAAAGCAAAACCAGTGCTTGTCTTTGTAATAATAAAAAGGTTTTACACCAAAGCGGTCGCGTGCACCAAATAAGCAGTTACGTTGTTTATCGAATACTACAAATGCCCACATGCCGTTAAAGCGGCTTAAGCAATTCTCTCCCCATTCGGTATAGGCATGTAGTATTACCTCTGTGTCTGATTGTGAATGGAAGCGATAGCCTAATTGTTTTAGTTCTTCCCTCAGCTCCCTGTAATTGTATAGCTCCCCGTTGTAGGTAATCCATAATGTGCCGCTGGCATTGCACATGGGCTGGTGCCCTGCAGGTTCCAAATCAATGATGGAAAGCCTTCTGTGTCCTAAAGCCAGGTGGTACAAACCGTTGGCACTTTCTATGTTTTGTTTGGGATGGTATAACAAAGGCGCCCCAATAATTTCTGCACTGGTGTTTTTAGTATAAACCGGCACCTGTTCTTCGCTACCGAATAACACCACTCCTTCCCCATCAGGCCCACGATGAGCTAAAGCCTCATTCATAGCAGCTACGGCGGCAGCAACAGTTGCAGTGTTGTTTTTTAATGAAACTATTCCGCTAATTCCGCACATAGTTAATTGTTAAGGTTGAAGGTGTCTTTATAATTAAACAGTAATGTTGTATACCGGGTATTGCTTTTCTTTCTGAATTGGTAAATTAAATACAAGCCCGACAATAGGTAAGAAACGCAGGTGCTGATGGCTGCTCCGGTTATACCGTAAAGCGGAATAAGAGTTAAGCCCAGCAATATGGTTCCGGCTAAACCTACCACCGCACTCATGGAGCTGATTTTCATCAAGCCTAATCCGGCAAAATAATGTGCATAAATACCGGTCATGGCTAAGAGCGCAACACCCGGACTAATAATATGTATAATGGGTTTCATAGCCGAAAAGCCTTTGCCAAAAATACCTTCTAACAGAACATCGGGTATACTATTCATGATGAGCAATAAAACCACACTTATTACAAAGCTGATTTTAGCCAGTTTTATGGATAGTGTAGCGGCATAGCGCTCGTTTCGGTTTGCACTGATGCGAGCGTATTGCACCATGGATATTCCATTCATGATGACCCAAACCGATTCGGCTACAGAGTTGGCTGTAGAAAAAATCCCCAATTCACTTTTGTTGTAACTCTGCATACTAAATTCGATAAAATAATAGCTCAGCCGGTAATTGAAGAGCTGCGCTGCATTGCCCCATTGCAAAGGCCATCCACAACGAAACATTTTCCTGAGCAGTTCTGGTTCCTGTTTTGACTGATCAGGATCTTCTTTAAAAATTGGCAAGAGGTACAGGAGGCTAATAATGAAGTTAAGTGCATACCCCGCCAGTAATGCCAGGTAATAAACGCTGGCTGTGTTTTTATTCAGTATTTTTAACTGAAGCAGCAATAGTAAAAATAATAACAAGGTTTGTGCCAGGTTACCCAGGTTATTTTCTTTTATTTTCTCTTTCCCGTTCAGCAGGTTGCTGCTTACCGAACTAAGGTTAGACATCAAAGCCAGGGCCAGCAGCCAGCAGGTGTTCGTGAAGCTTAATCCCAATACTAATTGTATCATGATGGAAACAACTACAGCACTTAGTACTGCCCAACCATAAGCCTTACGCGCTAAATGTCCGTAATGCTCCCTGCTGCTGAGAAATACCAGTCCCCCCCCGCCTACCAGATCATTAAACAACAACACTACTGTAATATTCAGGTACATCAGGCTAATCTCTCCCCTGCCCTGCATACCGGTATAGCGGGCCGTTAGTATCACAATCAAAAAATTAATGATGGATACTATGCCCTTAGACAGTACAGTTTGAATAATTTTACTGATCATGTTGAATAAGCGTAGCCATGAATTTACAAAATTCTTCTGCTACCTGCTCAGGTTTCAGCTGCGTAAGGCAACTAAAGTCGGGGCAGCGCAAAGGGTCAGTAGTTTTGGTGGTATTGGGATTAATCCAGGAATTACAGGGCTGACAAGGGTACCGGTTTCTGACCACACGGTGTTTGGCCGGAGCAATGGCCGAATAAGCATATAATTCAGGATCTGATCCACCCCACACCGTAAAGCTGGGAGTTCCCAGTGCCGCCGAAAGATGCATGAGTCCGCCATCGTGGCCTATAAAGCATATAGCCTGCTGCAAAACCTCCATGACCTGCCTGATACTGGTTTTACCCATCAGTGAAATTACCTGGCTGTTGTGTTCCCATTCTTTTTCCAGGTATTGCTCGTTACTGTCGCCTAACAAAACTACCGAAAGGGAATTATACTTCTTTAAAATTACGTCAATAAATTTTTTCCATTGTCCTATAGGCCAGGTTTTGTATGGCGCCTGGTTGTTACCAGCCGACAGTTGAAGGGCAATATATTTTTGCGGAAGCTTTAATCCACTTCGCAAAGCAGGCAGGTGCAATAAAAAATCTTCTTCTTTCAGCGGACTAAGTTCTTTCGCATTTTTATACAGTAAGAGGTTTTGAAAAGCATCGTGCACATTCAACACTGCTTGCTTTTGTACACAGCGCTGGTCGGGCATAAAAAATGGCTTTTTTCCGGCATTGCAAATTATTTTTTCTCCCAATTTAGCGGCCAGAAAAAAGTTAGCCACAGAAGCTGCAAATATATTCAGGAAAACCAGGTCGAATTTTTTTTGAATGAGCAGGTAGTTTTTCAGTTTGTTCGCCTTCCCTCTAAGTATCAGTATTTCTTCATGAAAGCCTGATTTCTGAAAAATTTCCTCGCAGGAATAAGGAGTAGTAATGATGAGGGTGAGCACATAGTTGTCGTTTTTCAATAACTTCATCAGCGGAAGCAGCAATACTGCATCGCCAATACCGGCCGAAACAAACAGGGCTGCTCTTTTCATGTTTTCTTTTGAATGAGTTGTGCTATGCTTTTAAACAATCTTTCTGTTTCCGCTCTTCCATATACACACACAAAGTTATTGATATACTGCCTTGTTCCAAAAAAAGCCATGTCCTGAATGCCAGCCTGATGTTCCTTAAATTCTTTCATTTGCAGGCTGGTATAGTCGAAATAGGAAACGACATATCCCTTATCCCGTAAGGGTTTCAAGAGCTCCTGCAAGTCTGTTCCGGGATGATGCCTTTGCTCGGCCTCGATGATAATGGCGGGATGAAATTTTTCCAGTGTTTTTTCTGCCCCTTTCAGCACACTACCTTCATGTCCTTCCACATCAATCTTCAGCAAATCCAGGCGCTGAATGTTTTCCAGTTCCACAAACCCGTCTAAGGTAATTGTTTTTACTTCGTAAGTGTTTCTTCCGGTTTCTGCCTGCTCTACATGCGTTGTTTCCAGGGTACCCAGCGTGTCGTCGCTCTGGGCATTAATTTCTGGTATTTTGAAGTTGGCTCTTCCTTCTTTGTCCGATAAAGCAAATGCCCGTAAATTAACTTCGGTAAAAATTTTACTCAGATACAGAAACAATTGCTGGTTGGGCTCGAAGCTATACACTTGTTTTGACTTTATACATTTGCAAGCCATAAAGGTAAACTCTCCTTTATTGGCTCCCACATCAAAAAAAACGGCAGAAGGGTCTTTCAGTAGTTGCGGTAATAGCAAGAGTTCTGGGTCATAATGGTAGTGATGAATGCTTTCCCAGTTAAAACGCTTGAGCTTCCTGAAAACAATACTCCGGTATATTTCCGGAAAAACATTTAGCACACCTTGTTTTATGATTTTCTTAAAACTCATTTCAATATTCTCATCGGGGTTAATTTATGTACTAATTTATTTAGTCTGTTTGTTCCGCTATTGCTCTCCCTGCTTCACTCTTTTTTACTTCACTACTTTCCCAGGTATTAAATGAATTTCCTCTAGCAAATCAAATCTTTCAAACAGGCTGTTATTATGCTTTCGTGCATCACTTCCTGGTTTTAACCTTGTAAAGGTGTATTCCCTGTTGCCCATCAACACTTACTTCCTCCAGCAGCTCTCCATAAAGCGACAATATTAATTTATTTTCCATAGCTATGATCCAGTTTACCTGATGTATATTCAGTTGCTGCATCAGCTGAGCTGCATTTCGTTTTGCCAGATCGAGCCGCCCCAGGTATTGCGAACCGCTGTAATAAGCTATCGCTGTTCCTACAGTATAGTCGTCCTTTAAGGCCGAATGCAAGGTAATGATATTGCCGCTGATCTTGTTGTTCTCAGCCAGGGTTTTTATTTCCTTTCCTTCCAGGCTATGTATATATAACTCTTTCAGGGGTTGATATATTGCCGTGCCAAACGTTAAAATCAGTAACAATATACCTGCTGCCTTGTGCCAATGGTATATTATATGAATCACGCCTGCAGCCAGTAAAAGTATGAGCCATTCATTCCACCACAGGTAGCGGGGTTGCACAAAAATGAGGCTATACCCCATAGTAAGTACAAGCGCTACCAGCAAATAGTTTTTGTATGCCTTAAGGAGTGTAAACAGCTGAGGCCTGTTAGTAAATAACAACAACAACACCATACCCAGCAGCAAAAATAATCCTGCATCTGCTCCAAAATAAAAAGAGCGTATGGATTGTAAGTTTCTCCATACAATTTTTTTGTACCAATGGAGGTTTTCTTTTCCCTCTAATGGTTGCCATTTTTTTATAGTGTACTTATCAGGGCTAATCCAGGAACTACTGTAGCCTGAAGGCGCAGCTATGAGGGTGTCTTTACTCATGGGGTGCTGCAATTCTCCGTATACATCCGGGTTAAGGGCAGGAGATAAAATGTTTCTGTTATAGTCTGCTGCAGTACCAATGTTCAGCTTTCCCTCTTGTTTGGAAATGGCGTATACCCAGGGAGACAGTAGCAGCAGAAAGGTAAGAAAAGCAGCCACCAGGTGTAAAAAAATTACTCCTTTCTTTTCTTCTCTATACTTCATTACAGCAAAAATCAAACACAAAACAATAAACACATAAAATCCTATGGCTTTGGTAAAATATAGCAATGCGCCCAGTATGCCTAACACTAACCATTGCGGTAAGCGGCTTTTTTCCTTTTTTCCACTTATCACTGTTATTGTCTTTAGCAAGAGGGCCAGAAAAAGTAAATCGGGGGTACCCCACAACAGCGCATACGACAAGAGTAGGATGGCTAATGTTATTGCATAAGCGATGCGTAATATTCGGGTCGGTTGATTTTGCTGCAGGCTGTGCAAACTAAAGCTGTAGATGTACAATGAAGCTAAACATTGTATAATTTTCATTCCGGCTACCAGATTCAGTTTTGCATGTACAAAGGGTATCAGCAGCACACTCAGCAGCGGACTCCAGTATGAGGAAACATTTTGAAATCCTCTGCCCGCATATTCCCGGGAAAGTTCAAGGTATTGAATGGCATCAGCCGCATCTATGTAATTTATGTACAAGGGAAGCAGCAGCACACAGCAAAATACATACAAGCCAACAAAGATGCGGTTTTCCTTTGTCATGATCTTTGTAGGTTATTGAATTAACATATTGGTCAATTGCATTATTGCCTGATTGATATTATATAAAATTGCTAAAGCTCATGATAAATCTAACATTCAGGCATTTTTTCTATCTCTAAGCTTTCATTTACTACTGAAACTTGATAGTTATAAAACGTATATAATTCACAGGTATGATTGATTACCATAATTTATATTATTTCCTTCGGGCAACATATTGGTCAATTGCTGTTCTTTTATGTTTTCAGGGTTTCATTAAAAATCTACCTTAACGTAAAATAAGGGCAAAAATCCAAGCTGGTAGTTTTTTACCATAGGGTCGGCCTTTGGGTTTTGCGGATCAGGAGCATAAGTTAAGGCCAGCACATTTTTATGGTTGCTGATGTTGATTAAGTCTACTGCTATTTCCCAGGTGGCAGACTTTCCGTTTATTTTATAGGCCAGGCGGGTGTCTAACCTGAAATATTCCGGAAACCTTAATTCATTCACATGATCTTCCAGCGGTACTACATCCATAATTTCATCACTGGCCTTCCTGTCGGGTGCCGAATACCTTTTTCCGCCTCCATACGTGAGTTTAGGACCAAAGTTAAGGGTGTTTTTACCACTTTTTCCTACTGCATATTCTACGCCACACAGTAAGTTCAAGATATAATTTCCGTTAAAGTCTGTGCTCCACTCTTTGTTATTGCTTCCGGTATAGGTAGAATTAAACAGTGAACCTGAGAATAGAAAAAAGTAATGGTTGCTGAATAATTTTTCCAGGGTTAATTCCAATCCATAATTAGTACCCTTACCTTTATTTTGCATAGTATATACCGGAAAAAAGCGGGTAAAGGTAGCCCCCCTGTTAATTAAGGAAACAGAAGAAGGCACCGCATAAACCGGAATATTCCACAGGTTCTGGTAGTAGGTCTCGGCCTTTAACCTGAATTGTTTGGTGGCAAAAAAATCATAGCTCAATACAATATGCTGACTTTTACTCATGCCCAGACTCTTGTTATCTTCCAGTTTTTTGCCATTTACCAGGGGGTTCACACTGGTTTGTCCGTTTCTTACCAAACTGTCTGGCGCAGCTAAATAGATGTAGGTAGACTGTGTTTGACTGTGCAAACCATAGCCTAAACTCAGCATATTTTTTTCGTTGATGCTCCATTTTAACCCTGCACGGGGCTCAACAGCAAAGGTATTGTTAAGGCTGAGCCATTGCGTAAACAAGCCTGCATTAAGGCTAATGTTTTCAGAAAATTTATAGGTGTACTGGAAAAAAGGCTGTATCAACCAAAAAGCGGTATTTACCGAAAGCCTTTTTTTCCAGGGTTTATTCAGGTAGGCCAAAGCCGTGGTGTCCTGCAGGCTTGTTCCCTTTACACTATCCTGTAAATTTGCAGTAAGTAAATTAATGTATATCCCCGTTCTTAAACTCTGACGGGAAGAAAGTTTGTACCTGAGTGAGGAAGTTAAGGTAGTTTTTTGCTCCATAAATAGAAAATCCATAATGGGAGGCAGGGTATCGTTGGGGCGATAGTTTTTATCGCGCATAATTACATCATGCTTAGCCGAATTACTGGCAATGGAATGTGCCAGGGAGGTCTTCAGCAGACTTTTATCGTTCAGGGAAATAAGGTGACTAAAAATAAACACTCCCATATTGGTACGGAAGTACTGGTTTCTGTTTTGATCGCCATACAACTCGCGGGGCCTTACCGTATCTTTGTTGAGTACGATGGAAATATTGCTGAGTCCTCCAATACCGCTAAAAGCAAAGGTTCCGGCATTTTTGGTCGGGAACTGAAAACGGAAGCCAAAATCCTGGTATTTAGGTACTGCAGTGGTTCCAATGGGCAAATGCAGGGCCGAAAATAAATCGAGGGTGCTGTACCGGTAATTCACCATGTAGTTAGAGCCCTTTTCTTTGTTTAAAGGGCCTTCTACTGCGGCTTCCGTACCCAGAAAGCCCAACTGAAAGCTGCGCTCATGTTTTTCGGTATTGCCATTCCGCATTTTCAGGTCGAACACCCCACCCAGAGCATTGCCGTAGGGCGCCGGAAAAGCCCCGGTAAAAAATTCTGAATTGGCTAAGTATTTATTATTAATGATAGACACAGGGCCGCCAGCTGAGCCAGCCACATTAAAGTGATTGGGATTGGGAATATCAATTTCTTCCAATCTCCATAATAATCCCGACGGGGAATTGCCCCTGATAACAATATCATTGCGCGAATCATTAGTGCCCT
>JACCDP011286098.1_pt1 | contig 24260 bp, 22 predicted proteins | sample 7445841 | NCBI WGS metagenome assembly JACCDP01 (sample SAMN15323441, study PRJNA562643) | freshwater metagenome | isolation source: river surface water | place: USA:Blue River Watershed | collected 2017-08-17
CATTCCAAACCAGAACGGGGGGAGTAATGCGCGAGCTACAAGCCCCTAAGGGTGTGAGTGAATACTTTCCGCCTAGATCCCAATATTTTGAATTTGTTCGTGAGACTTTAATCGACTCTGCTCGGACTGCAGGTTATTCATTAATGGAACTTCCGGTCTTTGAAGACACTGAACTTTTCAAACGAGGTGTCGGTGAATCTACTGATGTGGTTTCAAAAGAGATGTATACCTTCGAAGACCGTGGCGGCAGATCTCTAACGCTGCGTCCTGAAGGAACAGCAGGCGTGATGCGAAGCGTTATTGAAAACAATCTCGATAAGTTAACTCTTCCAATCAAAGTTTGGTATTCGGGTGCATTTTTCCGCGCCGAGCGACCACAGGCCGGTCGTTATCGTCAGTTTTATCAAGTAGGAATTGAAGCTATTGGTTTAAACGATCCAGAAATTGATTTTGAAGTCATAGCTGTTGCAGATCGAGCATTTAAGAAGTTGGGTTTGAAGTCTTATCGACTTGAAATAACTTCACTTGGGGATGCGAAAAGTCGAGCCAGTCATCGCAAAGATTTAGTCGCCTTTATATCGAAGTTAAAGTTGGATGACGCGACGGTAGAACGAGCCGCCTTAAATCCACTGCGTTTATTCGATGATAAGCGACCAGAAGTTAGAGAAGCAATGGCAAGTGCGCCACTGTTGCTCGATTACTTATCGCCAGAAAGTAAAGAGAACTTTGCACGAGTGCAGGAACTCTTGAATGATGCTGGAATTGAATTCACTATTAATCCTCTGATGGTTCGAGGCCTTGATTACTACACCGGCACAACATTCGAATTTGTTAGCGACAAATTAGGAGCGCAATCTGGAATTGGTGGTGGCGGTCGCTACGACGGACTTATGGCCGAACTTGGTGGAAATGATTTATCCGGAATCGGCTTTGGACTCGGAGTCGACCGAGTTCTGCTTGCCTGCGAGGCTGAAGGTATTTTTGATGCTTCAGTGAATAAATCAGATCTCGACCTATTTGTCATCGCACTTAGCTCGGATGAAAAGTCATTTGTTTCCAATCTTGTAAATGAACTTCGCAATAGTGGAATCTCATGCGATATGGCTTACGGCGATCGCGCTCTTAAAGGCGCCATGAAGTCTGCTGACAAGAGTGGGGCGAGATTTAGCGCAGTTATCGGCGCAGATGAAATCAAATCCGGCGCGCTTGCGTTGAAAGATATGAAAACTGGAGAGTCAAAAGAAGTTAGAATTTCCACCCTGACTGATGAATTTAAAACCAACTAAAAATATCGGAGCCTGTCAAAGATGCTAAGAACTCATACCGCTGGATCATTGCGAAAGAGCGATGTCGGCTCGAAAGTAACGCTCGCGGGTTGGGTGGCTAGGCGTCGAGATCATGGCGGAGTCGCCTTCATTGATCTACGCGATTCTTCAGGCGCGGCTCAAGTAGTCATAAACGATGAAAGTCTTGCTGGATCGCTTCGCGCTGAATGGTGTGTCTTGATCACCGGAACGGTTCGCGTCCGTCCAGCTGGAAATGAAAATTCAAATATCGCTACCGGTGAAATAGAAGTGGTCTGCGAAGCTCTCGAAGTTCTAAGTGAAGCGGCAGCACTTCCGTTTCCGGTCGACAGTGGCGACTTAAGCACAATCAGCGAAGAAGTTAGATTGAAGTATCGTTATTTAGATCTTCGTCGCGAAGGGCCAGCTAAGAATCTTCGTCTTCGCTCTAAAGTCACTTCGGTTATTCGCACAGTTATGGATGATGAAGACTTTCTTGAAATTGAAACCCCATACTTAACAAGATCCACTCCTGAAGGTGCTCGAGATTTCTTGGTTCCAGTTCGTTTACAACCCGGAAGTTGGTATGCACTTCCACAGTCACCACAATTATTCAAACAGTTGTTAATGGTTGCCGGAATGGAACGTTATTACCAGATTGCTCGATGCTTCCGAGACGAAGATTTTAGGGCTGATCGTCAACCTGAATTCACACAGTTAGATATCGAAATGTCATTTGTTGATCAGGAAGATGTCCTCAATGTCGCAGAAAAGATTCTTTCTCGAGTCTTCAAGAAAGTTGTTGATTACGACATTCCGCTTCCAATCCCACGTATGACATATTGGGAAGCAATGCGCAGATTTGGTTCAGATAAACCTGATTTACGTTTCGGCAATGAATTAACTGATTGCACCGAATTTTTCGCTGACACAACTTTTAGAGTTTTCCAATCTCCTTATGTTGGCGCCGTTGTTATGCCAGGGGGAGCAGATTCACCTCGTCGTGAATTAGATGCTTGGCAAGATTGGGCAAAAGCTCGTGGCGCCAAAGGTCTGGCCTACATTCTGGTCGCTGCTGACGGAACTTTGGGTGGACCGGTGGCCAAGAATCTTTCCGAGAAAGAGGCCGCAGGAATAGTTGCTCATGTTGGAGCAAAAACCGGAGATGCCATATTTTTTGCTGCAGGTGACCGAATTTCTTCGCTCAACTTGTTAGGCGCGGTTCGTCTCGAAATTGGCAAGCGTTGCGAATTGATTGATAACAAAGCCTGGAACTTTCTTTGGATCGTAGATGCACCAATGTTTGAACAGATCGATAGCGCTATCGAAAATAGTGGTTGGACTGCAGTCCATCATCCATTTACTGGTCCTAAACCAGAATTTGCGGAGAGCTTTGATAAAGATCCTGCCAACGCTCTGGCGTATGCCTATGACATTGTTCTTAATGGAAATGAAATTGGCGGTGGTTCGATTCGTATCCACGATCGTAAAATGCAAGCACGAGTATTTGAAACTATTGGATTATCTAAGGCAGAGGCTGAAAGTAAGTTCGGCTTCTTATTAGAAGCATTTAACTATGGGCCACCCCCACATGGCGGAATCGCATTAGGTCTCGATCGCCTCTGCGCACTTCTCGCCGGAGCCGAATCGATTCGTGAAGTTATTGCATTTCCAAAAACTGCTAGCGGCGGCGACCCGCTTACTGGTGCACCTACACCAATTACGGCGCCACAGCGCAAAGAAGCTGGCGTTGATTTTGTGCCAGAGAAGAAATCTTCGGATTAATTCAACTTCTCTTCAATGCGCTTGCTAAGGCTTCCATAAGACACTTCCCAAGAGGCCTATCGGGTAGGCTTCGACTATGGGTCCAGGTGGAATTGCAACGATTATTGCAGCGGTTTCTTTGCTTTTAATTGCGCTTGCAATTAGTTACGCCGTGGTCCGAGTCGGTCGTCTGGTTGATCAGGCAGCAAATGCGATAACCGAACTTACAAATGAAGTCACCCCGCTCTTGGATGAAGTGACTACAACAGTCGAACTAATTAATGGTCCACTTCATAGCATCAATAAAGTGACGAAGAAGGTCGAAGACTTAAGCACCAAGATTTCGGATTCAACTGAAAATTTTTTAGATAAGAATAAATTGGCTATGGGTGCGGCAAGTGCCTTGATGGCAGTTACTAAAGCTAAGAAGAACTCAGAACCAAAAGCAAAAAAGAAGCGTCGCACGAAGTCTGATGAGGGGTCCGAGTAGGAGCGTGAATTCAGCAGAGATTAGATCACGTTGGCTCAACTTCTTCGAATCTGGGAATAGTCAAGGTTTAAAACATACAGTTGTTCCATCGGCATCCTTAATTGCAGATGATCCAAATCTTCTTCTCGTAAACGCTGGCATGGTGCCATTCAAGCCTTACTTTCTTGGTGAGATAACACCGCCTTATTCCAGAGCAACGTCAGTTCAAAAATGTGTTCGAACTTTAGATATTGATGAAGTGGGAAAGACGACGAGACATGCCTCGTTCTTTCAGATGTGTGGAAATTTCTCATTCGGAGATTATTTCAAAGAGGGCGCAATCGCACTCGCATGGGAATTGTTAACAAAACCAATTTCAGATGGTGGTTATGGTTTTGCAGAAGAGAAACTCTGGGTAACGGTTTTTCAGAATGATGATGAAGCCGCTGACATTTGGCATAAGAAAATTGGTGTTCCTAAGGAGCGCATACAACGTCGTGGAATGGCAGATAATTTCTGGTCAATGGGTGTTCCTGGTCCATGCGGTCCGTGTTCCGAAATTTATTATGATCGCGGTCCCGAATATGGTCGCGATGGCGGACCAATTGCAGACGAAGATCGATATCTAGAAGTTTGGAATTTAGTTTTCATGCAGAACAGCCGCGGTGCTGGATCCGGAAAAGATGACTTTCCGATCTTAGGAGAACTTCCTGCAAAGAGTATTGATACCGGACTTGGACTAGAGCGCACTGCTGCTCTTCTTCAAGGCGTCGAGAATATTTACGAAATTGATACCACGATGCAAATTCTGAATGTTGCTTGTGAATTAACCGGAGTGAAATATGGCAAGAATGAGAAGAGCGATGTCGCACTTCGAGTAATTGCAGATCACGCACGCACAACCATGATGCTTATCGGCGATGGCGTTCTTCCAGGTAACGAAGGCCGTGGTTATGTTCTTCGTCGAATGATGCGCCGAACAATCAGAAATATGCGAATTCTCGGCGCCTCTGACCCAACCTCACGTGAATTAGTGGCTGCATCGGTTAAAGCTATGGGACCCCAATATCCAGAGCTAGTCGAGAACCAGGAAAGAATTACTTCGATAACGGTTAATGAGGAAGAAACTTTCCTTTCGACTTTGAAGAGCGGAACCCAGATTTTTGATGTTGCTGCAAGCAAGGTTAAGCAGATTAATTCAGATAAGTTGGATGGCGAAACTGTATTCAAGCTTCACGATACTTATGGTTTCCCTTTTGATTTAACTCTAGAAATGGCAGCAGAGGCCGGCCTTTCTGTTGATGGTGAAGGCTTCAGAAGATTGATGAAAGAACAGAAAGATCGCGCAAAGGCTGATGCCCGCGCAAAGAAAACTGGTCACACCGATGTTAGTGAATACCGCAAAATTTTGGATTCAACCGGTGCCACAAATTTCACTGGTTATGTTGATACGTCAAGTGAGGCAACGATCTCTGCAATTATGGTTGATGGCAAAGCCGTAAATGAAGCTGGACAAAATACAGATGTAGAAATAATTTTAGATCGCACGCCGTTCTATGCCGAGGGCGGCGGTCAGCTTCCAGATGGTGGACGAATAACACTGTCTAACGGAGCAATAGTTGAGATTGACGATGTTCAAACGCCGGTTCCTGGACTTTATATTCACCGCGGTCAAGTTATTTCAGGCTCAGTTGAAATTAAGAGTGGTGCACTTGCAACAATCGATATCGAACGTCGATTAGCAATTTCGAGAGCACACACTGCAACTCATATGGTGCACAAAGCTTTTCGTGAAGTTTTAGGCGAGACCGCAACTCAAGCTGGATCCGAGAATTCTCCTGGACGCTTTAGATTTGATTTCCCAGCTACGGGCGCAGTTCCAACCAGCGTTCTGGAAGAAGTTGAAGGAAGAGTAAATAGTTTATTGCTCGATAATTTAAGTGTTACAGCAAAAGTTATGACACAACCAGAAGCTAAAGCTATGGGCGCAATGGCGCTCTTTGGTGAAAAATACGGTGATCAAGTTCGCGTTGTCAGTGTTGGTGAATGGGCACACGAACTCTGCGGCGGCACTCACGTTAAATCATCTGGTGAATTGGGTGTTGTTAAATTACTTTCAGAGGCCTCGATTGGTGCTGGTGTGCGACGTGTTGAAGCCCTAGTTGGCCGGGATGCATATGGATTCCTCGCTCGCGAACATCTGTTACTTAACTCGTTAACTCAGATAATTAAAGGCGCCAGGGTTGAAGAACTTCCTTCTCGGGTTTCGGATCTTGTTGAGAAATTGAAGAGTGTAGAAAAAGAATTGGCGACCTTTAAGACAGCACAGATTCTTGCCAGCGCTACAACACTTTTGAAATCCACCTCAAAAATTGCTGGATTTGAAGTTCTTAGCGCTGAACTTGAATCAAATATTTCAGGGGATGATCTTCGAACAATTTCTCTTGACCTACGGAATCGAATCACCGATGGAATCGTAATTCTCGCTTCTAAGGGAGATGAGCGATCAACGTTGGTCGTTGCAGTTTCGCCAACTGCAGTCAAAGCTGGTGTTAAAGCTGGTGCACTCGTGAAGTTGGGTTCTGAGATCCTTGGCGGCGGCGGCGGCGGAAAAGATGATTTCGCGCAAGGCGGCGGAGCAAATCATTCAGAAATTTCAAACGCTCTCACTGCAATGAGTAAATCAATAGGCCAAACCGTAGGCGCCTAAATGAAGCCGGGACGAAGAATTGCTTTTGATTTTGGCGATGTTCGTATCGGAGTAGCAGTAACGGATCCATCTGGAATTCTGTCGACACCATTGAATTTCCTTGAGAATTCCGAAGCGAGTCTGTCTGCGAACATGGCATCGCTCTACGATGAATACCAGCCGATATATACAGCTATAGGTTTCCCAGCTCATCTATCTGGTGGCGAAAGTGAGAAGAGTAAAAGTGTTTCCGAGTTCGCTGCAAAAGTAAGTGAGATTACTGAAAATCCAATTTATTTTATTGATGAGCGACTTACCACGGTCTCGGCTAGCCGAACTCTTCGTGAAGCCGGATTCAATTCTATGACTGCCGAAGGCGAGATTGATGCTATGGCTGCTGCTGCGATTCTTGATTCGGCGCTAAATCAAGAGCGCATTCAAGGTGAACCGATGAATCGTTATATAAAATGAGACTTCAGCGTCGAGTATTCGTAATCAGTGGCCTCTGCGCACTACTACTTTTCGCATTTCTTCGCCTGCAACCTAATGATGATTTCCCAGCGAATGATGCGGGTGGCGATGTAGAACTCTTAATTCAAGATGGCGAATTAGGAAGTTCTATTGCACAGAAACTTGAGAACCAAGGAATTGTAAAGAGCGCAGCTAAATTCATCGAGGAGTTCAATAAGGATCCGAAGGCTTCCGGAATAAGTCCTGGTTCTCACTCAATCCAAGCTCGAATTCCAGCAAAGACTGCAATTGAACAATTATTGGACCCAAAGCGCATGAAGAGCGCCTTGGTTGTCAGAGAGGGCTCAACCTTTGCAAGCGTTCTTTCATTACTTAAAAGTAATGAGAACATTTCGGAATCAAAGAGCGGTTACGGTTCTGTGAAACCGGTTTATTCAAACCCACGAAATTCATTAGAAGGTTCCATCTTTCCAGCGCGTTATTCCTTTGAAAAGAACACAAACATCGAAACAGCTCTTAATTCGATGGTGGCTAAGGCTAAGAGCGAATATGCCCGATTGGGAGTAGATGCTGGCTTTGAGAAATACAAGCCTTTTGAAGTTTTAACGATTGCTTCGATGGTCCAAATCGAGGGAGATCCAAGCAACTTCGCGAAGGTAGCAAGAGTTATTTACAACCGTTTAAAAATAGGTATGGCTTTGCAATTAAATGCGACCGTGCAATATGCAACAAATTCCCAAGGTCAGATAATGCTTTCGAACAAGGCCACAAAGATTAATTCGCCATACAACACATATAGATTCGCAGGCTTGCCGCCAACCCCAATTGCCAACCCGAGCACAGATGCCATCAAGGCCACACTGAATCCTGCTGCGGGGGATTGGTTGTATTTCATAACCGTTGCGCCAAGAGACACAAGGTTCACGAAAGATTTCACCGAGTTCTCAAAATGGAACACCGAATTCAATAAGAATGTAGCAGCAGGTAAATTCAAATGATAAGAGCTGCTGTTCTGGGATCTCCAATCTCTCATTCGCTATCACCTAAAATTCATCGTAAAGCCTATGAGTTACTAGGCGTAGATTCTGAATACACCGCCATTGAAGTGGATGAGAAATCATTTCCTGATTTCTTCAAGAAACTCGATTCTAATGATGATGGTTCAAGTTGGTCCGGCTTTTCGTTGACGATGCCACTTAAAGAAATTGTCCTGCAATATTGCGGTGCATCAGACCCAGTTGCGAAGCAAATTGATTCAGGGAACACGTTATTTCGCTCTGATAATTCTTGGAAAGTCACTTCGACTGATTATTTAGCCTTCCAAAATCTTTTGAAAGTTTCGAAAAATTCCAAGGTAGCAATCATTGGCGGAGGCGGAACAGCGCGTGCCGCGATAGGAGCTTTGAACAATCAAGTGGCTGCGGTTGATGTTCTTCTGCGTTCAGAGTCGAGAATGGCAGCGCTGGTTAAAGCAGCGCCGGATTTGCAAGTAAATATGTTCGAGATGACACATGCGTTAAATGATTACGACCTAATTGTTCAAACCACGCCGGCTGGCATTTTTGATGAATATGTTTCGAATACCGTAGTAGCAAAAGGAACCTTGCTTGAGGCACTTTATAAACCAAGCCCAACGAATTTAGCCAGACGCTATAAAGAACTAGGCGGGGAAGTAATCTCTGGGAAAGAATTATTGGTCGAGCAAGCTCTCTTTCAGATTCAACTTTTCACGGGGCAAGAATTGGATTTCGCAGAGATGCGCAAGGCGCTACTGTCAGCAATCGCTGACGACTAGTTCCGTCCACAGGCAGTTCTGGCGGTGCCGGAACCCGCGCTAGATTTTCAGCATGCTCCAACTATTCGGTTTTGCTTTCTATATCGCCGCCGCGGTTATTATTTCGTTATCTGATCTCAAATATAGAATTATACGAAATCGTGATTTAGTCGTCTTTCTTCTCTTCGGAATATTTTTCAACGCTTCAGATTACACATTTAGAAACTTTCAATTCCTGTTACTTGTAAGCCTCATCTGTATTTCACTTCACCTGGCCTTCGGCGGAAAGATAGGTGCTGGAGATCTAAAACTATTCTGGGTTCTATTTTTTTGGGTATTGAATTTCACAAAGTGGTTGGAAGGAGTAACTCTCGCTTGGATTCTGGGCGGGGTCTTTGCGCTGGCTTTCTTGGCACTAACTGGCCGAGGCAGGCAGAGAAATTTCAGCATTCCCTTCGCACCATTAATCTTCCTAGGATTTCTACCCGCTATCTAACGTTATTTTGAGCGCCAGGTATCAAGTATCTGTCACAATAGGACCCTGCGATTCAGTTATCGCTTCAATTTATTTAGGGAGACAATCTTGATTCGTTGGTTGACTGCAGGCGAGTCTCATGGTCCAGCCCTAAGTGCGATTCTCGAAGGTATGCCAGCACATATTGAAATCACTAAAGAGATGATTGACGCCGATTTGAAGCGTCGACGTTTAGGTTTCGGTCGAGGCGCCAGGCAAACATTTGAAGCGGATGTAGTTTCGATTTTGGGCGGAGTCCGACATGGTCGATCACAAGGTGGCCCAATCGCACTGCAAATAGCGAATTCCGAGTGGCCAAAGTGGTCGAAAGTTATGGCGCCAGAACAAGTAGATGAAAATGAATTGAAGGAACTAGCGCGTAATGCACCGCTAACGAGACCCAGACCAGGGCATGCAGATCTAGCTGGAATGCAGAAATATGATTTTGACGATGCCCGACCAATTCTAGAACGAGCCAGTGCGCGTGAAACTGCTGCTCGAGTTGCACTTGGCGCAGTTGCAAGAGCGTTTTTAGAACAGAGCGTTGGAATACAAATAATGAGCCATGTGCTTTCGATCGGAACTGTTCAAGCGCCGATGGATTATAAGTTGCCGGCTTACACAGAAAAAGATCTAATCGATGAAGATCCAGTAAGAGCTGCAGATAAGAGTTTAAGCGCTGCGATGGTTGCTGAAATCGAAAGTGCGCATAAAGACGGTGACACTCTTGGTGGTGTTGTTGAAGTATTAGCATTCAACGTTCCAGTTGGACTTGGTTCACATACACATTGGGATCGCAGACTCGATTCAAAATTAGCGGGCGCTCTGATGGGAATACAGGCAATTAAAGGTGTCGAAATTGGTGATGGTTTCGAATCAGCTAGGCGTCGCGGTTCTAGTGCGCATGATGAGATTGAAAAGAGTGCATCTGGAAAAATAGTGAGAAGAACTGATCGGGCCGGCGGAACTGAAGGTGGAATAACCAATGGCGAAGTTCTAAGAGTAAGAACTGCAATGAAGCCAATCTCTACAGTTCCTAAAGCTTTAGATACTGTAGATACTTCAACTGGGGAAGCAGCAAAGGCGATAAATCAACGCTCTGATGTTTGCGCAGTTCCAGCCTCCGGAATAGTTGCGGAAGCAATGGTTGCACTGGTGTTGGCAGATGCAGTTCTTGAAAAATTTGGTGGAGATAGTGTGGGCGAAGTATCTCGCAACTATAAGAATTTCATTTCGAATTTAGGAATCGCATAATGCCAAAGGCGGTTCTAATTGGCCCGCCTGGAGCGGGGAAATCCTCGGTTGGAAGACAATTGGCTAAATTGTTGGATTGCGAAATTTTTGATACGGACTCGGAAATCGAGAGAGTTTCCCAGAAGAAAATTGCGGATATTTTTACTGATGATGGCGAACCGGCTTTTCGGGCAGTTGAAAAAGTTGTCGTTCTAGCTGCGCTAAAAAATCAGAGCGGAGTAGTCGCTCTTGGTGGTGGCTCGGTCTTAGATCAAGAAGTTGCGGATTATTTAATTGCACAATCTCTACCAGTTTTCTATCTTGAAGTGTCCATTTCGCAGGCCGCGCCAAGGGTGGGTTTCAACAAAGAACGACCATTGTTAGCGATAAATCCCCGGCAGCAATGGATGCAACTAATGGATAAACGTCGTGATATTTATGAATCTCTGGCGACGCAAAAATTCAGCACTGACAATAAGAAGCCCGCAGAAGTTGCGCGCGAGATCGCTGATGCCATTGAGGTAAAAAATGAAAAGCATTAGCATTAATGCAGAGCGCGAATACCAGGTGAAATTCGTCGAAGATTGGCATAAAGCATTCGCCGAGATTTCTCAGTCTCATGCCAAGACTTTGGTCATTGCTCCTACTGAATTGATAGCTCAATTTAACTTAGATTCTTTGAAGAGTCCGTCAGTCCAAGTTATACCGACCCCCAACGGAGAAGTCGCAAAGAATCCGGAATTCTTATTGCAATTGTGGGAAGTTTGCGGCAACTTTGGTCTCACACGCAGCGATGCAATTGTTGGCATCGGCGGAGGTTCAACTACAGATCTTGCTGGTTTTGTAGCAGCGACTTGGCTGCGTGGTATCTCTTGGTATGCAATCCCAACATCGTTAGCAGGGATGGTAGATGCTGCTGTCGGTGGCAAAACTGGAATTAACAGTTCGCACGGTAAGAATCTAATTGGGTCGTTTCACTCGCCGCAATCGGTAATTATTGATCAAGTATTCTTAAAGACACTTTCAACAAGAGACTTTAACGCTGGTATGGCCGAGGTAATCAAGTCTGGTTTCATTGCGGATCGGAGAATTTTAGAACTAGCTGGTGATGCTGAAAGCAATATCGGAGAGCTAATCTGGTTAAGTATCGAGGTAAAGGCGAAAGTTGTTTCTGTTGATTTTAAAGAGAGCAGAGAACGAGAGATATTGAACTACGGACACACACTTGGTCACGCAATAGAGAAGTTAGAGGACTATGAATTACGGCATGGTGAGGCAGTAGCAATTGGTCTGGTGTTTGCTGCCGAACTCAGCAATGCGACCGGAAACCTAAGTAGTGAAGTTGTTGATAAACATCGCGCCTTGCTTTCAAAATTTGATCTTCCAACAGGCTATCGGAGAGATGCATTGCCTCAGCTCCTAGAATTAATGGCAAGCGATAAAAAAACTCGTGGTAGTTCGCTGCGCTTCATTGGAATCAGTGCAGTCGGAAAACCTATTTGGCTAGAAGAGGTTACTGCTGACCAGATCGCCACTGCCTATGAGAGAATTGCGCTATGAAAATTCTCGTTCTTAACGGACCAAATTTAGGAAGATTAGATCTTCGCGATTCTGCGATTTACGGGGATTTAGATTTTGCGGGATTGACGGCAACTATTGTTGCGGCCGGAAAAGAACTCGGATTAGATTGCGATGTTCGTCAGAGTGATAGTGAAGTTGAGCTGATTTCTTGGTTACACGAAGCTGCGGACTCAAACACCCCAGTAGTCTTCAATCCAGCTGCGTTTACTCATTATTCATATGCAATCCGAGATGCGGCGGACATGGTGAAGGCGCCGCTAATCGAAGTGCACCTATCTAACCCAATGTCACGAGAAGAATTTAGACACACCTCTGTGATTTCTGGGGTAGCAGACGGCACTATTGCGGGCTTCGGCGCAGACTCGTATCGGCTAGCTTTGATTGCCTTGGCGAAGCGGTTGAAGTAGTTCAGGTATTCTTAGCCACTTACGCTCGGCGCAAATCGCAGCCAAAGTTTTATAGGAAATGGAATTTCGATTATGGCAACAACGAATGATTTAAAAAATGGCATGACTTTAGATATTGAAGGCCAACTCTGGAACGTTGTTGAATTTCAACACGTAAAACCTGGCAAGGGTCCAGCTTTCGTTCGCACCAAGCTCAAGTCGGTCACCACCGGAAAGGTAATCGACCGTACATTGAATGCTGGAGTTAAGGTTGATGTTGCTGTTCTCGAAAAGCGAGATATGACTTTTCTTTACCGCGATGGCGACGATTTTGTGTTTATGGATCAAAAAACTTTTGATCAAATGAATATTTCAGCCGCGACTGTTGGAGATGCTGCGGACTATATGCTTGAAAACTGTGAAGCTAATGTTGCAATCCACGAAGGCAATCCGCTTTATATCGACCTTCCAGCATCTGTAGAACTTACGATTACTTACACAGAGCCTGGTCTACAGGGAGACCGTTCTTCGGGTGGAACCAAACCCGCAACTTTGGAGACCGGAATAACTGTTCAAGTTCCGCTATTTATTAAGCAAGACGAGAAGGTTCTAGTTGATACTCGCACTGGAGCATATCTAGGTCGAGCAAACTAGTGAGCGCACGCCGTAAGGCGCGCAAGCGTGCTTTAGATTTCTTATACGAGGCTGATATTCGAAACGGAAATGCGATCGATCTTTTAGGGACTCGCGGAGAGAGTGATCTCTCTCAGAGCGATTATGTGATGGAACTACTTGTGGGCGTTAGTAACAATAAAGAAAAGATTGATGAATTGATCACAACCTATGCCCAAGGTTGGGATATGGATCGCATGCCGGCAATTGATCGCAATATTTTGCGGATCGCGCTCTTTGAAATTCTCTTCAAAAATGATTTAGACGATCAGGTTGCTGCATCAGAAGCTGTAGAGATTGCGAGTGAATTATCTACTGAGGATTCGGCAAAATATATCAACGGTGTTCTTGGTCGAATCATTGTCCTTAAACCTTCTTTTGCGCTCTAGTAACTAAGGCTTGAGTAGAAGCATTCCTCTGGAAGAAAGCCAAGAGTAGGTTGTTGTTTCGTCCATATTCAATAAAAGGCCTATAGTCGTAAGGTCGCTAGTCCGAATAGATAGAACTTCGCCATTCCAATCTTGTCGCTTGGCACAGATAAGTGTCGCAAAATTCCGCAAAGATTTAATATCATTTTCTTGTGAATCAGAATTAGAAGTAGCCCGAATATCTAGTGTGATTTTCTCCCTTGAAGGTATCTTCGATTGCGAACCCAATCCCAGAAGTTCATTTAATGGCACCTGGTAAAAGTTAGCCAGATTTATTGCCTTCTTAATCGAGAGCGCACGATCGCACCTTTCATAGGATCCGATGACAACTGCTTTCCAGACCCCGCCAGATTTGGTTTCGACATCCCGCAGCGTCATGCCCTTGCCTCGTCGAACTAACTTCATGGCCGCGGCGATTTCTTCGATTGAACGTTCGGGAATAATTATCATTCGGCGAGAATAGACACGTAATTCGATAAATGGATTTGCCTGTCCACAGGTGGTATCTTTTCCCAGCCCGAGAGGCAAGAAATTCCTTTAACGATCCGTCCAGAGAGGCGGCGAAGGAGAGAAAATGGCTATAGTCCTGGACGCCGGCGAAATTGGTCGGGCGCTAAAGCGCATTGCGCATGAAATTATCGAACACAACCATGGTTTAGAAAATGTAGTCTTATTGGGCATTCCAACCCGAGGCGCTTTTCTAGGTGAACGAATCGCAAACTTCCTAAAAGAAATCCAATCTCCAGTTCCGGTGGGAACTCTAGACATAACACTTCATCGTGATGATTTAAGGATGCGACCACCCAAGCCTCTGCTTCCAACCCTGATTCCTAATGGCGGCATCGAAGGTAAAGACATAGTTTTGGTCGACGACGTTCTCTACTCTGGGCGCACAATTAGAGCCGCTTTAGATGCAATAGGTGAAATAGGTCGGCCGGCAACAGTCCAGTTAGCCGTCTTGGTTGATCGTGGCCATCGCCAACTTCCGATCAGAGCGGATTACGTTGGGAAAAATATTCCAACAGCAGCGAGCGAATCGGTCAAAGTAGCTCTTGAAGAGATCGACGGCAAAGACTGCGTCGAGATTATTCCAGGTGCTTAAATGAACAAGCATCTCTTATCGATCAACGACCTAAGCGCCGAAGAGGCCTTTGGGATTCTCAACACCGCTAGTGAATTAGCAAAAATTTCTGATGGCCCGATGAAGAAACTTCCAACGCTTCGAGGACGCACGGTTGTAAATCTCTTCTTTGAAGATTCAACTCGAACCAGAATATCTTTCGAAAGTGCAGCAAAGAGATTGTCGGCAGATGTAATCAATTTTTCAGCTAAGGGATCGAGCGTAAGTAAGGGTGAATCACTAAAAGATACCGCGCAGACACTTCAGGCGATGGGGGCAGACGCAGTTGTCATCAGACATGGTGCTTCAGGTGCGGCTCAGAGACTTGCTGATTCGGGATGGATCAGCGCCTCTGTAATAAATGCCGGCGACGGTACGCATGAACATCCAACCCAAGCTCTTCTAGATGCCTACACAATTCGTAGCAAGTTCCCGGATTTTAATAGTAGTTTCAAGGGTCTCCGAGTTGCAATTGTTGGAGACATTCTGCACTCACGGGTTGCACGAAGCAATGTCCTACTGCTTACTAAATTGGGGGCTTCTGTGACGTTGGTTGCGCCGCCAACATTAATTCCTGTCGGAGTTGTTGATTGGAATGTAAAAGTAAGTTATGACTTAGATAGCGTGATTGAAAATGTAGATGTTTTAATGATGCTTCGAGTTCAGTCCGAAAGAATGGCTAACTCTTTCTTTCCATCAGAGCGCGAATATTCCCGCGGGTATGGCTTGGATAGTTCGCGATTAAATTCTCTTGGTTCAAAGGCAATTGTCATGCATCCAGGTCCCATGAATCGAGGGCTTGAGATTTCAGCCGAGAGCGCCGATTCCCATAAATCAGTGGTGTTGGCACAAGTAGCAAATGGTGTTCTGGTTCGAATGGCAGTCTTATATCAATTACTTGGAGGCGCAACGCTTACCGGAGAGGCCAGTGTCTAAATGGAATTCACAATTACGAACGCTCGATTATTGGATGGTTCGGTAGTTGATGTAGCTATTGCAAATGGTGTGATCACTGAAATTGGCAATGGAATAAGTAAGGGTAAGAAAATCGATGCCGAAAAGAATCTTCTGATTCCTGGTTTGGTCGACCTACATACACATTTGCGCGAACCTGGTCGTGAAGATTCGGAGACTGTCGCAACTGGAAGTATGGCCGCGGCAAAAGGTGGATTCACTGCAATCTCGGCCATGGCAAATACTTTTCCGGTAGCCGATACCGCAGGAGTTGTTGAACAGGTATACCGACTTGGACAAGAAGCTGGTTTCTGCGATGTCTTCCCAATAGGTGCGGTAACACAAGGACTTGCTGGAAAATCACTAGCCGAACTTGGGGCAATGGCTAACTCAAAAGCGAAAGTTCGAATCTTTAGTGATGATGGAAAATGTGTCTCCGATCCGCTTCTTATGCGTCGCGCGCTTGAATATGTAAAAACTTTCAACGGCATTATTGCCCAGCACGCGCAAGAACCAGCTCTTACAGTTGATTCGCAGATGAATGAAGGGATCGTATCTTCGAAGCTAGGACTTACAGGATGGCCGGCCGTAGCCGAAGAAGCAATAATCGCTCGCGATATCTTGCTTGCCGAACATGTTGGAAGTCGCCTTCATATCTGCCATCTAACAACTGCAGGAGGAGTTGATTTAGTTCGTTTTGCTAAATCCCGCGGAATCAGCGTTACGGCAGAAGTAACTCCACATCATTTGTTGTTAACTGACGATTTAGTTGCAAATTACGATTCTGTTTTCAAGGTTAATCCACCACTTCGCACAGAAAAAGATGTGATTGCGCTGCGAAACGGTTTGGCAGATGGGACGATCGATATCGTAGGGACAGATCACGCTCCTCATCCAACAGAAGATAAAGATTGCGAGTGGCAGAGCGCTGCATTTGGAATGGTGGGGCTTGAGACCGCGCTTTCGGTCGTAGCCAAAGCGATGATAGATACGAAGTTGATGGATTGGGCTGGTCTTGTGGACCGGATGTCTATCGCGCCGGCAAAAATTGCCGGATATGCCCGCCATGGCCAAGCTATCAAGGTTGGTTCTGCGGCCAATTTAACGGTTATCGACACCACTGCGAAATGGATTGTTGACCGCAATAGACTTGCGTCGAAGAGTAAGAACACTCCGTTTGAGGGTATGGAATTACCGGCCCAGGTTCTTCATACTTTTCTAAATGGCAAGCAGGTATTGAATGGCGGCGCAATTGTGAATGGGGGAAGCGTTGAGTAAAGCTTTCTTGGTTCTAGATGATGGCACCATATTTGAGGGCGAAAGTTGGGCCTGTGAAGGTGAAACTTTTGGTGAAGCAGTTTTTTCAACTGGAATGACCGGTTACCAAGAGACCCTTACAGACCCGTCGTATCACAAACAAGTTGTCGTTATGACGGCTCCACATATTGGAAACACTGGCATGAACACGACAGATGAAGAGTCGAAGAAGATTTGGGTCAGTGGTTTTGTCGTGAGAAATCCATCGCCAGTTGTAAGTAATTGGCGATCAGAACGAACTCTTGAAGATGATTTGATAAGCAATGGCGTAGTCGGCATCAGAGGTGTTGACACTCGAGCAATCACAAGGCATTTACGAGATTTAGGCGCGATGCGGGTTGGTATCTTTTCAAATACTCAATTATCGCGCGAAGAGATGGTTATAAAGGTGAGAAAGACCCCAGCGATGACCGGCGCTTTTCTAGCCGATGATGTCTCAACAACTGCGTCTTATATAGTTCCAGCAATCGGTGAGAAAAAATTTACTGTGGTTGCACTAGATATGGGCATCAAGGGCGCGACCCCCAGGTCAATGTCGCAGCGGGGGATAGAAGTTCATGTGGTTCCCTCTAAAACAAAACTTGAAGATATAACTGCCTTGAATCCTGATGGTGTGTTTCTATCGAATGGTCCGGGCGATCCAGCGACCATGACTGAAATGATTTCTTTGGTTCGCGAAATCTTGAGTGCTCGAATTCCGCTATTTGGAATCTGCTTCGGTCATCAAATTATCGGTCGAGCCCTAGGTTTCGATACTTATAAATTGCCATTTGGTCATCGCGGAATAAATCAACCAGTTAAGAATTTAAAATCAAGTCGGATTGAAATCACGGCCCATAATCATGGATTCGCAGTAGCAGCCCCGATCGAAGGAAACTTCAATACGATTTATGGTGCAGGTTTCGTTAGCCATATCTGTTTAAATGACGGCGTAGTTGAGGGGCTAGAGTTATTAGAAACTCCGGCGTTTAGCGTTCAGTATCATCCAGAAGCTTCAGCAGGACCGCATGATGCAAGTTATCTTTTCGATAAGTTTGTAACCTTAATGAAGGATGCAAAGGTAGCTAATGCCTAAAGATCAATCTATCGAGAGCGTATTAGTAATAGGAAGCGGGCCAATTGTTATCGGCCAGGCTTGCGAATTTGATTATTCGGGAACCCAAGCATGCCGAGTTCTTAGAAGCGAAGGTATTCGCGTTATTCTTATAAATTCGAATCCAGCAACAATCATGACTGATCCTGAATTTGCAGATGCGACTTATATTGAACCTATTACCCCTGAAATTATTGAGCAAATTATTCTCAAGGAGAAGCCGACCGCCATTTTGGCAACACTTGGTGGACAGACCGCGCTCAATGCAGCAATGCAACTATATGAACGCGGTTCGCTAGAACGATTGGGCGTCAAGTTAATTGGAGCTGATATCCCGGCTATTAAACGGGGCGAAGATCGCGAGACCTTTAAAGAGATTGTAGAAAAGATTGGTGGCGCTTCGGCAAAATCAATCATCTGTCACACCATGGACGAATGCTTAGCCGGAGCAGAGGTCTTGAATTATCCGGTTGTAGTTCGCCCTTCCTTCACGATGGGCGGGTTAGGTTCTGGAATTGCATATAACAAGAGCGATTTAGAGCTCATAGCTGGGGCGGGTTTGCGTCACAGCCCAACAACTGAAGTTCTGCTCGAAGAGTCGATAATCGGTTGGAAAGAGTTTGAATTAGAGGTCATGCGTGATCATAAGGACAATGTTGTAATTGTCTGCAGTATTGAAAATATAGATCCGATGGGTGTCCATACTGGAGACTCAATCACTGTTGCACCTGCCTTAACTTTGACAGATGTGGAATATCAACAGCTCCGTAATCTTTCAATAGATATCATCCGAGAAGTTGGTGTCGCTACTGGTGGTTGCAATATCCAATTTGCAATTAATCCGATTGATGGCCGAATTATCGTTATCGAAATGAATCCACGCGTTTCTAGATCCTCAGCTCTTGCATCAAAAGCGACTGGTTTCCCAATTGCCAAGATTGCTACGAAGTTAGCGATCGGTTACACATTAGATGAGATTCAAAATGACATCACAAAATCAACTCCAGCTTCATTTGAACCTACCCTTGATTACATAGTTGTAAAGGTTCCAAGATTTGCCTTTGAAAAATTCCCTGAAGCCGACACCAGACTCACAACAACGATGAAGAGCGTTGGCGAAGCAATGGCGATTGGTCGCTCATTCCCAGAGGCCTTACAGAAAGCTCTTCGCTCCGTGGAGAAAAAAGGAACAAGTTTCCATTGGAATACTCGAGGGGTATCAAAGGAATACCTCCTTGCGGCGATGGCGATTCCAACCGAACATCGTTTGCAACAGATTCAATTAGCACTTTATTTAAATGCAACAATTGAGGAAGTTTATGCAGCAACTAAAGTTGATAAATGGTTCTTATCGCAGATAATTGGTATCAACTCAATTGCAAGACAGATTGTCGAGAGCAAGGAGCTTTCTGAAGATCTCTTCCGATTGGCTAAGACAAATGGATTTTCGGATTCTCAGATCGCAGATCTATTAGGACAGTCCCTTGCAGAAGTAACGGCAGCCCGCATACGAATTGGGCTTCGTCCAGTGTATAAAACTGTGGATACTTGTGCTGCAGAGTTCGAGGCACACACGCCTTATCACTATTCAAGCTACGACCTCGAAACTGAGGTAGTTCCAAGAACTAATCCTGCTGTAATTATTCTCGGCAGTGGTCCAAATCGAATCGGCCAGGGAGTCGAATTTGATTATTCTTGCGTGCATGCTGCCTTTGCGCTGAAAGCTGCAGGCTACGAAACAATTATGATCAACTGCAATCCAGAAACTGTCTCGACCGACTATGACACATCTGACCGCCTTTATTTTGAGCCATTAACTCTGGAAGATGTTTTAGAAGTCATTCATGCCGAAGAACAGGCAGGTCCGGTTCTAGGTGTAATTGCCCAACTTGGTGGTCAAACTCCACTTGGTCTTGCCCGCGGATTGCAGGATGCGGGAGTAAAGATTCTTGGAACCTCGCCGGATGCTATTGACTTGGCCGAAGATCGTGGTCAGTTTGGCGAATTACTTCAAGTGAATTCCTTAGAAGCTCCAACCTTCGGAATGGCAAATACCTTCGAAGAAGCGCTAAAAATCGCGCACGAAATCTCTTATCCGGTCTTGGTGCGCCCTTCATTCGTTCTTGGTGGGCGAGGCATGGAGATTGTTTATGATGATGAATCACTCGCAGACTTCATAAAGAAGGCCACTGAAATAACTCCGAATCATCCAGTCTTAATCGATAAGTTTTTGGATGATGCAATCGAAATAGATGTGGATGCACTATTTGACGGCGATGAACTTTATCTTGCGGGTGTCATGGAGCACATCGAAGAGGCAGGAGTGCATTCAGGTGACTCGGCCTGCGTGCTTCCGAGTTTCTCAGTTGGGTCCGCACTTCAAACAGAGATTCGGATCGCTACCGAGAAGCTTGCTCGTGGAATTGGAGTTCGAGGCTTAATCAATATTCAGTTTGCTGTAGTCGCTAATGCGACTCCGGGTGAAAAACTCTATGTTCTTGAGGCGAATCCAAGAGCTTCACGGACAGTCCCATTCGTTAGCAAAGCAACTGGAAATCCGCTTGCAAAGTGCGCGGCACTGATTTCATCTGGCGTAAAAATTTCGCAGATAAGAGCTCAAGGTTTGCTGCCTAAATCAGGTGACGGAATTGCAAAGGGAATATCGGTTAAAGAAGCTGTTCTGCCTTGGAACCGTTTCCGCAGAAGCGATGGAACTGGTGTTGATTCAATTCTCGGTCCAGAGATGAGATCTACTGGCGAAGTTATGGGTATCGCGAAAACTTTTGGCGAAGCGTATGCAAAGAGTCAAACAGCGGCATTTGGTGCCCTGCCACTCGCGGGCTCGGTATTTCTCTCGCTATCTGAACGTGATAAGAAATCTTCACTTTATCCGGCAAGAGCTTTAAATGATCTTGGCTTTAAACTTTACACAACGCAGGGCACTCACGTTTTTCTTAAAGAGAATGGTGTTGATTCAGCAATAGTTCGCAAACATTCGCAAGGTCGCGGTCCAGCGGGAGAATTTACGGCAGTAGATCTAATTACTGAAGGCATAGTTGGGTTGGTAATTAACACCCCGTTGGGCAGAGGAACCCGGATGGATGGGTGGCGGATTCGCACTGCAGCTATCCAACGCGGTGTCCCGTGTATTACAACAATTGCAGGATTCAAAGCAGCTGTTGCCGGAATCTCAGAGCTTCAAGGAAAGAGTTTTGGTATCCAATCAATTCAAGAATGGCTGGCCATTGTCGAATGATGGGCATCAATAGCAATGCAAAGCAGGTCCTGGCGGAAGTTGTTAGCAATAAAAAAGTCGGTGCATATCACCACATGGTTTTTGCAGTTGGTGAGTTAGCAAATTCAGCGAAACCGGGAAACTTCGTAGCAATTTCAGTAGGTGGCGAAAGTAGTCAACTAGTTTTACGAAGAGCATTCGCTATCTATAGAACATTTGACCGTGGTGCAACTGGGGGATTGTTAGAAATAGTTGTCGCTCCACATGGACCGGGAAGCACCTGGTTAACTAATCAACAAGCTGGTGCCAAGATAGATCTCATCGCACCATTGGGCACAGCATTTGGGATTCCAACACAACCAGTTCGTGCGTTACTGGTCGGTGGTGGTTATGGAAGTGCTCCACTATTCGGGCTTTCAGAAGTTCTCAAAAATCGTGGTTGTCGGGTCGATATGGTTCTTGGAGCGAGCACCGCAATGAAAATTTATGCACCTTTGGATGGCAAGCGTTCTGTCAGCAGCCTTACTGTTACAACGGAAGATGGCTCGACAGGTAAAACTGGAAAAGTTACTGATGTGATTCGAGAAATCATCGAAGCCAATGAAATTGACATTATCTACTCGTGTGGTCCCATGGGAATGCTTGAAGCAATCAACGAGATTGCAGAGGAATATAACCTTGTGCATCAATGTTCGATCGAAGAATCTATGGCATGTGGAATCGGTGTCTGCATGACTTGTGTTCTCCCAATTAAAGGAGAAGATGGTCAAATAAGAATGCTGCGTTCCTGTATAGATGGTCCGGTAGTCGATGGCGAAAGGGTGATTTGGAAAGCAAAGCGCACGATTCCCGAAGGGACTTGGGGTGCGCACTAATGTTTAATTATCAAACAACGCTAGGTCAGGCCGAATTTGAGAACCCAATATTCACAGCGAGTGGCTGCGCGGGCTCAGGTAAAGAGTTAAGTCAATTCTTTGATCTCAATCAACTTGGGGCTGTAGTTACCAAATCGATCATGCTGAAACCTAGATCTGGTCGAGCTACTCCACGTATGGCAGAAACACCTAGCGGAATGCTCAATTCAATTGGGTTGCAGGGGCCAGGAATTGATCTCTTTCTGGAGAATGATGTTCCGTGGTTACGTGATCAAGGAGCAACGATAGTTGTAAGTATTGCAGGGGAGAGCGTTGAAGATTATGCAGTGCTTGCTCGTAAGTTACGTGCGGTTCCTGGAATATCTGCGCTAGAAGTCAATATCTCTTGTCCAAACGTCGAAAACCGGGGACAGGTTTTTGCTTGCCATCCGGAAACTGCTCGTGCGGCAATTCAAGCGGTACGACGGAACATTGGAGGAGAACTACCGATAATCGCGAAGTTAACTCCTGATGTAACCAGCATTGTTGAAATTGCGGAAGAAGTAGTAGCGGCTGGAGCCGATGGACTCGCACTAATCAATACGGTTCTCGGAATGGTTATAGATACCAACACAATGAGACCAAAACTTGCAGGAAAAACTGGCGGTTTGTCGGGACCTGCTATCAGACCAATTGCTGTGCGGGCTGTTTACCAAGTTCATGCTGCAATGCCGCATGTAAAAATCTTGGGGATGGGTGGAGTCGCATCAGGCCGAGATGCCTTTGAATTAATTCTTGCGGGCGCTTCGGCGGTATCTGTAGGAACTGCAACCTTCGGCAATCCAATGGCAGTAATGAAAATTAAGGAAGAGTTAAAAACAGAGTTGATCGAGCATGGTTTTGATTCACTCCGTGAGGCTGTTGGTTATGCCCACAGAGCCGAAGTGGCGGGATAACCATGAAATCACCAATTATTTTAGCGCTGGACACCAAAGACTTAGACACTGCTAAAAAGTGGATTGAGACCACCAATGGATCTATCGATATTTACAAATTTGGGCTGGAGTTTTATCTGAAATTTGGAGCAGCGGGGTTGAAAGAACTGTCGAGTGCGGGAGACTTCGAAGTATTTCTAGATCTGAAGCTTCACGATATTCCAAATACAGTTGCTTCATCAATCAAAAGTGTTTCTGACCTAGCCCCGAAATTTCTAACTGTTCACGCCAGTGGTGGTGGCGCAATGATTAAGGCTGCCAGTGAAGCGGGACCAGATATCTCCATAACAGCGGTAACTATTCTTACTTCACTCTCTGACTTTGATCTTGTTGATATTGGGTTTGCTAAGGACACGAAGAGTTCCGCTAAAGTGCTTGCGAAGTTGGCTGTATCAAATGGAGCAAGGTCAATTGTCTGTTCACCATTTGAAGCTTCAGAGATTCGAGCGATAGTTGGAAATGAGATTGAGATAATTACGCCAGGTGTCAGGCCACCTGGATCAGATCTTGGAGATCAGAAACGTGTGATGACACCGAAAGAAGCAATCACGGCTGGCGCAAATTACATCGTGGTTGGTCGACCGATTACGGATTTGGCAAAGATTTCTCTCGATGAGATGCGAAGTGGCGCATCGATTATTTTGGAGAGCTTGAATTAAATCATGAGCAATCAACCACCTACCCTAAGTGCAGAAGTGCGCGCAGCGGCAGGAGTTAAAGCGGTCGCTTCCAGACGGGAACGCGCAGCAGTAAAAGCGCAGCTCGCTTCAGGCGAGATCGGCATCTTTGATGTAATCAATGATGGACGTGAATCAATACAGCGGATGCGAGTGCGCGAATTGTTGGATGCCGCCCCTGGTGTGGGTTCGAGACGCGCTTTCACTCTGATGGCGAAAGCTGGTATCTCAGAGACGCGTAGAATAGGCGGTCTAGGTTCGCATCAGTTACAGAAGTTAAGAAGTGAGATGATTTTGAATAAAGTGCCAGTTAATCCGGGAACTTTAATTGTCATGTCCGGACCCGGAGGAGTTGGCAAGAGCACGATAACTTCGTTCCTACGAGATCATCCGGCGATCTGGATAAGCGTTTCGGTTACAACTCGCGAGCCACGAGAGAATGAAAAAGATGGTCATGATTATCATTTTGTTACAGAAGAAAAATTCGACCAGTTAATATCACAGGGAGCCCTTCTTGAATGGGCGGAGTTTGCTGGTGCGCGATATGGAACTCCACGAAGCGCAGTAACTGATGCACTCAATTTAGGTAAACATGTTTTATTAGAGATTGAGATTGCTGGAGCCAGACAGATAAGAAAGGCCGATCCAAAAGCCTTATTGGTATTCGTATCACCGCCATCTTGGGAGGAATTGGTCGATCGCCTAACCTCACGGGGGACAGACTCAGCCGAACGCCGTGCTGCACGCTTGG
>JACCDP010806383.1_pt1 | contig 24258 bp, 18 predicted proteins | sample 7445841 | NCBI WGS metagenome assembly JACCDP01 (sample SAMN15323441, study PRJNA562643) | freshwater metagenome | isolation source: river surface water | place: USA:Blue River Watershed | collected 2017-08-17
AGATCGGATTTATCGGGCTAGGCCGTATGGGCAAAGGCATGGCCAGCAATTTGCAGAAAAAGGGGTTTCAACTCCTGGTGCTGGATGTCAACCCGGCGCCTGTCCATGAGCTGGTGGCCCTGGGGGCGACGGCCGCTCAGAGCGTGGCGCAGATCGCCCGCGAGTGCGGCATCATCATCACCATGTTGCCGACAGCGGTGGAAGTCGAGCAGGTGGCCACCGGCGCAGACGGCGTGTTTGCCCATGCCGCACCTGGCAGCGTGTTCATGGACATGAGTACCATCGACCCGCTGGCCACGGACCGTCTGCAGGCAGCCGCTCAGGCCAAAGGGCTCAGCGTGGTGGATGCGCCGGTGGGGCGTCTGGCCGAGCATGCTGATCGGGGCGAGTCGCTGTTCATGGTGGGGGCCAGTGACGCCGACTTTGCGCGTGTCAAACCCTTGCTGGATGCCATGGGCACCACGGTGTACCACTGCGGCCCCGTGGGGACCGGTGGCCGTACCAAACTGGTCAACAATTACGTGGCGGTGACGCTCACGCAAGTCAATGCCGAGGCCTTGGCGCTGTCGCAGCGATTTGGTCTGGACATCACCAAGACCCTGGCCGTGCTGTTGGGCACGTCGGCCAACAACGGTCAGTTGCGCATGAATTTCCCCAGCAAGGTGCTGGCGGACGACACCACCCCAGGCTTCACCATCGACTTGGCGCACAAGGACATTGCGCTGGTGCTGGGTGCTGCGCATGCGTCACGCGTGCCCATGCCGGTGGCGGCGGCGGTGTTCGAGTCTTACAGCCAGGCGCGTGCCAACGATTACGGCCGTATCGATTTTTCAGGCATTGCCGATGCCGTGTGCGATCTGGCGCGCATAGAGCGTGCGCGTGTGCCCAAGGGCTGGAAGCCCACTTGATTTGGGCGGTGGGCCGCTTGGCCGGTTGGTTCAGGCACCCCTGGCTTGAACCATTGCCACCGCTTCGTCCACAAAACGGTAGACCTCGCTGGGGGTGATGCCGTTGGGACCTTTGTCGGCCTTGTTGCGAAACTGGCCCAGTCGCACCACCACCAGTTGGTGTGATGGCACCACAATCACGTATTGCCCCTGGTGACCTTGCATCAAGTAAAAGGGGTGCTTGTATTGCCAGTCCATCCATAACGAATGCCCGTAATAAGGCACCAGATCGGGTTGACGCAAGCGCTCGACAAAGGCGCGGTCCAAGATGGTTTGGCCTTGCCATTGACCATCTTGCAACAGCAACTGTCCCAGCTTGGCGAAGTCGCGCGCCGTGGCAAAAATACAGCAGTAGGTGCGTTCGATGCCGCCCGCCTGGGCCTCTCGGTCCAGGGTGTACAACGCAGACCGTGACATGCCCAGGGGCTTCCATAGACTGTGGGACAAGTGCTCGCTGATGGTGAGGCGGGGTGTTCGGGCTGCCAGTGCACGTTGCAGGAATACGCCCAACAACTGGGTGGAGCCACTGCTGTACTCGAAGGCGCTGCCAGGATCGCGCTCAAACCCGCGGCTGAGCACCAGTTCGGCGGCGTGACGGCCAAAGTACAGGTCGGTGGTGATGTTCAGGGGGAGATAGTAGTGTTCGGTCCAGTCGTGTCCGGCTTTCATGCTGGAGAGTTGCGACACGGTGGCTTGGCGTCCACGCGGATCCTGGGCGTATTCGGGCAAGCGTTCGGTCAGCAGTGCATCAAAACTTGAAATCACCCCTTGTTGTACTGCCAGACCCATTTGTAAGGTGGTGATGGTCTTCGCGACAGAAAACGAATTGGTGCGGCTGTTCGCGTCGTAAGGGGCAAAGTACTGTTCGTGCAACAACTGTCCTTGGTGGGCTACCAAAAAAGCTGCTGTCCCGTAGCGCTGCAGGTAGGCCAGCAATTCAGACGAGAGGGGCTGATGGTTGTATCGGGCTGCATGTGGCCAGGGTTGCTCTGTGCCGGCTTCAATCTCGCGGCTCGGAAAATTGGAAGCATCGTCGATGTGGGCGGTGGCGTGACCTTGGAGGTAAGTCGCTGCGATGGCACGCCACAGATAGCCGTGACCCGTGACTTGCACCGTGAGGGCCAATGCAATCAGCGCCAGCAACACTCCCCAAAGCCATCGAAGTCGAGTTGTTGATCGTGTCATGGGAAGCCAAAAAAGAGGGGTTTTGGGTCGCGCGGGTCTCAGGTGAGGGCTGCAGGGGCAGTCCACCGCCTACAGCGTATCATGAGGCGGCCGTTGAATGGGCACGCTCATGATGGGGTGTTGTTGATCAATTGTTGGAGTGTTGATGTCTGTCTATCGCAGTTTTTTGTTCACCCCTGGCAACCATCCGCGCCGGGTGGAAAAAAGTCTGTCGCTGGCTGCCGATGCGGTCATTCTGGACCTGGAAGATGCTGTCGCGAACAACGAAAAGGTGGCCACGCGTGCCTGGGTGGTGGAGGCTTTGCAAAGTCCCCGGCGATGCAAGGCGTATGTGCGGGTGAATGCGCTGAGCACCGACTGGGCCTACGGCGATATCGAGGCTGTGGTGGCGCCTGGGCTGGATGGCATTGTGCTGCCCAAGGTGGAGTCGGCCAGCGACTTGCACACGGCGCAATGGATGATCGCGTCGCTCGAGCGTGCGCGAGGCCTGACCCCTGGCGCCATTGATCTCATGCCCATCATTGAAACGGCCAAGGGCTATGTCGCCTTGGAATCCATTGTGCGCTCGGGCACCCGGGTGCGCCGGGTGGCGTTTGGCGCGGGTGACTTCACACTCGATGCAGGTATCCGGTGGACCAGCGCAGAGACGGAGTTGCTGCCCTACCGCTCGGGGGTGGTGGTGCATTCGCGCGCAGCGGGGCTGGAGCCGCCTATCGACACGGTCTGGGTGGAGTTACGCAACACGGCTGGATTTGAGCACTGCGTGCAACACGTCAAGGACCTGGGCTTTCAAGGCAAGATGTGTATTCACCCGGATCAGATCGAGCGGGTGAACCAGACCTTTCGCCCCAGTGCAGTCGAGCTGGAGCGGGCGCGTCAAGTGGTGGCCGCCTTCGCGCAGGCCGAGCGCGAGGGTTTAGCGGCCATCCAGGTGGACGGTCAAATGGTGGACTACCCCATCGTGCATGCCGCCCAGCGTGTGTTGGACCGCGAGGCGGTGATCGTCAAGTCTCAGCAGACTTGAGTGGGTAGAGGACTGGCTAGTGCCGCCGTCTGGAGCGATCAGGGATTGACCGCCATCATGCCTCATCGCTGCTTGGCACCAAGTCCTCAAGGCCTCACCGCCGGTGATGGTGTCGGGTCCACCCCTTGGGCCACAGCGTCCCGCTGCTCGCGTGCCAGCGCGCGTTGCAAGGCGGGACGTTCTCGAAGCCGCTCCCAGTACGCATGTACCTCCTGCGGCCAGGCCTGATCGAGGTCCAGATACGTGTTGACCAGCAGCGCATAGCCCACCGAGATGTCGGCGGCGGTGAAACGCTCGCCGCACAGATAGGGTTGCCCTTGCAAGCGCAGGGGCAGAGCCTTGAGACGTCCCATGAACCATCGCGTGTAGTCCTCGACCACCTGGGGTTGTCGCCGCTCAGGGGATTCGAAATGCGCATAGCGCAGCAGCAGGGTTTGCGGGAAGGTGAGGGTGGCCTCGCCAAAGTGCAGGGCGTTGAGGTAGTCGCCGTACCGTGGGTCATGCGCGGCCACATCCCAGCGGCCCTCGCCATAACGGGCCGCCAGGTACTGGCACATCGCGGCAGATTCGCTCAAGGTGATGTCGCCATCCTGCAACCAGGGCACGGTACCCAGGGGGTTGATGGCGAGGTAGTCCTTGCGCTGCACACGAGGCGGGAACGGCAGCATGTGCAACTGGTAGGGCAACCCCATTTCCTCGCACATCCAGACCGGTCTGAGGGAGCGTGCACTGACGCAGTGGTGAATCGTGATCATGGCGGCTGTGAACCCAGTGGACTTGCATTATGCGGGTTTCATTGCACAATCCTTGCGCCATGACACACTTCACCACCCGACCTGAAATCGTGGGCACGCAGGGCGTGGCCGCTTCGACCCACTGGCTGGCTTCGCAAACCGCCATGGGCGTGCTGGAACGCGGCGGCAACGCCTTCGATGCCGCCGTGGCCGGTGGCTTTGTCCTGCAGGTGGTGGAGCCTCACCTGAATGGTCCCGGGGGCGAGGTGCCGCTGTTGCTGTGGAGCGAGCGCGAGCGTCGCATGCTGTCCGTGTGCGGACAGGGCGCTGCACCCGCCGAGGCCACGCCGGAAGCCTTTCGTCGGCTCGGCCTGGAACAGGTGCCTGGCATCGGCTTGTTGCCGGCCACCGTGCCTGGCGCCTTTGGCACCTGGCTGACCTTGTTGCGCGACCACGGCACCTGGTCGCTGGCCGACGTGCTGGCGCCGGCCATCGGTTACGCCCGCGAGGGTTTTCCGCTGGTGCCCCGCATTGTGCAAGCCATTTACGCGGTGCAAGCCCTGTTTCGTGAGCAGTGGACGAGTTCTGCTGCGGTGTGGTTGCCCGATGGCCGGGTGCCGGCACCGGGATCGATGTTTCGTTTGCCGCAGGTGGCCGATACCTACGAGCGCATCTTGCGCAACGCGCAGGCGGAATCGACCACTCGCACAGGCGTGATCGACGCGGCCCTGCACGCCTGGTACCAAGGATTTGTGGCGCGCGACATTGACCATTTTTATCGCCACGAGCAAGTGCAGGACACCTCGGGCGGACGCAACCGCGGTTTGCTGCGCTATGACGATCTGGCGCAATGGGCCCCCACCGTGGAGGCTCCGCTCACGATGGACTTTGGCCGCTACACCCTGGCCAAGTGCGGCTTCTGGAGTCAGGGCCCCTCGCTGCTGCAGCAAGTGGGCATGCTGCGGCATGCGGACCTGCAGCAGCACGCCCCCCACACAGCGGGTTTTGTGCACCGCATCGCCGAGGCCGCCAAGCTGGCCCTGGCAGATCGGCTGGCCTGGTATGGCGTCGCCCCGGGCGATTGGACCCAGGCCCGGCAGGCCCTGCTCTCCGACGACTACTTGCGTGCTCGCTGGGCCGAGGTGGGGGCGTCGGCTTCGGCCGAGTTGCGAGCCGGTGCGCCCGCGGGTCTGTCTCCCAGGCTGCCGGATCTGGATGTCACACGACGCTCGTTGCTCAATGCCGATACCCGGTTTGGCATTGGCGAGCCCACGTTCGCCACCTTGCCGCCCCTGTCGGAATGGTTGGAGAAAGAGGTGTTTGTCGGGGACACCTGTCACATCGATGTGATCGACCGGCAGGGCAACATGGTGTCGGCCACGCCCTCGGGGGGGTGGTTGTCCTCCAGTCCGGTGATTCCGTCGCTGGGCTTCTCGCTCAACACCCGCTTGCAGATGACCTGGCTGGATGAGGGCCTGCCAGGCACCCTGAATCCCGGTGTGCCCCCGTGCACCACCTTGTCTCCATCCCTGGCCCTGCGTGATGGCGAACCCTACATGGTGTTTGGCACGCCCGGTGGCGATCAGCAGGACCAGTGGTCAACCGCCTTCTTCCTGCGGCATGCGGTGCACGGCATGAACCTGCAGGAGGCCATCGATGCGCCAGCCTGGCATGTCGACCATTTTCCGGCCTCGTTCTGGCCGCGCCAGACCACACTCAATCGTCTCACGCTGGAATCGCGTTTCGGTGAGGCCGTCATCGACGAGCTGCGCGCGGCAGGTCACGATGTCAAGGTGGGGGAGCCTTGGTCGGAAAGCCGTATGTCGGCGTGTACCCGCAGCATCGACCGAGAGGGGCGGCTGGTGTTGCGCGCGGCGGCCAACCCGCGCGGCATGCAAGGCTATGCCGTCGGGCGATAACGCATGATGAAACCCATGACATTCTTGATAAAGAGTTCAGCTGGCGCCGGGATGCGAAAAAAATACCGACGACCCCTCCGCGACCTGGGCATCCAGGGAGACTGACGGCTGCGAGGTTTCAGGCCAAGGCCTGAGCCAGATCGCCCATGTGCCGGAGCAGTCGGTGGACCGGCAGGCCGGTGAATGCCCTGCCATCACCGTGGGGGCACAGGCCCCACACCGTGGCACCAGCGGCCAGGCCGGCGGTGGCACCGGGCGCTGTGTCTTCGATGACGAGGCAACGTTCGGCGGCAACGCCCAGGTGGGCCATGGCTGCCAGGTACACATCCGGCGCCGGTTTGGAGCGCGGCATTTCGTGGCCACTGAAGATCCGGCCCTCAAAATGCTGGAACAGCCCCACCTTGCGCAACTGCATCTCGACCTTGAAGCGGTCGGCGCCGGAGGCGCAGGCGATGGCGTCTTGGGTGTGCGCGCGAGCGGCCACCACGGCTTCGTGCGCCCCCTCCATCACCACCAGTCGCTGCTCGAGTGCGGCGTTGCGCCGCTCGTAAAACGATTGCAACCAGGTTTCCGAAAAAGGCTTGCCGGTGTGGTGCTCGATCAGACCACGCATCTCACGCACGGTGTGACCGATAAAGAGGCGCGCGCACTCGTCTTGGGAGATGGGCCAGCCACGCTCTTCGAGCAAGTCACGCAAGACCCCGTTGGTGATGGGCTCGCTGTCCACCAGCACCCCATCGCAATCGAACAACACAGCTTGAAACGGCATGCAGGGATGATACCCCCGCGCTCAGTTCATCAGGAACACGCCTTTGCCTTCGGTCTGACGGTCGAACAGTTGGTAGGCTTCTTCGCCTTGCTCCAGCGTCCACTGGTGCGTGAAGAGCTGATCGACATCGATGCCGCGATCCGCGATGAAGTTGGCACAGTCCTGTTGACCCACGGTCGAGAAGGTCCAGGAGCCGATCAGCGTGACCTGGCGGCGCAAGAGGTCCGGGCTGACATCGAGTTCGACGTTGCCGCCTTCGCCCACAAAGCAGGCTTTGCCCCAGGTGCGCACGCATTGCACCGCTTGTCGACGTGCCTGCGGCGAGGAAGAGGCGTCGATGGACGCATGCGCGCCCAGGCCCTGGGTCAGCTCCTTGATGGCGGAGAGCACATCCACCTCGTTGGGGTTGAGCACCTCCGCCGCGCCCAAGGCCTTGGCTTTGGCCAGACGCTGCGCGCTGACATCAAGCGCGATCACGCGGGCCCCCATGGCGCTGGCCAGTTGGGTCGCTGACAGCCCCACGGGCCCCTGTCCAAACACCACCAATGTCTGGTCACCGGTCAACTCGAGTCGCTTGATCGCTCCCCAGGCCGTGCCAGTGCCACAGGCGATGGCAGCGCCGGCGGCGAAGGAAAGTTCATCGCGCAATGTCACCAGGGTGCGGGCCGGCACCTTCAGGTACTGGGCATGCCCACCATGTCCGGTCACGCCATACACCTCAGCCACCCCTTCCACGCACAGTTGCATCCAGCCGGTGGAGCAGTGCGGGCAAGCCCCGCAGCCCCGGTAGTGGTGCACCATGGCACGCTGGCCCAGCCAGGCTTCTTTGGGGTTCACGTTCGCCCCCACCGCCACCACCACGCCGCAGGGTTCGTGTCCGGCAATCTTGGGTTCGGTGTTGCCCAGTCCGAGGGCGCGTTGTGCCTCGCCCGGTGCGGGGCGGTAGAACTTGAGGTCGCTGCCGCACATGCCCGAGGCCTTCATCTGCAACACCACCTCGCCCGGGCCGGGGGTCGGGTCTGGGAACTGTTGCAAGGCGACCGTTCGGTTACCGGTGAAAACGAGACCTTTCATGGCGACTCCAGTGTGGTGGGTTGTGACGACGACTCAGCGATGAGGGTCAGACCCCGCGTGCGCCAGCGGCATAAAAGCCGCCATCGACCGGAATGACCGCGCCGGAAATGTAGGCCGCCTGGTCGGATGCCAGGAAGGCCGCCATGGCGGCGATTTCTGTGGTCAGTCCATACCGCCCGGCAGGAATGGCTGCGGTGTAGGCCTGGCGAAAAGCCGGGCTGTGCAGCACCTGGGTCAGCGGCGTGTCGACAGGGCCCGGGGCAATGGCGTTGGCCGTGATGCCTTCAGCGGTCAATTCGGCAGCGATCTGGCGCATCAACCCAATCACCGCAGCCTTGGAGGTGCCATAAGCGGTGCGGCCCGAACCCACGGCCCGCATGCCCGCCACTGACGCAATGCTGATGATGCGGCCCCAACGACGCTTGCGCATCAGGCGTGCGGCGTGCTGACTGCAGAGCAGGGTGCCGGTCACGTTGATGTTCATGGTCGCATTCCAGTTGTCCAGCGGGAAATCGATGAACGGGTAGGTTTTGGCGATGCCGGCATTGTTGACCAACACGTCGCAACGTCCCACCGTGCGGCGAATGGCGTCGAAGGCCTGGGCAATGGACGCCGGGTTGCCGACATCGAGTTCGTGGGGCGTGGCCAGGCCACCGGCTTTTTCAATGGCACGGGCGGTTTGGGTGGCGGCTTTGACATCGCGGTCGGTGACCATCACATGAAAGCCATCCTGGGCCAGGCGCTTGGCCACGGCAGCACCAATGCCCACCGCTGCCCCGGTGATCACGGCCACGCGGGGAGCGGTGCGTTTGGCGCGAGGCTTGGCTGGTTTGGTGGTGGCGCGAGAGGCGGGCCGAGGGGCTGGGCGAGGGGCGGGCACAAGAAACTCCTGACATCTGAGAGGATTGTGTCAGTATCCGCCCCCGCCTTGTGATGATGAGGTGTCGTCCAAGGGACGCGCGCCACTGTCTCGAAAGTGCCAGCCGAGCACACGGGTGGTAGACGCAGAACCGGGGGCTCAGTTACCATCATAACTTCATCAAAGCACACTTCCTGGAGTCAACATGACCTTGTATTCCACCTTCGAGGCTTTCAAAGCTGCCGCTGAACAGGAAGGCTTTGACGAGGTGGTGGTGCGTGAATGGGGGCCTCTGCACGAGACGGCCGAGCATGAGCATCCGTTTGATGTGCGCGCCCAGATGGTGTCGGGAGATTTCTGGCTCACGCTGAACGGCCAAACTCAACACCTCAAACCTGGGGACATCTTTCGAGTACCGCGCCACACCCGTCATTCTGAAAAATACGGCCCGGCAGGCGCCACCTTTTGGGCAGCCCGCGCCAACTGAGCGTGCACGTTCCGCGTGTGACCCCAGGGTCCCAGACCGCGCTGGGTTAAACAGGTTCGCGTCCGGCCATTGATCGCTGGGGGGCCAGTGTTCAGGGTCAGTGTTCATGGCCAGAGCCAGAACAAGGGCCAGGGCCAGGGCTAGCCCTAGGTGCGAGTCAGTGAGGAGAGGCGGGCTCTATCGCCACTGCGCAGTACTTCAGTTCCGGAATCTTGCCCACAGGGTCCAGCGCCGCATTGGTGAGCAAGTTGGCCGCAGCTTCACGGTAGGCGAATGGAATGAAGATCGTCAAGTCTGGCGTGCCGTCGTCCTCGCGCGTGCGCAGTGTCACCTCGCCGCGGCGGGAGATCACGCGCACCCAGTCGCCCGCACGCAGGCCCAGGCGTTGAAGGGACGCGGCACTGAGCGAGACGGTGGCTTCGGGCTCCAGGGCATCCAGCACCTGCGCGCGGCGCGTCATGCTGCCGGTGTGCCAATGTTCAAGTTGGCGCCCGGTGATGAGCACCCAGGGGAAGGCGGCGTCTGGCTGTTCGTTGGCAGGAATCAGGCTGGCGGTCACCAGCTTGACCCGACCCGTGGGCGTGGGGAAATGGTCATCAAAAATCACCGGATGACCCGGGTCGTCAGCGCTCAGGCACGGGTAGGTGACGCTCGACTGCTCCAACAGACGTGACCATGAAATGCCAGCAATCGCCCCAGCCATGGCCTGTCGCATTTCCTCGTACACCGCGGCCACACCCGCCTGTTCGCCGTCGTAGTGCCAGTCCAGGCCCATGCGTTGTGCGAGCTGCTGGATGATCCACAAATCCAGCCGAGCATCCCCCGGGGGCTGCAAGGCCTGCTGACCCAGTTGCACCATGCGGTCGGTGTTGCTGACGGTACCGGTCTTTTCCGGCCAGGCGCTGGCCGGCAGCACCACGTCGGCCATCCATGCGGTCTCGGTCAGGAAGATGTCCTGCACCACCAGGTGCTCGAGGCTTTCCAGGGCATGGCGGGCGTGGTTCAGGTTGGGGTCGCTCATGGCCGGGTTCTCACCCAGGATGTACATGCCGCGAATCTTGTGCGGATCGGAGTCGGGGGCGAGGGCGCGATCCATGATTTCCACCACGGTGTAACCGGGTTGATCGTCCAGGGGCATGCCCCAGAAGTGCTCGAACCAGCGGTGTGCCTCGGGGTCGTTCACCCGCTGGTAGTTGGGAAACATCATGGGGATCAAGCCCGCGTCGCTGGCGCCTTGCACATTGTTTTGTCCACGCAAGGGGTGCAGCCCGGTGCCCAGGCGTCCGATCTGGCCGGTGATGCTGGCCAGCGCGATCAGGCAGCGCACGTTGTCGGTGCCGTGCACATGCTGGCTCACACCCATGCCCCAGAGGATCATGGCGGTCTTGGCCTGGGCGTAGGCCCGTGCCACTTCGCGAAGGGTGGTGGCGGGTATGCCGCAGACCTCGGCCATCCGTTCAGGTGAAAAGTCTTTGACGTGGTGCCGCAAGGCGTCGAAATCCTCGGTTCGGTTGTCGACGAAATCCGGGTTGTGCAGTTGCTCTTCCAGGATGGTGTGCAGCAGGGCGTTGAGCAACGCCACATCGGTATCAGGCTTGAACTGCAGGGTGCGCCAGGCGTGTCGCGAGAGGTCGGTGCGGCGCGGGTCCATCAGCACGATGCGCGCACCGCGCTGGGCGGCGTTCTTCATCCAGGTGGCCGCGACCGGATGGTTCACCGTGGGGTTGGAGCCTATCACCAGGATGAATTCGGCATGCTCGACATCGCGCACCGGGTTGCTGACCGCACCCGAGCCCACGCCTTCGAGCAGCGCCGCGACGCTGGACGCATGGCACAGGCGCGTGCAGTGATCCACGTTGTTGCTGCCAAAGCCGGTGCGCACCAATTTTTGAAACAGGTAGGCCTCTTCGTTGCTGCCCTTGGCCGAGCCAAAGCCGGCCAGTGCCTTGGGGCCGTGGGCCTGCTTGAGTCGTATCAGACCCTGCGCAGCCAGATCCAGGGCCTCGTCCCAGGTGGCTTCACGAAACACATCGGCCCACTCGGTGGGGCTCTTGGCCAGGTCCAGGTCTTTGGCAACCCCCGGCTTGCGAATGAGCGGGCGGGTCAGTCGGTGCGGATGATGAGCGTAATCAAACCCGAAGCGGCCCTTCACGCACAGCCTCGACTCGTTGGCCGGGCCGGCGCGACCGTCCACCTTGACAATGCGCTCGTCCTTGACGTGGTAGGTGATCTGACAGCCCACACCGCAGAACGGGCAAACGGAATCCACCTGACGGTCCACCACTTGCGAGCCCACCAGACTGCGTGGGCTCAAGGCCCCGGTGGGGCAGGCCTGCACGCACTCGCCGCACGCGACACAGGTGCTCTCGCCCATGGGGTCGTTGAGGTCGAACACGATGCGCGTGTGAGCGCCGCGGCCTTGCGTGCCGATGACGCCATTCACCTGCTCTTCACGACAGGCGCGCACACAACGGTCGCACTGGATGCAGGCGTCTAGGTTGACGACCATGGCGGGGTGGGAGTCGTCGTGCAAGGTGGCACCGCCAGAACGCTGACGCTCGTCTGAGGCCGCATCGGATGTCAATTCGTCTGTCGATGACGTGGCTAGTTCAGAAGCTGGCGTTGAATTTGATGCGAAGGCTGACAGCACCTGGAGCGCTGGTCGCACCTGTACGCCCATCCGACTTGCCCAGTCACTCAACTCACCATGAGGACGCTTGTCGTCTCCATCGACCCATTTCTGTCCAGTGGCAGGGGTGTCGGCGAGCAGCATTTCCAGCACCATGTGCTGGCTCTTGCGGGCACGGGGACTGTCGGTCTGCACCACCATGCCGGCTTGCGCGGTGCGGCAGCAACTCGGGGCCAGGGTGCGTTCGCCCTCGATCTCCACCACGCAGGCGCGGCAATTGCCATCCGGGCGGTAGCCAGGCTTGTGGCAGAGGTGGGGAATCTCGATACCCAGACGATGCGCCGTTTCCCACAGGGTTTCGCCGGGGTGGGCCTGCACGGTCTGGCCGTTGAGCTGGATGGCGATCTCGCTCATGACCCAATTCCTGGAGTGGCTGGCTGACCCACCGATGGAGCCATAGACACCGGGTTGGCAGAACCGTCCACTTCATGCGCAAAGTACTGCAGGACACAGCGAATCGGGTTGGGGGCGGCCTGACCGAGACCACAGATGGAGGCGTCACCCATCACCGTGGCGAGATCGAGCAGGGTGTCGGGGTCCCACACGGGTGCCTGCATGAGTTGTGCGGCCTTGTCGGTGCCCACACGACAGGGCGTGCACTGGCCGCAGCTCTCATCGGCGAAAAATCGCATCACATTCAAGGCGGCATCTCGAGCGCGGTCTTTGTCGCTCAGCACCACCACGGCCGCCGATCCGATAAAGCAACCATGCGCTTGCAAAGTGTCAAAGTCCAGTGGCACATCGGCCAGCGATACGGGCAATATGCCGCCCGACGCACCGCCCGGCAAATAGGCGTAGAGCGTGTGACCGTCCAGCATGCCCCCGCAGTATTCGTCAATCAGTTCACGCACAGTGATGCCGGCAGGTGCGAGTTTCACGCCGGGCTGCTTCACACGCCCGCTCACGCTGAAAGAGCGCAGGCCGTGGCGACCGTGTCGGCCTTGAGAGGAAAACCACTCGGCGCCGCGCGACACAATGTCCCGCACCCAATACAGCGTTTCAAAATTGTGCGCCAGGGTGGGGCGGCCGAATAAACCCACTTGGGCAATGTAGGGTGGTCGCTTGCGCGGTTCACCGCGCTTGCCCTCGAGGCTTTCGATCAAGGCGGATTCTTCGCCGCAGATATAGGCGCCGGCACCCCGTCGCAATTCAATCTCGGGCAAGGGACAGGGCGGGTCGTTTTCCAGGTCGATGATGGCCCGCTGCAACAGCGCACGACACCCATGGTATTCATCACGCAAGTAAATGAAAACCTGCGCGGTACCCACCACCTGAGCAGCGATCAACACGCCTTCCAGAAAACGATGGGGATCTCGCTCCAGATAGGCGCGGTCCTTGAAGGTGCCCGGCTCGCCTTCGTCCAGGTTGACCACCAGGTGGCGAGGGGCAGGTTGCTCACGCACGATGCGCCACTTGCGGCCCATGGGAAAGCCCGCACCACCCAAGCCGCGCAAACCTGATTGCTCCAGGGCTTGCAGCACCTGCTCCGCCGGTGTTTCGCCATTCACCACCGACGCGGCCAACGAGTACCCACCCGCAGCGCGGTAGTCCTGGTAGGACAGGGCATCGGTGGGGCCAGGATCGTGACGACATCCTTGCATCACCAGCGCCTGCACGGTCGCGGGGGTGGCGTGTCCCACGGGGCGCTGACCCACGACGGCAACCGGCGCCTGGTCACAACGACCCACGCAGGGAGCCGGGATGACGCGCACCTCGTGGCCGAGCAAGTCACGAACACGTTGCAACAACGCATCAGAGCCTTGTAGCGCGCAACTCACACTCTCGCACACACGCACCGTCAGCTGGGGCGCCTGCTCACCATCCTCCAGGATCTGGAAATGGTGATAGAAACTGGCCACCTCCAGCACTTCCACCATGGGCAGGTTCATGGCATGCGCCAGTGCGACCAGATGGGGACGCGACAAGGCCCCGTGTTCATCGTTGATGCGGTGCAAATACTCGATCAGCCAATCACGCCGAAATCCCTCGGGTGGACGCGGGCCCAGCAAGGCTTGAACCTCTTGCTGTGCCTGCGGCTCGGGCTGGCGCCCACGCTGCTGCGAGCGCGCGGCACGCCGACTAGCGCGCAGGCTCTCAGGGGTGCCCAGCACCTGCGTGGTGAAAGTGTCTTTCATGCTGCGGACCACTGTCCTTCAGACGCAAGACCTTGGTACGTTCCCGGCATCTCAGTAAGTTTCCAGGTGCAAACGGCCTTCTTGTTTCAGCGTGGCGCCCAGGGTGTCCCACGACAGGCCCGCGTTCTCGGCGATGTCACGCAAGGCCAGCACCACGCCTTCTTCCATGCTCTTCAAGCCACAGACATAAAAGCAGGTGTTGGCGTCCTTCAGCAATTCCACCAGGTCCGCTGCGCGTTCGCGCATGAGGTCCTGCACATAACGCTTGGGCACGCCGGGTGTGCGTGAAAACGCAAAGTGGATGTCGATGAAATCCTTGGGCAACTTTTGCAAGGGGCCGAAGTAGGGCAATTCCTGCTGGGTGCGGGCCCCAAAGAACAGCTTGAGTCGCCCCCCCTCAAACTTGCCGCTCTGGCGCAGACGGCGGCGCCACTCGGTCATGGCGCGCATGGGGGCGCTGCCAGTTCCGGTACAGATCATGACGATGTTGGAGCGCGGATGGTTGGGCATCAGGAACGAGGTGCCGAACGGTCCGATCACCTGCACCGTGTCGCCTGGCTGCAGGTCGCAGATGTAGTTGGAGCACACGCCCCGCACCGGCTTGCCGTCATGGTCCTCGACCACACGCTTGACCGTCAGCGACAGGTTGTTGTACCCCGGGCGCTCGCCGTTGCGCGGACTGGCGATCGAGTACTGGCGGGCATGGTGCGGTTTGCCTTTGTCATCGGTGCCAGGCGGAATGATGCCGATCGACTGGCCTTCCAGCACCGGGAAGGGCATGCTGCCAAAGTCCAGCACCACATGGTGGGTTTCGTTCTCGGTGCCGGCGTCGTTCACCTGCACATTGCCCACCACGGTGGCCGTGACAGGGGCTTTCGGGCCATGCAGGTTGACATAGGGGTGAGCCGCGGACCAGGGCGGCACAGCAGAGCCCCACTGGCTGGAGGAGAACGCGCCGGTGCCGCTCGCCGTCGTGGCCGCCGAGGCCGCTGATGCCGAGGTGGTGGCCGCTTGTGTGATGGCATCCTGGGCCACGACACCGGCTGCTTGCAGTTCTTCGTCCGACAAGGGGGCTGGCAGCGACTCCCAACCCAGTTGTTCTTCGATGGTGTAGGCCTTGTGGATGGGCACTGGGCGCCAGTTGTCGATCGAGCCGGTCGGGCAAGGCGGCACACAGGCCATGCAGAAATTGCAGACGTCGGCCTTCACCACGTAGTTGGTGGAGTCGTGGGTGATGGCTCCCACCGGGCAAATGGCTTCGCAGGTGTTGCAGCGAATGCAGATCTCGGGGTCGATCAGATGCTGATTGAGAACGGCGCTGTCGGACATGGCAGGTCTCCTGGTCGGATGTTGTTATGTGGCGTCGAGGCCGGGGGGCCGGATTTGCGCCGAGTGAACATGGTCGTTCGATGTTGCCACAAAAGGGGAGCCTCCAAAGAGGCTCCAGGGGGGAGTCTTCCCGTGCCGCTGGGGTTGTGCCCGGGTTTCGTGCGGCGCGGGAAGAACTCGGGTGCGATCAGTTGAAACGCACGTACTCGAAGTCCACCGGTTGGCGGTTGATGCCCATGGCGGGCGGGGCAATCCAGTTGGCGAACTTGCCGGGCTCGACCACGCGGCCCATCAGGCTGGCCACGAAGGCGCGGTCAGCGCCGCTGGGCAGCCAGTTGTCCACATTGGCATTCCATTCAGCGTCGGAGATCACGCGGCCCTCGGGTGACACCTTCACGCCTGAGAGTGCGCCGATGTTGCGGTTGAACGCCTTGTGCGGGGCCTTCAGTCGGAAGGGAATGCCCGCCTTTTCGATCACCTTGTTCCAGCGCTCGACACCGGCCAGGCTGTCCTTGATGTAGTCGTCGCGCAGCACCTCGTTCAAGGCGTTGAGCATCGGCACTTCCTTCTCGCTGAGCTGGCCGTTGACCACTTGCAGCACCTTGTAGCTCTGGCCCTTGAGGATGTGGTCGTCGGTGCGCTTGCCCTCTTCGAAACGACCTTTGAGACCGGTGGAGTAGAAGGTGGCCGCGTTGCTCGACTCGTCGGCACCGAAGAGGTCGATGGTGACGCTGAAGTGGAAGTTCAGGTAACGCTGCAGCGTGGGCAGGTCGATCACACCGGCCGCGCGCAGCTTGGCCACATCATCGGTCTTGAGCTGGTTCATCATCTGGCAGGTGCGCTGGATGACGCGTGAGACACCGCTCTCGCCCACGAACATGTGGTGCGCTTCCTCGGTCAGCATGAATTTGGTGGTGCGGGCCAGCGGGTCAAAGCTCGACTCGGCCAGGGCGCACAGCTGGAACTTGCCGTCGCGGTCGGTGAAGTAGGTGAACATGAAGAAGCTCAACCAGTCCGGCGTCTGCTCGTTGAAGGCTTGCAGAATGCGGGGGTTGTCCTCCTGACCGCTGCGGCGCTCGAGCAGAGCCTCGCCTTCCTCGCGACCGTCACGGCCAAAGTATTTGTGCAGCAGGTAGACCATGGCCCACAGGTGGCGGCCCTCTTCCACATTCACCTGGAACAGGTTGCGCAGGTCGTACTGGCTGGGGCAGGTCAAGCCCAGGTGGCGCTGTTGCTCGACCGATGCCGGCTCGGTGTCGCCTTGCGTCACGATGATGCGGCGCAGGTTGGCGCGGTACTCGCCAGGCACATCCTGCCAGGCATTCTCACCCAGGTGGTCGCCAAAGTGGATCTTGCGGTCTTGCTCGGCCGGGTTCAGGAAGATGCCCCAGCGGTAGTCGGGCATCTTGACCTGCCCGAACTGCGCCCAGCCCTGCGGGTCCACGCTGGTGGCGGTGCGCAGATACACATCGAAATTCTGCGAGCCGTCCGGCCCCATGTCGTTCCACCAGTTCAGGTAGTTCGGCTGCCACTGCTCGAGCGCGCGCTGCAGCGTGCGGTCTTCAGAGAGGTTGACGTTGTTGGGGATCTTCTCGCTGTAGTTGATGCCGGACATGTGAGTCTCCAAGGAGTGAGGTGAGTGAGAGGAAAGGGGGTGAAGAATTAAACGCGGTTCCAGTCGAAGGACACTTTGTCGCCCTTGCCGTAGACCTTGAGGGCGCCTTTGTCACCCACGGCGTTGGGGCGCTGGAAGATCCAGTTCTGCCACGCGGTCAGGCGACCAAAGACGCGGGTGAACATGTTCTCGGGGCCGTTGAAGCGCAGGTTGGCTTCCATGCCGGTGAGAGCATCGGGCGACATGGCCACGCGCTCTTCGATGACGATGCGAACCTCGTCGGCCCAGTCGATGTCGTCGGGGTTGCTGGTGACCAGTCCCAGGGCAAAGGCGGCGTCGGCGTCCAGCGATTGGCCCACCTTCGCGCGCACGGCATCCAGGGCCGGTTGCTCGTCATAGAAGCGGCGCTGCAGGCGGCTTTGACCGGTCACCATGGGGTAGTGGCCGAAGTTCATCTCGCTCACCGTGATGGTGGGCGCCTTGGCGGGCGCATCAGGCAGCGCCAGCTGGTAGCTGCGGTCACAGGCCAGAGCCAGCTCGAGCAGCGTACCGGCGAAGCAGGAGCCTTCGTCGATCAGGGCAAACAGGCTGCGCGAGGACACATCCAGGCGGCTGAAGGTGCGACGCAGCAAACCCAAGGTCTCACGCACCAGCCAATGTTTCTGGTGCTCGGCCAGGGTGGCGTCCATGGCCAGCACGGCCTTAGCGTCGCCCGAGGTCTTGATCAGCCAGGTGCCGATGTCGAGCTCATTGGTGCGCATCGACAGGATGGCGTCTTCCAGGTCCCGGGCCATGGCCAGGGGATACCAGTTCACCCCGGCGGCTTCGATGCCGGCGATGTCGGTGGGCTGTGCACCCGTGGGCGCCTTGACGGTGAAGGTGGCCACGCGCTTGACGCGGTCGATGTCCACGGTGACATGCGGGTAGACCAGGCGGTCAGCTTCGATGGTGCGCTGCAGCGGGGTCAGGGTGACGCCCTTGCCGTTGGCCGGACGGTCGCTCTTGGCCGCCAGTTCCAGGGCACGGGCCTTGACCTTCTCGGCAAACGCGGCGGGCTTGGCAATGTCGTCCACCAGGCGCCAGTCCTTGGCCTTCTGACCGCGCACGCCTTCGGTGGTGGTGCAGAAGATGTCGGCGAGGTCGTGGCGCACATGGCGCTTGTCGGTCACGCGGGTGAGGCCACCGGTACCGGGCAGCACGCCCAGCAGCGGCACCTCGGGCAGGCTCACGGCGCTGGAGCGGTCATCCACCAGGATGATTTCGTCACACGCCAGGGCCAACTCGTAGCCACCGCCCGCACAGGCACCATTCACGGCGGCCAGGAATTTCAGGCCGCTGTGGGCGGAGGAGTCTTCCAGGCCGTTGCGGGTCTCGTTGGTGAATTTGCAGAAGTTGACTTTCCAGGCATGGCTGGAAACACCGAGCATGAAGATGTTGGCGCCGGAGCAGAACACCTTGTCCTTGAGGCTGGTGACCACCACGGTGCGCACCTCAGGATGCTCGAAGCGGATGCGGTTGATGGCGTCGTTGAGTTCGATGTCAACGCCGAGGTCATAGCTGTTGAGTTTGAGTTTGTAGCCCGGGCGCAGACCGGCGTTCTCGTCAAAGTCAGCCGACAAGGTAGCCACCGGGCCATCAAAGCTCAGTTTCCAGTGACGGTAGTGGGCGGGGGAGGTTTGGTAGTCAACGCGGGTGTCGGTCATGGGGTCTCCTTGGGGCTGTGTGGGGTGGGCGAATTCGTTAAAATGAATAATAGTGCATAAACTGGCTATGTCAAGCATTATTTTGCACATTTCGCTCAAACTCGGGTTTTTACTTAGTTGGTTGGGTAGCCTCGCGTCACGCAAGCGCACGTGGGGGAATCCCGCCCTCCTCAACTCCGCTGCGCTCCCAATTCGTCGGTCGGGATTCCCCCACCCGCGCTTGCTTCAGGCGGTTGCAGGATTGCTAGCGCTGTTTTGTATCGACAACGAAAAGGCATGCGCAGGCCCACAGGCCTGACCGACGAATTGGGAGCGCAGCGGAGTTGAGGAGGGCGGGCCTGTGGGCCTGCGCATGCCGTTCCCCGAAAACGCCAATTAGCGCGTACAGATTGAGCGTGGAAATTCAGCAATAAGGCATCGATGACCCCAACACCTCTTTCACCTTCGCCAACAGCAAGCGAAAGGTCTCCTCCAGCGGTTGCTCGCTGGTGTTGAGGGTGACATTGGCCTTCGAATAAAACGCCTCGCGCCCCGACAAAATGGCACGCAAGTCATCCATCGCCATCTTGCTCGAAGCCATGGGGCGCATGTCGCCTTGCGCGATCACGCGGTTCATGTGGTCCTCGGCATCCGCCTTCAGCCACACCGAGGTGCAGTGCGTTAGCAACTCATTGAATGTGGACGGGTCCGACACCAGTCCGCCCGGCGTGGCGATGATGGCTTCCGGGTAAATTTGAATCGCCTCTTCCAGCGCACGACGTTCATAGCGCCGGTAGGCGTTTTGACCGTAGAGGGCTTGAATTTCAGACACGCTGCAGCCGGCAAATTTTTCGATCTCCTCGCTCAGTTCCACAAACGGGAAATTCAGCGACTGCGCCAACATGCGCCCCAGCGTGGATTTGCCGGCTCCGCGCAAGCCAATCAGCGCAATGCGATGGCTGCGTGAGGGGCTGGCTGTGGTGGTGCCAATCAGCTCACCCACGGCCTCGCGAACCCGAAACAACGTGGCCTCGTCACGACCTTCCAGCAAGTCACGCAGCATCAGCCACTCGGGCGACGAGGTGGTCACGTCTCCAATCAATTCGGCCAGAGGGCATTGCAGGGCCCGCGAGAGATGCAACAACACCAAGATGGAGGCGTTGCCCACCCCGTGCTCCAGGTTGGCCAGGTGGCGCTCGGATATGCCTGCGTTGTCCGCCGTGACCTTGCGCGTCATGCCGCGTCGCGCGCGCAACTTGCGAACCCGCTCACCCAGCGAGACCAGGAAGGGGTCTTTCTCGTCCAGGCTGGGCGCGGACCCTGAGGCAGGGGTTTTCCCTGATACATGAATTATAGTGCTTGACATGGTGTTGGAATGGCTCTACATTGCCGATATGAACAATACTTCATATTTGAAGAGAGTTCAAGTCTTTTCGAAGACACCCCAAAACAATACCCCCGGTGGCTCACGCATGAGTTGCCGTGATCAGAACCCTCTGCTCGAGCAGCGACAGGAGACATTTCATGAGCCTTGCGGACTCCATCACCCCGCCCGGTGAGCGCTTCAACATGGCCCAGCACCTGCTGGAGATCAACCGAGGACGCGCTGGCAAAACCGCGTTCATCGATGACCACGGCTCCATCACCTATGGCGAGTTGGACGATCGTGTGCGCCGTATGGCCGCAGGCTTGCGCGCACTGGGCTTGCGACGTGAAGAACGTGTGCTGGTGCTGATGCACGATTGCACCGATTGGCCCGTCAGCTATCTGGGCGCCATGTATGCGGGGCTGGTGCCGGTGTGTGTCAACACCTTGCTGACGGCCGATGACTATGCCTACATGCTGGAGAACTCCCGCGCCCAGGCCGTTCTGGTGTCAGGGGCGCTGTTGCCCACACTCAGCGCCGCCATGACGCGCAGTGATCACGAGGTCTCCAAGGTCATCGTCTCGCACCCGGCAGCGCCGTTGCACCCGGCCGAGGTGGCGTTTGATGCATTCGTGCAGTCTCACCAGCCTGCTCACAAGCCGGCGGCTACACAGCCCGATGATCCGGGCTTCTGGTTGTATTCCTCGGGATCGACGGGACGCCCCAAGGGGACGGTGCACTCGCACGCCAACCCCTTCTGGACCATCGAGCTCTATGCCAAAAGGGTGCTCGGCTTGCAGGACAGCGATGTGTGTTTCTCGGCCGCCAAGTTGTTCTTCGCCTATGGACTGGGCAATGCATTGACTTTCCCCATGGGGGTTGGCGCCACCACCCTCCTGATGGGCGAGCGCCCAACGCCCGACGCCACCTTCAAACGCTGGAAGGGCGAGGTCGGTGGGCTCAAACCCACGGTGTTCTTTGGCGCTCCCACCGGTTTTGCCGGCATGCTGGCACACCCCGCCATGCCGGCTCGTGCGGAGCTTGCCTTGCGTCTGGTGTCGTCAGCGGGCGAGGCCTTGCCCGCCGAGTTGGGGGAGCGTTTCAAGGCGCACATGGGCGTGGACATCGTCGACGGCATCGGATCCACCGAGATGCTGCACATTTACTTGTCCAACCGTCCCGACCGCGTGCGCTACGGCACCACCGGCTGGCCGGTTCCGGGCTATGAGATTGAGCTGCGGGGTGACGACGGGCAAGCCGTGCCCGATGGCGAGCCGGGCGACCTGTACATCCACGGCCCCTCGTCGGCCATGATGTACTGGGGCAACCGTCAGAAAACCCGTGACACTTTCCAGGGCGGCTGGACCAAGAGCGGCGACAAGTACATCCGCAACGAGGACGGCAGCTACACCTACGGCGGACGCAGCGACGACATGCTCAAGGTCAGTGGCATTTATGTGTCGCCGTTCGAGGTGGAAGCCACGCTGGTGCAGCACACTGCGGTGCTGGAGGCCGCGGTGATTGGCAAAGAGGACACGGACGGTCTGATCAAGACCAAGGCCTTTGTGGTGTTGAAGCCGGGACAAAGCGTCACCGAGGCCGAACTGAAAGCCTTCGTGAAAGACCGATTGGCCCCCTACAAATACCCGCGCTTCATCGAGTTTGTCGCCGACCTGCCCAAGACCGCTACAGGCAAAATCCAGCGTTTCAAACTGCGTGCCCAGGAATCCACCGGCAGCACTGCCTGAGAACCGCCATGGACTTAGCCACTTTTCTGATTCAATGTCTGAACTCCGTTCAGTACGGTTTGCTGCTGTTTCTGGTCGCTTCCGGGTTGACGCTGATCTTCGGCATCATGGGCGTCATCAACCTGGCGCATGGCAGCTTCTACATGATCGGGGCCTACATGGCCTACGCGTTGGCGCCGGTGGTGGCCAGCACCTTCGGGGGCGGTTTCTTTGCCACGCTGGTGGTGGGGTTCGCGCTGTCCATCGTGCTGGGCTATCTGCTCGAGTGGGCGTTCTTCAGCTTCTTGTACGAACGAGAGCATCTGCAGCAAGTGCTGATGACCTACGGTCTCATTCTTGTGTTCGAGGAGTTGCGCAGCATCATCGTCGGTGACGATGTCCATGGTGTGGAAGCACCGGCGATCCTGGCCGGCACCTTGCCGCTGGGTGACATCATGACCTACCCGGTCTACCGACTCTTCATCTCGGGGGTGTGTCTGGCGCTGGCGCTCGGCATGTACCTGGTGTTCACGCGCACGCGTCTGGGCATGATGATCCGCGCGGGCAGCACCAACCGGGAAATGGTGCAGTCGCTGGGGATCGACATCCAGTTTTTGTACCGTGTGGTGTTTGCGGCAGGCGTGGCGATTGCCGTGCTGGCGGGCATGGTGGCGGCGCCGGTGTCCTCGGTCTATCCAGGCATGGGCAGTCAGGTGCTCATCATCTGTTTTGTGGTGGTGGTGATTGGCGGCATCGGGTCGATCCGTGGCGCCTTGCTGGCCGCCATGCTGATTGGCATTGTGGACACTTTTGGCAAGGTGTTGCTCCCGCAGGCCGCTGGCGTGTTGGTGTATGTGCTGATGGCGCTGATCCTGCTGTGGAAGCCCGACGGTTTGTTCAAGGCAGGGTGACATCATGAATTCAAGAGTGCTTTTTGTGTTGTGTGCCTTCGCAGCCCTGCTGGCCTATCCCTGGGTGGGGGGCAAGTTTGGCGTCGACCTGGTCAACAAAATCATGATCTACGCCATCTTTGCGCTGAGCCTGGAACTGCTGGTGGGCGGCACCGGTCTGGTGTGCTTCGGCCAGGCGGCTTTTTTTGGCATTGGGGCCTATGCCACGGTGTTGCTGTCGCCCACGGCGGAAGCCGGCTCGCTGTGCCTCCTGTTGCTGGCCAGTGCGTTGATGGCGGGCCTCTATGCCTTGGTGGTGGGCTCGCTGTCGTTGCGCACCAAAGGGGTGTACTTCATCATGGTCACGCTGGCCTTTGCGCAGATGGCCTACTACGTGGTGCACGACACCCCGCTAGGCGGGGGAACCGACGGCATTTACCTGAACGTGAAACCGGCCATGGGCCAACTCATCGATCTGGAAGACCCCCTGGTGATGTACCAGTTCACCCTGGCCATGCTGGTCCTGACCTTCGGGTTTCTCGCGGTGCTGTTGCGCTCGCGCTTTGGCCATGCGCTGGCTGGTATCCGGGTCAATGAACAACGCATGCGTGCCACGGGTTTTGCCACCTACCCTTACAAGCTGGCCGCCTTCACCCTGTCGGGCACGTTGGCCGGACTGGCGGGCTTTTTGTTTGCAGTGAAAGACGGCTTCGTCAATCCCGAGATGATGAGTTGGCACCTGTCAGGCGCGGTTCTCATCATGATCATTCTGGGAGGGTTGGGGCACCTGCGCGGAGCCTTGATTGGCGCCTTTGCATTCGCCTTGTTGCAGGAACTGTTCAAGTCGGAGGCCGTGTTTGGCGCGCTGGCCAAGCACTGGCATCTGGGGTTGGGCTTGACCATCATCGCCAGTGTGGCGCTGCTGCCGCGCGGCCTGGTGGGGGTTCCCGCGCAAATCCGTGAACGGCTGATCGGGCGCTCCTCGCGTCGCGCAGAAACCCCGGAGGTGAACCATGAGCGCTGAGGCCATTTTGCTGCGAGGGCGGCACATCACGCGTCGCTGGGGGGGCCTGGTGGCCGTCAACGACGTCTCGATTGACCTGGCCCTTGGCGAGGTGCATGCCGTGATCGGGACCAACGGCGCGGGCAAGTCCACGTTGATCAACATGCTGTCGGGTGAAATTCCCCCGTCTTCGGGCAGCGTGGAATTGCTCGGCCAGGACGTGACGACCTGGAGTCAGCCCAAAAGGGCCCGTGCTGGGCTGGGTCGGAGTTACCAGCGCAACACCATCTACCCCACCTTCACCGTGATGGAAAACTGCCGACTCGCCGCCCAAGCGGCCTGGCAGCAAGCGTGGCGATGGTGGGAGGCGGCCGGCACCTGCGTCAACAGCACCGAGGCCGCGCGCCAGGCAGCGCACAGTGCGGGGCTCACGCCGTACCTGGAGCAGACGGCCGGGTTGTTGAGCCATGGTCAAAAACGTCAACTCGAAATTGCCATGTGCCTGGCCACCTCACCGCAAGTGCTGCTGCTCGATGAGCCGCTGGCGGGCATGGGAGCCGAGGAAACCGAGCGCATGCTGGAGTTGCTCGCCCAGTTGCGCAGCGACCATGCCGTCTTGCTGGTGGAACACGACATGGACGCCGTGTTTCGCATTGCCGACCGCATCACCGTGATGGTCAACGGGGCGGTCATCGCATCGGGCACGCCCCAAGCCATACGAGACAACGCCGAGGTGCAGTCGGCCTACCTGGGAGGACACTGAGATGACGAAACTGGCGTCCTCGGACCCCATTCTGGAAGCCACCGGCGTTCATGCCTGGTAT
>JACCDP011400992.1_pt1 | contig 24250 bp, 52 predicted proteins | sample 7445841 | NCBI WGS metagenome assembly JACCDP01 (sample SAMN15323441, study PRJNA562643) | freshwater metagenome | isolation source: river surface water | place: USA:Blue River Watershed | collected 2017-08-17
GCACCCAAGCGAGATTGCTAAGAAGGATTGGTGCCCACGTTCATCTTGGTACACCATCAAGGGTTACGAGAAAGAAGACGAGAAGTTTGCATTCCAGCGACTGAATGTCTTTGCAGAAGGTCATGCGATCCACGCTAAGTGGCAAGGATGGCTTCGTGACGCAGGAGTTCTGCACGGTACATGGCAGTGCAAGAACGATATTTGTAGTCACAAATGGGTGGACTTGAGTCCACAAAAGTGCCCATCATGTGGCACCCCTGGTCCTATTTATCGTGAGGTACCAGTAACCAATGAGCAGTTTCATATTCTTGGACATGCTGACGGGATTGTAAACAACGGTAAAGACAAGCCATTTCTCATTGAGATCAAGAGTGTTGGCGCTGGCACCATTCGGTTTGAGAACTATGAATTGTTTAAAGATTCTGAGGGCAATCCCGATGAGATGTGGAAGCGCATTCGTCAACCATTCCAGTCCCACGTCCGTCAAGCCATGCTGTACATGTACTGCACAGGTATTGACACCATGGTCTTTATCTATGAGTGGAAAGCCACTCAAGAAGTAAAAGAGTTCGTAGTCCAGTTCCAACAGGAATTAGTTGATCCAATTCTGAGCGCTTGCGAAACAGTTGTGCGGGCGCTAGATTCATCAATCCCACCCATGCGTCCAGCGTGGGTAACAGATTCAGAACACAAAACATGCAAACAATGCCCATACAAAAACACATGCTGGAAGGAAAACGATGAGAACAATACTGCGCCCAGAACCGATGACGATAACAAAGCCACAACAGGACGACTCCTCAGTGAGGGAGAAGTTCAATCAGAAGTTCACGATGCCCCCAAGACCAGCGGGGGAGATTCCTCAGGTACCAGCGTATCTGGACGAATTATCAGACGCTGAACTAATGGCTCTCTACGGAGAGTTCATGGCGTGGGTGTCATACGCTAAAGCAGAATTGGTTGAAGCAGAAATCAACGAAGAGCGACAAGCAAACAACTGTCGTGTTGTTGAGGCTAAGTGCTTAATTGGTCAGTGGAGTGATACTGCCAAAGGTGACACCGTGACACTGGCTAAAGCACGCCGAGATGTTGATCCAGCAGTTATTGAACAGCAAGAAGAGCATTTGAACTCTCGTGCATATCGCAAGATGGTTGACGCTGTGTTTGAGCGTTGCGAACGTGGCGCACAAGTTCTGTCCCGAGAACTAAGTCGCCGTATCAGTATTGCTCCGCAGGAGCGCAGACAAGCAAGATACAACCCATGACCGTTGTTCTCTTTAAAGACGTGCCTATTGGTTCTATTCCAACGACTCCAATTACCCCGCACATCCCTGAAGATGTCTGTCCTATTGCTCGTGACACAATGTTTCACTACGCAAAGAACTTTGGAGTACCTGTTGGTTACAAGCAAGAACAAAACGGCAGATTGATTCAAAACGTTGTACCTAATCCAAAAACGGAGTACGCACAAATATCATCGTCATCTAAAGTTGACTTAGCACTGCATACCGAAACAGCATTTCACCCATACAAACCTGACTACATCATGTTGTTGTGCTTGCGTGGAGATCCTGAAGCCTTTACAACCTATGCACAACTGCAGGACATCCTGCCTGAGTTAGATGACATATGCATAGCCCTCTTGTCTCAACCTTTGTTTGAAACATCTGTTGATGATAGTTTTAGAACTAACGGAGAACCTGACACTATAGTAACTACATCTATCTTGGGTGTTAAAGATGGTCGTCCAACTATGTGTTATGACAAGTCTGTTATGCGTGGTACCACTGTGGCATCTCAAGACGCTTTGGAAGAGTTTGGTCGTGCTGTAGAAAAACACACTAAAGAAATAGCACTCAGTAGAGGTGACTTATTGGTCATTGATAATTCCAATACGGTGCATGGTCGTAAGCCCTTTCAAGCCAGTTATGACGGCACCGACCGATGGCTACAGCGCCTATTAGTCCGCAGTTATACCAGCCCCGTTTCTTCGGACTTGGAGATGTGCCCAACAACTGGTTACCCTGTAATCACAAAATACACAAAGGAGTGAACATGTTTATTTCAAAGTACGGCGTCAATGTTTCAACCAGTCCAACAGACAAACTAAAGGCACCAAACCATTTTTTGATTAATGATCTTGTAGAGATAATCAAAGATTTCATGTGTGACCAACCAGTAGATAAACGTCATGCATTCAGAATCCTTGCTGAAGCAGACGAGGTGCTTCGTGGGAAATAAGCACAAAGCCAAAGGCACAGCGTTTGAAACACTGGTCAAGGAATACTTGATCAATGCTGGGTTCAAGAACGCCCGCCGAACTGCACTTGCTGGAGCACAAGACACAGGTGACATCAATGGCATTGTGCGCCGTGTGACCGAACGAGAAGTCGCAATTCAGTGTAAGAACGACAAGTCATTCAACATCAGTGGCTGGCTCAACGACACCGTAGAGCAAGCGGATCGTTTAGGTGATGGGGTTCCTGCGTTGGTTGTGAAGAGGAAAGGTAAAGGGGAAAAAGCATTGGGTGACTCTTACGCTGTGATGAGGCTAGATGACCTGATAGAACTACTGAAAGAAGCAGAGTACTTCTAAACTTTGGGAACAATTTAAACACTTTGTTCTATTAGGAGTACACAATGTCGCAAGACCTTAATTCAGCAATTGAAGACGTTCTCAAAGTCTCAGGTTCAAGCAACCCTCAGAGCGTTGGTTCTATTCTCGCCCGTGCAGTAAACGCAGGGCAAGCACCAAAGATGCGAGCCATCGGTGCAAGCGCTGTTAACCAAGCCGCAAAAGCCGCTGCCATTGCAAGAGGCTTTGTTGCCCCACGTGGCGTGGATCTCACGTACATTATTGGCTTTGATGATATTATTGGTGATAACGGAGAAGCCATCTCGGCTATCTCATTTAAACCAGTTGTGAGGTAGTCATGGGTATTTTTAATAAACTTCGTGGTGGTGCAGGCGCAGGTCGTGGAGATGACGCTCATGGCGTAACAGCCTCTTCATGGAACCTTGGATCAAACAGTCTGCCAGTAGAAGATAAGACTCGTTCAACAGGTTTGAACACCCGTTACAACGAAACTCGTGATCGTAATGAAGTAGGCGTTCGCCATGGTGGACCAAAAAGTGCTGTGTCAGGTCTAACGGGTAAGGTTTATATCAACCTGCACGACAACTATGACGGTGGAAAATCATGGGTTGGTGAGGATACCCCAGCAGGAAAAGCCCAAAGCAAGTCGGACAAGCGTGACGCAAAGGCTTTGAAGAAAATCAACAAACCTAGAGCAATGGAAAAGTCACGCAAAGCAGGTCAGGCATATGACGCCGCTAAAGCCGCCGAGGATCGTGTAGACAATAGTTGGCTCAAGCCTGGCGGTATGAAATACATGGGTAGTGACCAAGAAACAGCCGACAAGGCAACAGTTAAAGCCATGAAAACTGATGGCGTTAAAGGCGTACAAAAGCGCATGAAGAACAACCCAGGCATGATAGATGATGCACAAGATGCACGCTCAAAGCGAATCATGGACGAAAACAAAAAGCGTTAATGGCTCGCAAAGACCACTTCGCATCTGGAGCAGGTTCAGAATCTTCATTTAAAATTTGGGATGAACCAAACATTGCCAAGTCTTCGGATGAACCTCGTGAGATTGTTGTTCCCATGATTCATACCCCTGCTCGTGAAGCAGGGACACTTGGTCCAGATGATAAAGGCTTCCCAGTTAAATGGACTAACCGCATCAAGATTGAGCGTGGCGCAACCATTAAGCCAAGTCGTATTGGTGATGTAGGAAACGTGCGCATTGCGTTGCGTGACCCAAACACACGCACTGTTGAAAGCCTTGCAGGTCGTGGCATGTCTGTTACCGACAAAGATGCTTTGGCACGCCAGCACCCATACCAATTGGGTAAGACTGTAGGAACCCCTGCAACACATGACGAGTACATCTCAGGTAGGGATAAGTACATTGCAGAACGCAATGAGGCTAACAAAACAATGGCGGCTGATCGTTTGAAGATGAGCCGTAGGAAAGCCCGTGAACGGCGCAACGAATTGTTGCCTAATGAAAAGCCAAGAAAGCGCACCAAGCGCATTGATGCACCTTCAGTAGCAACTAAGGACTACCCACAAGCAACGATTCCAAACCCTAAGGCAAAAAAGCCTAACGAGATGTAATCATGGCTTCCAAAAAGAAGCCCCGCAAGACAAGAGGGACTCGTGTTCCTCCCGAATTCTCTAACGAACGTAACGGTGCTCGCTATGCACCTCGCCCAATCTCACCTTTAGGTGGAGGTACAATGGGAGGGCTACTTACACCAAGTGGTCAAGGGCAAACAAACGTATGAGTAAAAACACTTTCACATCTTGGCAAACGCCATCGGCACCACCTGCTGGTAACTCACAGACCGATTTCGGTCCACAGCCAGTGTTTCGCAATGCCAAAGATCTAGCGCTATCTGGCTACCAGAGAGGCGCTGACACACAGTATCCAGACGGATACCTCGGCACCATGTCGGCTAACCGCCGTCAAGACAAGATCCTCGGATCCCTGAGCCGAATGAATGCTCGCCAGTACTCACGTGGTGTGCACAAGGGTGAACGTATTAATGCGGGCGATTACATCTGGCCTGATGAGTTCAACCTTTATACTGCTCTTCAGTTTCAAGCACAAGGTTTGAAGTTTGCGCCACAAGGTGCAGAGCCTGTGCGTTTAACTAATGACGGCAAAGTCGGACCTCGTGGTATCTCACGAGATCAAAAGCGTGACGAGGCTATGGAAATGAGCCTTGAACGCCGTTCACGTCTCAAATCACTAACCCCTAACTGGAGATAATCATGGCTGATGGACTTAAAAACTACCAAACATTCACAGGTGAAGGCGAAGAACCTTCAGAAAATGTCTATGAGGTACAGTCACGCAAAAGCAAAGGTGGCAAGTACGTAACACATTTGACTACTAACAAAGAACAGCAAGCCATGTTTCATTACCAAAGTCGCAACATAGGTAAGGGCTATACCAAGCGCATGCTGGTTAATGGCAAAGTATTTAAGCGCTACATCGGATACTAATGGCATCAAAGAAGAAGGCTGAGAAAGTAGCCAAAGTACTTAAAGAGTATAAAAAAGGTGAACTTCATTCAGGATCAAAAAAAGGTCCTGTAGTTACATCCAAGAAGCAGGCTGTCGCTATTGCATTGAGCGAAGCAGGCATGAGCAAAAAGAAGAAATAATGGCACGAGGTATAGACGAATCACGCAACGATGCACGCATTGTTGACATGAAACAATGGAAGATGCGCAACCATCCTGCGTCTGGTGGAGGTGGTAAGAAGCCACCAAAGAAGCCAAACACCACAACAGGTGGTAGCAGAGAACCGTACGACAGCAATGACGATCACGCAAACCCGTACGGTATGCCACGCCCAAACACGGACTGGTACAGGGACTAATTAATGGCTCAACAGATACCTAACGCACGCCCATGGCAGTCTCATTCTGAGATGCTTGTTGACATGGCATTGCAGACGGCTATCTCTGACCCTGACACGATCCGCCAGATTCGTCCTATACATCCACAACAATTGTTTACTACTCGTGAAGGGTACGCCAAACAAACAATGGGTATAATGGATGTATTAAACATTGATCGTTACACCGCATCAAACCGCTCTTGGGTTTCAGGAGCACCTGTGATGTTCCGTGATGGTTTTATGGAAGACAACTTCTCTAGTTCTAGTCGCTACTCAATGCAAAGTTTGTGGGGTTAACCATGTCTGACATGGAATCATGGGTATCTGAATCCTATAGCCGAGCCATGCGTAGCGCTCGCTATGGGAACAATCCTATTGCTCACGGTGAACTTCGTAGCGCCTCATTCAAAACTGGTCCAAAAGTATCAACGTCTAGATTTAGACCACCCAGCATAAATATGCGTTTGAACTGGGGCGCCAACGAACACATTATGGATCGTGGCTTCAATAACGACAAAGAAAAGTGGAGTAAGCGTTACAAAGATAAAACTGCTCCTGCTGATGATTCTGCAACTACAGGCACACCATTACCAGCCCCAACTGCAGGAACTGCCGTAGCAGGATCCCCTCCTACGCCAGCAACACCTACTGCTCCTACAGCCTCTGCTTCGCTATCGGCTCCACCTACAGGGCAGGGACGACCAACTATAAGCATGGCAAGCAACAATGCTCAACAAACCCCTATAGGACAAATTAGAACTGCTTGGGGTGCTGTTAGGAATGCTCGCTCACAACGCAGGTCTTCAGGAACGGTGATCTGATCATGGGTGGTATGAAAGACTTTGCAAAACTAGTTGTACAACAGACTGCTACAGCAAAAGCAATAAATGAAATTAAGAGTGATGTAGCCAAAGTAAAAGAAGCACACGAAGAATATAAAAACCCTACTCCTGCACCACCCCCACCACCAGTGGTTGCAACTCCAGCGACTCCACCCCCACCGCCAACAACTCCTTTAGTACCACCACCCCCAGGTGCAGTTCCAGGTCCACCTAGAATTCGCCCTACTATGGTTACCCCACCAGGAACGCCTAAGCGACCTGTTATATCGTTGACACCACAGCAACAAACTGCTATTGCTGGTGTAACAGATCGTCCGACAATTGAAGTGACCCCACCAACCCCACGCCCAGCCCCTACACCAATCGCACGTCCAACTATTAAGGTAGAGCGAGGAAGCGCACGCCAGACACCAACAACACCTGCTCCTACCGTATTGACACCAGTACAACAGCAGGCAGTTGCTGGGGTTTCTCAAAATAAAGCAACACCTACGTCTACCACTCCTGCGGGTCAACCAATCAACCCATTGCCACCGATGCAACGCCCAGCACCAGTAATGGCAACTAATCGTCCACCTCGCCAAGCATCTGCAAGCAAGCCAGCCAAAACCCGTGCACAGCGTAGAGCAATGGGATCTGAGGCGATTGCTAGAATTCGTGAATCTTTAAATAACCAGAAACCGTGATAGGATTAATACTATGGCTGTAAACGAAACCCGCTCAATGAACAACGACTTGGCGCTTGGTGCCAAAGACGGTAAGTTCAAGTCACTCACCCCAGATCGTGGTGGCGATGTTGACCCAACTGATGCCACTGTCCGTCAAATGGAAGTACAGGCTCAGTACGGTCTCGTAGAGCGCACCCCTTTGGCTAACGCCCCCGAAGCACACCTACACAAGTAAGGATTAACCATGGCACATGACCATCGCATGAACGAAGTGGGAGAACCACACCTCAACAAAGTAAACCGTATGAGAGCAGTTAATCTCTCTGACATCTACGGATACGAAGGGTATATCCGACCAGGCTACCCAGATTCACCTAACAACGAACAATCGTTTGCTAATGACTCAACTCGTAAGCCTGTTAAAACGGTCATGCACGATGACGGTATCCACGGATACGAAGAGTACGAAGACGGCAGTATCGTAGACCTGCCAAGAAGCATGCGTTCATAGTTATGGCACGTGACCATCGTGGAAATGAAATAGGTGAACCACACCTCAACAAGGTAAATCGTATGCGCCGAGAAATGGCTACTGACCCTCGTAATACCAACGATGACTGGCACAACTTAGGAAATGTTACAGGTAAGAACTGGGAACCAGAACACAACATCTCTAGGGATCGTTTAGGATCCGCAGACATGGAAGATGCCGAAGACATGAGTTACCGAGGGCACGATCCCGCAGAGATTTTGTACGGTACCAGCACCGCACGCCGTGTTAAGGACATGGATCAGGCTAAATACATGACATACGGAACTGTTGACAACACTAACTCATATTAATTTGTAGTAGGCTTCGGCTAGACCGAAGTTAGGAGTACAACATGGCTAATGATCAAGCACACCGTCTTTTGGTATGCAAAACGCACGGCGTTATGTGGAAGATGCGTCCATACGATGGACCACCAGAGTACGACCAAGAGTTGCGTGAACTCTGTGACCGTCACAATGCACAGGTGCCAGATCCACAGAATTGCAGTGCCCTTATTTATCGTACCGATGAAGAGACTGCTAAGAAACTGGATACCGAGACAGCCGTTAAAGGCGAACTCGCTAAGAATGACGTGTTCATTCGTGACACCCGTGATGAGTTAAAAGTAGACGCACTCAAGTGCTTTAACCGTCACAATCGCCCTAAGCAAGGGTGCATTGACTGGTGCGCAGAAGACAAGACAGTTGGTCGCAAGATTGGTGTACCGCCAGAAAAGCGTCAGTACCTCTGCATGTATTGCCCAGCCGCCGAGTACTACACGCATCGTCAGCGTGTTGAATTGGGTATGTACGACTGATGATTCTTATATCGCTAGACGTTCTTTCTTTACCAAGCAATGTCAGTGATGAAGTAGGAGCCAGACAACCAAGCCCAGAGGGACGCAAGTTGTGGAATACCTTCTTCCCTGCATTTAATGGTCGCATGGCAGTGTTTGCTTCAGGCGTTACCAACGAACAAGGATGTCTTGAATGGTTGAAGCGAGAAAACTTTAAAGCGTCAACAGTTGATTTTATTGCTGAAAACAGCGTTGAAGCGCAGGTAGAAAGAATTCAGAACTTGCATGCTGTTTATGGACGAATCAACTGGTACATTGGCACAGACCCTCGGGTGATAGCAAAGGTTTCTCACAACGGAATCCCTACACTATTGATGACGGTGCCACACATCGTCAGACCTGAATGGTCAGAAACACGCACTAAAAAAGCGTGGGACACAATCGTAGAAGAAACTGATAAGCAGGCTCTAGCAAGAGCAGAAAGGAACTGGGGAGATGTCTGAAATGGATTTTGACTCATGGCTTAAATTAGGACTGGAAAACCACTGGGTTGGTCCACCAGTATGTTCAACACATGACGGTCTTCCTTCAACCGAGGACGAAGACAACGCATGGGACGAGGGAGACGACCCCTGCATCCACATCTTGCGTCTCTATGTTGATGACCTTGAAGCAATGCTCGTAGAGCAAAACCACAGTCCATCAGTGTGGCGTAAGGCTGGCTGGGAAGAGAACCCAACAGACGAATGAAAGTCTTCTTTGGCGGAGCGGAAAAAGGGACGTATCGCAAGATGCTGTTGAGTGCTGGTGTAACTCGCCATGCTCTCAACTTGACCCACTTTCCGATTCCCAAAAAGAAAGAATTAGATCTCACCGCCTTGTTTAACGAAGGCGAGATCATTGTGTACACATCAGAAAACGATGAGGACACAAACCGCTTTGACCAGTTCGTGCGAGACCATGCTGATGACATCACCATTGTCATCGGTCGTCCTGATTATGACGGGGCATGGCTGGGTGAAAAGTACTACCCGCTGTGGAACGATGAGCAGGATCTAGAGCGCCTAGCGTGGCTGTGTCAGAAGTACGGTCGGGCGGCGATCAGCGACAAGGCGGTCACAGGACGCAATGTGGGGCGCATCTCGTCCATCGCACAGCGCTGGAGCGCCAAGTTAGTCGGCATTACCTCTAAGCCTGATCTCATTGAGCGTATCCAGTGGGACACCGTAATCGTAGGCTCATGGACGAGTGCCATCCGCTATGGAGAGACACAGGTTTGGGACGGGCATGGTCTGCGCAGATACCCAGCACAGCAAAAAGAGTCCTCACGCAGGAAGCACCGAGCAGACATTGTCAGACTTGGTATCAACTTTGATGATGTAATGGAAGACAACGTATCCGCAATCGGTAGCCTTGCAATTGCCTCGTGGCAACAATGGGAGACCCACACTTTTGGGGGCTATGACCCTATGAATGACGATGACGATCAAGAGATCTTGACCCCAAATGATGGACAGATAGTTGCTATCCCCCCTGTAACGCATACCCCCACTTCTTTGGTTTCTGGGGGGTCAACTATTGCTATCAACACCCCAACGAAGAGGCACGAGAGTGAGCGTGTATTGCTACCAGTAATGGGTATGGAAACCATCACCTCCTTTGGCTCGCAAACCGTTGATACAGAAGGGGATTCAATAGAAATTGACCCTGAAAAGATCAACGTAATTCGTTACAATGCGAACCCTTTACGCCAGTGCGATAGTTGCTATCTGAGCAATAGATGTCCTAGTTTCAAGGAACATTCAGAATGTGCGTTTAATCTCCCGATTGAGATCCGCACAAAGGATCAGTTACAGGCTGCGATGCGTGCCTTATTGGAGATGCAAGTAGGTCGTGTGATGTTCGCTCGCTTCGCTGAAGAACTGGAAGGTCAAGGTCTTGATCCAACCTTGTCGCATGAAATGGATCGCTTGTTCAACTTGATTGATCGCTTCAAGAACATCTCTGACACCCGTGACACCATCCGACTAGAGATGGAAGCCCGAGGATCTAGCGGTGTGCTGTCCCGATTGTTTGGTGCTAAGGCTGGAGAAACCAGTCGCATGCTAGAAGGTGGCGGGATGGGCGCAAATGCGACAAATGCCTTGTACACCGATGTCCTAGATTTATCAGAGGATAATTGACAAGAACGTAACTGACCCTGTAACATTCACTGTCTTTGCATAGTTCGGGGGTTATATGAACCAAATAACGGATGTCGTTATTGATCTTGATGGAGTTGTATACCCTTTTGCTGACGCCTTCAAACAGTACTGCGTTCGTAACCTTCATTTAAACCCCAAGACCTTAGACTATCCCACAAGGTGGGAGTTCTACGAAGACTGGGGAATGACCCGCACAGAGTTTGACGCACATGTCTTAGATGCAACGGTCAATCACGGCTTGTACGCCACTATGCTCCCCGAGTACCACGCAGACTACGCATGGCAGGTAATCAGAGAATTAAAACTGACACTTCACATTGTTACTTTTAGACCGCCAGAAGCCCATCACCAAACACGGCGCTGGCTAGACGATCACAAGTTGACGCCCGATCACCTGTGGTTCCCTACTACAAGTAAGGGCGATGTCATAAAAGAGATCGGTGGGAAGTCCATCGCAATTGAAGACAACGTGGACTATGCATTGGACATGCAACGAGCAGGAGCCACAGCAATTCTCCGCACACAGCCATGGAACAGTAGTTGCACAGAACTATTGCGTGTGGACAACCTACGCAGTTTTGCCCAAGTTATCAATCACCTAACCAACGAGGAATACCTATGAGACCACCACTATTCAATAACCGCACAGACATCTTGACAGAAGCGGAAGCGCTTGTTAACGGAGACCGTAACGATTCATACGGCGATCCAATTGATGACTTTGCTACCACTGCAGAGATGTGGTCAACATACCTTCGCCGTATTGTGGACAAGCGAGAGTCAACACAACTCAAGCCACATGATGTTGCTGTCATGATGACCTTGCTCAAGATCTCTCGTATCTCATGGTCACCTGAAAAGCGTGATCACTGGGCAGACAGCGCTGGCTACATCGCATGTGGTTGGGACTGCGTAGTTCGTGAAGAGGGGTATCACAATGCCTAATGGTCACATGTATTTCAACGAATGGTACCCAAAAGGTGAACCAAACCATTGGACGATGGCACAGGAAGTAGAGCGTGAGCGCAGGCGTTTGTCTAAAGCGCTCGGCATGATTCCGCAGATCGTTAAAGAAGAAACGACTACAACTTTAGAAGAGTTCTCCGCTAGGGCTGAGTTGTCCATGGCAGAAGTTTTATTAGACAATTGGGAAGACATCATCAATCTTGCAGTAGAGAACAAACGACTCTCAGGTGAAGTTGTATCGCTACTTGCCCAGATTGAAAAGATGCACGAGCAGGTAGAACGAATGAGTACAGCGATCTACACAGCGATTGAAACAACGATTCGTCCGATTCGTGACAAGCGTATTCACGATGACCTTCCAAGAGAGGAATTCTAATTGCCTCAGTTCGCAGAGGATTGGCGTAAACAGTCACTCTGTAAAGACCGACATATAGATCTCTGGTACCCACCTCTGGACACTGATGTGCCAGAGAATTACTACACAATTTCTAGAGCCGTATGCAGGCAGTGCCCTGTATGGAAAGACTGTTTAGACGATGGTATAGAAGAGAAGTGGGGATTGTGGGGCGGACTCACGCCACAAGAGAGAACAGCGCTCACTGTTGAGCATCCTAAAGCGAGTGTACTTCGTGCACACGGCACATGGATGCGCTACAGACAGGGCTGTAGGTGTACGGAATGTGTAGAGGCTGAGTCAAAAGAGATTAATGAAATAAACATTCAGGAGATTCCTAAGATGGGGGCAAAACTGATTGATTTAGAGATGCTTAAGTTTAGGTTGATTCAGCCTTAACACCTGTAAACTAGAAGGGTAACGCCCATAGAGTTCTTTACAGAATCCTGTGGGCGTTTTGCTTTATCCGCCTATCAAGGAGAAGAATATTGTTAGATCGCTCGTTAGTTATCGTTGGACTCGTGTTCACATCAATCACATCGTTGTTGGTGGGACTGGCTCCAAGTAATCAACAGTCCGAAGTAACAACAGTTCAATTAACGCCTCTCGTGCAATCGGTAGCATTAGAGGTAGTAAATGCAAAGGAATTAGCACCCGAAGAACATGCAGTTCCAAAGGGTATACCGAAAGATAAGTCCAAGCGTTGCCCACAATGGGAAGCAAAGTTTCGTGAATACGGCTTGCCAGTCGTTGCGTTTTCGTATATCTCATTTAGGGAAAGCCGTTGCAATGAGCGTGCTTGGAACCGCACACTCAACCGAGACGGCTCACAGGATTTAGGCTTGGTGCAGATTAATTCTTCATGGCGGACAGTCACGAGGAACATATGCGGAACCGATATCAAAGGTCTGTTCAATGTGGACTGCAACCTATCAGTAGCCAAGTATCTCTACGACAACGGCGGACTAGGACACTGGAGCCTGTAGCAACAACGTACACAACAAGGTAGGATGTAAACATGACACACGAACTACAACCCGAACACCTAGCAGGTACCAGCGAGATCGCTGTGATACTTGGAGTAACCAAACAGCGCATTCACGCACTGCGTAAACAAAAGAAGTTCCCACAACCGATCGCAAACTTGGCGTCAACCCCAATTTGGGATAAGCGTGACATCCAAGCATTCCTCGCTGAATGGCGTCCATGGAAGGTGACACCACAATGAGCGAGAAGCGTCACTATGAATGCCCGCAATGCGGGAAGGTCATCACTGTGTATGTAAAGCCATCGGTACCACCGACATGCACTAACCCTGAAAGGCACACCAGCGTCACCGTTGAAATGGTGGAGAAAAAATGAAGGTAGGTTTCGCCAGTGGCGATTACTTGCCAGCACAAAAAGCCTCTGATGGTGTCCCACACTGGGGTGGCTCAGGTTGGGCACGCATCGGTCAGTATGTTGAATGGCTAGAGCACTTTGAGAAGGATGTCTTGGTTGGGGTGCTTACATGGAACCGAGACCATTTCTGCATCCGAGGCGCAGATGATGTGTTGACTCCAGTAGATGTCATCGTGATGCAACGCCTCATGCACGACTCTCTTTCGGATCATATTGCCAAGGCTCGTTCTATTGGTCAGATTGTTATTAATGATCTAGATGATTGGTATTGGGGTCTTGATCCAGCCAACGATGCATTCTTGTCTTCTCATCCAAAGACGAACCCAAGAGAGAACCGAGACCATTACAAGAAGGTGCTCGCATCCAGCACGCTTGTGACTGTGTCAACGCCATATCTTGCTGACCGCATCAAGTCATTCGTGCATTGCCCGATTGTCATCCTTGAGAACACCGTAGACATCGCACGGTTTACTCCCAAGAAACACACATCTAGTTCTATTCCTGTAGTTGGATGGGTGGGAGCCACGAGCCATCGCTCCAGTGACTTAGAGATCATGAAGGGGATCATCAACCCTTTACTTGCTAATAACGAAATTACCTTTCAACACAGTGGTCATTACCAACATGCACCATCAGTTGCCAGCAAACTTGGACTTCACGAAGATCAAATAACTGTTGTAGATGCAGTTGATGCTAAGAATTACCCTTCGCTGTTGACCATGGACGTGGGTATCGCACCATTGCGTGACACGCCATTTAATCATGCCAAGAGCGACATCAAATTGTTGGAGTACTCCGCATCGGGTATTCCATGGATCGGGTCATCGTTGTCGGCGTACGAGGGATTGCGTAAGAGTTGGGGGATTGGTCGTACTGCGAGTAAACCATCGCAGTGGCTCAAGCATCTGAGGGATCTCAAAGATCCAGTCAGGCGAGCAGACGAGGGAGAGGCTCTGTTAGAAGCGGTACGCTCACGAGACATCAGCCTCGGAGCGCACCGCCTCAACTCAGTTATTGACAGTCTTGTTTAACTTGCGTTCTTTGCGCTCAATACGCTGACGCAACTTCTCACGCTCTGTCTGCGTGAGTTCATCCATTTCGTAGCCAGCCCATATCCCATGCCTGAAGTCATTCAGGATGGAATAGCGCAGGCATTCGTACTGGACAGGGCATGTCTTACAGATTCGCTGTGCTCGCTTCCTACGGCTGTTAATCACCTTGCCCTTGACAGACGAGTTGTTAATACCTTTGGGCTTGTTAGCGAACCACAGTGTTGAATCTTCTTCTCTGCACTTGGCTTTGGATCTCCACTCAGCATTCACTTCAGGGAACGGGAGCGGTGTAATGTCCATGTCCAAGACGGAGGTGGGGGACTGTGCCCCCACCAACGCTTCGGTCATACGAGCACCACGTCTTCCAAGATGCGGATGACCTGACGGTCAAACTCATCTGTCTTGCCATTGAGAGCGTTGAGAGCATTGCGCTCTACACGGCTGTCATCTTTGCCACTGAAGTGGTGCTGGTAGGTGTTGAATGCTTGTAACACTCCGAGACCAGTTCCCTTCCATGGCTCCACTCGTGGGTCGTTCTTGTACAGGTGGCGAATTGCTTCCTGCTTGTTCTGTGAACGACTAATCGCTTGTGGGCGGGTCTCACCTTCAACACCGACTGGTATGAGACGATCCACGATGGCGTCCCATTCAGACTGTGTCACAGTGATTGACGAAAGGCGCTCAATCTCAAGCGATACTTCGTCAGCCATGCTGTGGATGATTCCGAGAGCGTCACGGATGTCTTGGATGCGTCCGTTGCTGAACTTGCTGTGGCGAGTCTTGAACTCGGATCCCTGCTCACCGAGCGCTCCAGCGAGCGTGTTATCGCAGACCACTGCGGTAACTACTCGTTTGAAGGTGGTGGCAAGCGTGCCGTTGTGGCTCGTAGTTGCGAGCAAGTGTGGACGGAATTCAAAGCCCGACTTGGTGGTGAGTGTGTCAGGCATTTCAATGCTGACCCATGCGACACCGCCATTGCGAAGCAAGCCCGCAGAACCGATCTGCAAGTTGCTGTCATCAACCACATTTGCCACGGTTCCCAACAGCCACTCTTCGTATTGGTGGATCTGATACGAGTCCTTGAAGAGACCGAGGGTCTCGTAGGTGTCATCACGCACGATTGCCTTGCGGTCATTCTGTGGGATGTACTTGAAGGTTCCGTTGTTAGGTACCTGCACGAACACTGGTGCCTCAACTGCCTTCCAATGGAACAGACGGCGCTTGACATCCTCAACAGGGATTGCCTGCTCGTAGTGGTTTGGCTCGGTGCCCTGATCGGTTGCCTTGTAGTGCCATGCGTTTCCACGCTTGGATGTAAAGCCCACCAATACATTTTGGTTGAGCCACTGGCTGGTTTCTTTTGACATGCTATTTCTCCTTGTTGTTTGAACTATTTGGTTTGTTGTACCACGGGGATAAAAGTATCAGCGTGGATGGGGTAATTGCAACTTCTATTTAATTATTTATTGGGAGGTCAATGACCTGCCCGTTTTGGATGGTTGACCCGTAGGTCTCTACTAGGTCATTGACGGCGGACTCTATGTTGCCTGAGCAGTTGCTCTGAGCGATCTCCCATAAGGTCTCTCCGTATGACACGGTGTGCTGTCTCGTATTGCAGACATACGAGTCCATTCGTTGAGCGGACTCTTGAATTAAGAAGTACACAAACGCTGTTACGAGCACCGCAAGGTACCCGTAGAACGCCCATGTAATCCTGCGGTTGGTTTTTGTGTAGTCCTTCATGCTGTCTCCTCTATTGGTAGTTCCTTTCCTTTGTAATTAAAGTTTGCAATTTCTAACCATTGCGATGTGTCTGTTTCCAACCTGTGCTTTAGGTATGGGTACGCAACGACATGGACTACATCGGGTTCACCATTTGAGTAAAAGTTGATGTCCCAATTTTTGCTATATGCGTACCACTCGTCCCATCCATCGTGGAATACATCCCTGTCAACTAGTCCATTGATGTACCCATTTGCCCATAACTTGATCTGATCAAACTCAATTATGTCCATCATTGGGGTGACTTCGCTCTTCATTGTTCTACCTCCGTGATCTCTACGATCTCTATGAATGATCCCAGCGTCAACAGCGCCTCAACAAGGCGTATTGCATCGGGAGCATTGGTTGGTTCATCCATGTCAGAGCGCTTACGCACCGTAACTTGAAGTGTGAATGTTGAGTCATCCTCGCCAGTTCGCCACGCTGGCTCGGTTGTGACCCACTTGTCGTACTCGGACATCTTCATGACAGAGCATTCTTGAGTAAGAGGTAATCCCCACCTTGCTCCATCCATTCCACGAGCCTGTTTGGCTCAGGAGTGAGCACCGAGATACCCATGCTGAATACATTGCTTGTTGGATCCGACACGATTGCAACAGGGAAGTCATACTCAATCTCACCTGTCAGCAAGCGTTCAGCCCACTGATTGAAGATTGCTTTACGGTCAGCAATTGGGTCTCCCCAACTACCTGTTGTCCAACCGCTCATGACTTCAAACCATCCATCAATCGTGGTTTCGTAATGCCCACGCCAGTCACCTGACTGGATGTACTCACGCCTAATCGTCAGATTGGTTTGGTACATGTCATCGCCGTACTCGTCCATGCGAATGTGATCTCCGATGTAGTACTTGAGTACTGCACCATCGTCCACGATCTGCACAGTTGAGGCGTGGTTCTGATCTGACTCATAGCAACCCATGCAAAGGTATTCCTCTTTGACGGTGCTCCATCCGAAGTCACCTTCGGCGTCTACAAGTTCCTCGCACTCACAGCATTTGTTTACTGTTTCTTCGCTCATTACTTTGCCTCCATTACTTTGAGCACTTCGTTGGTTGTTGTGTTCTGCAACTCAATGCGACCTTTTGCCCACATCTGCTTGGTCTTTGCTTGATCAAGTATGTAGAAGATTGCTGAGAATGTTGCTTCATGGTCATCCACCTCAGTGAATGTGTACTTCTGCACTTTGCCTAAGCGCTGTGCAGTTAATTGATAAGTGTTCATGCTGTCTCCTTTTTGGCAGTTGTCTTACGATTGTTGTACCACTCTTCTACCTTGTCCCATTCCCAAAGCATTCCTGCACTGACAATGATGGTTGGTTCGGGGAATCCGATGTTTCGGACTCTCCATGCGTGAATGATGTTCGGGAATGACATCCCGAGCCTTTCAGCGATCTCGTAGGCTCCTACGATGTTTGTTGATTCAACAAGCATTAGAAACCCCAATCCTCTTCGCTGATGTCAATAAATGATTCAAGGTGGTGTGCATCCACAATTGCCCACGCTGGAGCAACTGGCTGACCTCGCCACATGATTCCGTCGGGAAGTGAGATATTGGTGTCGTGCTCACCTTCAGTGACCAACTGAATTGCAACCACACATGGATCAACCATGTTGAGTGGTACTGGTGGGTAGTGGTTGCTCTGCAGGTGCCAAGCAAGTGCTTGACGCAGTTCAATCATTCCGTCTTCCATGGCTGACGCCATTCCTAATGCATTACTTGTTCCCATTACTTTGCTCTCCTTTTGTCTCTGTACATGTCTACTGCTCGTGTCAATACGATCCCATAAGAGATCCCAATTACAAACCACACAAAGCCATCAATGAAATGATCGCTTATGTGAATGGTGAATCCGTTATCCATGTGCCCTCCTAAAGGCTCTTTGTTTGAATGTTGTTTGCTTTTCTGTACTCATCGCACGCATGTGCGAAGAACGCTTTAATGTCAGCCACTGAGGCTTCATTCTTTAACTTCTGCATGTCGGGATACATCTCTGTGTCCCAGCAGAAGTTGTGTACTTGCTCGGCTTCCATGTCGGTGATACCGAGCAACATGACCATCATGTCTCGGAGCCTCATACTGCATCTCCGAGCCATATACGATCCTCATCGTCAAACCGAACGGTACGACCGTCCAGTGTCTCCACTTCCTCCACTACATAGTCAAGGGTTACTAACCCTTTCTGTAGTTGATCAATCAATGCCTTGACTACATCCTCGTAGTTCAGATCTCCTGCGATCAGTGTCGCAGGATCGTGTGCATTGACTCCTTGCATGTATACACCTGTCTGAAGTGACAGTGTGACATTCCATTTATCCATGATGACCTCCTCAGATCATTGTTGTTGATAGGTGTTGCATAGTTGCTTCACCCCGTGAGCACTCCCCAAGGCGGATCAAGGGAAGTACTCACGGGATGACACCAGCCGAGGCTGATGGCACCCTTCGTGTGAGCCTCTCAGGACTCAATTAACGATTCTGTTTCAATCCAATCTAAGTCAATGTTGTACAGATATACAACATGACCCTCGGGAGCGTAGAACTTGATGTAGGCGCCCGAGTCGTCATCCTCAAATTGCTCATTGACACTGCCGATGTATTTCATCTTGGACAGTTGCTCCTGCCCGTAGTACTCGTTGGTGTTGACAGAGGGGATCAAAAGATCCGCCTCCACCAAGTCTCTGCGCACTACTGGATAGCCACCGAGGATCATTGTGCGCCTCCACAACGGCAGTTGCCATTGCATGGTGCGTACTGGGTCTGCTGGCTGTCCCATCCGTTCTCAGCGCACTTGACGCACCTCCACACATCGGAAGGTAGGTCAGGCGCTGGACGGAAGTCGTGATGACATGCGATTACTGCTGAGGGAACCGTCCCTTCGCTTTTGAAGTACTGCGCCACGCTGTGCATCAGAACACCTCCACTTCAAGGATCTTGTTGAGCGGGATGTCAATCTCACGCTCGTTCTCGTAGTTGCCGTTCGGGCTGTCTGTAGTCCACAGGGTCAACTCGGTGTCGCTGATTCGTGAAACGAGTCCTGTGTACTCAAATGTCTCCCTCGGAGATATCTGCACAAGCAGTTCTACTTCATCGTCTATTTGCACATTGATTGTTTTCATTTGTTGCCTCCTTCAAGGTCTAATACTGTTTCGTACATGTCTTCGTAACTCATTACTTGCACTTCGTACTTCGTGTTGAAGTCATCATCCCACTGGTTCTCAGTTATGAAATAACCGATGCGATTAACAATGTGACGCCCAGCGAGAATGTATGTACCTTCATCGCCGTCCACATATGTCCATGTGTAATGAAGTGGTTGGTCAAACACATGGTCAACTTCGGCACCGTATGTTTCAAACATGATGCCATTGCCCTCATCGTCTGACCATGATGCGTTGTCATCTAGGTGATTGTTGACGGGCTTGAACTTCTCTTCCCATTCCTCAACTGACATCTTGATTACTGGCTGTAACACTTAACCTCCTCAGGTCTTATGGATTAACTAAGTTATCGGGTACTGCGTACCCTCACAACCCACAAACAGAATTTATGGGCTGTGAGGGCACCACGAGCCGTAGCCCGTGATGCTCCCTGTCAAGCGACATCCTCCCACCATGCCTGTGGCATGTAGAAGTATCCGCCTTCATGCCAGCCGAATGAGTGACCGTCAGTAGCGACTTGCTCATTCAGCCATTCCGTGGCTACCTGCTCTTGATACCACGAGTCCTCAATGTCGGTGGGCTGGCGCCCATCCCAACCAAGTTCTCGTGCGATCCTGCACGCTTCCATGGCGCTGTACACGCCGTGGTTGTCATCTATCAACAACCCAGTGCCGATCATGACCTTGCTCATTGTTCTACCTCCATGTCAGCGAGCACGAATGGAATCTTGTAGTCAATGTCGTACGACAAGACATTGAAGTCTTCGCCGTTGTTGCCTACGAGCGACTTGAGTTCTTCTTCTCCGCCTTCGCAGTAGAAGAAAACCTCATCGTCACGATTGCCCAGCGAGTCATACTCGCCGTTCCACTCGTTCTCATTCCATGTGCCAAACGAGATGTACACCTCGCTTTCGTCTTGCGTGTCCTTCCATTGGATAATTGCCCACGCACCTATTGGTGTTCCGATTGTCATTAGAACTCTCCTTCTTGTTTGATGTCGTAGTTGAGGTAATCCCACACCAACTGGTTGACGCTGTCGTAGCCACCGTTGGCGTCAAACACTGCGACTGCATTGATCCACAGTTCTGAGTCTGCCAACAGGTTGTTGTTGTCCTTGTCAGTGAACAAGTTTGATTCCCACCAAGAGATAGCGATCTCTTCGTCAGGATCAATCTCACTTAATAACTTGATTGCTTGACTTACTTTCATGGTGCCTCCTCAGGCTTTGTTTACTTGTAGTGAACGGATGTTCACAGTCCCTAGTTGCGATTGAACGCCACGCCTGAAGCGCTAGGGGAACTCTCTAGAAGCCGTTCTCGTCACAGATCTTGCTGAGAGCGCCAATTACTTTGCTCTCTAAAGCGAGATATTGATCAAGAGAACCCCACGGATAGACGCCAGCGTCACCGAGTCGGTTGTACATGGATTCCATGCCTTCTGCAATTAATGCGTAGAGCATGTCCAGTTCGGATCCACGGCGATCTATGCCTCCGTTGAGAGTGATATTTAAGTTGTACATGGTGACCTCCTCAGGTCTTGTTATGAACATCGGGTGATGTCCTGACGGTACACCAGCGGTGTGCCAATGTACCGTCAGAACACCACGGGCTTGCGCCCGTGATGAACTGTGGTGTGCTCCCGTGAGGACAAGAGTGCACCGACTGTCGCTCGTAACGCTGACCATGAAGCGCTACAGCGCCCACGATTATCCGTTACCAACGATCCCGTCAATGAGGGCTTGCGTAATGCTTCCGCCCTCTGCACCCATGTCTTCGCCGTAGCCCGTCAAGACAGCCGATACCGTCTCGTGCTTGGCGTTGAGTAGTGCCCACATGCGATCATCCAGTGTTGGAATCTCGCTTGTCTCATCTACAGCCAACAGCCACCACGCAACGACTGCGTTGTCTTGACCGATACGGTGCGCACGGTCTTCTGATTGCACTGCCTCAGCAGGTGTGTAAGGAATCTCAGCGAACACCACATGCGATGATGCAGTCAATGTGAGACCGACACCAGCACTTGTGAATTGTCCGATGAATACCTTCGCATCACCAGTTTGGAATGCGTCAACGGCTTCCTGCTTGCTTTCGTCATTCATACCGCCGACCACCTTGACTACGCCGTGCTTGTTAAGAGCACTGCTGAGTCCTGCGATGACATCCTTGTGATGTGCGAACACGATGACCTTCTCGCCTTGAGCGACAAGTTCTTCAACATGCTCTACGACATACGGGATCTTGGCGATACCGAGCAACTTGCGCAGTGCATTGAGGCGTGTGATCGTCTCGGCTTTGGATGCCTTCTGCCATGCTTCGGCACCACCATTGGCGATGACGAAGTCACGGAAGTCATCTTCAGCGTGACGGTACACAGCGAGATCGGTATTGCTGATCTCGGTTGCCACTTGCGCACGGCGCTTGGCAGGAAGTTCCTTCAACACATCTGACTTGTCACGGCGTACATAGCAGATGCCACGCAACTTCTCGTTCAACTCAGTTGTGTTACTTGCTCCGTTGTATGTGTAACCCCAGCCGTTGTGGACTGGATCACAATAACGAAACAGGAATGCTGACTTACCGCCGAAGCCTCGGTCAAGCCTGTCAATGATTGACAACGGCGAGACCAATTCGTTCGGACGATTCACAATGATGGTGCCACTGAGCAATACGACATAACCCTCGTCAGGAATTGACTTGGCGATGTGCTTGATGCCCTTGGTACGACCAGCGGTTGCGTTCTTCGCACGGTGTGCCTCATCAACGATGAGAGCGCCAAACTTGCCAGCCAACTTCACTGACCACAGGTCAACACTGCTGTCACCTATGATCACGACATCAGCCTTGGGAATGGCACCGACCTTACTGCCCTTGATCACGGCTACTGAGAGCCATGGTGCGAACAGTGCGAATGAGCGAACCCAGTTGGTGCGCAGTGACGGTGGCACGATCACGAGAACCTTGCGATTCTCATTGTGAGCATGCACAGCGACTGCGATGCCTTGTGGAGTCTTACCAAGCCCCATCTCGTCACCGATGATGACACGGCGTTGCTTGATTGCATACGCCACGCCAGCACGCTGGAACGGGAAGAGAGGCTGGGCGAGGTCTACAGCGACTTCACCATCGTGAGCGCTACTTAATGCTTGGAGTGCTGGGTCAGCATTGATTGCTGGCGCAACACGCTCAAGCCCTGATAGCAATGCACTCAGTCCTTCTAGTTGTGTATTCATGGTCTATTTACCTCCTCAGGTAATTGTTAGTGGACTTGCGTCCTCACAACACACCAGTTGCCCGATGTGCTGTGAGGGCGCCACACCTTGCGGTGTGACATCCTCGGGCTAGAAGCCCATCCTGCTTGCGCAGTCATTGCCGATACCTCGCTTGCGTGTGTGCTCATCAGTGAGATGACGCCCGCACACACCACACCGTCCGATCTCTTGACCGTACAGCGCCTGTGCCTGCATGCGTTCATCATCAGTGAGCGCTACGAGACGCTTGACAGCGTTTACCGCACGCTCACCAGTGAGTCGCTCATCACGATGACCACCCACGATCATGTACACCGAACGCTGTCCCTTGTAACTCGGGTTATGAAAACCCTTGTTTGTCTTGACGGCGTAGAACACAAGATCGTTGGTGCCTGTTGACTTCAGCGCATAGAACCCATCGGCAAGTGTGCCGAATAGTTCGTTGGTCACCTGCTGTGGCTGTGCCACAACTTCGGACGAGCACTGACCAACAGCGTGGTATGTCTGCCACTTGCCACCGATGAGCAATGCGTGACCAGCACCAACAGGTACAGGATGCCCGCACAATGCGCACGGGTTCGCATACTTGTTGACGATGGTGCGCTCTGCCTTCGGCAAGTGATCAGTGCCCACTCGCTTGACCTCAATCTTCTTGATTGCATCAATGGCGAGCGATGCTGACTTACTAGACAACTCATTCACCTTCTGATCAATGATGTACTGATCAACGCCAGCCTCATCAAGACCAAGTGTTGAAGCACGCTCTAAGAGCATCGTGCGAATAAATGCCTGTTGCTTTGGTGTTATTGCACCCATGGTGAGAACCTCCTCAGATTCTGTTTTGAATTACTAAATGGACTTGCGTCCTCGGAATGCACCGATGGGGGTCAGTGCACTCCGAGCACGCCATGGCTTGCGCCATGACTGCCCACTGCTTGATACTCACGCTTTGGCAAGTTGTGAAGTGACATCTGCAATTGCTTGCCACAACACCGTGTCCATGTTCACCTCATCACTGATGAAGAGAGTGATCGTGGATTCCAACTTTGCGTAACCGAATGACTCCTTGTCCTGCTCCCACTGGGGACGGACAAATGACAAGTCCTCGTACTGAATCACGAGATCAATTGTGTTGATTCGTGAGTCATCGGATCGCTCAATGCGAAACCCAGTTACTTTGTGAATACTTGCATCCATGGTGTGACCTCCTCGGGTCTGTTAGTTGAATGGGCAATTGTATGCCCTCACAATGCACCGACACAACGCCGATGCACTGTGAGGGCACCACGGGCGAACCCGTGATGCGTCCCTTGGGAATGATCAGCAAACTTCGTCTAGAAGTTCGCAAAGGTTGTAAAGCCACTCAGCAGTTGTATCTGTGGTGGTGCTTGAACCAGCAATCCCTTCAAGAAGTTCCTTCACATCCTTGATCTGAGTCGCTAACTCATTTGACATGATGAATCTCTTTGTTTTCATGGTGCCTCCTCAGGCATTTGTAGTGAGCGATTGCTCACAGTCCCCAGTGCGAATTGAATCGCCACGACCTAGTCGCTGGGGGAATTGGTTAGTAGCCACCCCAATTTTCATCGTCATACATGATGACGCTTCGCACGACATCTTCAGCGATACCGCACTTGATTAAGAACGCCCTGTTCTCTTCTGCCGTTCGGCAGTTATTGATCACAGCGTCATCCATGCCGAGTTGATCCGCAAGTGACTGCCACAGCATCC
>JACCDP010871472.1_pt1 | contig 24248 bp, 18 predicted proteins | sample 7445841 | NCBI WGS metagenome assembly JACCDP01 (sample SAMN15323441, study PRJNA562643) | freshwater metagenome | isolation source: river surface water | place: USA:Blue River Watershed | collected 2017-08-17
ACATTCACTATTTGTTGGGTTAACTTAATTGCCCACTTGGTATATTCTAATTTAGAAGGATGTAATCCATCCACCGCTAAATAATCAGTTTTAAATCCATCCACACGATACCCATCTGTGATATTAATAAAATTAGCGCCATAGGCTTTCGCGTAATTTTCACAAACTGCATTGTATTTATCAATCTCATTTGCAATCATGTTTCGATCTCTTCCCGAAGCAAATGGCGTAATCCCCCAATCAGGAATACTCATTATAAAAACTCTTTTGGGTTTATTTCCTGTTAATGCAATTGCTGATTTTAGTAAGGATAAAAACACAGGCTCATACTCACTCATTGGTTTACCTTGGTATTGATTATTTACCCCAATTAAAATGGTCACAATTTGGTATGCTGCTTTTTTATCGGCGTTTGCTAAACCATTCTTTAAATCATCTGCGGTCCATCCATTTTTAGCAATGATTTGTAGGGAACTCATTTTAAGCCCTGCTCCTTTTAGTAATTGAAAAGTTTGATTGGGATAACCATCCACAACATCAATGGAAGTACCAATCGTATAAGAATCTCCCAACGCCAAATAATTGAGGGAATCACTATTTATATTAATTGGATTAGGTATAATAATATTTACATCAGTTCCCACCGACTTTGTACACGAAATACATACCACAAAAAATGCAACCACATATATTGTACATGGTTGCATTTTCAATATTTTGACAAAGCCCTTCACTACTTATCTAATGAATTTATCCAAGTTGCAATTTTACGCGCATCTGATTCAGACACTTGTGGCATTGGTGCCATTGGGGTTGCATACTCAGGCCAATTTTGAGGCTGTGGATTTTTAATTAATTGTAAAATTTTATCCACTGAATATTTTCTTTTAGCTATTTCATTAAAACCTGGTCCCACTAATTTTTTATTGGGGTTATGACAAGCAACACAAGTATTGCGAATCAGTAAAGGTTTAACTTGCTCATACGTCATTACTTCCCCCGCCTTTACTTTTGCAACTGCCGCAGTAGCGGTGGGTACATTTTTAGTACTCACTTCCTTCAATGATAAACTAGGGCCATCAGGAATATTATTCAAAGTATAATAAGCTGTTGAATGTACTAAAGAATAAGAACTATCCTGATCCCTGATACCATCTAATGAAATTTTGTGGATGTAGTATTGTTTTAGATCACCCACAATAATTCGAACGGTTAACCCATCTTCAGAAACTTTCACACCTTTCACAGGACATTTTTTTAAATTCATGGGAGGACTACCATATACTGGCGTATACTTATAATTAAAACTCTCTACCAAATAGGAAGATAAGTTGGTTGCTTTTTTCTTATCTATCGGTTTCGTAAATTCTATTTCAAAACCATCCGGCATTGCTTTTACTGTTTTCATTTCAAAAGGCATGAATGAGTTCCAATACAATCTTTGCATTCCTTCATTCGCTTCCCCTGCCGATCCCCATCCTCTATTGGTTTCTCCCACAAATAAGGAGCCATCATTTGCCCATGACATACGCAATACGCCAGATTGAAATCCACTTCTGAAATCCCAAGCACAGCCCTGTAATTCTCCTTTCACTTTTTCCATGAATACACGAGATATTTTACTTTGTCCTTGGTCACCTACTAGTAATTGTTCCTCAAAAGGACCAAAAACACCTTTGGGTATTTTAACAATTTCAGAATTTGAAATTCCCAATACCCCATGTGGCAACCATACCGCTGGCATTTGTAATTCTGGTACCTCTTTTTTAATGTCTGCTAATGATTTGTATGATTCTTTTTCAATATTCTCCGGCTTCGCTCTTCTACCATCTTCTCCAAATTCAATTCTTGGATTTACTTTGCTAAATATAGCCTCCTGATTTAATTTCAAAGGCGAGTTCGGCATGTTGGTCCAAACTAGTCCTCCAGGGTTACCTAAAAAAGCGCCTTTTTTTATTGGCATGATACTACCTGATCCCACCCAATCCCCTTGGTTATCGGTATAAAATAATTCTCCATCAATCATGCTTATGCCACAAGGAGATCGAAGACCTGTTGCCCAGGGTTCCATTCTGCCATCTTCAAAAATATGAAGCGCCCATCCTCTCCATGGTACAAAGCTGGTACCTGACCACCAAACATCCCCAAATCCTAAATTTAAAGTTACAAAGAAGGAACCATCAGGTGCAATCTTTGGACCATAACTATATTCATGGTAATTACCTGATAAAGGCCAAGCATAAATTGTTTCAAAAATATCTGCCTTACCGTCCATATTCGCATCTTGCAAACGAGTTAATTCTCCTCTTTGTGCTACATATAAGGAACCATTTTTGTATGCAATCCCTAATAACTCATGTAAGCCTGAAGCAAACTTTCTAAAGTATGGTTTGGGACTTGTCGGATTTTCGACAATATATACATCCCCTCTTCTTGTAGCAATCGCTAAATTACCATCAGGCATAGTACATAATCCACCCACTTCTAATAATGTGCCTTCAGGTGATCTTAATTTATTGATTTTGAAAAAATCTTCTTCTTTTGGTGACTCTTGCGCATAACTATTTGTTTGCATACCTAAAATAGCAACAAACAAAAAAAGTATATAATTTATTAAACGCATTGAACTTTTTATTTGATTTGATTTCATAAATGGTATGCTTAAAATAATATTGAATAAGTGATTTTATTTTGAATAGGCAGGATTAATTCTTTTTTGCCATTTTGAGTTCTAATAACTGGCTTTGCAGTTCCAATATCATCTAACTTTAAATAATAAGCATGGTCGTCCATGATATAAAAGCCAGCAGAAACCTCTTCAATGACATTTGCCGATGCCAATAGTACAAACAATTCATCAGCCGTATTTTTCAACAGGATGGTTCTTTGAATACCTTGTCTATTGTCCAACATTTTTGTTACATCGGTAATTGAATTACCATACATATTGTATTTAAATGAAGGGCGGTCTAATTCATCCAACACATATCCTTTTGAAATAAAACCAGTGCCCGTAGTATCTGAATTCCATGCAGCATTTGAATTGGCTAATTTATTAATAGCTAATGTAGGGGTGCCAAAATATTGCACTGCTCCTAAAGGTTTTGATGAACCATCGCCTCTGTCAATCCACATAGGACTTGCATCTAAAAAATCACCGCGCCAAACTTGTATCACCATTCCCGTATTTAAATCATAAGTGTAGTTTACTTTTTCAGCAGTGCCAACATTTACAGCGTGCGTAACCCGCTTGCTTCCCGGTAAATCCATAAAGCTTCTAAGAATTGTGTTTTCCTTTGCTTCCACCAACACCGGATCCTTCGTACTTAACTGTAATACTTTAGGATCACTAATTACATATTCTCTTAAATTACTTGCACTCAATTTTAATGAGATGGTGGCAACTTCAGATGCATAATATTTAGATAATATTAATTCAAATGGATATTCCCCTTTTTGTAATTTGATTGTTGTCTTTCCTCCTTTACGGTCATAAGGAAAAATTATTTTATTATCAATCTTGATTGTTGCTGGACCTCCTTTTGAAACAAAATTTAAATTAAACTCCCCCGATTCAGGTATAATCAATTTTCCTTTATACTGTGATAAATAAAAGTTTTTAGGTATCCCCTCCATATTCACAGTAATATTTGGAATTGTTTTTTGCATCGTTGGTTTTAACTTAGTTAAATCCGGCTCTTTTTCAAATCTTCCTTGAAATATATTTACACTCATTTCAGACAATGATGGTTTTTGATCAGGAAATTTTGTAATCACAATATTCTTAAATGCTACTTGACCATGATCACCTTGTATTCTTAATGCATCTTCTGCTATTTCATTTCTTGAAATTGAACCAGCGGTAGGTCCTGACAATTCAATATTTTCTTGAATCACCACCCCATTTAATTCAACTTTCAAAATTCTCGCATTCTCCGTTTTTACACCATTCACAAATCGGGGTGCTTGAAACGAAATTTTATAATGCTGCCATAAACCTGGCGCTTTACTTACATTTTGTCTTGGTGCACGACCATCAAATACTCTTTGTCCTATTGGTCTTTTACTATCGTTACGTTCGTATATACCACCCATATCAGTTGACCTAGGTTTAATAACGCCCCAACTATCTAATAATTGTAGTTCGTATCTACCTTGCAAATAAATACCTGAATTAGATTCCTTGGCCATCATACAATCCAATTCAAGATCAATGTCACCATGTTTAAAATTGGTAAATAAATCCTTATGTGCAGCTGAATCAGGCATGTTAACGAGTATGCCTGTACCTGGCGTAAAACTAATATGATGACTCTTATTGATGTCCGCATAAACACTTCCCGCAATATGCCAATTAGCGGTAGGCTTATTAAACTCGTTCATTGTAGTTAAATCGAGCTTAGTTTGTGCAGGTAGGTTCAGGTTAATTAAAATTGCCAAAATTGCAATTCCGAATTTAAGGAAAGACAACACATTCATTCTAAAGTTTGGATGATATCCCATATTCATTATTTTGAGTTAGCAATTTATGTAAAATACATTTAAAAACACTACGCTTTTGTTATTAATAGGCATAAAAAAAGCCCTCTCAAATTGAATTGAGAAGGCTTTTATGTATAAGAATATTATTTTATACTAAATCAAAGCGATCTAAGTTCATCACTTTCGTCCAAGCTGCAACAAAGTCATGCAGGAATTTTTCTTTAGCATCATCACATGCATATACTTCAGCTAATGCACGTAATTCAGAGTTAGAGCCAAATATTAGATCTACTCTTGTACCTGTCCAATTTACTTTTCCTGTTGCACGATCACTTCCTTCGAAAATATATTGGTGTGCATCTGTCGCTTTCCAAGTGGTTGAATAGTCAATTAAATGCGCAAAGAAATCATTGGTTAATACACCAGGCTGGTTTGTGAACACGCCATGATTTGATCCATCAAAATTAGTATGCAATACACGTAATCCGCCAACAAGCACTGTTAATTCAGGCGTTGTTAAAGTTAATAATTGTGCTTTATCAATCAACATTTCTTCAACAGAGATTAAAGTACGTGGCTTGATATAATTACGGAATCCGTCAGCAATAGGTTCTAATACCGCAAATGAAGCAACGTCTGTTTCATCCTGTGATGCGTCAGCACGTCCAGGTGTGAAAGGAACATTAATATCATGTCCGCCATCCTTCGCAGCTTTTTCGATGGCTGCACCACCTGCTAAAACGATTAAGTCAGCAATAGAAACTTGCTTTTCTTTATTCGCAGTATTAAATGCAGTTTTAATTGCTTCCAAAACATCTAACACTTTAGATAATTGTGCTGGATTATTTGCTGCCCAAAATTTTTGTGGCGCTAAACGAATACGTGCACCATTTGCACCGCCGCGCTTATCTGATCCACGGAAAGTGGAAGCAGAAGCCCATGCCGTTGCCACTAATTCAGATACGGTTAATCCAGAAGAAATAATTTTTGTTTTTAATGCTGCGATATCTGTAGCGTCAATTAATTGATGTGTCACTGCCGGTATTGGATCCTGCCATATTAAAACTTCTGCAGGAACTTCCGATCCTACATAACGTGAACGAGGTCCCATATCACGATGCGTTAATTTAAACCATGCTCTTGCAAATGCATCTGCAAATTGATCAGGATTTTCATGGAATGTTTTTGAAACTTTTGCATAAGCTGGATCCACTCTTAATGCGATATCAGTTGTTAACATGGTTGGCGCATGTGTGATTGCTGGATCATGTGCATCTGGCACCGTTCCGGCACCTGCTCCCGCTTTTGGCTTCCATTGATTTGCGCCTGCTGGACTTTTTGTTAATTCCCACTCAAATCCAAATAAATTATCAAAATAATTATTACTCCATTTCGTAGGTGTGGTTGTCCAAGCACCTTCTAAACCTGATGTAATGGTATATTGTGCGTTACCTGTTCCATAGGTATTTTTCCAACCTGTACTTTGCTCTTCAATAGTTGCAGCTGCAGGTTCTTTACTTACATATTTTCCAGGATCTGCTGCGCCATGTGTTTTACCAAATGTGTGTCCACCCGCAATTAATGCAACTGTTTCTTCATCATTCATTGCCATACGCGCAAAAGTTTCTCTAATATCACGTGCTGAAGCAATAGGATCAGGATTGCCATTTGGCCCTTCTGGATTCACATAGATTAACCCCATTTGCACCGCAGCCAATGGATTTTCTAAATCACGATCTCCCGTATATCTTTTATCTCCTAACCATTCTCTTTCATTTCCCCAATACACATCTTCTTGTGGTTCCCAAACATCTGCTCTTCCACCAGAAAAACCAAAAGTTTTGAAACCCATCGACTCCAATGCACAGTTACCTGCTAGTATCATTAAATCAGCCCAAGATAATTTTTGACCATACTTCTTTTTGATAGGCCATAATAGTAACCGTGCTTTATCTAAATTGGTATTATCAGGCCAACTATTTAATGGTGCAAATCTTTGCATTCCAGCGCCACCGCCACCGCGACCATCTGTGGTACGGTAGGTTCCCGCACTATGCCAAGCCATACGGATAAAGAAAGGTCCATAATGACCGTAATCTGCAGGCCACCAATCTTGAGAATTGGTCATTAAATCAACGATATCTTTTTTAACTGCTTTTAAATCCAAAGATGCAAATTCCTTTGCATAATTAAATGAGTTGTCCATTGGATTAGACAAGTCAGAATGCTGACGAAGAATATTTAATTTTAATTGTTTTGGCCACCAGTCTTGGTTTCTCGTACCAGTTCCTGCACTAGGTTGTTTACCCGCAACTGCAGCAGGCCCTGTATAAGGACATTTTGCCTCACCTGAATTGTTTGTGTTGTTTTCCATAAGGATATAGTATTATAGATAGTTTGAGGAGTAAAACTACTAAAATAACCGCCAAATGGGTTACAAAAAAGGGAAAAAAATCATCATAATGTTTATGAAAACAGCAGAGAAAATCTAATTCCCTCCAACAATTTTACTAGTACTACGATACAAATAATTTTCGTAGATATGTCGTCTAGCAAAACGATCTGGGGTATCTGAATTGACCAATTTTACATAAATCGCTTTGGGCACACCGTAATATTCATATTCATTGCCATCTGAAAATACGACCCTTAAAATTTCAGACTTAAATTCAAAATCATCCATACTGGCTTCGGAAATTGTTTTACTATATTCAGCAAAGGTAGCTTCATGTGTTTCTTTATGCACGCTCACCAAAAAATGGTAGGATGCGATTAGTTTGGCCGACTTAACTTCCGCTTCTTTTTTAGCATCCTCACTCTCCTGAAATTTATCAGGATGCCATTCCATCATAATCTTACGATATACTTTTTTTAAGTCACTTAAAGTAGCCTTATCGTCCACCCCTAAAATTGCTCGATGTCTTTCAATTCGCTTCATATATGAATAATGTGGCGCGAAAGTACAACAATATAAATGAAACAAAAAGCCCTTCCAGTTTTTACTGAAAGGGCTTAACCAAAACTTATTATTCCACGACTAATTCTTAATAAAGAATCATCGTTTATTTCACTTCCTCAAACTGTGCATCTTCCACAGTATCATTACTTGCACCGCCATTTGCTTGACCACCATCAGCAGCTCCTGCTTCAGGTCCACCAGCGCCAGCAGCTTGTGCTTTGTAAATATCTTCACTAGCCGCAGTCCATGCAGTATTCATTGCAACTAAAGCAGCTTCCACTTGTGTGATATCCTGTGATTGATGAGCAACTTTTAATGTTTCTAAAGCTGTTTCAATTGGTGCTTTTTTATCAGCAGGGATTTTGTCACCAAACTCCTTCAATTGTTTTTCTGTTTGGAAAATTAAGCTATCCGCTTCATTCAATTTTTCAACTCTATCTTTTTCAATTTTATCGCTTGCTTCGTTGGCTTTTGCTTCGGCTTTCATTTTTTCAATTTCTTCCTTAGTTAAACCACTACCCGCTTCAATTCTAATTTTTTGTTCTTTACCAGTGCCTTTATCTTTTGCGCTTACGTTTAAGATACCGTTTGCATCAATGTCAAAAGTAACTTCAATTTGAGGAACGCCTCTTGGTGCTGGTGGAATACCATCCAAGTTAAACATACCCAAACTTTTATTTTGCGCAGCCATTGGACGCTCACCTTGAATTACATGAATTTGTACACCTGGTTGATTGTCACTCGCTGTTGAATATACTTCGGTCTTTTTAGTTGGAATAGTTGTGTTTGAAGAAATCATCGTTGTCATCACACCACCCATTGTTTCAATACCTAAGTTCAATGGCGTTACATCTAATAACAATACATCTTTTACATCTCCAGTCAAAACACCACCTTGAATACCAGCACCAATTGCAACCACTTCATCCGGGTTTACAGAACGGTTTGGTTTTTTACCAAAGAATTTTTCAACCAACTCCTGTACTTTAGGGATTCTTGAAGAACCTCCTACTAATATTACTTCATCAATTTGAGAGGTGGAATAACCTGCATCTTTTAATGCAGCTTCACAAGGCTTCAAACATCTTGCAAATAAATTATCCGCTAATGATTCAAACTTTGCTCTTGATAATTTTAACACTAAGTGCTTAGGAACACCATCCACTGCAGTAATATAAGGTAAATTGATTTCAGTTTCTGAAGAAGAACTTAATTCTACTTTTGCTTTTTCTGCAGCTTCCTTTAAACGTTGCAAAGCCATTGGATCTTTTCTTAAATCAATTGCTTCTTGTTTTTTAAACTCATCCGCTAAAAAGTCCATGATTACTTTATCAAAATCATCACCACCTAAGTGAGTATCACCATTGGTTGATTTTACTTCAAACACACCATCTCCTAAATCCAAGATAGAGATATCAAAAGTTCCACCACCTAAATCAAAAACTGCAATTTTTTGTTCTACATTTTTTTTATCCAAGCCATACGCCAAAGCTGCTGCAGTAGGTTCGTTCACAATTCTACGAACATTCAATCCTGCAATCTCGCCCGCCTCTTTGGTAGCTTGACGTTGTGCATCATTAAAATAAGCAGGTACTGTAATTACAGCGTCTGTTACTTCAGTGCCTAAATAATCTTCAGCAGTTTTTTTCATTTTTTGTAAAACCATTGCTGAAATTTCTTGCGGTGTATACATACGATCATCGATCGCTACACGCACTGTATCATTTTCACCTTGTACAATTTTGTAACTCCAGTGACTTTTTTCTTCTGTAATTTCATTAAAACGACGACCCATAAAACGCTTCACACTCGAAATAGTATTTTCAGGATTTGTGATGGCTTGACGCTTAGCGGGATCTCCAACTTTACGCTCGCCATTTTTCAAAAACGCTACTACTGACGGTGTGGTTCTACGACCTTCGTCATTGGCGATTACTACTGGTTCGCCACCTTCCATAACCGATACGCAACTATTTGTGGTACCTAAGTCAATTCCTATTATTTTTCCCATAATGCTTGATTTTCAATGTTTAATTACCCTATCATAGACAATCATTATGCCATTGGCAGATAGGTGCAAATTTGTCATAAATGGCAGTAAATCAGCCTTAATGCTGCTCTGAAATGGCATATTTTATAAATAAAGGAGCAGAAAAGTCAGTTAAATGTCCTAAAAATGAGGATGTTCAGCTCATAAGGTATCAGATTCAACCGACTTGAAGGTGAAGTTTTTTTGGCTGGTATAGCTAAATATAACCACAAAAAAAGTGGTGACAATTTTGGCCAAAGTTGGGTACCAACCACAATAATCAACAAATAATTTCAAGAATATATAGTTTAATAGAATGCATCCAAACACAACAAAAAAGTATTTCATCAGCTGTTTCCTTTTAGGCACCGTGGTTTCCTGAAATACAACATACCTACTTAGGTAAAAACCAATAGGAAAAGTAATACAAAAACTGATGATAAAAGAAGCAATATGCGGACTAACACTAATCCCATTAACTTGAATAATCTCCTTGTGTAAAATGTAATTATAGGAAACAAAGAATAATAAGATATCAAGTAAGGTATTGGCACCCCCACAGGCAGCATACCTAAATGTTTTCAATGGCATTACTTTTTGAAAAACCGGGTAAACCCAATCAATCAATTTAAGTATGATTTGACTAATTATTTCATGCAGTTTTAACATGTATGCACAAAGGTAATCTTAATTAATTACTTTTGCATGAGGCAACCCTACTTTATGAACTTGATAACTAATTTAAAACAGTCCACATCGAAATGTATACATACATTATATAATGTAAATATACCTGCAGATCAAGTATTGGTGAATGCAACCAAACCTGAAATTGAAGGTGATTATACCATTGTATTATTTGCATTTGTCAAACAATTAGGAAAAAGTCCAGATGCTTTAGGAAATGAACTTGGTGCTGCAATGATGGCTGATATGCCAGGCATACTTACCCAATTTAATATTGTCAAAGGTTTTTTAAACTTTACGATCAGTAATGATTATTGGTTTGATTTTATCAATAGTTCGGATCCAAGTCAATTAGTGCCAGCTACTGAAAACAAACAAAAAATTATGGTGGAGTACTCCTCCCCTAATACCAATAAGCCATTACACTTAGGTCATTTAAGAAATAATTTTTTAGGTTGGAGTATTGCTGAAATTTTAAAATTACAAGGACATGAAGTTTTTAAAACTTGTATTGTAAATGACCGAGGTATTCATATTTGCAAAAGCATGATCGCTTGGCAAAAATTTGCAAATGGTGCAACCCCTGCGGACACCCATCAAAAAGGAGATCATTTTGTAGGCGATTACTATGTCAAATACAACGATGCTTACAAAGCCGAAGTGGCTGAGTTAGTTGCTGGTGGCATGCCACTAGAAGTTGCAGAAAAAGAAGCCCCTATTTTAAAAGGCGCGCAGGAAATGTTACTTAAATGGGAACAAGGCGATGCAGCGACCATTGACTTATGGAAAAGAATGAATGCCTGGGTATATGAAGGATTTGAGGTGACTTACAATAAAATAGGTTCGGACTTTTTAAAAACCTATTATGAAAGCAATACCTACTTATTAGGTAAAGAATTGGTGGAAGCCGGTTTATCGAAAAAAGTATTTTTTCAAAAAGAAGATAGCTCAGTTTGGATTGATTTGACTGCTGACGGTTTAGACGAAAAAATTGTACGTCGTAAAGATGGCACTTCGGTATACATGACACAGGATATTGGACTTGCACAATTAAAACAAAAAGAATTTAATACAGATGCAAGTATCTATGTGGTGGGTGATGAACAAAACTATCATTTTAAAGTTTTAAAATTAATTTGTCAAAAGTTACAACTACCCGCAGCGGATGGCATATATCATTTAAGCTACGGCATGGTTGAACTCCCTACTGGCAAAATGAAAAGTCGCGAAGGCACCGTGGTGGATGCAGATGATTTGGTGGACGAAATGATTAATATTTCTAAAGAAAAAACGGAAGCCTTAGGTAAAGTGTCTGATTTCACATCAGCACAACTTGAAGAATTATACAATACCATTGGATTAGGCGCTCTTAAGTTTTTTCTTTTAAGGGTGGATCCTAAAAAGAAAATGATATTCAACCCTGAGGAAAGTATCGACTTTCATGGTTTCACGGGTCCATTTATTCAATACACGCACGCGCGTATCAAGAGCATTTTACGTAAAACGGGTACTACAGTAACACTTACGGCAAATGAATTATTGCCCTTGGAAAAACAGTTAGCTATTGAGTTATCTATTTTCCCGGCGATCATTAACGAAGCTGCCGAAAATTTAGATCCTTCAAAAATTGCGATTTATGCTTTTAATTTAGCAAAATTATTCAATACCTTCTATACCGAACATTCTATTGCAAATGCGGACACAGAAACGAAAAAGCAATTGAGAATAAAGATTGGTATTTTAACAGCTGCTACTTTACAAAAAGCGATGAGTTGTTTAGGGATTGCCGTACCAGAACAAATGTAATGCTTACGCTAAATAAAATCGATTAAATTACATTTTAGCTTCGTTTTAAAGTACAATTACGCTTCAATAAAAATCAGATTAACTTCGCTTCAACTTTGAATTGTTATATACTTCAGGCGTTTCTTCTTCAAAACCCCACTGCGTTAATAATTCATCCATTTGCTGCTTAGGAAGAGTGGCTTGATTATAATGTCCCGCGTTCATTTTTTGACGCATGGCTTCATAAATACTCACTGCACATGCCACAGAAATATTTAAACTTTGTATAATGCCCATTTGTGGGATAATAAAATTACCATCTGCTAAATTCCTAAATTCTTCAGTAACACCTGCATGTTCATTGCCAAAAACCAAGGCGACGGATTCTGTAAAATTAATATCATGCAAACTTACCGCATCGCTTGACAAATGGGTGGTTAATATTTTGGTGAAATTTTTTCTTAATGCAGCAACACATGTTTCCAAATTATCAAATTCATGAATGGTTAACCATTTTAGCGCACTACTACTGCTGCGATATCCCCATTTTTTATGTCTAGGTATTTTAGTGGTAAGCACATACACATCCTGAATACCAACTGCATCACAGGTGCGCATGACTGCAGATACATTATGTGGATCCTGCACATTCTCCAACACCACTGTTAAATTAGCTTGTCGCTTGCTTAAAACTTTTAATAATTTACTGGTACGTTCTGGTGTCATAAAATTTATTTCAAATAAATTATTTATTTTTTAAAAGGCGCACGATATTGGACGCCCAATCCTGGCTTTTGCAATGGTGCAATTTGACCGTTGTTTTGCGCAAAACTAAAATCAAGTCCTACGCCATTTAGTTCGGTCATTAATAAAGGACCATCCATATCCACATAATCCAATTGGGGCAAAAACTGTGCAATTGCGGCTGAACCAATCACACTTTCATTCATACTTCCCATCATTACTTTCAATCCTAAAGCTTTCGCTTCCTTGATCATCCTTAATGCCGGTGTTGGTCCACTACATTTGGTTAACTTAATATTGATGCCATGAAAATAATTGGCACAAGTGGCAACATCCTTTTCAAAAACACAACTTTCATCCGCAAATAAAGGAAGTACTGATTGCTTTTTTAATACCGCCATACCTTCCCAATTATCTTTGGCCAAAGGCTGCTCTATTAATTCAACACCTAATTTGGCAAATGCTGGTATTTTAACCAAGGCTTCTTCTAGTGTCCAACCCGCATTGGCATCTACGCGCAAAGGTGCAGTAGTATGTTTGCGTAATTCAGTTAACATTTCAATATCATAATCAGTACCCACTTTAACTTTGTAAATAGGCCAAGGATGTGCATTCATTTTTTCCACCATCTTATCAATTAGATCTATTCCTAAAGTATAATCGCAAATGGGTGTTTGTGTGCTATTGTCCCAGGTAGTATGCCACATTTCATGAAGTGGTTGCTTTTTCATTTGTCCAAACAAATCCCATCCTGCCATATCTAAAGCACATACTAAAAATGGATCCTGGGGAAATAAGTGATGTAAGAAATGCCAAAATCTTTCAGGATCAATCAACGCAAATTTTTCAATAAGTTTTCTGTTTTTTTCCAATTGTTCCATCATCCCTAGCACAGTTACATTATAATATACAATGGCTGGCGCTTCTCCATAGCCTACCCAATTGCCTAAAGACAATTTAACCATTAAGCTATGCTGATGTGTTTTAGTTCGCCCATTGGAAATGGTGAATGGATACTCAAAAGGTAATTGCTGTTCCCAAAATTCTAATTGCACTAATGTAATTTTTTGCTAAGATACAAAACATTAGCGTCCACTTAATTGGATAGTCTTTTTCCATTCCTTATTAAATTCATCTTGTTTTAATAAGTTTTCAAGGGGGATATGCATTCTGTAGCGCCAATAATGTTTTGGATTTGCTGGCACATTGATTTGCTCCTCTTTTGGATTATTTCTTCGAATGGTTGCATCAACGCCTAAAAAGTCCTGCAATTGAAAAATGGCCCACATGGCGGGAGAATATAAATGTTGTGCTAAAATTGCTTTATTTATCCAAGGTTCACAAAACTCTGGCGCCTGTCCCTTTTGCCCAATTTCATGAATAAAAAATTGTTGGGTTTTATTTTTATCTTCCTCCCACCATCCACGAATGGTACTCGTATCGTGCGAGCTTGGCGTAACCACACTTAAATAAGGGGCATCCGTAGGATGAAAAAATGTTTTATTGCTTGCCTTAGGCATACGCTGTACTTCCAAGCTTAACATTCCTAATTGGCGCAACACATGTGGCACACAATTGGGTACTAAACCTAAATCCTCCCCGCAAATCAACATATTTGTTGATTTTTTTAGCATCGGTAATTTATTTAACGCTTCCTTTTCCCAAGCATTATCTTGTCGTATGAAAAAATAATTTATATACAAATCACGTAAAGCGTTCTTCGATTTTTCATCTAAATTTTGAAAGGACAAAGTTCCCTCCATATTAAATCTAAAATGATAGGCTTGCGGTTCATCCCCTTTGAATAAAATTACATTACTAATTAAATTGTATAACCCTTGTTGCATTTTCAAATGCCATTCATCATTGGGCAAAGTTTTAAAATAAACATCCACTGCCCTCTGCGTTTGAAAATTTGAGGAAAGTTCATACTTCCCATCATGCAAAGCAGTTACAAAATGTTGTTTTGCATAATCGTTATCATAACCAAAGTAGGTAAACAAAACGGATTCATTAATGAATGGCTTTGTGTATCTATCCATATCAGATGAAATCCCTTTTTTATCTAGCTCCTGTTGCGCAATTGGAATTGCTGGAACAAATCTTCCCATGATACCCTCAACTTGGTCCATTGGAATACTCCAAATTCTAAAAAATCCAAGAATATGATCAATCCTAAATGCATCAAAGTAAAAACTCATTTGTTCAAAGCGTAATTTCCACCAACTATAATCATTGGATGCCATTACTTCCCAATTGTATGTTGGGAATCCCCAGTTTTGTCCTTTCACAGCAAAATCATCTGGCGGCGCCCCTGCTTGCATATCCATATGAAATAAATCAGGATGTTGCCATGCATCAGCACCATAACGGTAAACACCAATAGGGATATCTCCTTTTAATACAACCCCATTTTCATGCGCATATTTTGCACTTTCACTTAATTGCTTATGCAAATGGTATTGTACAAAATAATAAAAAGCAATATCATTATATGTTTTAGATTTTGTCGCTGTTAATTGATCAACTTCTTTTTGATCAAATTTTGAATACGTTGGCCAAGAATTGAAATCCACAGTCCCATGCAAATCTCTTAAATAGGAAAATGCACTATAGGAAACCAACCAGTGTTCATTTTGTTTAAAAAACTTTTTAAATCCAGCAGTGGCTAAATCCTTTTTTCCATTCTCCTCATAAATTAATTTTAGCAATTGCCATTTTAATTGCATCACCCCATCATAGTCAATCTCAGGCAATGCATTTAATTCTTCCATTTGTTTTTGAAAAGGGGCAATTAAATTGGTTTGGTCTTTTTTTATCACCTCTTGCAACCTTAAATACATGGGATGTAAAGCAAAGGCTGAAATGGCTGCATATGGGTACGAATCCAACCAAGAATGAGTTGCTGTAGTATCATTCAGTGGTAAAAGTTGAATTAGCTTTAACCCGATTTTCTTAGACCAATCCACTAAATATTTTAAATCAGAAAACTCTCCAATACCTGCACTTTGATTTGAACGTAATGAAAAAACAGGAATCGCAACGCCAGTTCCTTTCCATTTTGTATTTAATAATTGCGCGAAGCCATCATTAATTATCACCAACTGATCTTTTGTAATTGTCTTTGATAAAACCCTATTTGTTCCATCTTCAAAACAAACAAATTCATTTTTCGAAATATCAAAAACGCCATACTTATATTCAAATGGAAATACTGCCTTCTCTAAATCCATACTTACTTCAAAATAAGGAGCTTCCATAATTTTTGTGAGCAAAATCGGATTTTTTACATCCCATTTTCCTAATTCTTTTGAAGCCCCTACAATACACAAAGTTTGATTTGTTTCAATTAATGGTGCCTTAACTCTAAAAATATGTGTTGTATTTTTTTGAATACCATTCGATGGCTTTTGCTTTAATGTTGGTTGTAGCAAAACATTGATAAACGGCTCTGTATAAAAAACATTTTCTATGTACCCAGTATAGTTCCAAGCATCCATTAAAACCAAACTGCTTGTAGTTAATCTATTGGGGTTAAATACCTTGTCATTTCCCCAATCATATACCCTAGTTCCATCTGGATTTAAAATGAAATAATGGTAAGTGATTTTATCAAATGCTTGATAATCACTAAAATCCAAATTCAATCCCCAATAAGTATCATTTAAAAATGTCAGCGGAATTGCCTTTTCAATCAAATTATTTCCTAAAAGTGGATGATCCCCATAAACATAGATAACCTGCCCATAGGTTGTTTTATATTTTAAATGAAAACTAACCTTCTTTAAAATATTAATATTGTCTAAAGTTATTTTCAAATCCGACTTGTCATATTCCACAGGCTGCATATCAATCAATTTTGCATTTCAATCGTTTGTCTTAATTTGTATGAACTGCCATAAAGATAAAAAAATAGTGTGTAAAACGAACACATTAAAGTAAAAACTTGATAGAATTTATATAATCAAGGGCAATAATTGGTATATTGCTTATTATCAAGTGCTTAGGGTAAATAAATGGACAAAATTGTAATATATACCGATGGTTCCTCCAGGGGAAATCCAGGACCTGGGGGTTATGGTGCCCTTTTGATTTGGGGTGAAAAAATGAAGGAACTTTCAGGCGCCTATCGTAAAACCACCAACAATCGCATGGAGTTATTAGGCGTAATTAAGGCCCTTCTTTCTATTAAAAAAAGAGAATTGCCCATTCACATTTATACAGATAGCAAATACGTTGTGGAGTCGGTTGAAAAAAAGTGGTTGGACAACTGGATCAAAACCGACTTTAAAGGAGGTAAAAAAAACAAAGATTTGTGGTTACAGTACCATAAAATTGCGGGGGCTTTTACCATTAAATTTCATTGGGTGAAAGGCCATGCCAACAACCCATTCAACAATCGCTGTGACGAGTTAGCAACCCAAGCTGCCGATAATGGCCCTTGGGAAATTGATGCTGCATTTGAAGCAGCGCAAATTTAATTGAACTTGATTTATTACAGAGTTTAGTTACAAACTACCTAAAAAGAAAAATTCGTATTGAATTTACAGAATACACAGCCTTAAAGCTGCGAATTATACCGTTTTATATTGTGGTACCATTAAACGGAAACTGCCAAATAAAACGCCACCGAATACTAATGTACCTGCAACACTATATGGATAAAATGGCAAGCCATCTACCATTGTTTGCACGAGTCCGGTCATATTTAATGCATGATGATATCCACCTCCTTGCGCCCAAACAAAAAAGTTAGACACTAAAAAATAGACAGTGGGTGCTGCCAGAAAGCCAACCACAAATTTTGACACTTTATTATTTTGCAATCCAAAACCAAACACTGCAGTACCTGCAATTAATATATAATTTAATAATTGACCACTATAAAAACCTTCCATTGGTGACAAGTGGAAAATGAATAATACTTGGTATAATAAATCTGAAATAAACATAGATATGATAGGCAACAAAAATGCATATTGTTTTTGTTTAGAAAACAAAGAACCTCCAAATAATGCAATTGCAATTTGTGGCGCAAAACCATAAGGACGTCCTGGCAATACACGATATAAAGCACTTGTTGCAATCATGATCACTAAAGCAATAATTATTTGTTTATTTAACTTCATCGTTGTTGTTTTTCTATGGTTTTATCCTTTACCAATTAAGATTTAATTGACTTAGGTTTTCAAAAATAAGGATTCAAATTAACATTGCAGAATTTACATTTTCCTCAAATGTGAATAACCTTATGGGACAAAAGCTTTAAACAATACAGAATCACTACTAGCAGTCAATACAACCGATTGTCCTACCGGCAACATAGCCACTTCGCCTGCTTTCAATAGTATATCCTCTAACTGAATATCCCCTTGGGTCAGCAACACCATTTCTAACCCACTTGTATTAATTGTGTAAGATTTGCCCTCAAGAAGGGTGATTTTTGTTAAACCAAAATCAGGTACTGGACATGCATAAGCAGTTTCATATTCATTCAACGCTTCCCCTTTTAAAACATTGGGATACGTAGGAATAAATTTCACCTGCTGTATTAGCTCGTCAACATCCACGTGTTTTGTAGTTAATCCGCCCCTTAATACATTGTCGCTATTGGCCATCAATTCAATATTCTGCCCTTCCAAATAAGCATGTAATAATCCCGCTCCTTGAAAAACACCCTCGTATTTAGCTACTTGTACAATATTTAAAATATAGATGGAAAAAATTCCTTTGTCAATATTATTTTCTGGCACATGACCATCATAATATTTATTCGCCCACCAATGTGGATGTGACTTATCTACAGATCCACTTTTTACGGAACTCACTGCATCCATCATTAATGGCTTTAAAATAAAATCAGCATCCTCCGAAGAAAGCTGCATAAAAAAACGATACAGGCCTTCATAATCCACCCCTCTAAAATGATCTTGTAATGGATTAAAATAAAAAAACTCCTTTAATCTTGCCTCAAGTAATTCAGGTGCTAAAAATCCATGCAATAACCAAAAATCACTCAAGGCCACCATCACTTCCGGTTTATGGTTTTTGTCTTTGTAATTTCTTACCGCTGCATTCAAATCAATTCCAGCAGCCTCCTCTTTTTCATAACCAATTATGGCATTTTGTTTGTTTGGATGCGCTTGAATACTTAACATTTTAGCCACATCCAACACTTTATATAAATATGGAAGTGTTCCAAAAGTAGTTAGTGTTTTTTCACCCAAAAGCATTGCACCTTCATCGGCTAACATTTTATCTAGTAAAACATCCCCTTGCTCCGTTCTAATTTCTGCAACTGCGGCTGGATGTGCCCCCATCCAATATTCAGCATATGGTTCAATGTCTTTATTTTCTAAGCCCATTAAGGCAGGAATAAACTGGGTACCTCCCCAATCATAATGCCTATGTTTTCCTTGTAATTTATACGCTTTTTGCATGTATTTTATTCCGATATGTTTACGCCTAATACTCGATTGTTATGAATAACAAAGATACTGGGTTTTTGGGCGAAAACATAACCGCACAATACCTAACTCAAAACGGATTTGAAATTTTACATAGAAATTGGCGCTATAAACATCTTGAAATTGATATAATCGCATTTAAAGATGGGATACTTCATATTGTTGAAGTAAAAACTAGATCAGACAATCAATTTGGATTCCCTGAAGAAGCCATCACTGCAAAAAAAATGCAGTTTTTAAAAAATGCGGCAGCTCATTACCAATATGAATACCCACAATGGAAATATTTACAGTTTGATGTTGCAGCACTATTATTGACGCCATCAAAGGAGTGGGATTTGCTTTATATCACCGATGTTTATTTTTGATACTATTGCAACAGGGCTTGCATTTTCTCTACCATCTTATAAGTAGCAGGACATAATTCCACATTTTGCTTGTGCACATGCACATAATCCGGCATCTTCTTTTTGGTTAAATGTGGGAAACCCGCACAATCCGCAGGACGCACTTCATAGATATCACATTTATGCGTTTTTAAATTCAAAAATTGACAAGGATTTAATTTATTCAACCAATCCTTATCTTTCTTATCATAATGCAACCATTTCTCTTTGAATTCCTTAGGTGTTGTATTTAAATGCGCTGAAATTCTTTTTATATCTGTAGGCGTAAAAGTAGGTGTCATTGTTTTACAACAATTTGCGCAGCTTAAACAATCCACTTCTTTCCAAACTTCTTTATTCACATCTTCCGCATTGGCTTCCCATGCTTTTGAATTGTGCTTACTTGTTTTAGTTAAAAAAGATTTTAATTGTTTACCGTTGTGTCTTACTTTCTGCTTAAATGACCTTAAATTTACTTTCATATAATGTTTAATGTGAAATGGAATCAGACGCGAAATAAAAACATTATAGCTTAACTATCAAATCTATTATATCAGTATCATGCATTGGACTGTCTATAAAAAAGGATTTAAAGCTTTTTTACAACTTGAAAAATCATTAAGTGATCATTCGGTAGAAGCATATTTAAGAGATATTGATAAACTTTCCGACTATTTAGTTTCCATCAACGCCCCTGTTAGTCCGGCAGATGTTACCTTACAACATTTGCAATCCTTTATGCAATGTATTGGTGAAATGGAGATGGCCCCCACGTCACAGGCTAGAATAATTTCTGGTATCAAATCTTTTTTTAAATATTGTTTACTAGAACAAATTTGTACCATTAACCCAACCACTTTACTACCCTCCCCAAAAACAAGAAGAAAACTTCCTGATGTATTAAGCTTCGAAGAAATTGAACAGGTAATTGCGCAAATTGATTTGAGTAAACCAGAAGGCGGTCGCAATAAAGCAATATTAGAAACCATGTATAGTTCAGGATTAAGAGTAACGGAAGCGATCAATTTAAAGATATCCTGCTTATACCTAGATGTTGGCTTTATAAGAGTAATAGGCAAAGGAGATAAAGAAAGATTAGTCCCTATTGGTTCTGATGCTATTAAATTCATTAAACTATATAAGGATACCATTCGCGTGCATCAATCACCTGCTAAGGACAATGAGGATATATTATTTTTAAACAACCGCGGCAAAGGACTAAGTCGGGTCATGATTTTTTATATCATCAAAGACTTAATTAGAAAAGCGGGCATTACCAAGTCCATTTCGCCACATAGTTTTCGTCATTCATTTGCTACCCATTTGGTAGAAGGTGGCGCTGATTTGAGGGCAGTTCAGGAAATGCTGGGTCATGAAAGCATTACTACTACTGAAATTTATACCCATTTAAATAGAGAATTCCTGAGAGATACCCTAGATCGATTCCACCCTGCATTTCAAAAAAATAACCTATAATTCCCTAAAAAATATTTAGGTTTGTTGTCTAAAATTATAACAATGAAAAAAATACTTTTTATTATTGGAACTTTCATGAGTTTGGTAGCAGGTGCGCAAGTAAAAATGCCCGCTGCTAGCCCAACACAAACATTAATTCAGGATTTCGGCTTAGGTAAAATTGAAATTGTATATTCAAGACCAAGCTTAAAAGGACGCGCAGTTTTTGGTAAGGGAACTTTACTTGCTCCTTTTGGACAAGTTTGGCGTACGGGCGCAAATGGTGCCACCAAAATAACTTTTTCTGATGCAGTAACTATTGGTGGTAAAGTATTGCCTGCTGGCGCCTATGGGTTATTTACCATTCCAGGCGAAAATGAGTGGACCATTATTTTTAATACAAATTCAAAAGGTTGGGGAAGCTTTGATTACAAAGAAGCAGAAGATGTGGTAAGATTAACAGTTAAGCCTGAAATGACAAGCAACACCACCGAAACATTTTCAATTGGTGTTGGAAACATCACTCCTGAAACAGCGACTATTGGATTGAAATGGGGTAAAGTACTTGTTAATATTCCTGTGTCAACAGATATTAAATCAACTATTCGCAAACAAGTAGAAGCTACTCTTGCAGCAACTACTGTAAATTCAAATGCTTATTCAGCTGCTGCTAATTTTTATTTCGACATGGATAAAGATTACGCTAAAGCTTTAGCAAATGTGAATAAGGCAATTGAAACAAATGCAAAAGCATATTGGTTGTTTTTATTAAAAGGCAAAGCGCAAAAAGCGTTGGGTGATAAGGCAGGTGCTAAAGAAAGTGCAAATACTTGTATTAAGTTAGCGACCGATGCAAAAAATGACGACTATATTCGTTCTGCGAATGAAGTATTGGCAGGTTTATAATCCAATATTTTGAACTATATTAAATGAGCCTCCGAACGGAGGCTCATTTTTTTTAACTATTTTTGTAAAACACAAGCGGAGGTGGCGAAATTGGTAGACGCACTACCTTGAGGTGGTAGCGCTCATAAACCGGGCGTGGGAGTTCGAGTCTCCTCTTCCGCACAAAGCCTATTCAACAAAGTTGAATAGGCTTTTGTATGCGAGAGCAGGTCGCAAGCTTGCTTGCGTAACTGCGATGGCATACAAAAGCAAAAAATCACGTGAAACGTTATTTTTTAAAAGGCTTTGAGTAAGCACCCACTCGGAGTCAAGCGAACGAAGTGAGCTAATCTCCGAGGTGCACAAAGACAAATGGTTTTTGGCTTTGAGTACGCCTCGAGTTTTCCTTATTTGTTTCCCTCTTTTTTTGCATCTTTGTAACAGTAAAAAATCACCTATGTCAAATTACACCGTTTCCTGCCCCAAATGCTACCATAGCTTTGAGCCTACAGATGCAATCCGTGAGGAAGTGGAAAAAGAATTGAGAGGTAAAATGACCGATTGGCAAAAAAAGAAAGAAGAAGAAACCAATCAACTATTGGCGGATCAAAAATTAAAAATTGAAAACGAATTATCTGAACAATTAAAAAAGAATTTAGCCGAACAATACGAACACAAATTAAAACTTGCACAGGAAGGACAAGAAAACATGGGAAAGCGAGTAAAAGAATTCCAAGAAAAGGAACTTGCTTTTTTAAAACAAGTCCAAGCCATTCAAAATAAAGAAGCGGAACTTGAAATTGAATTACAAAGAAAATTAAATACAGAAAGAGAAAGCTTAAAAGCACAAATTCAAAAAGAAGAAGCAGAACGCTTATCATTAAAAGACCAAGAACACACACTTAAAGTTAAAGAGCTTGAAAAAAAATTAGAGGACCAACAAAAGCTGGCAGATGAAATGCGCCGCAAAGCAGAACAAGGCAGTATGCAAATGCAAGGTGAAGTACAAGAATTATTATTAGAAGAATTATTAAAATCAAGTTTTCCCTTTGACCATATTTCAGAAGTAGGCAAAGGAGTTCGTGGCGCTGATTGTATTCAAACCGTAAGAAATAGTCTAGGACAGGAAGCAGGAAAAATAATTTATGAAAGCAAACGTACCACTGCTTTTTCTCAAGAATGGATTGAAAAGCTAAAAGCGGATATGCGAAGCCAAGGCGCCGACATTGCAGTGATAGTAACGCAAACCTTTCCAAAAGACATGGATCGTTTCGGTGAAAAAGACGGTGTATATATCTGTTCCTTCCAGGAAGTAAAAAGTGTTGCCCTCCTATTAAGAAACGCCATTTTAAAAATATACGACACCAAAAAAAACCAGGTGAACAAGGGTGATAAAATGAGCTTATTATATGACTATCTCACAGGCAATGAATTTGGCGAACAATGGAAAGCCGTGGGTGAAGGATTTAGACAAATGAGACAAAGCATACAAAGAGAACGTGATGCGATGGAAAAGCTTTGGAAGTCCCGCGAAAAACAATTAGAAAAAGTTTTATTAAATGCAATGCATATCAAAGGATCTATTGAAGGCATCGCAGGCGCTGATGCTATTAATTTAAATTTACTGGAAGATGACGAACAAGGAGCATTAGAAGAATAATGTACAACACTAATTACTTTGCATAGCAAGTAACTGAAACATAATCATCTCCATAATGATAATCTAAGTTTACTTCTTTATTTGATTCTTTGTGTAATACAAAAGCCGACATACGCCCCTGCTTATTTGTGGTTAAAGTAGGAATATAAAAATCCCTGCTAAAATCAATACCCAATTGTTCATGTTGTTTGTACATGGCTTCCTTTGCAGCCCAAAAAAATGCAAGCTGATGCAAGGTTGCTTCTTCGGTTAACCCCGCCAATAAATTTTTCTCTTTGTCATTCAAAAATTTGTGCGCCACCTTCAATATCCTTGGATGAATTATTTCAATATCAATGCCTATTGGACTATGGTCGCAAACGGCACAGGCAGCATATCCTTTACAATGTGAAAATGAAAAATGAAACGGCACGCTTTTTAAATAAGGTTTCCCATTATCTGCCAGAATCAAATCAGCCAAATCAATTTCGGGCATCATTAATTTGAACAGCAATCGCACCGCCAAATGCTGGATGCGCCTTTCTTCATTTTGTATTGGAATGGGAAGTTGCATACCTTCCTCAAAAAACGAAAGTGGCTCCCGTATCGCCCAAATGGCTAAATGGGTGGTGTCGTTGATATTTTGTTGATAAAAGAAAGGCATAAAAAAAAGCTTTGAGTTAGATTGCACCGCGGTTCCTGCCGCTAAATTAAACATAAATAAACAAAG